>Ga0315284_10000051_pt1 | contig 158549 bp, 161 predicted proteins | sample YL17G09_16_MG_FD_203696 | JGI IMG/M metagenome (GOLD analysis project Ga0315284, IMG submission 203696) | Sediment microbial communities from Yellowstone Lake, YNP, Wyoming, USA - YL17G09_16 | ecosystem: Environmental > Aquatic > Freshwater > Lake > Sediment | place: USA: Wyoming | collected... | reverse complement strand
GGGAGTTGAACCCGTGACCTCTTGACTGCCAGTCAAGCGTTCTCCCAACTGAACTACAGCCCCATTAACTAAATCCTCAATAAAATGCTTACTTTTTTGTCTTTTAATGTAAAATTCTCTTTTTCTTGCTTTTGTCGGACCATTATATTCTTCTTTGTATATTAGCTCAAATGGCCCCCAGTATTTATTCCCCACAGTCTTTCCGCTATTGTGTTGTATTAATCTCTTCTCGAGATTATTGGTATAGCCCACGTAATATCTGCCATTCTTTAAGCTTTTTAGAATATATACATAATATATCATCTAATCCCTGACCTCCCCGATTCCATCGGGGCGTTCTCCCAGCTGAACTACAGCCCCATTAACTAAAGCCTCAATAAAACGTTTACTTTTTTGTCTTTTAATATAATATTCTCTTTTTCTTGCTTTTGTCGGATTGTCATATTCTTCTTTATATATCAGCTCAAATGGGCCCCAGTATTTATTTCCTGTTGTTTTTCCGTTATTGTGTTGTATCAGTCTCTTCTCAATATTATTGGTATATCCCACATAATATCTGTCGTTCTTTAAACTTTTTAGAATATATACAAAGTATGTCATATAATCCCCGACCTCCCCGATTCCATCGGGGCGTTCTCCAGTCCCGCTTCATTATTATAATTAATAATGTGTGCGGGATCCCGACTTCGTCGGGACTGAACTACGGCCCCATGCCCCTGCGGGGAAATCCCAAATCACAAATTCCAAATTACAAATGGTAGGTAATGCCGGACTTTCCCCAGATCTCTTCGAGCGAATATTTATTGCGCTCTTGCTCTCCCATAATATGAACGATTATGCTGCCGAGGTCAAGTATCAGCCAGTTGGATTCAACCTTTCCCTGCCACCTTGGAGCCTTGATGCCCATTTTTACAAGCGCATCATCCACCGCTTTTGATAAAGCCCTTGTTTGAGGCGTGGATGAGCTGGTGGCGATTATGAAAAAATCGGTTATGGAAGAGATGCCTGAAACGTCGATCACGTTTATGTCTGTTGCCTTTTTCCCTTCCAGGGCCTGCGATATCGTATCTGCCAGCTTGCCTGTTTTTGAAAGTTTTTTAACTATTTAAATTGCCCCAGTTCCTCAGCATTTTTTTGTTCGGCATTAAATATTTCTGGGTGATCCTTTCGGTCTCCGCGATGTTCGGTTTTATATAGAACACCTTATCTATCATTATTGGATCGCCCGGCAGCGATACCATTTCGATCTTGCCCATGTCAAAGGACTGCCTCATGGAGAGGGCAAGCCCAAGGATCTGGCGAGTGCTCATGTTCGTATTAACGTTCGATAGGAGCGACATTATCACCTTTGGCGCGCTGAGAACGTTCTTCTTTGCTATTATCCGGCTAGCCAGCGCCTGCATGAACTTCTGCTGACGCAGGATCCTTCCGATGTCGCCTTCAGCGTCATGCCGAAATCTTACATATCCCACTGCCTGCCTGCCATTAAGTCGCTGAAGACCCGGATAAAGGTCCACAAAAAGCCCTCCCGCGTAATCCACGTAATACATCCTTTTTTCCACGTTTATAGTAAGCCCCCCGAGGGTGTCAATTATCTTTGCCAGGCCGTCAAGATTGATCACCACGGTGAAAGGTATCTTCATTCCCAGAAAGTTCTCCAGTGTCCTCTGCGACAGGCCCACTCCGCCGTAAGCGAACGCATGGTTTATTTTTGTGAGCCCGATCCCGGGAACGCGCATTATGGTGTCCCTTGGTATGGCCACGACGGAAACCTTTTTCTGTTCGGGAGAGATATGGACCACCATTATCGAGTCAGACCTGTGAGAACCCTCCACATTATCAAGGCCGATCACAAGCATGTTCACTTCCCCTATGAACGGAGAGGTTGACATCATGGACAGGAAAGCATCGATAAGCGCGAACCTTGACATTACAGCCGATCCAACACCAAGGACAACGGAAAAACTCAGCACACAAACTATCAATGAGGCTATCAGTAAATAGTTGCGCGGTCTTTTCTTTGCCTTATGTTGAATATGTTGATGATGGGAGATAGTTTTAGGCTCGGAAGCCAGGAGCTTTAGAAGGTTTTTATTAAGTTTAATGAGCTCTTTTTGCCTTTTGTTCATTTCAGCAAGTAATGATTCCTTACCTCAACGGCCCTGGGATGTATCGGTAGGCCCTTGCTTAACAGGTATTTTATCATGGAACCGGCAATGGCTGCAATCGCCTTATCCACATCGCTTTTTGCAAGATGCCTGGCCTGCCTTACCCCCGCGTGGGTCCGGCCTTCCTCTGTATGGTCGGCGATATAAACGATCTTCTCAAGCAAGGACATGTTCGGCCTTCCAAGTGTGTGGCTGCTTATCGCCTGTAATATTTGCTTATCTTTTATCCCGAATCTTGTCCTGGCGATATACGCGGAAAGAGGGGCATGAAGCAATTTTGGCTCAAGCCTTGATATCGGGTCCATATTCAACCGGAGCTTTATTGCCAGCTTTAGCAGCTGTTCTTTTTCCATGAACCTTGAGACATCGTGCAGAAGCCCCGCTATGCTTGCTTTCTTCAGGTCGATCCGGTGATGTTTGGACAGATGAAGCACCTTTTCCCTGACCCTTAAGGAGTGCTTGAACCTGGAGGGAGCCAGCAGAAGTTTCAGCTTCTTGATGATATTTTTCTCATCCATCTTTAGCTGGAGGGCTCTTCCGGACGTGACGACTTCGGGCGCGCTTCGTTCACTATCAGGTCCCTGCCTCCCAGGCTGAATCCGTTCATTGCCTTTATCATTTTCTGGGAGTCGGCATCCTCCACCTCCACAAAACCAAAGCCGCGCGACTTTCCGGTCTCCCGATCAGTGACTATCCTCGCGGATATTACCTGCCCGTGAGCTTCAAATGAAGTGGTCAATTCCTGCTCGCTTATTGTCCACGGCAGATTACCTACATATAAAGTTTTTGACACTTGTTCACCTCCGATCCCGTATCTTCACATAATACACTAACAATATTCTTATATTCTTGTCAAGGTCAAGTTTTATAACTATAATGGCTTTTCCTATGAAAACCGTGGCAGTGGTCCTTGCCGCCGGCAAGGGCGTAAGAATGAAATCGGATATTCCAAAGGTCTCCCATGTCATCTTCGGGAAACAGATGGTCGTATGGGTGCTGGAGGCGATAAAGAGCCTGAACATTGAAAAGGTATTTGTGGTGGTGGGCTACAAGGCGGAAATGGTGAGGGAAGAATGCAAAGGGTTTGACGCGGCTTTTATTGAGCAAAGGGAGCAGCTTGGGACAGGCCATGCGGTGATGCAGACCGCGCCCTTCATCAGAGAGGCGACCGTCCTGATACTCCCCGGCGACATGCCGCTGATAAAGCCCGAAACCCTCAGGAGACTTATTGAATCCCACACTTCAAAGAACGCTTCCGCCACGGTCCTTACCGCTGCCCTGGAAAATCCTTTTTCATACGGAAGGATCATAAGGTCAGCTGACGGGCAGATAAGCAAGATAGTTGAGCAGAAGGATGCCACGGCTCCCGAGCTTTCGGTGAACGAGGTCAATTCAGGGGCTTATTGCTTCAATTCAAAAGATCTTTTCTCTGCATTGGAAAAAGTAAGGCCCGATAACGTGCAGAAAGAATACTATCTTACTGATGTCATCGGCATACTTAAGGGTGAGGGCCTGCCCGTATATGCGTACAAGGCGGAGGACCCGGGAGAGATCGTGGGCATCAATACGATAGAGGAGCTGAAAAAACTGGAACTTAGGGGTATGCCGCATTGAACGATAATGATATAATCATATAAGTTATGAGCAAGAACAGGATACTGGTGTTCAGCAGCGACACTTCGGTGATATCACCTCTCAAGGAATCCTATGATGTGGATATAGTCTTTTCAAGCAAGGCAGCATTGAAGAAACTGGAAGAGAATAGCGGATCGGTGATCATAATCGACAGTGATGTAAAGGAGCTGAACGGCATCTCCCTGTACAAGGAAATAAAAAGTTCTGCTCCGGAAGTTCCCGTAATAATGCTGTCATCGGCGGTCACCATACCCGAAGCTGTGGAGACTACCCGGCTTGGCGTGGCGGACATCATAAAAAAACCTTTCCTGAAGGAGAGGCTTCTGGAATCAGTAAAAAAGAGCCTTTTCCCGGAGACAGCGCGGATAAGGGTGAACGCTGATCCGGACAACCTCTGGCTTTTTGGGGACGGGAAAAGCATAGAGGCCCTGCTAAAAGGCACGGAAGAAGCCATAAGAGGGAAAAAGAACATACTTTTCATAGCCGAGCCCGGGATACAGCTTTTGGGCCTTGTAAGGATCATACATGACCGTTCAGGCAGGAAAGGATTGTCCGTTATTGATATGCTTCCTTATCGAAATGAAGCAACGGAAAATTTTTTCTGGACGGTGCTGCAGCGCGCGCTCGCCGACTCCGACACCGTCTATTTCCAGAACTTTGGCGCGTCACCCGAAAAACAGAGGGAAAGCATAATTGATTACATAAGGAGCAGGTCAGTAAAGGGGCGGGCCATGCCTACCTGCCCGTCCGGCAGGCGGGCCGGCAGGCAGGTAAGGGTGATAGTTGATGTTGGGGCGGAGCAATCCCGAAAGGGCTATGAAGGATGGGAAAAGATCCAGGTGCCCGCCTTGAGGGAAAGAAAAGAGGATATGCCGGAGCTTTTAGAAAAGCATATTAATAAATACGCGGTCAAGCACGGAAAGAAGGTACGAAGCATCGGCCTGGGCGTTATTAGCGTGATCTCGCGATACAGCTGGCCCGGGAATTACAGGGAACTGGAATGCCTGGCGGAGAGCTCCGTCATTGCATGCCAGGGCGACGCGATAACGCTAAAAGACGTTCAGCTTGGCGGAAAAATGCTTTTTGAAAGCCTGCTTTCTTCGCGCCGCGAAGATCTGAGGGAATTCAAGGATTCAACTGAAAAAAGCATCATGAATATTGTTTACCAGAAGGCCGGTTCAGAGGAAGCGGTCGCGGACATTCTGGACATCCCCAAGGCAAGGGCCTCCGAAAACATATCAAGATAATCCCCGAAAATACTGAAATTTCCCGCTGGTTTATCAGATAATCAGAGGGAGATGAACAATTGGATTCAGTTAATAATGGAATAACAAGCTTTAAATATATGGCAAGGCAGCCAAGGGTCAAGCTGCAGATCGAGCGTTTCAGGAGCTGCACTAAGGACCTGAGCAAGGGCCTTGTCATCAAATTGAAAACGGTAGAAGACGAGGGCTTTAAGGTAGCATGGCATCCGGAGTTCGGCTCCCATGTCATGAACATCCTTCATGGAGGCGATGTTGAAGGCAATATCGAGCGCCTGGCCACCGGGCAGCATCCCGGCAGCCAGCCCTTCCTGAAGGCACTTCTTGAATTCAACCTGAGCCTTGACAGGAAATGCAACAGCCAGGGGATCCCCGCATCTTCTTATACCATATTTATTGAGCCAGGGGAGATCTTGAGGGCAATGGCTTTAAAGCCATCTGACTGCGGCTATCTTTTTGAGCTGTACCGCAGGGGAAGCCGGAACCCGTTGCTTAAAGCAAAGGTGATCGAAGCTTTCGGTTACACCTTTTCCGCGAACGACAAGGGCATTTACGGATTCATTTGCGGTCTTTTCAAAAATATCAGCAAAGATCCGGTTGCATGGGAGCTACGGGAAAGCATCAAGTATGCCAGGGAAATGCTGGAAGACAGGAAAAAAGAAGAGGATGACAGGAATGCAAAAATCAGGGCTGAAGAGGCCACAAGGATAAAGAAAGAAGTCCAGAAAAGAGGCGGCGTTGAAGGGGACATTCTGGCCAAGCTGGGAAGTGTAAGGCGTGAAGCCCGCATCCTGATGCTCCAGGGCGGCAAGGCTTTTCGAAGACGAATACACGGCGTGATCCTGGGCTTTGATCCCATACCTACGCTTGTCAGCATATCCAGGATAAGGAATGCCGGATTCAATCCTTTTCTGCGAAGCTTATTGGACCTCAATCTGGCCATCAGCAGAAAGCAAAGCAGCGATCCCGCGGGATTCGCGGAATTTCCATGGAAAAAATTCCCGAGAATGGTGCCGCCCGTCATAATTTTCAACGCCATGCATTTAAGAAGGGACGACAGGATGCGGCAGGAAGTGGAAAAAGAGGGGCGATTGCTTATAAGCTCGAATGTAGGAGTTTTAGGCAGGCAGATAATGGAAATATTAAGAGGGGATGATCCGAGCCACGCTCTTAAAGCCATGACCGAAAATTCAAGGTTCATTCCTTTCCTGAAAGCTTTTCTGGTATTCCATCTGGAACTGCGAATAAAATTTGGAAGTGATCCAAGATGGGCCGCCGGATTTTCTGTTTCTGAACTTCCTTATTATTCCGTGGATCCGGCCGCTATTTTGGGCGCGCTATTTATAAAAAGGGAAGATGATGAGTATCTTATGGATTTATATAAGCAAGGTCATGGCATGGAGTTCAATAGAGCGGTCCTATCCGCTATAGGGCGTAATTTTTCGGCGGGTGACGAAGCTATTTTTAATTTCATTAAAGGCGAGTACGCAAAGGCAGAGAAACTTAAAATGACTGTCCTTGTGAATTATTTGAAGCGAACTTTAGTTAAGATGGTGAAAGCAAAAGATTATGAAGACGAATCTGATCTTTCGGAATCAGTGAACCTTGCCGAAATTGACAGGGAACTTGATAAAGAAGCTACATAAGTTTCCTGATCGAATTAATGAGCTCCCCTGCCTTTTCATTACTCTGCGCCTCGGCGATTATCCTGACGATCGGTTCTGTATTCGAAGCCCTCACGTGCACCCAGGATCCTTGAAGAATAACCTTAACACCGTCCGTCAGATCAAGTTTTTCAGAATTTCCGCCAGAGGCGCCCGCCTGCCGGACGGGCAGGGATCCGCCTTCGGCGGAGAACATGGCTTTAACCTTTTTTATCAATGAATCAACTTCCGCTTTTGATCCACACTGGATCTTATCTTTAACTATAAAGTATTTCGGCATGCCTTCAATGATGCCGGAGATCTTTTGGCCTTTGGAGGCCATAGCATCAAGAATAAGCCCTATGCCGATGAGACTGTCGCGGTTATATCCAACCTTGGGATACATCACTCCTCCGTTGCCTTCGCCTCCGATGATGGCTTTATTTTTGACCATCGCTTCGGCAACATTGACCTCACCGATCTTTGTCCTGATCACATTGGCTCCATATTTAGCCGCGATATCATCAACCATCATGCTGGTGGATAAATTTGTAACTATTACTGTTTTTGTTTCGGATTTCGGATTTCGGATTTCGGATTTCGGATTTGATAATATTTGCTCCGCCGCAATGGCCAGTGTATATTCTTCTCCCGGTGCAATCCCTTTTTCGGTGACAATAGCTAGTCGATCAGCGTCCGCATCCTGGGCAAAGCCGATATCCGCCTTGGTTTCCTTTACTTTTTCGCACAGGGCTTTCAGGTTTCCCGGGATCGGCTCGGGATCGTGAGGGAAAGGCTCATCAGTGTTCGTGTAAAGCTCGATCACCTCGCAGCCGAGTTCCTTTAGAAGCCTTACTGTTATCTTGGAACCCGCGCCGTTGCAGCTGTCCAGGACAACCTTAAACCTTCTCTTTTTTATCGCGGAAACATCCACAGAATCAAGTACCTTTGCAATATGGGCATCAAATGGATTTTTGAAAATTCTGCTTTTGCCTTTTCTTGCCCTCTGCTCCGCCTTCTGTCCCGCCCTCTTTGTATTATATATATGTATAAGACTTTCGGCCTGGCTTTCGTTAAGGAATATGCCGTCGGAGCGGACGAACTTAAGGCCGTTCCATTCCCCGGGATTGTGGCTTGCTGTTATTATCATGCCGCCGTCGGCTTTCAGCTCTTTTACCATGAACGCAACCGTCGGCGTGGGAGCGATCCCGAGGTCTATTATATCGATGCCAAGCTTATTGAGATTTGATGCGACAATTTCACTGATCTTGCTGCCGGAAGCTCTGGTGTCCCTGCCGATCACCACAGTTCCGCTTTTGATATACGCGGCAAAAGCTCTGGAGAAATCAGCGACTATTTCATCCGTTAGCGACTTGCCTGTTATTCCGCGCACTCCTGATATACTTATTTTTAGCGTCATACTTGATGCGAAATTAAAAGTATTATATCATACAAGACATGGCAATAGTGTATGGCGCGATACTGCCGCATCCGCCGATAATAGTCCCTTTTATCGGAGGGGCGAGGATCAAGGATGTCGCGAAGACAAAGAAGTCGCTTGAAGAGGTAGCAAAGAGGCTTAAAGCAAAAGAGATCGACTCGGTGGTGATATTCACTCCTCACGGGAATGTTTCCCAGGTATCAGTCCCGGTATATGTGAACCATGTTTTTGAGGGCAACCTCGGCTACTTCGGGGCGGATAAGCCGAATTTCTCATTCAAGGGCGACGCCGCGCTTGGCAATGAGATCATCAAGGAATGCAAGAAACAGAACATCGATGTTTCCCACATAAGCGAGACCTTCCTGGACCACGGTGTGATCGTTCCCATGTATTATCCATACATGGCGTCATTCAAAAAGCCGATAGTCCCGGTGGCGCTGGCATTCCTGCCGTACAAGGAACTGTTCAACTTTGGCGAAGCAGTAAGGGCGGCATCGGATAACCTTGGGAAAAAAGTGGCGGTCATTGCGAGCGGGGACATGTCGCACAGGTTAACGCTTGACGCTCCCGCTGGCTATAATCCCGAAGGGAAAAAATTCGATGAAGAGATAGTACGGCTTGTGGGCGAGAACAATGCCGAAGGAATAATGAATTTGGATCCGGCCATGATAGAGGCAGCGGGAGAGTGCGGCCTGCGCTCAATAATAATGCTAATGGGCGCTTTGAAGGGGCTTGATGTTACGCCGGAAGTCCTCTCTTACGAAGGGCCTTTCGGTGTTGGCTACCTGGTAGCTACATTTGATGTCAAGCCATGAAGAATAAATCTTCATGGCAGGTTGAATTAGCAAAAGCGGCAATAGAAGCTTTTGTCAAACAACATAAAGTGATAACACCCCCTTTGGACCTTCCGCCCGAGATGAATGAAAAAGCGGGCGTTTTCGTCTCTATCCATAAAGGCGGGCAGCTGAGGGGATGCATAGGCACTTTTATGCCCACAAAACAAAGCATTGCCCATGAGATAATCGCGAATGCAATTGAAGCGTCAACCAGGGATCCCCGGTTCCCGCCGGTTGTGGAGGACGAGCTTGCCGCACTCGAGATATCAGTGGATGTGCTTACAAAGCCCGAGCCTGTTAAAGATATCAAGGAGCTCGATGCGAAAAAATACGGTATAATAGTGTCAAGCGGTGGAAGGCGCGGTCTGCTGCTGCCTGATCTGGAAGGCGTGGACAGCCCGCAGCAGCAGGTAGCGATATGCAGGCAAAAGGCCTGGATAGGCGAAGACGAACCTATAACTATAGAGAAGTTCGAAGTGAGGAGGTTTCATTAATGATAAAAGCTGGAATAGTAGGAGTGACCGGATACACGGGAGAGATCCTTGTGGGGCTTTTGCTGCGCCACCCGGAAGTGAAGATCGCCTGGGTAACGTCGCAGTCGCACAAGAACGAGAAGCTTTCTGATGTTTATCCTCATTTGCGCGAGATCACCGATATCGTGTGCAAGAAGCCGGACATCGAAAAGCTTGCCGGCCAGGCGGACGTGATATTCATAGCGCTTCCCAACGGCATGGCCATGAAGATGGTCCCGAAGATACTTAAAGCAGGGGCAAAGGTCGTGGACCTGAGCGCTGATTTCCGCTTCAAAGACGCTTCTGTTTTTGAGAACTGGTATAAGATAGAGCATTCCTGCCCCAAGCTTCTGGCTGACGCGGTATACGGCCTTCCGGAGATCAATAAGATCAAGGGCGCAAAACTTGTCGCAAATCCCGGCTGCTATGCCACGGCTTCCATCCTCGGGCTTTATCCTCTTGTAAAAAGCGGATTAATAGAGACGGACAGTATTGTTATCGATGCAAAATCAGGAGTATCGGGAGCGGGAAAGTCCCTGACGGATGATACGCATTTTCCAAACTGCAACGAAGGGATCTCCGCTTACAAAGTTGCGTCACACCGCCACACGCCGGAGATCGAACAGGCGCTTGGCAACGGCATCAAACTCACGTTCACTCCGCACCTTGTCCCCATGACACGGGGGATACTGGCCACTATCTATGCTAAGGCCGTGCCTGCCGGCAGGCAGGCGAAGAAGCCGGTGAGTGAGAAAGGGCTTTTAAAAATATTCAATGATTATTATGAGGGCAAACCATTCGTCCGGATACTTGAGGACAAAATGCCGTCAACAAAATATGTTTACGGGACCAACTACTGCGACATCGCCGTTAAATTCGATAAACGGACGAACAACATCATCGTATTGTCGGCTATCGATAACCTGGTGAAAGGCGCTTCCGGCCAGGCGGTGCAGAATATGAATCTGATGTTCGGGCTGCCGGAAACCGCGGGGCTTGAGCTGGTACCGATATATCCATGATAAAATGTAGGGAAAGGGCTTGTCCCTTTCCGAATCTCGGCAACCCATAAAGGGTTGCCCTACATTATTAGGATGTTAATTTTGGGGTGAGTTGCAGGAGGTTAACTTGAAAGTAATCAAAGGCGGGATCACTGCCCCTCGGGGGTTTAAGGCCGCTGGCATGCACAGCGGGATAAAGGCATCCGGCAAGAAGGATCTGGCGCTTATATATTCGATCGTTCCCGCGAACGCTGCAGCGGTTTTCACAAAGAACATGGTTAAAGCGGCGCCGATACTCGTGAGCATGGACCACATCAGGGGCGGCAAAGCTCAGGCGATAATAGCCAATTCCGGATGCGCGAACGCCTGCACCGGCATTGACGGCCTTGCTGACGCGCGAACCATGGCGCAGGCGACGGCAAGCGTGCTTAACGTGCGGGAAAACCATGTGCTTGTGGCATCCACTGGCACCATCGGGCCAAGGATGCCTATGAAGAACGTGCTGAACGGCATACGCACCCTCTCAAAAAGGATCTCTTCAGATGGCGGCATTGACGCGGCCGACGCGATACTCACCACGGACACACGGAAAAAAGAAATAGCTGTCCAGGTAAAAGCGGGAGGCAAGACCTTCACTATCGGGGGCATCGCGAAGGGCTCCGGCATGATCGCGCCAAACATGGCCACAATGTTCGCTTTCATAACCACCGACGCCGGCATTCCCGCGTTCAAATTAAGGGCGTATTTGAAGGAAGCGGTGGAGAGATCGTTCAACATGACAGTGGTGGACAGGGACACTTCCACCAATGACTGTGTTTTTCTGCTTGCGAACGGCGAGGCGGGCAGCCTCATGCTTTTTGGAAGCGCTGAGAAGGAATTTAAGCAGGCGCTGGAATATGTGTTGATCTATCTGGCAAAGGAGATCGCCCGGGACGGGGAAGGCGCCACCAAGCTTATTGAGGTGAAGGCCTCCGGCGCGGACTCCATCAGCAATGCAAGGGCCATCGCAAGGACAGTGGCCGGATCCAACCTGGTAAAGTCGGCGATATTCGGCGAAGACCCGAACTTTGGCCGCATTATGGCGGCAGCGGGATACTCCGGCGCGCAGTTCGACCCCGAGAACGTGAATGTTTTCATCGGCAGCACGCAGGTGGTAAAGGGCGGAAAAGCGACGGCTTTCAGCAATAATAATGTTAGGAAGCATCTTAAGGGCAAAGAAGTGTTGATCAATATCATGCTTGGCCAGGGAGTCCAAATGGCTACAGCGTGGGGATGCGACCTGACATATGATTATGTTAAGATCAACGCGAAGTATCATACATAGTTGAGTGAGTCGTCACCCTGAGCGAAGCGAAGGGTCTCATTTTTAAATGCAGATTCTTCGGCCTTAGGCCTCAGAATGACATGGAGGAAGGATAATGTATAAATTTTTGATCAAAAGGGCTGAAGCGGTAATAGAGGCACTGCCGTACCTGAGAAAGTTCCACGGGGACCTTTTCGTGGTGAAGTACGGCGGAGCTGCAATGACCGATCCGCAGCTCAAGGACAAGGTTATTCAGGACATTGTGCTGCTCAACCTGGTCGGCATCAAAGTGGTGCTTGTTCACGGCGGAGGAAAAGATATCAACAGGATGCTTGAAAAGAAGAAGATCAAGACAGAGTTCGTGATGGGCCTGCGGAAAACAAGCATGGAGGCGATGAAAGTTGTGGACCGCTCGCTTTCGCGGGTAAATAATGACATTGCCGCGATCATAAAAAAACACGGCGGCCGGCCGGTGCAATTCTCGGGTAGAAAAGGCGCGCTGATAAAGGCCAGGAAAATGCTGCTCAAAGGGAAAGTGGATATCGGCTATGTGGGAGAAGTGGACCGCATCAAGAAGGCGAAGATCCTAAAGGCGCTTAAGAAAGGCAGGATACCGGTGGTATCTTCCATCGGTATTGGAGCGGATAACAAGCTGTACAACATCAACGCGGACACTGCCGCTTCCGCCATTTCCAAGATCCTGCGGGCCGATAAGCTGGTACTGATGACCGATGTTACCGGAGTGCTGGATAAGAGCAGTAAGCTTATATCGCAGATAAACGCGGTGAGCGCAATGTCCTTGATAAGAAAAGGGACCATTTCCGGCGGCATGATCCCGAAGGTCAGCTACGGGCTGGACGCGATCTCGGGAGGAGTAGGCAAGGTGCACATAATCGACGGCAAACTGCCCCATTCGCTATTGCTTGAGATATTCACTACCCGCGGCATAGGGACCATGCTTGTAAAATAAGCCCACCCCCTCTCGGTCTCCCCCTTACTAAGGGGGAGATGTCCCGAAGGGACAGAGGGGGTAAATAACCCCGCAAGTTTCCACTCAATTGCCCCGATAAATATACAGAAGAACTATGGAAATATCACCTGTAAATAGCGCGCTAACTACGCCCATTAACTATACGCTTCTTATGACGGCCAGCGCGGTCGTCCCAAAGACCGTGCCCGATGCCGTGCCAATACCGGACGGCATACCTATCAGGAAAAGGGTCTCAAGGGAATTCGGCATAGACATCCTTGATACCGACGTCAAATTCACCGCGCCCGAGCTGCTTGTTGTGGAAGAGATACTTGAGCAGTTCAAGAGGCGCAAGAGAAGGCACCACCTGATAGGCGTGAAGCAGATAGTGAAGAACAGGGAGGCAAGGGTAAGGCTGATGAAGACACTTGTGCATGCAGGCGGCGCTTATGATAGCGAGAACAAGAGGGTTTACCTTTTTGACAACCTTGAGCTTAAGGATATACCGGAGGTGCTCACCCACGAGATAGGCCACGCGGTGAACCACTTCAACCTTGAATTCGCCAAGTTCATGACGTTCATCGCGGATTCGGGGTACAACATGGTGGAGTTCCGGAAGTACTTCGCGCCGGGCAACAAGCTTTACCAGATCGCCACGAGGAAAATTGACATCCCGAAGAAAGCATGGAAAGACCTGCTTGACCGCTTCAGCCTTAAATCCCTTGCAAAGAACGAGGATGTTTTCGGGGAGATAATCCTCGATAACGGAAAGCGCAGGAAGCAGCCCTGGGACGAGAATCCGCTTGAAAAGTTCGCCTGGGCGTACGAGTGGTACGCGGACCGCAACGAGGAATTTAAGGTCCTGGCGCAAAAATCAGCCGAGGACGGGGATTATTCGTGGTTGAAGGATTACGAGTTCCTGGCCAACGAAGTTTTCAAGGAAGAGAATTAATAATGAAATTTCCGTCAGGAATTGACGATATATATTATAGAGGGGGGTATTCATGTCAGATCCATTAACTTTTTATACGTTCAATAATTCCGAGCTAAACGCGCTATACAAAGGCATCGTAAGCGGGCGGGCGGGGAAAGATCTTGATGCCAAAAAAGCCGGAAATTGCGATAAGAATGGCATTAATGGCATAGAGGATGGACAGGAAGAGCAGGAATTTTTATCATATCTTGGCAGTGTGCCTAATAATGGAACCGTCACGATAACTGACGAAAGTGGAAATCCCTCAAAAATTTACTACCTCTCAGCTTCAACGGAGGATGGCGGCCCTGTCAGGATCACCACATCAGAGGTAGCAGCCACATTAACAACTGATGGCGTAACAGGATCGATAGGCGTGGACAACATAGAAGACACAACACTTAAGGCAATAATTTCTTCGGATGTAAAAATAGGTCCATCGGGTGAAGTAATACGTGTCCCGATGACATTTATCACTCCGCTGGAACTTGAGTATAATATATTATCACAAAAGATTGAATTCTCTTTATTTCTTGAGGCGGCAAAGAGTGATCCAAATTTAGCGAAATCACAAAAAATTGACGGCAAAATAGTTGCGTTGACCGACGATGAGCTTATTAATGCAAAGCTGGCGAGCGTAGCCAGGGTAACGGTTAAAGAGATAGATAAAGTAATGGGCAAAGTAAATCCAAAGGAAAAGAGCGAGAATGTAAAGAAAAAGAGGGAAGAAATAAGGGGTGAGTTGGCGGCAAAAAAACTGACAGAATGGAAGGCAGGACTGATAGAAAAAGCAAAGAGCGAAAATAAATATGTTTTTCGCAGCACGGCCCTAAAGTTATACGATGAGATCGATCAAAAAGCCGAAGAATTAGCGGAACTTTTAAACACAGATAAAGGAAAATTAAAAGAGGAAGAGAAAAAGGCGCTTGAGGGGAAGGTAAGGGATCTGATGGATGGCGTTAACGCGCTTTATGGACGGATAAAAAAAGATGATACAAACCTGGAAAGCAGGGACAAAGCATGCCTTCTTGTAAAATACGCGAAAACTTTCTTCTTATTCAAGGACATCTTTAAGTTCGAAGATAAATGGCTGGAAAACAGGCTTTATGAAGCGGCGCAACTGGACAATAATCCTTTTACGGTCGCGATATTGGCCGATTTTTATTTCCAGGCAGGCATTAAACTTGGCAGTGAAATAAATCTGGTGGAATCCTTTAAAATATTTCAGCATGCGATCGATTTTTATAAAAGTAAAAATGACCAGCAAAATCTTTTTGTACTTGTCTCCCTGCTCTCCGCCCAATTCAAGAGGTGCATGATCCAGCTTAATACACTGGGTGAGCTCAAACCGATCGAGGGCTGGCCAAATCACGAAACTTATGACGAAAGCTTCAGGGTATTATCGGAACATCTTAAGACGCTGGGCGAAACGATCAAAGATAATATCAAAGGCGCCCTTGATGTGGAGGTCAAGGATGAAGACCTGGAGGCGATACTGGCAACCGGCAGGGTTGAAAAACTGAAACTTGACACGATCTTTATGGTTCTTTCCGATCTAAAGGTCATAGTAGACGGGAAAGACGATAAGGGAAATTATATTATGGACAGGCAGAATAAGGTATTAATGCCACAGAATGTGACCGATAGCAATAGCGCGCTTGATGCCCTCCGTAAAGAGCCAAAGAAAGCTAAAAACCTTGCCGGATTTAATAATAATCTGGTTATGCTGGGGGAAAGGGCAAACCTTACGATAAACATGAATAGAATCTTTAAAGCTATTGAAGAGCAGATGCGGAAGAACGGACAAGAAGTGACTTTAGACGGTTTAGTGGCATTCATCAATAACAGCCGCAAAGCCAATCCCAAATCCGAGGCCGTGTTTAATGCCCTTATTAAAGAGGCAAAAAAAGCTAAAAGCCCTGACAAATTAAGAAAGGATCTTGCAGACCAAAGCGCTTCCGCATCCGCGATGATCGAACACCTGAATATAATGTCCAACAACCTTGCGGATTTTGAGATACAACGCAGGAGCCAGAACAGCGGACACGAAGCCACTTTAGCCGATATAGCCGCATTCATCAATAACCGCATCGACGTGTATAAAGGGATCATCAATGAATTCTCAACCTTTAACAAGGGCCTGACCGCGGAGATCAGAAAGGCCGTTAATGAAGTCGGAAATAAGGCAGCCAAAATGCTGGAAGCCAAAATAGCCAGCGCGGAGGCGGACGGGAACGTTGACCTTTTGATGAGTATCGGCAGCTCGGTGAATATCGGGAAATATGCCCTTACGGCACTTCAAAGCGCGGTAAGAGCAGCGGAAAAAAAGAGCGATTCAGCATCGCTGATGAAGCTAGGGGATATCTTCCTTTCCAGGGCGGGTGTGCCCTGGCTTAAGGCCGGGGAGGCCGATCTGCAGGCGGAACAAGCTTATGTGAAGGCGATGGAATTCTCCAAAGATTCAAACGACCTTAAAGCGATCGGCTACAAGCTGCTTAAGCTGGGCCGGTTGCAGCTGGCAGAAGCGGCTTTCAGGAAAGCAAAATCGTTTGGCGGCAATAATGTGGATGTGGAAGCGGAGATGGAGGTTTGCAAGTCTACAAGAAAGATCACATCCAACCCGACAGGGCTTGAGATCAATGACAATATACTGGTGCCTGATGCGGAAATTTACGGAGCATTAAAAAGCATAAAAACGGACATGAAAGAACTTAACACCGAGGAAATAAACGAAGCGGTTGCAGCCGTTTACAGGAGGCACGGGTACCGCGCGACATGCCGCGTTACGAATTATGACAAAGAAAAGGGCGTTCTATCGATTTTCATCGCCGAGGGCAATATTGCCAGTATCAGGATCAATGGAGTAGGCCAGCCAAGGAAGATGGCTGATAAATATGTGCTTGATTACTTGCCGAAGGTGGGGGAACTGGTGAACGAAGAAAAGATAAAGGAGTCGATCAATAATCTTAAGAACTGCAATCAGACCGCCATAAAGAATGCCGATTATAAGGTAATAGAAACACCGGAAGGAGCTGTTCTGGAAATAGATCTCTCGGAAGTGGATTCCAGCGCCAGCCCCGTCTCTGTGGGCGGCAGCTGGGATGAACGGGGGAACAGGGGATTTACGGCATCTACGCAGGCTCCAAGCTTTCTTGACAGGGGAAAGCCGTTCGATCTAAATTTTGACATATCCACCAGGTCGAACTATGTGGATGGAGGCAAGTATGTGACGTGGGGTTTCGGGACGCAAATACCTGCCAATAACAGGACGTCCTGGATCGTCGCGTACGGGCAGGGGCGCGATAACACTCCGGGGAGCAAGTCTATCACGGGCGGCATAAGGCATCAGTGGTCAACAAGCGTTACCACCCAGCATACTGCGGGATTAAGGACCAACGGTGGCAGAAAGGATGTTGTAACGAACAACAGCGCCAATTACAGCACCGAGCAATGGAAAGCTAATTCAGTAACTCCAGTAGATGGAAGCAATATATATGTAGGGACAGAACTCGGGAGTCCCATAGGCCATCTTGGCACGCAGCATTACAAGGCGGAAATCACAGGTACGCGCCATTTTCCTGTCCTGTCGCAGCCCCTTGATGACAGGATGGTATTCAGCGTGAGCGGCGGTGTTGGGACCGGGGAGAATCTGGACAGGTACAGCCAGTTCAGGGCAGGCTACAGGGAAAGGCTTGGCGGCAGAGAATATGTGAACGGCAGAGCGGAACTTGGATATACGGTCCCGTGGATCTCGGAGGCACTGCCCACGCAGGTTTTTGTGTACGGAGGCGCGGATACCGCCGCGGGCAACATGGATGACCTGTTCAGGCAGGGCAACAGGGACATGAGCACGGGTGTCGGGATAAGGATCAATCTACCAATTCCGATGCCTAAATTATTGGGCGGCGGCAAGCTTCCGATCGGATTTACCATTACCGTGGACAGCAAGCACGGTTTCGGATTTAACCTTGGCGCCAGCAGATGAGGCACTTGTCCTACGAAGTCCGCAGGACGAAGTCGGACTTGTTCTACGAAGCCTGAAAGGCGAAGTAGAATGCAAGTTTTAGGCAGGTTGATACGATAGTAATAGATGGGCATGGTGTGAGAAGTGCCCGGATGAAATTTTTACCGGCATTTGACGATATATAAGCAGGAGGAGATAAAGAGATGGGTGTTACTTCAGGTATGGGAGCAGCAACAGGTATTGGCGGCAATGTCAGGTACGAATCGCCGGCAAAACTGCAGGAAAACGGGGCGGAAAGCGGAGCTGCGCTGAGCAATAGTGGGGCTTCAACGCTGACCACTTCTACTGAGCCGTCGGTAAATCAGCTGGGAAACGTGGGAGGAGGCAGTACTCCGCCGGCAGCGGATCCTGCTATAAACGCAAGAGGGGATTACCTGAAGCAATTATTGAATATCAAGGGGATTGAGGTAAAAGACGGAAAGCCTGTCTCCCGAAAAGAGCTTGAAGCGAGCGGTAACCTTTCGAAAGTGTTCATCGACAACCTTACCGGCCGCATGGGAAAGGCCAGGGCCGACAAAGAGGTGTCTCTGGAAGACGAGGCGGAGTTCAACAAGACAATAGAAATATACATGAAGTTCCGCCATTGTACGGCGGGTCAAGCCATAGAGGAATACGAGACCGCGAAGAGCTATACTCTGGTTGAGCTGGAAACGGTGGCTAATTTGTATAAAGAAGTGGCGGGGAAGGTGAAGTTAAAAGACGGGATGACGGGGACCGAAGCTCTTGCGGCTCTTGCAACTGCGCATGTTTCAGGTGAGATAAGAAGTGCGATGGAAAATTTTATAAGAACCTCGGGGAAGGGGTTGGGACTGGCTTTGGGGGCCAAGCTCGAGGGGCAAAATTTCGACGATTTCTGCTTCCGTCTCTCTGCGCTTACCATAATCTCCAGGATGTCGAAGGATGAGCAGGAGCAAAAATTCGTCGGGACAGCCATAACAAAGCCTTTCAAGGCCGATAAACTGGGCGTTGACGAGATAATCGCGTTCTTGAGGGGGAGGAAGGTAGGGGAGGCGGGGGAAGCGACTGCCCCAGCCGCATTTGATCCAGCCAAGTGGCCAGAAAAAGCAGACGAGTATTTATCAAGGGCGGACAACGAGGCCATGAAGGCGGCATGTAAAGGTGAAGTTATAACATTTATTAAAAGATATCTTAAAGCGGAAAAAGAAAATATAGTCAAAGCAACTGATAGAATTTCTGGTATTAAGGTCGGGGAGAAAAAAGATAAGGACGCTGTAAATGTAAATGGGAAAGATTATCAATCTGTTGTTTCGGCCCTGAGCGTAAAATTCAAAATAAGCGCCGGAGAACTCTATACCCCATAATATTTTTTGTATTGCAGTATATCCTTCCAATTTGGCCGATATAACAGTAAAAATACGCATATCTTATTAAATCTCAAATTGATCTTATTCATATAAAGCCTTAAGCCATCTGCCCTAAGCCCTATATCCTCGGTGCCCTCCATTGCCTTCCCTGCCGGTAAGAATTGAACTCACCCCCTATCCCCTCTCACCTCACCCCTTCACCCCTCTCCACAGAGTGGAGAGGGGAGTTACGCAACCAGAATTAGTAGATAATGACAGTAATCAAACCGGGGGTGAGGGACTTGTCCTACGAAGTCCGCAGGACGAAGTAGGACTTGTTCTACGAAGCCTGCAGGACGAAGTCGGACTTGTTCTACGAAGCCTGAAAGGCGAAGTAGAATGCAAGTTTTAGCCTTGAAAACACGATAAATATATTGATAGGACGTCCAAATATCGATGAAATTGGCGTCAAATTTTGATCATATAGGGGAGCAATTCAATAATGAGCGTTGATCTAATAAAAACAGGCAATGTAGGAGCGATTTCCAATAAGCCGCTTTCGTCTTATAACGTGGTCCTGCTGCAATCCGGTGAATATACTTTTGAAATATATTCAGTTAACGGCACAAAAACCTACGCCTGCGTTAATCAGAACGATCCTTCCAGCGTCTGCCTGGCTCAGCTCGCGAAACTTGTGGGCGGCGATCTTACAAAGGACAATTTAGGGGAAGCTATAAAGAAATTCAAAGAGAAATACGGCGCAAAATACCAGCCGGATATATCCAAGATCAGTGAGAATATAAGCGGCCTGAATGATATTGCCGTGTTCATGAAAGTTGAATTTGTTAAGGGCGACAGCAATCCGGATACGATAGACGCATTAAAGATCAAATTAAGTCATATAAGTTCCGGAAGGCTCAGCGTAAGATCTTTTCCGTTCCCGACCAGGAAAGAGGTAGTTGTTAAGGAGAAAGAGATCAGACTGGAAGGCGGCACGGTAAAAGTCTTTGCCTGCGATTTTGCAAGCAAGGATATTACCGCGTTAAAAGGCAGGCTTCTGGGGAAAGGTTTGATAGCGGAAAACACAGAGCCGGACCTGTTTGCATACCTGGAAGCGCAGGGCGGGTTGCTTACGGCAGAAACCATCCCTGCTTACAATTCCAATGAGATCGTGCTGGAAGAAGAGAACGGGCTCCAGGCGACAGTATCAAGCAGGGGAGTCGCGGTTGGCAACTTAACTGACGATCTTCTGCAATATTACTCTTCGGAAACAAGAAAAATAAACGACTTCTGGAAAGATCCGGGCGAGGCCGGAGCAAGTGCCGAAATTTATAAAAAAATATCCAAGGACGTAAAAGAACTTGAGAAAATGCTCAAGCAGGGAACGGAAGAGAAGGCCCTGAGCGACGTTTTGCCGGTTGACCGTGAAAAGAAAGAAGTCGGGATTATCAGGAGCGAAATAATAGCATGGCTGGACTGTTTCCCGGTGGAAACGCGAAGGCGCGCGATACTCGCGCTCGCCTGCGTATTCCTGGTCGTGGACGAAAAGAACAAAGATATTAAAGGCGTGAGCAGGGAAGGGATAATAAATGCATTAAAAGAAGCTACCGATATAGCCGGGGAAAGCAATAGTGAGGACTTAAAAGGTATTTTGAGCAACGTAAAAAAGAAGAAAATAGTACTCCGTAATTTCAAGGGCTACGCTCTCACGTTGAAGGGACTAAGGCAAATAATACTGCAGCTTGTTTACGCCTACCAGTACACCGCGCCGTATCTTAAGGCAATATCAGGGGAAACAGGCCCGCAGGAGTTAAATGAGATCAGCGCTCAAGGAACGCATAAAGAACACACAAGGCTGGCGTATATTCCGTCCGAATATCCCCAGTGCGCGTTAAAGTTATCCTTAAGAGGTCTTGGTCGCGACGTTTCCAGCCCTGTTATTAACGGATCAACGCCGGAAGATATTCGCATATACGCGGAAAAGTTCGAGCAGGGCATGTACAGGTTAAAGCGCAACTGGCATATCCGCGGCCTTCTGGCGCTTGAGAAATTAAAGGATAAATTAGAAATGGATCGCAAGCACAGGACAATCGTTGACATTGTTATAGACGGCGGCACGGGCGGCGAGCAAAGGATAGGGCTTTCTGAGTACGCTCTTATGGGCGAGGTGGGAGCGGCGCTTTTGAAGTATAAAAAGGATAACGGCGGCGAAGATGCGGACCTTGCGATCGAAGCCCTCTCTTTCGTTTTTCCCAAGGAGTTCTGGGGCGGAAAAGTAAGCGAAGAAAACGCGAATACAGCCGTTAAAAAAGAAATGAGCAGTGGAATATCAGGCATAGAAATGGTAAGGCCCGCGTTGACCCCGGAGCAGCGCTATTTACTCAAGAAATTCGCAAATGACCTGGAAGATCCCGCCGTTCTCGGCAAAATTGGCAGGGTAATGGGCACCGGGAACCTGCGGGGCAGAAAGGATATAGACAAGCATGTTCTGAGAAATGTGGCCCCGGAATACGCGGCCGAGTATAACAAAGCGATGGAGGTAATAAGGAGCATTTGTTTCCCGTTCACGCTTTATACGGTTTCTCCCACAAAGAAAACAAAGTTTGACGTGCTTAATCCTTTCCCCTGGAAAAGGGGAGCAAATCAGAAGATGAAGGTAAATGGCGCCGACGTTTCCCCTCAGATAATGCTTTTAAAGGGGATGTTCTTTGACGGTTCAAATCCAAAAATGTATGACGGGGAAAACGACCTGGTTCGGGAATTCAATGATCTTTCCGGAGAAGAAGAAAAATTGCGAGCGTCTTTAAAGAAGTATGAAGATGGAGAAGAAGGAATAGATAAGATCGGGATATTAAAGTACAAGGGGCGCTATCCGGAACGTTACGGTGAGTACATATCCAAAAAAGAGATGATGCTGCTGATGCAGCTCAGGAAGCAGGAACTGATCGGCTATCTTTTCTCCGACAGGATCGACTTAAGGCTTTTAAGCGCGTTAAAGAAAAATTATAAGAGCAATATCGTTGTTTCTGAATATATCGGTGCCCTGGTCGGATTGAGCATAGATATTGAGCTCCCGGAGATAAAGGCCGAGATCGATATATTCAAGAAGGATCCGTGGGGTTTTATAGAAAAAGTACTAAAAGAGGATGTAAGCTGGACAAGTCTTGAGTGCCAGCCGGGGGAACCCACCAGGACCCAGCTTGCCAAAATGCTCCTTACAAAACTGATCTATTCGGTGAACCTCTCAGAAGCCAAGGTCAATGTCCCAGCGATCCTGGCGGGAGCAATACCGGGCGTGGGGCCCGATGATCTTGTGTCTGCAGCGCTTTTCTGGAGCCGTTTGGGAGAAATAACGGTAGGAACGACCGAAGACGGGAAACTTAGCTGGCTTGTTAATACATCGGCGATCTCTGTCACCCAAAATATCAACAATATCGCGATGATGCAGGCAGAAATGCCGGTTTCAAGTTATATGAACCTTTTTGTCTTAAAGTACGGCAAAGAAATAAGTGAAGCGATAAAGACAGTTCAGGGCAAGGATGATATCGAGAAATCAAGGCATACGGACAGGCAGACAAGCGAGACATTCATTGAGATCTGTGAGGGCATGGAAGTGCGGGCAAACTCCGATCCATCCCTGAAGGCCACTATCACTGCCGAGATTAAGAACGGCAGGATAAGATTTTTCAGGCTTACAAAAGACGGGAATATCGATTTCAGGCTGGCAGAACTGAAGAAGCTCAAGCTCGAGGACAAATTTGTTCTTTATGATCCCGCGCACGCGGGCGGATTAAGGGACCTGTCCCAGGCGATGCTGGACGCGTGGGCAATATCGGCTCTGCTTGAGGCCAGAAGCCGCGGCGATATTTCTTATTCAGAGGCGTTAAGCAGGGGAGCTCAGGTTTATCTTGGAGGCAATCCAACGGTTGACGTGCTGGACGCGGGGAATAATTATGATCCGACGGTCGCGAACTTTGTTCGAACATGGAAAGAAAGCTTCGACAATCCGGTCGCGCTGCTACAACTTATCGCGGACACGCCGGAGGGAATACTTAAGGAAGCATTCGGCGTATTGAGCGTTCCATACCAGATGAGATACTTCGTTATCCAGAATTTAGTAAGCATAGGCAGGCTTGCCGAAGCGCTTAAAAGGGGAGACATGGCGACAGTCGATGATATCCTTCGGGGTACAACCGGCGCCGATCAACAGGATGGCCTTGCCCCACAGCTTAACGTCATGATGGGCTCGCTTATTAACTTTTCGTTTAACCCGATCGCCGGCGTGGATTTTATCAAAGGAAGGATAAACAGCGGCGCGCCGCTGGGGCAGATAATCGGGTCATCCATATTCTGGGCAATATGGGAAATCCAGATCTTAACCGCAGAAGCGTACATGGCCAGGAATGTTGGAAGGTACATGGCCGGAAAGCCCATGAGAAAAGGAAGGTCGCCATTTATCATACAGATGGCATCCGCCGTAAAGCCGGTAAGGAGCGCCGGAACATGGGTCCGGGAGAACGGTTTGGACAGGCTTTTTGGGAACGAAGAAGAAAGAAAGGCAAGGATAGAAAGATATCGTGAGAGCATTAAGGCGTCAACAGAGAAAGAGAGGGCTTTATTGGAAAAGCCGATAGCACTTGTCAGTTCAGCTGCCGGCGATGTAAAGAATAAGGTGAGTAGTGTTTGGGAAAGGACCATGCATGATGCTGAAAAATTTAAAGAGTATGCCGAAAGACCAAGAATATGGATAAACAGCCATCCTTTTGGAGATACTATTATGGGAAGGGAAATTTCCGCCGCTGACATGCTGGGCAGGATCGGCTCCTTCGCGGACAGGGGGCTCTATCAGCCTTTTAGGACCGTTACCTCCGGACGGGTAAGTCAGCTTGTGGATAACAGCCTGATAGAAATGAGAACGAGCATTATGTTCAGATGGATGTTCCCGGGATACTGGAAGAACATATCACAAATAACACCGGAGATCGCGGGCGCGACAGGTGTCAATAAAGAAGAAATAACAAATAAAACCGTGAGAAATACTTATGGCGGCGATCACAAGAAAAAAGCCCGCCTCACCGTGGGGACCCTTGAAGCGGAATTCGATGTGGAAGTTGTCCAAAAGCGGACCCAGAAATCCTTGTTCATCTTAAAAACCTATGAACCCGACGTGAAGTTTTCTGACGGCGACAGAAGGTGCGAAGCATACCTGAAAAGGCTCAATGAGGTGGTTGCCTCCTTTGCCAGTAATGATGGGAGCAAGCTTAGCATTGATATAAATGGCGGACCGAAAGAAGGGTATGAAATAGGCAAGGTCAGGATCGTGGAAGGGGAAGCCGTGTCCATGAGGGCCGTGGTAAAAAGCGGAGCGGAAGTGGTGGAGATAAGCATAGGGAGAAAGCTGCTTGGCGCGGGGTATAGAAAAGAAACAATTATCGAGGAGATAAGGAAAGCGGCAGAAAAGCCTTTGGCAGCCCAAAAGCTTATTGATCCTGCAAAAGAGCTTGATGTTGAAGCCGCAAAAAGAGAAGCCGAGGTGAACAATAAGGAGATACTGGAGGGCGAAATAAAACCGGTCATCGATAGCAAAACATATAAGTCGAATTACGCAGAAATGGTGGACGCATGGGGCGGGAAATTGGCCGGGTGCAAGACCGAAGCCGAAAAGGAAGCGGTTTACAAGAGTATAAAAAATGACTTCGAAAGAAGAATCGCGAAATTGAGAGACGCCTGCAAAACTGATAGATCCGCCATGGATTTATTGAATCACAAGAATGGAGACCTGAGGACCGTTCTTACCGAGGATTCGGTAAAACTGCTGAAGAACGAGAGCTTAAGGAAACTTTTCCAGGAGATACTTATGCAGCAAAGGGCGTCATTCCAGATCGCGAACTGGAAAGAGGGCAATGAAGGACATGACTTTGCTCCCGCCCAGGTGGAAACAATAGCTTCCGGCATGCTCAATTACTCCAACAACAAAGAGTGCGGCGGCGGTAAACAGGACCTCATCGCCTGCATTAATACCGGGAAGATCGGCTTTGCGGACGCGTTGGATGCTGTTATGGAGAACGTTGCGGGCAAGAAGATCAACCTTAAAATATACTCGCTTACCACGAACGAGACATACAGCGTTGATAACTATGTAAAGACAGAGTCGATGTACAGAATGAACGGGATCTCTGTCGGAAGGTATGTGGATAAAGATAAAATAGGCGAAAAGAGGGAGCATCTGGGCCGCAGGGTGGCCTACATCGCCCTTCAGGATATGGAGTCGGTAGAAACCTCTTCCAGGCTCTCCGACGCGGAGACGCGCATCGCGATAGACTGGGACAGGGACCTGACGGTTGACGAGGGCGACAGGTTCATAATGGAAGACATTACTTCGCCTTTAATAATAACAGATGGTTCCGACAAGCTTGTTTCCACCAAGGAGAAATTAGCATGGGGAAAGGCAAGAAGATTGGCCCGTGTAATGGCGAAAGGCGGCGAACTTTTTTATAATAACGGACAATTTACTGCGCCCGGGCTGGAGATCCTCCGTGAAAAAGGATGCAGCGATTCGATTATGAGGGAAAAAGTGGCGAACTGCCTGCAGGCAGTAGAAATGATAAATTCCGGCAGGGTATATGTGGACAGGATCGGAAGGAGAGTCCTGATAGTTGACGAGAAGATGGGAAAGATCCTTCCGGATAACAGATTTGAGAAAGGCCTTCACCAGGCGCTGGAAGCCGTCTGCAACTTCCCGATAAGGCGCGACATGGTCTCCATTGTGAGCACAACAACGATCAAGGCGATGCGAAGATTCAGGAATGCCAAGGTACTGCTTTCCGGGACGCTTGGGAATAAATATGTAATGGCGGTCTGCAAAAAGCTGGGGATAAAGATAATAATACAAGGAGAAAACATCACCGGCGTGGACATAAGGGGGCAGAAGAGCCCGGACGCCGGCGCGGAAAGGGCGAAACTGGAGAAAGGCATTAGAGAAGGCGCATTCTTCACGATGCCGGTTAAAGGCGAAGAAACATGCTTCGTAAAAGTTAAATATGATAGTGATAATCCAAAATCGGATGAGTTTATCCGCGCAATTGACGGACAAACCGTTAAAACAGAAAAAGGGGATGTAAAAATAAAGGTTGTCCGTGTAAAGCATAACCCGGATGAATCCGTGCTGGGACGTAAAGCCATAATCGAGAGAACGGTAAAGCTTATACTTAAAAAGGCTGGAACTGCCAATGGGAAAATAGAACCTATCCTTGTTCAGTATCAGGGAGACCACCAGGTTGGAAAGGAAATAGAAAGAAGGCTTAATGAAGAGCTGAAAAAGCCGGAGAACGAAAAATTAAGGGCTTCAATAGACGAAGTGGTGGGCTTATATCCGGAAAATGAAGCTTTGGACAGGAGAAATGTAAGGGATAAGGTTGGTATAAAAGGCCGCGTTACCATAGCGTCATTTGAAAGGGCGGACGATATCAGGATAACAGAGGGAGAATATATCGACGCGATAATAATTGGCAGGCCAAGAGATACATGGACAAAAGAGCAGGTAGAGAAGAGGGTGGCAAGATGGACGGATCCCGCCGGCATTACATATGTATATGATGTAGCAGGGATACTGGACAAAGAGACAATAGAAGCACTGGAGAAATACCAGGGCGAACATCCTGATACACCTTTAAAGGAAGGAAACCCCGGATTATTTGAGAAAGTAAGCGCTGAAATAGTAAAAGCAGAGGAAAAAGCAAGCGAGCAGGCGGGAATGAGCGCCGTTACCTCATTGTGGAAAGAAGACAATCTGGAACCTTACTCCAGGTGGTTCGAGAACGCCCACGATAGATTATTAAAACAGGGCGATCCCACCGCGGATAGCATCCAGAAAGTTTACTCGGATTTCGCGGCAGATACTGTGGATGCGCTGATAGATAGATACGATATCGGCGGGAAAGCGGAGGACCTTAATGGATTAAAGAGGGAATTGGCCGATCTATTCGGAGTAAAAGAGGTCAGTATAGACGGATCCGTTAATAGAGAAGCGCTTAAAAAAGCGATAATAGACAAGATAAAAACGAAGTACTTTTCAGAGAAGGGGATCAAGAAGGCGCATCTTCAAAATATAGACTATGTGAACAAAGATGCCCAAACGGGGAATGAGGCAATAGATGCTTCTATTGGTTCTCTTGATACAAGGCTTGCCGAGATGCAGCATATTTTTAGCAATGTGAGGGAAGCGGCCGAGAGAAAATTTGATGATATTGTGAGCGGGCTTGACGGCTCGAAAATGCAGAGAACCGCGTTAGAAGCTTTCGGGCGCGAAACGAGAGTTGTTTTCCTTGACGCCAAGATCAGGTTCGGGAGGTTCCTGTTCGCGGACATGAATTCGCATTACAAGAAAGAAGCAACAATGGCCATTACAGTGGGAGAAGGCGCTAAGACGGCTGAACACGCGGGGCATGAAGCGGCCAGGATCTTCAGTGAAAGAGGCATTCAGGTGGTCTCGCTCAACGGCGCGCTTGAAGGCGCGAAAACAAAAGAGATCGTTCGATTTGCGGAAAGGTTGAAGAGATCAAAGGTTAAAGTCGTTCATTTTGCCGAGGGGGTAAAATTGAACGGCAATATCGGTTCTGTTGTGAATGATATCCCCAATGGCAGCGGCGAAAAGATATTAGTGGTGTCACAGAACGGTGGAAGCGGGCTGAAGGTAAGCGGCTTCGATCTTGGAGAATGGACAGTTCTCCGTGAAGGCGAAACATATGTGTTGCATCGTTCTAGGGACGGAGCAAGCGAAAGATTGAATAGTTATGATGAGCTGGTCGCATATTGCGAGAAAAATACAGTCGCCAGGTTTGAGGCCGTGGGCGCGGCGTCGCTCAATAGCGCCACATTCGGCTTCAGCATTCGACCTTTTGATGCAGTTTTCCCGCTTGCACTGCCAAAAGCCCTTCTTATTTCCCGCGAGGCGGCGGCAGTGGGCAAAAGTGTGGCGCATGGCATGGGGAGCGGCGTGGCGATAGGGCTTACTGTGGAACCTTTGATGGAGGGATTATTAAATGGAAAATGGCCGGATGGCTGGCTGGATTATGGCATAAAAGGATTAGAGAGCGGCGCCGGATGGGGCAAGTTCATGTTAAAAACCAATGCAGCGGCTTTTGCTTTAAGGGATAGCGGTGCAGCAGCCAGCAGGTCGATCAGTAAACTTATGCATCCGGCAACCAACATGATAATGGGACTGGACACATATTCCGGAGTTGTAAGCGCCCCGGACGGAAGGAAGGCGATCGCCGCGGTGTCCGGCGGGTCAGGATGGCTGATGTTTGAGCTTGGATTAAGAGCGCCCGTACCCGCTTTCTGGAAACTGCCGATAGGCTTTGCAGGATGCATGGTGGGAAGCAAAGTAGCCAGCTGGAGCTATGAAAACAGCGGAACAGTCAGGACAGGGATCGATGTTTTGGAGCCTGCCGCAAGAACTCTCAGCGCTGTCGGCAGCCCGCTTCTTCCGGGCTACTGGACAGACCAATTATACGACATGAACGGCTGGGACAAGAGCGCCTGGTATGCCACTTATGGCAAAGAAGCCACGAATACTTCGGCGTATTATTTCGGGATCAGGTATCTGGCGCCGCGTGTAGCGACAAGAGCTGTAGCTGCGCCCGCAGCCCTGTTGACATTGCCCATACTCGCGATGGATGTCGCCTCGGGCATAGGGATGGCTGTTGAGAACCACCGCGATCCGACCCAGGTTTCCCTGAATGAATTTATTGCAAAGGGCAGACCGATGCAGTTTGACGAGATATACACGGTATCCTCTGTGAGGGGCGGTAAGAAACTTGCCCTGGAAGTGGCATACCAGCTCATGACGCTCGGGTACTTCGACAGGGCCGACTTCAAGAACAGGTTCATCAGTTTGCATTTTAACGGCGATGCTAAAGATAAAGAATGGGGGAAGATGATGGCAGCGATAAGGACTGGGGACGCTACTTACTTTGAAGCAAAAGGCCTCCTGGGGTTATTGGGGCAGACCACATACATCATAGGCAAGAACACAGAGCATGAGGATGGTTCAATAATGAAGTCGGATGCAGCCCGTACGTTCCAGGCGCTTCTAAGGGAAGCGTATAGTGCATATTGCAGAGACCTTGTTAAAGAAGGCAATGATTGCGCCGAAATGTACAGGCCGATACAGAACAGGGTTCCTTTCATGCTCAGGGGTCATGCCAGCTCGCTTGGCGATATTTATACTGACGACACGGAAAGAATGGATATATTAAAGAGCCAATACAGCCTGTTCCAGGCCGCGGGAATTCCTGCAAGCGGCAAGAAAGCGGACGGGCCGGGAGTTTTCCCCAATATACTTGGGATAAGAGACCTGTCTGATGTTCCCGCCGATCAATTCATGGCGTTCAAAGCGTTCGTTGAAAGGATGTCTCCGGCCGCCGCGAAGAAGCTCTTTATATGCGCGGACGGCGATCAATTGACATTCTCCCCAAGAATTGGGAAGACCCTGTCCTTTAAGACATACGTAAAAAACCTTAAGGATAACCCGGGCTCCACAGCTGTCATAAGCAATAAAAGCGCCGGCATCACGGCCGCCGAGTATTTCATCAGCCTCCTCAATAAAGAAGCGGATCCCAGGGTTGCAAGGGAATTATTCTTTAAATTCTGCCTGATGAACGACATAACGGGACCCAAACAAATACTGAAGGCGGGGCGCAAGGTCCTTTTACCCGCGATAGAAGGTAAATATCTGGCCGCGCCTGAAATAAAATTTTCCGGGGAGCCGATACGTTTGTCAGGTTCCAGTAATTCGATGACGCGCTATGTTGATTCTTCACCCGTAAGCGCCGAACCGGTCACGATCGTGGGCCAGAATGGTTATGTTACGGGAAGAAAAATATAGTATAATTATGTGTTATTACAGGAGGCAGAATGTCCTGGATCTCTAAAGTATACACTACCGTTAAAGGGCATGTTGCCAGCGCCAGCAAATTGTCGGCTGAACAGCAGCCCGATCTCAGGCCCATCGTCATCTTAAACGATGTCGATAACAACAGCACATTCAACAGCGAGGATTTCAAGAACGGGGAAGCATCGCTTCACAGCAAGTTGAGGAGTCCGTCAACGTTTGAGGAAAGGGTAGCCATAACGGTTGTGCAGAGAGGCCTTATTGAGCTGAAGCTGATAAATGTGGACATGACAAGAAAATCCTGGTGGAAAAAGTTTTCATGGGGCATCTACGGCCCTGCAACCACCCTGGCGGTAAAGGAACTTCAAAAGCTGGCGGGGATCAAGAATGGAAGGGGCGGCATGGTTTTTGGCCCCGATACGCTGGATGTCTTCAGGACCGCCCTTGAAGCAGAAAAGAAGGGGCAGGACTGGAAAGTAGCCGTCAAAAAATCCTCCGAATATTCCTTCTAATTTCAGCACAAAAAAAATTAGCCCGCGATAGCTTCAGACTTTTGAGGCTCTTAGAGGGGAGCGTCTGAGTCGTCTACACGGGCTAATTACTTTCAGTATTATATCGTTACCTTTTCCGGAAAATTTCACTTTTTTGCCTTAATATTTTATGCTATATTTCCCTCATGCCCAAGCTAAGCAACAAGGACCTTATATCGATACACGAGCTCTCAAAAGAAGAGATCCAGATGATATTGAACCTTGCCAGGTTCATGAAAAGCCGCGCCCAAACACCAAAGGTCTTAAAGGGCAAGACCCTCGCCATGATATTTGACAAGGCCAGCAACCGCACGCGCGTGTCATTTGAAGTGGGCATGTGGCAGCTCGGCGGCCTTGCCATAAACCTGGACGCTTCCGGGCTTCGTTTCGGCATCGGTGAATCCATACCGGACATTGCGCGCACACTTTCAAGATACGTTGACGGGATAGTCATCCGTACGTTCAAGCATGAGAATGTAAAGGAGCTTGCAAAAAATGCTTCAATTCCCGTAATCAACGGCTTGACAGACCTTTCCCATCCGTGCCAGGCGCTTGCGGACCTCTTTACGATATGGGAGAAGAAGGGCAACCTGCGGAAGGTAAAGGTAGCTTACGTGGGGGACGGCAATAATGTCTGCCATTCACTGTTCAACATTACTTCCATCATGGGGATGGAGATGATAGCGGCCTGCCCGAAAGGGTATGAACCAGATCCAAAAGTGATGAAGATGGTCAATGAGGACGCAAAGAAATCTAAGGCCGTGATAGGCATCATAAATGATCCAAAGGATGCGGTTATCGGCGCGGACGTGATCTATACGGATGTGTGGACATCCATGGGCCAGGAAGCCGAGTCGGCAAAAAGAATAAAGGCTTTCAAGGGATTCCAGGTGAACTTTGACCTTATCAAGAGGGCAAAAAAGGACGTGATAGTGATGCACTGCCTTCCCGCCCACCGCGGCGAGGAGATAGCGAGCGATGTGATGGACAGCAAGTATTCAGTTGTTTTCGACCAGGCGGAGAACCGACTGCATGTTCAAAAAGCAATACTGGCGTTGTTAATGGAGGACTGAAATGGCAAAAGTAAATAAGGTAGTTCTGGCATATTCCGGCGGGCTTGATACCTCGGTGATGATCCCGTGGCTTAAGGACAAGTACGGCTGCGAAGTTGTAGCTATGGCGGCGGACCTGGGACAGGCCGAGGAACTCGAGGGATTAAAGGAAAAAGGCATAAAGACAGGAGCATCCAAAGTGTATATCGAGGATCTCAAGAAGGAATTTGTTGAAAATTACCTTTTCAAGATGATCAAGGCAGGCGCGGTTTATGAAGGGCGCTATCTGCTGGGCACTTCCATAGCCAGGCCGCTGATAGCAAAACGCCAGGTGGAAATAGCAAAAAAAGAAGGAGCGGACGCCGTGGCCCACGGGGCAACGGGAAAAGGCAACGATCAGGTGCGCTTTGAGCTTACATATAAAGCGCTGGCGCCGGAGCTGAAGATAATCGCTCCATGGCGCGAGTGGGAGATCAAGTCCCGCGCGGAGGAAATGGAATACGCGAAGAAGCGCGGCATATCCGTGCCCACAACTAAGGAAAAACCGTATTCATCGGACCGCAACCTGTGGCACATAAGCTTTGAAGGCGGCATACTTGAGGACATAAACAGCGAGCCGAAAGAAGATATGTTCGTCCTCTCGGTATCACCGGAAAAAGCTCCTGATAAGCCGACGTACATTGAAGTGACCTTTGAGGCCGGAGTCCCGGTCGCCATTGACGGCAAGAAAATGGACGGCGTTTCGCTTGTATCAAAGCTGAATGAGATAGGCGGCGCCAACGGAATAGGCCGGGTTGATATAGTTGAGAACCGGCTTGTAGGCATCAAATCCCGGGGCGTTTATGAAACTCCCGGCGGGACCATATTGATGATCGCCCACAGGGACCTGGAATCGATAACGCTAGAACGGGATACTTCCCATTACAAGGAGCAGGTCGCGATCAAATATGCCGAATTGGTATACTACGGCCAGTGGTTCTCGCCGCTAAAAGCATCCCTTGATAAGTTCATCGATGAAACACAGGTGTCGGTGAACGGGACGGTGCGACTCAAACTTTACAAAGGAAACTGTATGGTAGTGGGCCGGAAGTCTCCGAACTCACTATATGACGCGAGTTTGGCAACATTTGAGAAACCTGCCTCGCCGGCAGGCGGGGAAGAAGTCTACAACCAGAAGGACGCGGAAGGATTCATCAATTTATTCGGTCTGCCGATAAAGGTCTGGGGGAAGAGGAACCTCATCCCGCCCCGATAAATCGGGGCACCCTTCTCCTGTAAACAGGAGAAGGGGATTACAGGGCTGAGGCAAAGTAGTTCCCCTCTCCACTATGTGGAGAGGGGATAAAGGGGTGAGGAAGGAGTTATTATGGCTAAAAAATTATGGTCCGGGCGGTTCAGTGAAGACATGAGCAAAAGCGTGGAGGGATTTACTTCCTCGATACGCGCGGACGCCCGCCTTTACAGGGAGGATATTGCCGGGAGCATCGCATGGGCGAACGCACTGAAAAAGGCAAAGGTCCTAACGGTGGCCGAAGCTAACAAGATAACCAGGGCGCTTAAGGCCATTCTGGCAGGCATAGAAAAAGGCCAGATCAAGCTGAAGGAAGAGCTTGAGGATATCCACATGAATATCGAAAGTCTCCTGATTGGCAAGATCGGTGATACAGGCAAAAAGCTCCATACCGGCCGCAGCCGCAACGACCAGGTGGCAACCGATATCAGACTTAATCTGAAAAGCGAAGTTGGCATTATGATCGATAAGATCACTGTGCTTCAAAAAGCGCTGATAAAGATAGCAGAGGACAATATAGCCGTTGTCATGCCGGGATATACTCACATGCAGCAGGCGCAGCCGGTGCTGCTATCACATTATATAATGGCGTACTTTGAGATGTTCGCGCGCGACAAGGAGCGCCTGCTTGACGCGATAAAGCGCATCGATGTGATGCCGCTGGGATCAGGAGCCCTGGCGGGAACGTCCTATCCAGTTGATCGGTCTGCCCTGGCAAAAGAGCTCGGCTTTAAGAAGGTATCCGCGAACAGCATTGATGCCGTGTCCGACCGCGATTTCGCCCTGGAAGTCCTTGCCTGCAATTCCATCACAATGATGCACCTTTCGCGCTTTTGTTCCGAGCTGATACTCTGGTCAACCTCGGAATATGGTTTCATTGAGATTAGCGATGCTTTTACCACCGGCAGTTCAATAATGCCGCAAAAAAAGAACCCTGATGTCGCCGAGCTGATACGAGGAAAGACCGGTTCCGCTTATGGGGCATTGATCTCGCTATTGACGACAATGAAAGGATTGCCGCTCGCGTATAACCGGGACCTTCAGGAAGATAAAGACCCGCTGTTCACCTCTGTTGACGCGGTCAAGGCATCACTCTCCATTTTTAACGAGATGGTCTCCAATATCAGATTCAAGGCTGAGGCAATGAAGCTAAAGATAAGAAAAGACATTATCGCCACCGACCTTGCGGATTACCTTGTCGGGAAAGGGCTTCCTTTCCGCTCGGCACATGAGGTAATAGGCAAGATAATCGCATACTGCGAAAAATCGGGCAAGGAACCGGACGACCTTTCCCTCTGGGACCTGCGAAGGTTTTATCCCAAGATCGATGAGGGCGTCTATAATGCTACCAAGCTTGAAAAGAGCATAGAAGCAAAGGATGTGGCAGGCGGAACAGCGACAAAGCGCGTGATTGAAGAGATCAGGAAAGCAAAAAAGAATACAGGTAAGACCCCCACAATGAATTGCCTGCCTGCCGGCAAGGCAGGTGGGGAATAAGGCAGCAGATGTTTTTTATTCCCCATATTTCAATATGGGGTTTTTCTCGTTATATTACCGGAGGCTCTTATGGCAATTGAAAAAACCCTCTTCATTGTAAAACCGGACGGCGTAAAAAGGTACCTTTCAAACCTTCTTCTTTCAAAGATAACGGAAGCAGGGTTCAAGATCCTGATAAGGAGAAGGATCGTGATAACAAGAGAACAGGCGCAGTCACTTTACAGCATCCACAAAGGCAAGCCGTTCTATGAGGGGCTTATCAATTTCATTACTTCAGGGGCGTCCATAATCACGGTGATCGAGGGTGATAACGCGATCGAGAAGATCCGCGCGATGATGGGCCCCACGGATCCCAGGCAGGCGCCTGCCGGCACATTAAGGGGAGACAACATTGGCGAGCCGCTGTTCACCGGCGAAGGCATCCTGATGAACATATGCCACGGGTCCGATTCTCCCGAAAACGCAAAAAAAGAGATAGCCGTATTTTTCAATGAAGCTGACCTTATTAAGTAGTTTATTCCTCGCCGTAATATTCAACTCATCTGCTTTTTCAGCAGAGGTCAAATTCCCCGATCACACAGGATACTGCAATGATTACGTAAAAGCCATCGGCACCGAATACTCGGCAAAGATCAACGCGCTCGCGGCAGAGGTGGAAGAGACCACGGGGGCCGAGCTTGCCGTGGCTGCCGTCAGGTCCACTTACCCGCTCCCTTCCAAGTCTTACGCCGTCCAGCTTTTTGAGAAGTGGGGGATCGGCAAAAAGGGAAAGGATAACGGCCTTCTGATACTTTTCGTCAAAAAAGACAAAAGGGTGGAAGTGGAAGTGGGCTACGGGCTGGAAGGCGTCATTACCGACGGATTCGCGGGCAGCGTCCTTGATAAATACGCCCTGCCTGAGTTCAAGAAAGAGAATTACGGAAAGGGCTTGTACCTGGCGATGCTGGCGTTCTCCGACAAGATAATGAAGGAATACGGCAGCAAGCCGCAGACAAAACTTGAACAGATCAACCTGAACTTATATTCAGTTTTTCTTGCCGTTTCTGTTATAATATTCGTGTTCTTCCTGGCATTTCTTGGAAGAACGTGGACCGGCTCATTGATCGCGGGTATTTTTGGTGCAGTGATAGGCTTTTTTTTAGCGGGAATTGCCGGGATATTTATCGGTTTTATCATCGGATTATTTATATCGGCGGGCGGTTATTACGGCGGTTACGGCGGCTGGGGAGGAGGATTTGGCGGAGGTGGAACCGGAGGGGGATTCGGGGGCGGGAGGAGCGGGGGAGGCGGCGCGGGACGAAGTTTCTAAAGATCAGGGGGGATAATTATGGAAAAGTGGAATAAACCGTGCCTGCCTGCCGGCAAGGCAGGGGTCTGGATAATAGGAATAATAATCATATTGGTCCTATTGGTGGGAGGAATGTACAATCGGTTAGTAGGGCTTGACCAGGAGGTCATACAATCGTGGGCGCAGGTGGAGAACCAGCTGCAGAGAAGGAACGACCTAATACCCAATCTTGTAAATGTCGTAAAAGGTTACGCGGCCCATGAGAAATCGATATTCATTCAAGTCTCGGAGGCCAGGGCAAAGCTGGCAGGGACGATAAAGATCGGTTCTCAGGCGGATAAGATCGTGGCGGCGAGGGAGCTTGACGGCGCGCTTTCCAGGCTTCTTGCTATTGCTGAAAATTATCCCGACCTGAAGGCAAGCGAGAACTTCATAAGGCTTCAGGATGAGCTGGCGGGCACAGAGAACAGGATAGCCGTTGAAAGGATGAGGTACAACAGGGCCGTGCAATCATATAACACATCCGCGCGCAGGGTGCCGACGGCGTTTTTTGTGAAGTGGTTCGGGTTCGATCTGGCAAAACCTTATTTTGAGGCGGCGCCAGGGGCAAAGGCAGTTCCAAAGGTGGAATTCTAATGAATATAAAACTTGAATGCGCCTCTTTAACTGACATCAAATGTGACGTCCTTGTTGTCAATGAATTTGAAGGCGTAAAGCATCCCGGCGGCGCCACCGGCGCGGTGGATAAAGCGCTAGGGGGCGAGATATCCAAACTTCTTACAACGGGCGAGATAAACGGAAAACTTGGCTCAACGTTCCCCATACAGACATACGGAAAGATAAAAGCCGACCAGGTATTGTGCGTCGGCCTTGGCAGAAGCGGCGAATTCGACCTGGACAAGGTGAGGGTAGTTTCTGACGCGGCCATAAAGGCGGCAAAAAGGTGCAGGGCAAAGAATATCGCGACAATAATCCATGGCGCCGGGATAGGCGGGCTGGACCCGAAGCTGGCCGCTCAGGCGGTGGTTGAGGGCTCGCTGCTTGGTGAATACAAGTTCAAGGGCTTCAAGTCGGAAAAGGAAAATGATGAAGCAAAGATCGATGAGCTGATCATAGTTGATTATGACCCGCAGAAGATAAAGGATATCGGGCCCAGCGTTGAGCTTGCAAAGACGATCATTGAGGCAACGAACAAGGCAAGGGACCTTATCAATTCGCCGTCGAACAAAGTGACCCCCACATATCTTGCAAATTACGCAAAAGAACTTGCAAGGGAGATGAAGCTGGAAGTGCAGGTGATGGGGCGCGAGGAGGTCGCGAAAAAAGGAATGGATGCTTTCTGGCAGGTGGCAAAGGGCTCGGATGAAGAGCCGCAGATGATAGTCTTGAAATATAACGGAGGCGGCAGCGAGACGATCGGATTGATCGGCAAGGGGATCACTTTTGACAGCGGCGGCATATCGATAAAGCCCTCCTCAAAGCTTTCAGAGATGAAGACAGACATGGCGGGGGCGGCAACTGTCATTGAGGTAATGAGGGTTGCGGCAAAGCTTAAAGTTAAGGCTAATATAATCGCGGTCATACCGGCCACGGAGAATATGCCGGGAGGGCACGCATACAAGCCCGGCGACGTGATAGGATCGCTATCGGGAAAAACGATCGAGATCATAACCACGGATGCAGAGGGAAGGCTTATACTTGCCGATGCCATAACTTATGCCATTGAGCTTGGGGCAAAAAAGCTCATTGATATAGCTACTTTGACCGGCGGCTGCAGGGTCGCGCTCGGCGATATCGCGGCAGGTGTGATGGGCAATAACGATCAATTGATAGGACAGCTACTTGAGGCATCAAAAGCTACAGGGGAAAAGCTCTGGCGGCTTCCGCTTTATGAGGAATATAAGGAATACCTTAAGAGCGATGTGGCTGACATAAAGAACGCCACCGAATCGGGAGGCAAGGCAAGCCCGTCCGTAGGCGGCATCTTCCTCCATAAGTTCGCGGGCGATACCCCGTGGGCCCACATTGATATAGGCGGAACAGCATACCTGGATAAAGAAATAGGTTATCTTTCATCCGGCGCCACGGGATACGGAGTGCGGCTTCTGGTGAATCTGATCCAGAACATGTAAAAATGCCAAAGAAAATATTATTCGTCTTATGCCTGCTATTGATCTTGGCAGTTCAATCTTATTCAGCACTTCAGACCATCGGGACAAATGAGTCGATCGCCCCGGAGAATCGCCCGTTGATGATCGAAATATACCGCATCAGGATCCCGAATGTAATAGGCGGCACCATTGAGGTGAGCGAGAACAAGGGGCAAACTTGGTCAACGATAGGTCATGTGCTTCTTCCTTCAGCTAAGTCTTCAGATCAGGGATACACGGCTTCCAGGTGGGTGGATGACGGGGATATTGCCGCTGTGGCCGTGAACTCGATACACATAAAGACGGATTTCAATTTTAAGGATGACAGGGGCGTTATTTTCAGTTTTACCCCGAAAGAATACTATTCCCCGGAATATAAGAAGATGCTCATCAGCCCGGATTCATCTGTTTATACCGACATCAAATCCGGCGATTCCCTGTTCGGCGGCGGCTTTTCTCCTTTTGTGGGGAATAAGATAGCCACTGTTGATACTAAGGGCACGGTTTATCCGGTCAAAACAGGATATATCCCGAGGATCGGCGATACTTTCCTGATGATCGTTGAGCGGCCAAAAAGGTACCCCAAGGAGATCGTATTTGAGAACAGGTTCGGCGGATTGATAACCATCAAGTATATTGACGGTGAAAAGCGATTCATCGGACAGGTGCTTCGCCCCATAGAGGGTGTCGGCAGGTTCATCGGCTCGGAATACGCGGATGTGGGAAGGATCCGCGCCAACCATGCTGGAGTAATATGCATCTCAACCTCGCCGCTTGGCTATGTGGGCGGGTTCCAGATAATCCCCGCAGGACATGGCATGAGCAAGGAGATGATAACCGCGAGAACCCTTACGCAATGGATGGTCATCGGCCCCGTAAGCGCGCTTGACCCATCTTTTGAAGGGCTTGCCCCGTTCTTCAAATACTTTCTCCAGCCCATATACAGCGAAAATGACATCGATTTTCCGGACTGGAAAAAAAGGCTGCTTGGGAGGTTCCTGGTCGAGGTCAAGTACAAGGACAAGGACAAGTGGGAGCCGATGCCGGCTTATTACATGAAACAGGGCGCCGCGCTGCCAAAGTGGGCGAATACGGCGATGGAAGGCATCAGCCAGATAAGGATATTGTTCCCGATTTATCTGTAAAACCCCCTTCTCCCCTTCGGAACGTTTCTCTTTTAGAGTTGAAGAACCCCCTTTGCCCCTTCGGGGCATCTCCCCCTTAGTAAGGGGGAGAAGGAGAGGGGGTTATTCTTTAGTCATTTTACTTATTATTCCTAAAACTTCGCAAGTTTTATTGCGAACCTCATTGTTGCTGAATCTTATGAATTTTATTCCTAGGCTTTTCAATAACCTTTCTCTTTCGTCATCATATAATTTAGCATTTCTTTTACAATGAATTCCCCCATCGACTTCGATTGCTAATTTTAATTGAGGGCAGTAGAAATCTAGGACAAATCCGCACACGCTGAACTGCCGCCGAAATTTGTAACCATTAACCTGATTTTTACGAATATAAAGCCAAAGAAGGTTTTCTGCTGAAGTCATATTATTTCTAAGACGCTTTCTTTTTTCTTTGTCCGATATTCTATTATATAGCTTTGTCATGGTTGCTTCTTACCCCCTCTGTCCCTTCGGGACATCTCCCCCTTAGTAAGGGGGAGATTGAGAGGGGGTTAATGAATTGAATCCAGCAATTATCATGCCAAACACTTTATAATATCCGTATAAACACTGAAATTTGAGGGCTTAAATCCCGATAAATATCCGTGACAATGGAGATAACTTATGGCAAGTAATGTAACAGCCGCAAAGCGGGCTTTTTATATCATGAACAGAACGTTCTTAAGATACTGCCTTGCTGATTCATTCAGGAAGGGTCCCGCTGGCTCATCAGGGGAATTGATCAGGGTAGCCGCTAACATACGGGAGCCGCTCGGAAAGGTTGGATCAACTCAAGCGTTGGGATTTTTGCTGGACAGAGCAGCACAATGCCAGGATAAATTCCCAAAAATGAGGACAGGGACACCTGAACAATTAGTAAAATTAAATAGCAGCCTCCTAACACAACTGAAAGCGGGAATTGGTGGTAGCGCAGCCGGTTCGATCCTATTTTCGATGTCAGCGGTATCCAGGCAGATGGACTTTTTGTATTGGCCCACCCTTGGGCTTACTGTTGTGGCGAGTGCGATCCTTTTAAGAAGTGTTTGTTTAGGATGGGCAACTGAAAGAGCATTAGAGCTCTACAATTTCATTATTTCATTGAACATTAAGGAACATAATTTGCATGGGGAGCAGAGCAATTGCGATAAATGTTCCGAAGCCCCCACCTGTCCAATTAAACCAAAATCCTAAAAAAGAAGGATATTTTATCCAATATCTCATCTCTCTTCTCTGACTTCTTGTTTCTATGCTATAATTCCCCTAAATGAAAGAAAAATTCTACATAACAACGCCTCTATATTATGTAAATGACATCCCTCACATCGGCCACGCTTATACCACGATCGCTGCGGATGCTCTTGCCCGCTACAAAAGATTGAAGGGCTACGATGTTTTCTTTTTAACTGGTACGGATGAGCACGGCCAGAAGATCGCGGAAGCGGCAAAAGCGAAAGGAAAAGAACCTCAAGCTTTCTGCGATGAGATAGTAACAAGGTTCAAATCGGCATGGGAAACGCTTAATATATCCTATAATGATTTTATACGCACTACTGAAGAAAGGCATATCAGGGTTGTCCAGGATGTTTTTTTAAAGCTCCTGAAAGCCGGCGATATATATAAGGGCGAATATGAAGGATGGTACTGCACTCCGTGCGAGACTTTCTGGACAGATATGCAGCTTAAAGAGGTGAAAGTTGCCACACCAAAGGCAAAAACATCGGGGGAAGAGCACCATCCTCACGGCAACTTTTGCCCCGACTGCGGCAGACCCGTTCAAAAAATAAAAGAGCATACCTATTTCTTCAAGCTGTCAAAATATGAAAGGCAGCTTTTAAAACATATAGAAGAACATCCCAAATTCATAGAGCCGCAATCAAGGCGGAATGAGGTCTTAAGCTTTATTAAAACCGGACTTAAGGACCTGAGCGTCACAAGGACGGCTTTCAGCTGGGGCGTCCCGGTAAAAGAAGACCCAAAGCATGTGGTCTACGTCTGGTTCGATGCGCTTATCAATTACATAACAGCGCCCGGCTACGGGTCAAATCAGGCAAGATTTGAGCGATTATGGCCCGCGGATATCCACCTGATGGGCAAGGAGATAGTAAGGTTCCACGCAGTGATCTGGCCGTGCATGCTTATGGCGCTAGGACTAAAGCTTCCAAAAACCATATTCGGCCACGGATGGTGGACAGTGGAAGGCGAAAAAATGTCAAAATCCAAGGGCAATGTGGTGGATCCGATAGCTTTATCAAAAGAGTTCGGTGTGGATGCGGTGAGGTACTTTTTACTGAAGGATGTCACGTTCGGCTCCGACGGCGATTTTTCGCGCAATTCCCTCATCGTAAGGTTCAATTCCGACCTTGCCAATGACCTTGGCAACCTGCTCAACAGGTCCCTTACAATGGTTGAAAAGTATTTCGGCGGAAAGATCGAAACTCCCAGGAAGCCTGATTTTGATGACCTGAGCCGAGAGCTTGTTGATCTGATCAGGACTACGCCGCATGAGTATTCGCTGCATATGGACAAGCTTGAGTTCTCGGAAGCGCTTGACGCGATGTTAAAGCTCGTTAATCTGGCGAATAATTACATAGAAAAGCAGGCCCCGTGGAAACTGTCCAAGGAGGGCAAAATAGAAGAATTGAAAGCAGTAATGTACAACCTCCTTCAGGCCCTGGCAACAAGCGCGATATTGATATATCCTTTCATGCCTTCGATCGCGGAAAATATGTGGAAACAGCTTGGCTTCTCAAAAGACATGGTTGAATCAGGCCAAACCCCTCAATTTGGCGGGAAACTTGCTGATAAGGTCAATAAAGGGAATCCGTTATTCCCGAGAATTGTCCAGCCAGAGGCGGATCAGCCTTAGGCTGAAAGTAAAGTAGGTCAAAATGCTCACAGACACACATACGCATCTCACGATGCCGGAATACCAGGATATAACTGATGTCCTCGACAGGGCAAGATCAGCAGGGCTTGAGCTCATCATTGATGTCGGTTTCGACATCACATCGTCGGAGAAATCGACACTTTTATCAGCTGAAAGCGATTTTATATACACTGCTATCGGTATCCACCCCCATGATGCCAAGTCATTTGACGAAGCTTGCTACAGGAAGATCCAGGAGCTTCTGGGCCGGCCAAGGGTCGTTGCATTGGGCGAGATCGGCCTTGATTATCACTACAATCTTTCAAGCCATGACGAACAGAAGAGGATGTTCTCAAAGCTTCTCTGGACCGCCAGGGACATGAAACTGCCCGTGATATTCCACGGCAGGGAATCTTACCACGACATGGTTGAGATCGTTAAGCTGGAAGGGCAGGGGAAAGTGAGCGGGGTTTTTCACAGCTTTGCCGGGACGCTTGACGAGCTTAAATGGATACTTGATAACGGATTTTATATCTCGATATCCGGCCTGATCACTTTCAAAAAAGCGGAGAACATAATTGATATTGCAAAGGCCGCGCCCATCGATAAGATACTTATTGAGACCGACTGCCCGTATCTGACACCGGAGCCGTACCGCGGCAAGCGCAACGAACCATCCTATGTTAAGTATGTTGCTGAAGCATTGGCCAAAGTGAAGGGGATGACAGTGGAGGAGGTAGGGGATGTTACTGCCAAAAATGCAAAAGATCTTTTCCGGATCAAGTAAACCGCGCGCTTTTCTGAAGCAGCTTTCGATATTGTTGAACGCTGGTGTTCCTCTTGCAAAAGCGATCGATTTTGACGGCAAAATGTCAACTATGGCCGAAAAGATCAGGTCCGGCAGTTCATTTTCGGATTCACTTGATCCTTCAGCTTTTCCTCCGTCAGCCGTAGCGATGATAAGGGTTGGCGAGAGAAGCGGGAACCTTGCGGAAGGCATCGCGAGGGCCTGCGAGCACATGGAAAAGGGGAACAGCTTCCGGAAAAAGCTTATCGGCTCCCTGATATATCCCGCTTTTGTTCTGTCCCTTTGCGCTGCGGCAATAATAATCCTCACATCGGTCCTGCTGCCTTCATTTTCCGGGATATTTGGCAGCCTTGGGGTATCGCTTCCCCCATTAAGCAGGTTCATTATGACTTTAGCAGGACAGATGCCCTTGGTTCTGGTATTAGTATCGGTATCGTTGGGATTGACGACCAAGTATCTGATTAGCGACAGAGGATTGAAGTTCCCGGTGATCGGACATTTCAGGAAGAAATTAATGCTTGCGTCGTACTTCCGCGCAATGGCAGAATCGCTTACGGCTGGAATGAACATAATCGATTCGCTTGAGCTGGCAGCAAGTGTAGTAGGCAGTAAGCTGTATCGGGATAAATTGTTGTCGGTATCAGCATCAGTTACGGATGGGCAGGCACTTTCGGAGGCGTTCAAGCTTGGCGGATCGTTTGACGAGACAGTTTTATCGCTTGTTTCTGCCGGCGAGCAGGCATCATCGCTGGACAAGGTATTTGGCCAGCTCGCGGCTCTCTATGAAGAGGAGATCGAGAATAGCTTAAAGACCTTCTCAAGTCTGGTTGAACCGGCAGCGACATTGGCTACAGGGTTAGTTGTAGGCATAATAGTGTTCGCGATGTTCTTGCCAATAATCAAGTTGATATCGGTTTTAGGGGGTTAGTCATTTTTATGATAGGAGATCGGGTAATCCGGGGATCCGGGACTGGGATATCTGGTGATCGGGAGATCCGGGAAGGGAGGTAAAAATGCCGACATTTCGTGATCTATGGATTTGGAAAGAATCGCATCAGCTGATGCTGGAAATCCATCAGTACGCAAGAACATTGCCTCGAGAAGAGCGTTTTAGGAAAAGGGATCAGATAGAACGTTCTTCATCTTCTGTTCCCGATAATATTTCCGAAGGTTACACCGCATATTATTACAATGATAAGATCAAAGGGATGCTCATTGCAAGAAAAGAAGCGGGCGAAACACAGAATCACATTGAGGCACTTACTGGAAAGGGATATCTGCCAAGAAATAAAGCTGATAACTGGATCAATCGCTATGAACGAATAATGGCAGGCATTAATAGTTATGTAAATTTTATTAGGGACAAACGAAAAAATACTGGAAGTATTGGTCAAGGCAAGCGATCTGGTATATCATGTTCCGGGTCCTCCCGATGCTCTAGTTCCGGATCGCCGGATGTCCGGATTTCCTAGTTCCGGATAACCGGATATCCGGATACCCGTGACTTGGAGATCAGGGGATCAGGAGATCAGGGATGATATTATACGAGGGAGGGCATAAAATGAAAAACGGTTTTACATTGATCGAACTACTGGTCGTGATTGCGATAATCAGCATCATCGCTGCCTTTATGATGCCCAATTTCATCGGTGTGCAGGACCGGGCGAAGGAAGCGGGAGTGAAGATGGTGATGCACTCAATACAGTTGGCAATTGAAGCTTACAATATGGAGAACGAAGCATACCCAATGGGCAGCAACATAACACTGAGAGATCTGATCGATAATTACTTAACTCAAGGCGGTTATGTCAGCTCGATTCCCAAGAATCCCTTTACCGGCAAGGAATACACGGAATCGGACAAGGCGGGGAAGATCGTTTATGTGTATGATGATTCTAATGGGTCGTATAAGTTGATCGGTTATAAGAGGAACGGATTCTCCAAGCTGCAGGAATTGAGCAATATGTGAGAAGTGAGGTAATTGGAAATGGGAAGTGAGTTTGGAAATGAGAAGTTGGAAATGAGAAATCAAGGTATCCGAAGCTTTACGGATTTGGATGTATATCAAAGATCTCTTGAGGCAGCCAAGGCAATATTGATGAAATTGATTCCCAGGTTGCCTGCTTCAGAAAAATATGATCTTGCGGATCAAATGCGAAGATGCTGCAAGGCTATCCCAGCTCTTATTGCAGAGGGATACGCAAAGAAGCATCAACCGAGAGCTTTCAAGAAGTACTTGGAAGATGCGTTAGGTGAATGCAATGAAATGAACCCGCATTTGGTATTTTGTAGGGATGTATACGGGATTGATAGTAAATTATGCGATGATCTTATAAGGACCTATGAAATATCCGGTAAACAGCTTTATAATCTAAGGCGCAACTGGACAACCTTTGGCAGAGAAGAAATTAAATCAAACATCCCATATCTCAATTCTTAACTCATATCTCACATCCAATTACCCCATATCTGATATTTAAGTTGATCGGTTATAAGAGGAACGGATTCTCCAAGCTGCAGGAATTGAGCAATATGTGATCGGCCTATTTGCCTGGCAGCCTTTTATTCTTTATTGCCAGCTCTTCTTTTTTTCTCTGCTCGAATCCGGCTTTCCATTCCTCGGGCGTTTTTCCTTCCCATGTTGCCTGGAATTCAGGGAGCGTTTCGGTCAATTCGATTTTATTTTCCCTGTACCAGCGTTTTTTTTCATAATAGTAATCCTCAGCAGAGCCTTTTCTGGCGCCTTCTTCCGTCAATTGTTGCTGCCCCCGCATATTTATCCTTTCTAACTTTATTGCCTTCCTTTCCGCATTTGCTTTTTCTATTTCCTCAAGTCTTTTCTTTTTATCGGCTTCAGCGGCCGCTGCTTTTTCCGCTTCCTTAACAATCTGCATTAATTTATGCGAAATGGCCTGTGCTCTGGATTTCGCGAACTTTTCTTTTTTAGAAAGCTTCTCTGCATCCTTTTTCTGCAATTCCTTCTGTAATGCATTGAACTTGGCCCTGCATTGCGCTTTTGTAAGCCCATTAAAGAGCTTATCCAGTTTCGCGATAGGATAATTTGTTCTCCTGGCCCATGTTATTAGCTCAGGCCAGAAATCCGCCACATTATCCAATTGATGGATAGGCACGCGGGTGTAGTGTAGTCTTTTGGCAAGGGAAAATCGTTTGAGAAACTCATAGAATTCGTCAAGATCGGCGAAACCTGAATCTTTTGCCAATTTTGCCTGGTTTATGTCGCCATAGTAATTATTTTGATTATTTTTCAGTAACTCCCTGATGATCTTTAGTCTGGGATCTTCCGGCGGGGCTGCCACTTTTGGTCTTTCCTCCGCGGGAGGCACAGCCGCAGGCGGAATTGAAGGCTTATTAACGGCAAGAGCTTTGACCAGCTTCCAGGCTTCCCTGATGGATCTCCCGATCAATTGATCCTCGATATCGCTGATATCTATTTTTTTATTTCTGGCGAACTCAAGGAGCGCGGAGGGAATATCTTTCAATGACCTGATAATGTCCCATCTTTTGATAATGTCCCATCTTTCTTTCACGGCAGCTATACGATCAAGTGGCTGTGCGGAGATCAAAGCCGACACTTTTGGGAGTTTTCCCGCTGATAATATTTCCGGCAACTTCTTCTCGAGTTCCTCCCTTGACCTGCCGTGGCAATATTCGAGCAAGCTATCGATGGCGATCTTATTCCTTATTTTTTCCAAGACCCCGGATATCGTCATTAAGCCCTGTATATTCGCGAGAAACTCCTTCATATATACAATTGAAAAACATCCCAGCCCCGAATAACCGAGCTCTTCTTTCTTGCCCAGTGCCAACACCGCGTTCATTGCGGTGGTGGTAGTTGGGGTGCCTACCTGCTCCGTAAGCCGGACCAGGCCCAGGATACCCGTTAATTCATCCGTTTTCCCCGAGTATTTTGCGATCTGGAGCAGGGCAAAAACGATCATTATGTTGTACCAGTCCGCGAAATTCCCGTATTCAAAAGCGAGTTTTATCTGAGGGTCCATTTGGTCAAGGAATTTCCTGATCGCATGAGGAACCCTGTATCCGTTAAAGCCCCTCTCCGCGATAAAGGCGCATACGCTCAAAGACCTGCTTAGCAGCGCGGCATGAAGCTCCATGAAAAAATACACCGGTGCGAGCCTTCCCTTGAGCGGATTTTCGGTTCTTTGTTCAAGTACTTGCTTGCCGGAGGAATGAATATCGCGAAGATCAAAAGGGAGGGAACAGATGTGACCGCCGGATTCTATATCAAGCGAGATATTTTTGGGGACTTTGTTCCCAACAGGCAACCCTCTGAGGCACCATTCATTATGTATAGCGAGAAGATCTTTGATACTCAAGATCTTATTGCCGGTCGGTCTGGAATTATTGACTATAATATGATCGGGATAAGGATGAGCTTCACCCATTTTCCATACGGCGCACGGCCAATTCGGCATTCCGGCTTTTGGTATTGTAAGTGCCATAATTTATTTCCTTCTTCTTTTAAATCGCTTTTCAATTCTTTTTTTATCCTGGGGCCAATCCTCCGGCCTTCTGTCCTTCATGATATTATTAGCGAACTCGGATAAAGTGAAGATCAATTTCTTGTTGTATTTTATTGCCAATTCCTGCACTTCAGGATATTCTTTCTCCCATGTGTAAGGCTTTTCAACAGGCTTACCGGCTGTTAATGCGGGGGCTTTTTGTGTTTGGCTCGGCATGGCTGCGGGCTTTGCCTGCCGTTGTTTGATCAGGCTCGCGGTTTTCAAAGACGCCTTGGCTTTTTCGTGAGTTTTCGGTGGGATCACGGTCTTTGCCTTATTTATAAGGCCTATCAGTATTCTACGAGCTTCTTCCTGATTTTTGTCGAGGGCCGCATTTTTAAGTTTTCTAAGACTAATATGTTTTTTTATGCTGTCGGTGATCGACTTTACAGCTTCTTTAATAGCAGGATTGGTTTTGAACTCTTCCGTTATTTTCTCGCAGGCATGCATTACGGTCGTGTGATCCCTGCCTCCAAATTCTTCGCCTATTTTTGGGAGAGAAGCAGGGGTCAGTGTTCTTGCCAAGTACATAGCTAGCTGCCTTGCGGTAGCTATTTCTTTTGATCTGGTATTTGCCGTCATATCCTCAAATCTTATGCTGTAATACTCAGAAGTTACCTTTTTAATAAGATCAATGTCTATTTGGGTTTTGTCGGGTTTTTCGTCAGCGGATATTTCTTGAGTTTTCGGTGGGATCACGGTCTTTGCCTTATTTATAAGGTCTATTAGTATTCCTTCAGCTTCTTCTTGAGTTCTGCCGAGGACCGCTTTTCTTATTTCTCTAAGACTAATATGATATATGCCTGCCCGATACATATAAATTGATGGTAAATCACCAGGTGTTTTAATTATTATGGGCCCTGTTGTTTGAGTGGCCGCTTTTGATTTTGCTTCAGCTCGTTTCTTTGCTTTTCTTATTAAGTCAATTACTATGCCGCGAGCTTCTTTCTGAGTCTTGCCAATGACCGCCTTTTTAAGCTCTCTCAAGTCCATATGATTTATGCCCGCCCAGTATAAATATTGTGGGGGAAGATCGTTTATGGTTCTTATTTTTGGGCCGGTCGCAGCTGGGATCTTGTCGGGCCTTTCGTCAGCTGATATTATTTGAGCTTTCTGTAGGGCCTCAGTTTTAATGGTTTGTCCAGTGATAGCATTGTAAGCAAGTAGAAAATTATAAAAACTTCCAAGAGAGATCTTTCTTTCTCTAGCCTGCCTGATGAATTCTTCAACAGGCATTGATTCTTTGATCTTTTCAAATAGCGCCTTTATACGGCTAACAGCATCATTAATAGTAAACCATCCCAGCTCTCCTGATATTCCATAATGAGATGCAATTGGATGTATATATGTTAACATTGAAGCGCCGGAATCTTCAGCCATTCTTACCATTCCTTCGATCCCCTTGTATATATCAAGATAATTTAATTCTTTTGCGATCTGGTACATGGCAAAAACATAAAGCCATTGCGTCCAGTCATAAATTGGTCTATGACCGAGGCTTGTCCTGATGTTTGCGTCGATCTGATTTTGAAATTGAAAGATCGACGGGTGTATTCTTGATTTTGGTATGCCCTGTATGGCTTCCAGCGACGACGTCGTGTCAGCCGAAATGCAAAAGCTTACAAATCCTAAAGAATTTCTGTAAACTTCGTCCGCATCTTTGCCCATACGCACAAAAGATTCCAGGTCAGCCAAAAGGGAAAAAGTGCATTCACCGGCTTTGATATCCAGGCAAACTTGCGAAGGTTTTGCCGGATCAAGCCGGAGTTTATTCGTATGCCAGTCATTGAAAAATAGAGGCAATGATTTAAGCGGCAAAAGTACATCTCTATTTCTCATTGGTTTTGTGAACTTTATAATGGCATGCGTTCCGGCAAAAGGATGCACATTGCCCTGCCATACCATGTACCGCATTCCCCACGGTGTTTTTGGTAATGATTGAATGTTTACTGCCATAGATTACCTCATAGCCATGAAATGTTTTACTCGCTTTCCTCGAACTATCTTAACCCCAAAATGCTCTGCGCAGGCAAGAAACGACTCGACGATACGTTCCAGGTAATTTTCCGAAACATTTTCACCGGATAACTTTTTAAACTTATTAATATCCATGTTTTCTCTAATTAATCTTGAGGTAGGCCGTATATCTTTATATTTTATAATTAGCTTTGAATATATTCTTTTTAATTCTTCTCTTGCTTCCTCGTTCCTTTGAATATACGAGCACGCACTTATATAATTCAGAAAATTATTTCGAATTTTACTGACGGATTCATTTTCGTAACTTAGGGCCAGGACAAGAAAAGAAAGGGGTTTAGTCTCGGATGCCAGCTTTTTTTTCAATATCCATTTTATTAGGGGAAAGAATTTAGTGAAAGTATCGCCTGCGGCTTTTTTAAGCCAGCTTCCTTCGGGGCTTTCCAAATACCTTATTGCAGTTTCTTTAGCGCCTCTTCCTCTTGTAGGTTCTTTCTCCTCTTTGGCTTCATCTGGGGCAGGCTTGGCTTCTAGTTGTTCATGTCGCAAAGGCACAACACTTCGAGGGCCGGGAAGTAGATTCGGAGGGATCCAACGTTCTCTTTCACTTTCTTCAGGAATTCGTTCGGCCTTTTGAGGCCGTTTTTTGCTCCACCTGTTCGCAAGTTCATGTATAAAGGCCGTGTATTTATATGTATTTGATATGGTTGTTGCGTCTACGTCGGCCCTGTTCAATGAATTAAGCTGGCGGATCGGCTCCTCGCTTACCATAGAAATGAATTCATCTGGCGGACATGTGCTTAATCTGTCCAAAAAGGCCATCAAAGGCGAAAGCGCAAAATATAACGGGCTAAATCCTTTAATTGCCGAAGATTCGCCGATTATGAGTTTCTTAAAAGCATCTTCAAACTCTTTATTATTCATGCTTTCAAATTGTTTTAGATATTTTTGCATTCCCGGCTGGATTTCAAGTTGTCTTGGATCAAGCCGGTTGTCATATGGTCTTGCCGCTCGTGCCCAAATGTCATCAAAGGGTTGGCCTTTACTGTTTCGCAAAGGTCCTTTTACCGGGAGGGGTTTTCCCTGCATTCTCGACAACCGGGTGAGACCGGCCGTTTTAGTTATTCCTGATGTTTTAATCGCCATAAATCGTCCTCTGGGCATAGTTTGCCCGCAAAACATTACGCTAATTTATCGAGAAATATGGGCAAAAATTTCAGTTATTAGTGATATAATATGGCCAATAAATGACTAAGATATTTCTGCGTTCTTTATTCATTATCCTTCTGGCCACGGGCTTTGTTTTTGCTTTAGATCACGACCCCAACGGCCGTCTTGTCCTCTCGCTTGGCGGAGAAGTATCCGTTATGAATCCCATCCTTTCAACAGATACTGCGTCCTCAGCCATCGAGGGAGTGATATTTTCCGGCCTCGTGAAAGTGGATAAAAACCTCGATTTTGTGCCAGATCTTGCGAAATCCTGGAAGGTGTCTAAAAGCGGTCTTGTGTGGACATTCAACCTGAGGAAAGACGTTTACTGGCACGATGGCAGAAAGTTCACTGCGGATGACGTCAAGTTCACCTTTGATACAATACTCAATCCAAAGATCAATTCAGTGCGCCGCGGCGATTATATTATTGACGGTAAACCCATCAAATTCAGAGTTATCGATAAATACACCATCAAGGCGATATTGCCCAAGCCGTTCTCTCCATTTTTGGCTTCGGCGGGAATGGGCATATTGCCAAAGCACCTGCTTGAAGGCAAAGAACTTGACATGGCAAAGTTCAATTCAAATCCAGTCGGAACGGGGCCGTTCAAGTTCGTTGAATATAAAACAGGCGATCATGTGCTTGTTAAGAGGAATCCCGATTGTTATGGCGGAGCTCCTCTGCTCAAAGAGATATTGTTCAAAATAATCCCTGATGAGAATACGGCCCTGGTCGCGTTGAAATCAGGAGAGATCGATTCAACGGGTATACCCGCGAAGGATTTCCATAAAATTAAAGGCGTTAACCTCTTCAAGTATGACGCGCTGTTATACACTTATTTCGGGTTCAACCTGAAGTCGCCTAAATTCTCGGATGTGAGGGTGAGGCAGGCGCTGTCATACGCGGTTAACCGCAAACAATTAATAGGTTTGATCTTTTTAGGATATGCTTCCCCCGCGTATGCTCCAAGCGCTCCTGTTTCTTGGGCATATTCAGATGATGTTTACAGATATGGATACGACCCGCAAAAAGCGAAAGAACTATTGAAAGAAGCCGGGGTCAGGGACCTGGAATTCACCGTCCTGGTCAATCACGGCAACAAGGACAGGGGAAAGGCCGCGACAATACTGCAGCAGCAGTTCAAGCGCGTGGGGGTCAAGATGAACATCCGTGTGCTTGAATGGAGCGCCATGCTTAAGGTGATCAACGCGCGCAAGGACCCGAAGGACTTTGATGCCGTCATAATCGGCTGGTCGCTTGGAGTAGACCCGGATTCTTATTCAATATGGCATTCAAGCCAGTATCCCGGCGGCCTGAACTTTGTTGGCTACGACAACACGGAAGTTGATCGATTGCTTGAAGCGGGTAGAGTAGAGCAGTCAAAGTCGGGTCGGAAAAAGATATACGCAAAGATGTACAGGGAGATCACGAAAGATGCTCCGTATATTTTCCTCTGGTACCCGCAGGTCCTGACTGGTGTCCGCAGCAGAGTAGGGGGATTATCGGAACCGGGGCCGGCGGGATTATTCTTGGATATCGAAAAGGTCTACATAAAGAAATGACAAAATATATATTCAAACGATTATTACAGTTAATACCATTGCTAATAGGCATTACGGTCATAAGTTTCTTCATCATGCACCTTGCTCCCGGCGATCCGACGGCTTTGTATGCCGACCCCAACGTCAAGCCAGAAGAGCTTGCCAGGATCCGCGCCAACTGGGGGCTTGATAAGCCTGTGGCCGTTCAGTACTTCATCTGGCTGAAGAACGCGGCAAGACTGGACTTCGGTACTTCATATATCTCCGGAAAGCCTGTCACGCAGGAAATATTCGAGAGACTGCCCGCGACCGTCCTTCTGATGAGCCTTTCGTTCGCGATAATACTGCTCATCTCCATACCTGTCGGGGTCATATCAGCGGTCAAGAAGGGCTCGTTGTTCGATAATGTCTTTACCATCGTTTCATTCATTTTCATGTCGATACCGTCATTCTGGCTGGCGCTTGTCCTGATGCTTGTTTTTTCGCTCAGGCTGCAATGGTTCCCCCCATTTGGCAACATCGTGCTCCCGTGCGCTACAATGGTGATAACCGGGCTTGCCGGCATCACAAGATACCAGAGAGCCAGCATGCTGGAAGTTTTAAGGCAGGAATACATCAAGGTGGCCAGGGCAAAAGGATTGCCCGAATGGGTAGTGATATACAAGCATGCGCTCAGGAACGCGCTTATTCCGATCGTTACACTGCTCGGGCTTACGCTTCCCGATCTTTTTGGCGGCGCTTTTATCATCGAGACCATATTCGCATGGCCGGGAATGGGAAGGCTTGGCGTATCGGCGGTTTTCTCCAGGAACTACCCCGTGATAATGGGAATATCGGTATTTACTGCAGTCTTGATAGTGCTTGGAAATTTGTTGGCTGATGTAGGTTACGCGATCGTCGATCCGAGGATACGATATGCTAAAAAAGAATAAATTAGCTTTATTCGGCTTGATAATATTGGTCCTGTTCTGCGTTCTTGCAGCGCTCGCGCCGGTCATTGCTCCTTATGATCCAGGCGAGATAATGGAGAGTGAGATCCAGGGGCCGTCGCTTAAGCATTTATTTGGAACTGACGACCTTGGAAGGGATGTCCTGAGCAGAGTTATTTACGGCGGCCGCATTTCGCTTTCCGTTGCCGCGGTGGCTGTTCTGGTGGCGCTCAGCATAGGGATCATGATAGGGGCCATTTCCGGTTATTATGGAGGATTGATCGATGAAATAATAATGCGATTCACGGATATCATGCTTTCTTTCCCGACGATATTCCTGATACTTGTGATCCAGTCGGTCCTGACGCCGAACATTTATAATGTCATGATCGTCATCGGAGCGACTTCGTGGATGGGGATCGCCAGGCTGGTCAGGGGGGAATTCCTGACTCTAAAAGAGCGTGAGTTTGTCGAAGCGGCAAGGGCTATTGGTTGCAGTAATTTAAGGATAATCTTCAGGCATATTTTGCCGAATTCAATGGCTCCGATCATTGTTGCCGCGACTTTAGGGATGGCCGGAGCGATACTCACGGAATCAGCTTTGAGCTTTTTAGGATTGGGAGTTCAGCCGCCCACACCGAGCTGGGGAAACATGCTCATGGATTCGCAGACATATTTGCTTGATGCCCCGTGGATGGCGATAATCCCGGGCTTGTTCATAGTGCTGGCGGTGCTCTCGCTGTACTTTGTGGGGGAGGCATTACGAGAGGCTTTAAATCCTAAGGAATGGTGAATAATTAATGTAGGGAAAGGGTTTATCCCTTTCCGAGGAAAGGTGCGGACAGCCACAAGGGCTGTCCCTACATGGTTAATTTGTGACTATGTAGGGAAAGGGTTTATCCCTTTCCGAGGAAAGGTGCGGACAGCCACAAGGGCTGTCCCTACTTTAAATCCTAAGGAATGGTGAATAATTAATGTAGGGAAAGGGTTTATCCCTTTCCGAGGAAAGGTGCGGACAGCCACAAGGGCTGTCCCTACATGGTTAATTTGTGACTATGTAGGGAAAGGGTTTATCCCTTTCCGAAATTATTAAAAATAATATGAGCGAAATGATATTACCAAAAAGAACAAATATAAGAATAAAAGATTTTGATTATTCCTTAGAGCGAGCTTATTTTATTACTATTTGTTCCAATAATAAAGCAAAGGTGTTTTGCGATCAAGCTTTGACCTCCGAAATAATTGATTTGCTGAAATCATTTAAAAACAAACTGAAATATAAGGTTTATGTTTATTGTTTTATGCCGGATCATCTTCATTTATTAATTAGTCCGTCCAATAGCGGCATTCCAATTTCTAAATTTATAGGAGGATTTAAGAGTATATCAACAAAAATTGCATGGAAACATAATATTAAAGGTAAATTATGGCAAATCAGATTTTATGATCATATATTAAGAAAAAACGAAGAACTAATGAGTGTTGGCATGTACATATTAAACAATCCCGTAAGGAAAAACTTGACTGATAGATGGGAAGACTATGGTTTCTGTGGAATTATTGATAATTGGTAAGCTCGGACAGCCATAAAGGCTTGTCCCTACATGGTTAGTTTGTGACTATGTAGGGAAAGGGTTTATCCCTTTCCGAGGAAAGGTGCGGACAGCCACAAGGGCTGTCCCTACATGGTTGATTAAGGAGCATAAGGTTAATGGAAAAACTTTTAGAGATAGTTAAACTTTCAGTCCATTATCAGGCAAATGATAAGATAGTGAAGGCCGTGGAGAACGTAGATCTGACCATCAATGAAGGAGAGATCGTGGGATTGGTAGGTGAATCAGGCTGCGGCAAATCAACGATCGCCCTCTCGATACTGCGGCTCATCGATCCTCCCGGGAAAATATACGGCGAGATCAAGTGGAGGGGCAAGAACCTTCTCAATATGTCGATGCAGGAAATGCAAAAAGTCCGGGGAGAGGAAATATCAATGGTCTTTCAAGACCCCTTTTCCTCGCTTAATCCGGTATTCAGCGTGGGGGAGCAGATATCCGAGGTCCTCAGGTTCCATAAGGGCCTTTCAAGGAGAGAAGCGGGAAAAAGAGCTACGGAACTCCTGGAGATGGTGAATATCAAGGACGCGAAGAGGCGCGCGAAGGATTATCCGCACCAGTTCAGCGGCGGGATGAAACAGAGGGTTTCTGTGGCAATGGCTTACGCCATGACGCCGAAGCTTTTGATCGCGGATGAACCCACCACAGCGCTGGATGTGACGATGCAAAAGGCGATACTTGAATTATTGAAAGAACTTAAGACCACGATGCTGTTCATTTCCCACAACATCGCCCTTGTGGCCGGCTTGTGCGACAGGATATACGTGATGCAGGACGGCCGCGTCGTGGAAGAAGGCGTGCCGGGGGAGATCATTAAAAACCCGAAGAACCTTTATACCGCAAAACTTGTGGATTCATACAGGGAGATAAACATTGAAGCTGATAGAAGTAAATAGCATTTCAAAATATTTCCTGCCTGCCGGCAGGCAAGGTGGCCATGTTAAGGCGCTTGATGACGTCAATTTCCACGTGGAAAAAGGGGAATGCCTGGGATTGGCGGGTGAATCGGGCAGCGGCAAATCAACGCTGGCGAGGATCTTGCTTAAGCTTATACCGGCTTCCGAGGGGGAGATAATATACGCGGAAGATTTTTCAAGGAAGGATTACCAGATGGTCTTCCAGAACCCGTGGACATCCCTTAATCCAAGGATGAGGGTGAAAGACATCCTGAAGGAGCCGCTTCATATCCACGGCATCAGGAAGGATATCGCGCAGATCTTAAAAGAGGTGGAACTTGATGAAAGCTTCCTGGACAAATACCCCCATGAGCTTTCCGGCGGGGAAAGGCAGAGAATAGGCATAGCAAGGGCGGTGAGCATAGGCCCCAAGTTCCTCCTGCTGGATGAGCCGGTTTCATCGCTGGACGTGACCATACAGGCGGGGATACTGAAATTATTGAAAAATCTCAGGTCGCAATTGAACCTGACGATCCTGTTCATAGCGCACGACCTGTCCATCATAAGGTATATGTGCGAGAGAGTGGCAGTGATGAAGAGCGGCACCATAGTTGAGATCGGACAGGTAAGCGAAGTTTACAGGGACCCACAGCATTCATACACGAAGAGCCTTCTTGAATCTATCCCCAGATTGATCTCCTGAGGAAATATCTATCTGGCAAGGTCCAGGTTCATTACAGGCGAGATGTCCTTCTTTTGTTTTTCCATGTTAGTTATCTTGTTCTCCATCTCACTTATAAGACCCGGCGTGACTATACGGGGTGTTATCAGGACTATTACTTCCTTCTTTTCGGAAGTTATGTCCGTCCTTTTAAAAAGGCTGCCGATAATGGGGATGTCCATCAAGAACGGAATGCCCCTGATCTCTTTCTTTGACGTATCCCTTACAAGCCCGCCTATGACGATCGTCTGCCCGTCCTTTACTATCAGCTGGGTGGTGGTTTCCGTGGAATTCTTTTGCGGAAGGTCGTTTATGATCGCGCCCTCGCTTATCTCCGGATGAATATCCATTACTATAAGCCCGTCGCTTTTTATGCTGGGCGTGATCACAAGTTTTGTGCCCACATCGAGGAACTCAACGCTCTCCACCATTCCCGTGGTTGTGGTGGTTTTTACCTTATAGCCCAGCCTTGAGCCGGTTATTATCTCAGCTTTTTGTTCGTTCAATGCCATTACCTTCGGGCTTGAAAGTATGTTGAAGCCCGTCCTTGTGGAAAGCGCTTCAACCAGGCTGGTCATGTTCTGGTTCGTGACGGAATAATAAAGCCCGACGGCGCCTGTAGCTGTTGGCGCGTTCGCAAAATTGACCGTTTGAAGTGTTTCTGTGGCGTTGTTCGGATTTGTCCATGAGCCGTTCACGCCCAGATTTTGGGACTCATTAAGGGAAACCTCAAGTATCTTTGCCTCCACCATTACCTGCCGCGGCGGAATGTCCAGGTTCCTTATCAGCGCCTCAGCCCTTCTTATGTCATTTGCCGATCCCTTGACCACCAGGGTTTTATTTCCCTTTGTGGTATATACGCTGGCTTTCTCGGGCATCAATTTTATTAACGTGTCTTTAAGTTCTTCGGGGCCCAAATAATTGATCATGAATGTCCTTACAAAAAGCCCGCCGGGAAGTTCTTCTATCCTTGCGGGTTCACCCGAAGAGTAGACCTGTACCACGTTGCCTTGCCTTGTGTATGTATAGCCGTTCGATTTAAGTATGATATCAAGAGCTTCCTCGGGGGTGACCTTGTTCAGGACCACCGTCACTTTGCCGTATACGTCCTTTCCGGCCACCACGCTTATCCCCGTTTCCCGCGAGAATATCTGAAGCACGGAACTGATGTCAACATTCCTCAGGTCCATTGATATCAGGTTGCTTACTTCCTTTTTTTGGGGCTTGATAACTTCCTTAGGCGGTTCCTTTGCGACCGCAGGCTGAGGCACGGCCTGTGCCTTTGCTTCCTTTGTGGCAGGGGCAGTTTCCGCTGTTGCCTGGCTGGTTTTCTTGGCGGCGATCTTTGGCTCCAGCATCTGCTGGGCGCGGTCCTTTAGGGTCTTTATGTTCTTGTTGTTGGGGGATATCTCCAGGGCCGCGTTGCACTGGTTCACCGCATTTTTGTACTGGCCAAGCTTATAGTATGCTTTTGCCATCCAGTACCTTGCCTTTATCATGTTCGGGTCGTATTTCATGGCCTTGACGAATTCCGGTATGGCCTCCTTGTAGCTTCCCTGAAGGTAATAAAGATATCCTTGCGCAAAATAAGCATCGGCTCTTTTTGTGTCGATGGAGGCCGCCTCTTTTGTGGCAACCGTTTCGGCAGGTTTAATTGAAGGTGAGCTTTTTGGAGCCGCGGACAGGGTGCCGGCGGCAAAAAAGGAAAAGATCAACAGGCAAATGATTAATATCCTCAATTATTTACCTCCGAGCGTCAGTTCATATAATTTCTTGTTCTTGCTTAGTATAACCCTGTCTTTGTATATCCTCAACACTTCAAATCCCCTTATGCTTTGTCCGGTCATCAATACTTCGTCGTTTATTATAGCCTTAATATTTTTGCCCATCCAGTATCCCGAATATTTAAGCCCGGTCGTAGCTTCCAGCTTCAGGCCTTCGCGCTTCCCCTTGGCGGCGGAAACCGAGTAAAAAGGATCAAAGATCGTATAATATTCGCTCAATGTGCCCGGCGGCTTTCGCTTTGCACCCGGCAATACGAACGCCGAAAGCAGCATCCTTACAGCAAGCTTCTTATCGGTAAGCTTGTGAAGGTCCATTGTATCCACCCTTATCGTTACCGGAAGCTTCTTCAGCTGGGCCAGGTATGAGTTCAGGTCCGCATAATCGCCTTCGAACTCCACCCTGAGCGGAAGCTTTTTATATCTCTGCTCAGGCGCCAGGTCCCCGGGCTGGATAAGATTATAGTCTATATTCAATCCCTTGCCAACAACAGAAATGAAATTGTTTATGAGATACGGGGTTTCGCTTTCCTGGGGGATCTTTATCGACAGCTCCGACAGCTCCTTATTAAGCATTGCCCTGGCGGCTCCCAGGTCCTTTAACAGCAGGTTGCCGCCCTGGATCATCATTATCTCGCTGTCTATCAGTTTTAATGAATTTTGAAGGGACTTTATCTCCTTTATCTTCGGCTTGTAGAGGTAATTATAAGTGCCATAGATGAGGATAAGGACCGCCAGTATCCCGACTATCGCGTTCCGCCATTTAGAGATAAATTCTTCCATTGTACGTTCCCCTATGTCAAAATAAATGTCACCCTGAAAAGTATTTTCTGAGAGTTCTCCATTACCGCCTTGCGCGCTTCTATCAGTATGGTTTTCGTGAAGTTGGGAGAATCCTCAAAATTCTTGAGCATCAGCCCTATGGTATCCGTGTTCCCGGACTCGCCCGAAAGCCATATCTGGCGTTTCCCGTTATCATAAACAAGGTCCGTGAGAAGTATCCCCGCGGGCAGCGCCTTTATTATCTGCGAAAGCATCTCCCTTACATGGGTCTCTTCCCTGGCGATCTGCTCAAGTATGCTTCTTCGCTCCACAAGCGTCTTTACCTCCGTAAGGATCTGCTGCTTTGAAGAAAGTTCCTTTTTATAATGGGTGCTTACGTTGCTCAGGTAGATGTAGTATGAAACGGCCATGACGATCACGGCAACCCCCGCAAGCGCGAGAACATTGACATTTACCGGGATCTTTATGGTCTTGAGTATCTCGTCAATATTTATCCTGGCCTTGCCGGGCTTTTCCCCGGCTTTTTTAAAGTTTATTTTGCCGCCCGCATCGATCGCCAGGCCAAGCGCAAGAGTAAGCCTCGGAGCAATTTCCGTGAGCTGCGCGGCATCTATCCCCGCTGCCGGATCCACCTTTACGCTCTCCAGCGGATCCACCGTCTCCACTTTTGTTCCCAGCGCGTTCGTCAGGTATTCTTCCAGGTTCTTCAGGCTGGATGAGCCCCCTGTTAGATAGATGCTGTCGATCTTTTCCTCCCTGAACTCCTCCTTGAAGTAGTCGAACGACCTGAGGATCTCGTTCTGCAGACGCCTTAAAGTGGGCGCCATCATCTCATATATATGTATAAGCGGTATGCCGTTGTCCGTTACATCGTTGGTGTCCTTTTTCGGGATACCGTATTTCCGCTTTATCTCTTCAGCCTGTTCATAAGTAAGGTTCAGCTGCCACTGGTCGGCCACAAGGAGGCCCGTCATCGCCTTTGTAAGGGAATCACCCGCCACGCTTATTTCCCTGGTGAACTGCAGCAGGTCTCCCTTGAAGAGGTTTATGCTTGCCGCTTCCGACCCGATGTCTATGATAGCGTTCACCTTATCGGGTTCACATTTCTTGCCGCGCTTAAGGATGCTGCAGAGTGAAAGAGGTATAAGCGAGATCCCGGAAAATTTTATCCCGGATTCCTTTGAGACCCCGTTAATGAACTTTATGAGGTCTTCGCCCGCGACAGCGAACATAATGTCATACTTTTCCGCGGCTTTTTCAGTGGTTTTGCCTATCTTATAGAAGTCCACAACGGCGTTTTCGATGGGGAAGGGGACCAGGTTCTTTGCCTCCCATTTCAGGGCTTCGGGGATCTCTTCATCGGGCATAACGGGCACGGAGATGCGCTTCAGGCTTACATTGGCGCCAAAGGCGCATGTATATACCTCTGTGTCCGGTTTTTCCCCCTTGAAAAGTTCCTTCAGGATGTCGGAAACGGCGGTTACCTTGTTCTCTGACGCGGGCACGTCGCGAACGGCGTACTTGAGGAGCGATATGTCGCTGTTAGTTTGCTTTATCTTGACAAACTTTACTGATTTTTCATCTATGTCCAGCCCGATAAATATACCTGATTCAGGCATAAATTTATTATATCACAAGTTCCGCAACTTAACACTTGACTCGAGAGTGCTTACGCTTGTGCCTTTGATCCCGGTGATCTTTATCTTTACCAGCTTGACGCTTGACGGATTGTCGTAAGTAAGGGAAAGATCAATGATCTTATTGGCGACAATGAACGTGGAAGACCCCATTGTTCTGGTCAAAGTTTCCGTGGTGATGCCTGTCCATGTATAGTTGATCGTCTCGGCCGCGTCCCTTGTGCCGTTGCCGTTCAGGTCCCTGTACCAGAAAGTGATGCTTGTGCTTGCCGCGGACGGGACCTCAAGCGCGCCGCGCAGCTCTCGCACCATCCGTTCCATGCCTTTGTGAACTTCCAGCGAGACATCGGCTTCGGATAATTCCTCAGTAAGCACCTTCATGGTTGCTTGAAAAGCGTAAAAGATCAACGCAATGGCAAGGGTCATAACCGCCATCGATATGATCGATTCCAGCAGGGTAAACCCCCCGGAATTTCCCCGCGGCCCCTTAAAAATTTGATATGAACGTTTCAACGGAGACACTTGTTTCGGATCCCTCCCCTGGCTTCCAGTACACGATTATCATAATGTCCTTCAGGTTCGTGCTTGGCGTGTTCACGATCACCTGTCTTTGATAGGCGGGGTATGCGGAAATTACCGCCTTTGCCTCGCTGGATATGGCGGAAAACGAAGTGTTCTTTATTTCCCCGAGTTTTTGCTGGGCAAGTATGATCGCCGTGTTGCTGCCCTTTATTTCATTGCTTACCAGCAGACCGCTGGAGAAAACCTGAAGCAGCGGAATAAAAGCCGCCGCGAGAAGAATGATCACCAGCAGGACCTCCATTAATGTGAAACCATTCCGTTTCATGGAGGGAATGATAGCATAAAGAAAGGGCCCCGACTAGTCGGGGCCCTTCTTAACGTTAATATCAACTTGTCTTTAAAGACATCATCTCATCATAGATGACCGTTGCTCTCCCAAACCGCGCCTGCATCACCAGTGCTTACTGTTACCACGCCGGTCGAGTTGTCAACTGCCGCGGAACTGCCGCCATCCGAACCGACGGAATAAATAATGTAATATTTAGCGTCGGACGGGCCTGTTGAACCTGTTCCCAGCGCATAAACATACTGCGTGCTTGACGTTGCACCGAACGGATCGATAAGATTGCTCTCAAGTATCCTCGGGGATGCCGCAAGCAAGGTCGTCTGATAGGCGGCTACTGCCGGGTAAAGATTGTTGTGATTCTTATAATAAGATTCCACAGCGATCTTTATTACCCTGACGTCGCCCTGCGCCTTCGTCTTCCTTGCTTCGTTCTGCATACCTCTAAAGGATGGTATCGCTATTGCGATCAATATCGCTATAACGGCCATGACTATGAGGAGTTCGATAAGTGTAAAACCTTTGCTTTTTTTCATTTGTTCACCTCCTTGCTTCCAGACATTATTATATCAGACTGTAATGATTATATCACAATCAGCTTAAAGTTTTCTCAAAATGTTCCTGGTCTATCGCGTGAGCCAGCGCGTCCTCATAACTGATCTGCTTGTTCTGGTAAAGGATCTTTATGGATCTGTCCATTCCCTGCATGCCGAACTTTGAGCCGATCTCAAGCATGGAGTATATTTCCTGAGAGGACGCCTTCCTGATGAGATTCCTTACCGCCGTCGTGGCGATCAGGATCTCCACGGCGACAACAAGGCCCTTTTTATCGATCTTTGGTATCAGCTGCTGCGCTATTATGCCCTGAAGGGAAAGCGAAAGCTGCAACCTTATCTGCGACTGCTGGTAGGGCGGGAACACATCGATGATCCTGTCTATGGACTGGACCGCGTCATTCGTGTGAAGTGTTGATATCACAAGATGCCCTGTTTCCGCGGCCGTAAGGGCGGTCTGGATGGTCTCCAGGTCCCTCATTTCCCCCACAAGTATCACGTCGGGATTCTGCCTGAGCACTCTTTTAAGCGCGGCGTTGAAGGAGTCTGTGTCGATCCCCACTTCCCTTTGTTCGATGATGCATTTCTTGTTCTCGTGCAGGTATTCAATGGGGTCCTCTATGGTTATTATATGACGGTTGCGGTTATTGTTGATTATGTCCACCATGCATGCCTGAGTGGTGGTCTTGCCCGACCCTGTGGGACCCGTCACAAGCACAAGCCCTCTTTCAAGGCTTGCAAGGTCAGCCACGATCTTCGGGAGCCTCAGGTCTTCAAGCCGCGGGATATCAGCCGGGATAAGGCGGAGAGCGGCAGCCACGGTCCCCTTCTGATAATGCACGTTCACCCTGAACCTGGCAAAGCCTTTCAGTTCATAGCTTGAGTCGAATTCCCTGGTTGACTCAAAAGAGGATATCTGTTCCTTGTTAAGCAGGCCGTATATTATGGCCTTTGATTCATCCGCGGAGAGCTTCGCGGAATCAGCGGGATAAAGGACGCCATTGATCCTCAATATCGGAGCTGACCCGGCCACTATCAGCAGGTCGGAAGCCTTCTTTTCAACCACTGTTTTTAACAGATCATCAATAGTGCTCATAATCTATATAGCAGACGTATTATACTACTGTACTTGTAATTGGCAAGTTTTAATGCTTGAGCGTCTTTACCATCTGGAATATAGGCAGCAGTATGGACGCAAAAATAAATCCCACCGCGCCGCCTATTACCACCAGGAATATCGGCTCAAGGAGGGCAGTGATCCTCTTGATGCTGTAATCCGTAGCCATGTCATAATAATCCGCCACCTTATTGAGCATTATGTCGAGCGCTCCCGTTTCCTCGCCTACGGCTATCATGTGAACAGGCATAGCGGGGAATTCCCCGCTGTCAGCCAAAGGCTTGGATATGGTCTCCCCCTTGCTTACCGAGGAATAAACGTTCTTGAGCACGTTGGATATTATGGCGTTATCAAGGGTTTTTTCGGCAACATCAAGCGCCTGAAGCATCGGCACGCCTGATGATATGAGCGACGCAAGCGTCCTGGTGAGGCGCGCGATGGTGGAATGCCTTATAAGTTTTCCCCACACCGGTATATTGAGCAGTATCTTGTCAACAGCATATTTCCCATTGGGGGTGCCCTTGTACCACCTGAGCAGCAGATACAGGCCGACTATGGCTGCAATCACATACTTCCAGAAAGCTCTTATGAAAAGGTTGGCGTTATAGAGTATCAGTGTCGGCAAGGGCAAAGGAACATTGGCATCTATGAATATCTTCGCGAATGAAGGCAGGATGGTCACTATTATTAAAATGATGACAAGAGATCCGGCGACGGCGAGTATCATGGGATAGAACATGGCCGTGGTTATCCTTTGCTTCAATTCCGCGTCATGCTCCGCGAATGAGGCCAGCCTGCTGAGTATTTCATCCAGGTTTCCCGCGACCTCGCCGGCATGGATCATGTTCGTGAACAAATTGGAAAATATGTCCGGATGTTTCTTCAGCGAATCGGAAAATGTGGCGCCGCCCTTGATGTCCTCATATACTTCTGCTATGGCGTTCCTCAACCTTACGTTATCGATCTGTTCCGTGAGCGTCATGAGGCTTGTGGGAAGAGATATGCCCGCGCTGATCATGTTCGACAGCTGGACGTCGAACATGACCAGGTCATCGATCTTTACCCTTGTGAACCCGCTCAGGAACTTATCGATGGAATCAAGTGAGAACCCCTCTGATTTTTCCTTCAGGGAGATTACCGTCAGCTTAAGCTTTTGCAGCTTTACGGCAAGAACGTCCTTGTTGGCCGCCTCCATGGATCCCGTGACCAGCTTGCCGGCTTCGTCCCTTGCTTTGTAGGTGTAGATCGGCATAAGTTCCTTAATCCATCTGGGTCACTCTCATGACCTCGTCGATGGTGGTGGCCCCTGCAAGCACTTTTTCGATACCGTCTTCGCGCAGGGACTTCATCCCGAATTCCTGAGCGGCGTGTTTTATCTGGCTGCTTGATGTTTTTGCCAGCACCATATCCCTTATCTTGTCATTGAGCGTAAGCATCTCAAAGATCCCGATCCTTCCCTTATACCCCGTGTTCTTGCATGCCTTGCATCCTTTGCCGCGGTAGAATTTCAGGCCGCCCTCAGGGAGCTTTACGCCAACGTCTTTTATTGCTTCCGGAGAGGGAGTGTATGATTCCTTGCAGGCGCTGCATATAGTTCGCACAAGTCTTTGCGCGATTATGCCTATCACGGAAGAAGATATAAGGAAGGGTTCCACTCCCATGTCTGTCAATCTTGTGAGAGAGCTTGGAGCGTCATTTGTATGAAGGGTGGAAAATACAAGGTGGCCGGTCAAAGCCGCCTGAACCGCGATCTCCGCCGTTTCCAGGTCCCTTATTTCCCCGACCATGATCACATCCGGGTCCTGCCTTAATATTGAACGAAGGCCGTTGGCGAATGTAAGGCCGGCTTTCGGATTTATCTGCGATTGTCGCACGCCTTTCAGCTGGTATTCCACCGGATCTTCCACGGTGATTATGTTCTTATCGGGCATGTTGATCGTGTTCAACGCGGAATAAAGCGTTGTTGTTTTACCGGAGCCCGTGGGACCGGTCACAAGTATGATGCCGTGCGGCTTGACTATGAGGGACTTGAACCTTTCAAGATTCACCTCGTCAAATCCCAGCTGACTAAGCCCGATCAGGATGCTGCTTGTATCCAGCAGCCTCATGACGATATTTTCACCGTGCACTGTCGGCAGAGAGGATACCCTCATGTCGATCTGGGTATTCTCAACTTTTAACCTGAACCTTCCGTCCTGCGGGATCCTCTTGGTGGCGATGTTAAGGTCGGACATTATTTTCATGCGGGACAGTACCGCGGCCTGAAGATGTTTCGGGATGGTGGATACTTCGTGCAGTATCCCGTCGATCCTGAACCTGATCTTCAATGAATCCTCTTCCGGCTCCACGTGAATATCAGATGCCTTGTCCCTGATGGCCTGCATGATGACAAGGTTCACCAGTTTTATTATGGGCGCCTCTTCCGCCATGTTGCGCAGCTTGTCCGTCTCGATCTCTTCCTTTTCCTCATCTATGGTCAGCGTTTTCATGTCGATGCTCTTGACTATGTCCTCTATGGAGCTGCCGGTCCCGTAATACTGGCTGATGGCGTTCCTTATCTCCGTCTCTGTCGCCACCGCGGGCTCAATATTGCTTTTTGTCTTTATCCTTATTTCATCCAGCGCCACCACATTAAGCGGATCGGCTGTGGCTATGGTAAGGGTGTCACCCGTCTTGAAAAGCGGCATAAGTACGTGCTTCCTTGCCAGGGCTTCCGGGATCATCGCGAGTATCTTCGGGTCAATGAGGTAGTTGCGCAGGTCTATCCTGGGGATGCCCAGCTGCTCCTCAAAAAAGTTGCAGATGTCGTCTTCCGATACCAGGCCCAGCTTGACAAGCGTTTTTCTGAGAGGCTCGCCGTCTTTTTCGCTTTCCTGTATCGCGGACTTAAGCTGTTCCTCTGTTATGGTCTTTTGTTCAACAAGGCTTTCACCAAGGGACTTTCTTTTTTTTATGGTCATATCGCGCTCCCCCTCTTAAGCCAATCGTCCTTGCTCAGATATGGTCCTTGATGGTTTTTATCACGGAATCCATCCTGAACGGCTTTTCAATAAAATCAGCCAGGCCGGTCTTCATGGCCTCAAGTATTATCTTGTCCTTTCCGTAGGCCGTGATGAATATTGCCGGCATGTTCGGATAAAGCTCCTTTGCTTTTTTAAGGAGCGCCACTCCGTCCATGTTCGGCATGTTTATGTCCGTGATGAGCAGATCGAACGTCTCTTTCTTAAGCTTGACAAGCGCGTCGATTCCGTCACTGGCCACTTCTGCCGCGAAGCCGCCCTGCTCGAGCATCTGCTTCAGTATGACCCGAACGCTTTCTTCATCATCAACTACCAGGATTTTTTTCATAGTTTGACTTAAGACATCCATTAATATATTATTATTTACAGTGATTGTCAACCATGGAGCATTGCTTGGCATACTTCACGGTAAAGAAAAGAGGCTGCTTTAAAGTAAACATAGTTTATTATTATATTCTGACCGCGATCGCCGGGCTTGTTGTGGGGAGTTTCCTTAATGTGTGCATCTCCAGGATACCCGAAGAGGAGTCGATCGTTGCTCCCTCATCGCACTGCCCAAAGTGCAAAACAAAACTGGAGACCCTGGACCTTATCCCGGTGATCAGCTATATCCGACTTGGCGGCCGCTGCCGTTATTGCAATGAGCCGATATCAATAAGATATCCAATAGTCGAGATCCTTACGGCCATCGTATTTTCTTTCATTTATTTCAGGCACGGACTTTCTTCCGCTTCATTTATTTACGCGTTGTTCTCCTCGCTTGTAATAATTGTTTCATTCGTGGATATCGAGAAGATGCTTGTCCCGGACATTGTTGTCCTGTTCGGCATCGGAGCGACCCTGATATATTACTGTTACAGCGGGGATATCATTAAAAGTTTATATGGTATCTGTTTCGGGTTCCTGTTCATGTGGACGATCGGTGCCGCCGCTAAGCTCGCTTTCAGAAAAGATGCTCTGGGTGACGGTGATATAAAGTTCGTCGTGATGCTTGGCGCTTTCATGGGGGCGGAAAAAACCTTCATGGCCATAGCGGTCGCTTCCATTATCGGGGCAATTATAGGCATCATGCTTATTTTGGCAGGGCGGTTGAAGAAAGAGGATTACATTCCGTTCATACCGTTCCTTGCGCTTGGGGCGGTGGTTTCAGGTCTCATATAGTGTATGATATAATTCTTTTGGCCTTATTTTAGGAAGGGTGATCAAATTGGCCCGTATAAAATCGATCCATGCAAGAGAGATCCTGGACTCGCGAGGCAATCCAACAATTGAGGTGGACGTTCTGCTTTCCGACGGCAAGCTGGGAAGGGCGGCCGTGCCATCCGGGGCTTCCACCGGGGAGGCGGAGGCGGTAGAGCTCCGGGACGGGGACAAGGGAAGATATATGGGGAAGGGAGTGTTAAAGGCAGTTGATAACGTCAACAAGATCATCGCTAAAAAAATTGAAGGAATGGACCCCGCGGACCAGAAAAAGATCGATAACAGCATGATCGAGCTTGACGGGACAAAGAACAAAGGGAAACTTGGCGCGAACGCGATACTCGGAGTTTCACTTGCCGCGGCAAAGGCGGCAGCAGCATCGGAAGATATCCCGCTTTATAAGTATATCGGAGGGGAAAATGCAAAGCTCCTTCCTGTGCCTATGATGAACATTTTGAACGGCGGAAAGCACGCGGATAATAATGTGGACCTGCAGGAGTTCATGATAATGCCGGCGGGATTCAAGTCCTTCAGTGAAGCATTGAGAGCAGGGGTAGAGACATTCCATTCCCTGAAAAAAGTATTATCCGGCAAAGGCTATAATACCGCAGTGGGGGATGAAGGAGGATTCGCCCCTAATCTTAAGAGCAATGAAGAAGCGGTCGAAGTGATACTGGAAGCGATATCCAAGGCGGGTTATAAAGCGGGGGAGCAGATATATATCGCGCTCGATCCGGCTGCAAGCGAATTCTTTTCAAACGGCAAATATGTTTTCAGCAAGTCCGACAAATCCTCAAAAACTCCTGAACAAATGGTTTCTTTCTATGAAGAATGGGTGAAAAAATACCCGATCATTTCCCTCGAAGATGGGATGGCGGAAGGTGACTGGCAGGGATGGAAACTCCTGACCCAGCGACTTGGCAAAAAGATCCAGCTTGTGGGAGATGACATTTTTGTGACAAATACCGAGTACTTAAAAAAAGGCATAGAAATGGGAGTGGCGAATTCCATCCTCATAAAGGTGAACCAGATCGGCACGCTCACGGAAACGCTTGCCGCCATGGACATGGCAAAAAAAGCGAATTACACCGCGGTGGTCTCCCACAGGTCCGGGGAGACCGAGGATACCACAATAGCGGACCTGGTAGTTGCCACGAATGCGGGGCAGATAAAGACCGGATCACTTTGCAGGACGGACAGGGTGGCGAAATACAACCAGCTTCTCAGGATCGAGGAGGAGCTGGGGGCAAAAGCGCAATTCAAGGGGAAAGGTGTTTTTTACAACATTTCTTAGGAAAAAAGCTGGATACATCGCGCTCCTTTTAGGGATCGCTTATTTCCTGCTTTTGATCAGGAGTGATATAATCCAGGAAAGAAAGCTTGAAGGGGAAAAAAGATCGATATTGAAGGAAACGGATTCGGAAAGCAGGAAGCAGGAAGACCTTAAGGGCAGGATGAGCAAATTGAAAAAGAATGATTACGTGCGGCAGCTTGCGCGCGAGAAACTTGGGTACATTGAGCGGGGCGAAAGACCATACAAGGTCATCATAAAATAAGGATAAGGAGATAAGGGAGGGGAGATTATGGAACCGATCGCGGTTGACAGCGTGGTAGAGGGGCGCGTCACTGGGATCACAAAGTTCGGGGCATTCATTGATCTGGGCGAGGGCAGAGTGGGCCTGGTCCATATTTCACAGATCGCGCACACTTATGTCACGGACATAAACCAGCACCTTAAGGTGGGGGACACGGTAAGGGTAAGGGTGGTAGGCACCACAAAGGACGGCAAGTACGATCTTTCCATCAAGCAGCTGGAAAAGCGCGAGGTAAGGTCCGAGAGAAGGGAGCCGCCCAAGTTCTCAAGCTCTTTTGAGGACAAGATGAACACGTTCCTGAAACAAAGCGAAGAAAAACTGCTGGACCTGAAGCGCAATTTGCAGGAGAAGCAGGAAGGCATTAAGCGCAAGAAATTCGTTCGCTGATCCGTTCCAATGCCCGGATGGCGGAACTGGTAGACGCGTGGGACTTAAAATCCCATGACCGAATAGGTCATGTCGGTTCGACCCCGACTCTGGGCATTTCGGCGGGCAGGCGCGACGGGACTTACTTGTCCGCCGAAGTTACGAGCGAAGCGAGAACGTAGGCGGAAAATCCGTTGGCCGAATAGGCCATGCCGGTTCGAGTCCGGCCCTAGGCATTCATCGATTCCAGCTTTGATTCGAGGGTCTTTTGCTGCATGCCGAGCATCGCGGAAGCCTTTTCCTTGTTGCGGCCGGCTTTCTCGTATATCTTCAGGATGTGCGCCCGCTCCAGCTTATCCTCAAGGCGTTCAAGGGACGTATATTTCCTCCCCGCCGCGCTGCTGATCAGGATATCCAGAGGCAGGTCATCGGGGGATATCTCCAAAGTGTCCGATGAAAGCATTAACGCTTCGATGGTATTTGAAAGCTCGGACATATTCCCGGGCCACTGATACGCGGCCATTATGCCCAGAGCTTCGCCTGAGAACTTGACCTCTTTATTGTACAGGACCGCGAACATCTCCAGGAAATGGCTTATCAAAGCCGGAATGTCGCCTTCCCTTTGCCTCAGCGGAGGAAGTTCGATCGTCCGCTTGCTTAGCAGTTCATAAAGCGAACTCTCAAAATTCCCTTCACTGACACGATCCTTCAGGTTCTCCGATGTTTGCGCGATCATCCTCAGGTTGAGCGGCGTTGGTGAAGTGGAGCCGTCGCGCATCATTTTTTTCTTTGAAAGCGACGCGGCAAGCCTGGTTTGTATTTCTTTTGGCATCAGCTCGATGTTGCGGATGAAAAGTATGCCGCCATTTGCCTCTTCCAGTATCCCGCTCTGTTTTTCAAATGCCTGGGTGAAGGAGCCTTTTTCGACCCCGAAAACAGCGGAGCTTTTCAGCCCGGCCGATACGTCAAGGACCTTTAATTCCTTTTCGAGGTCAAAGCTTATGATGTTCGCGATCAGTTCTCCTTCGGTACCCTTTTCTCCGATTATCAGGATATTTGTGTCCTCTTCCGCTATCTGTTCCAGGGCGTTCTTTAGTTTAATGATCTGCCTGCTATTGCCGATGAGCTCCTGTTTTTGGGCGGATCTTATTGTTTTTGCCTGAGCCTTTATTATAAGCTTCCTGCTCCTGTTCATTATGTCATCCACATCGAACGGCTTTACAATATAGTCCTTTGCGCCAAGCTTTATCGCCGTATTGGCGCTGCCAACCTCATTGACGGCGGTGATCATTATCACCTCGATGCCGCTGTCGATCTCTTTTATGCGCTTGAGCGTCTCTATGCCGTTCATTCCCGGCATCCTGATATCAAGATACACGAGGTCCACTTTTTCGTCGATTATTTTTTTGAGGGCTGCTTCTCCGGAGGCTGCGGTAATAACGCTGAACTCTTTTCCCAGTATAAGAGTAAATGATTCCCTTATGCTAAGCTCATCATCAACAACAAGTATTACCGGCTTTATGTCAGCCATTGATAATGTTCTTTCTTTTACCCCTGATGCTTATCACTTTAGCTTTTTTGCTGCTGGCGAACCTGTCGGCGATTATGAGGGCGTTCCTTCTAAGCTCCCTGTCGGACAGGATCCCGCGCGAAATGGTCGCGACCATTGCCTTTGCGCCGGACTTTGTAAGGAGACTGGGGCCGAATTCGCAGGCGAGGGCCATTTTTACTATCTTTTCCACGGATTTCTCGATGGTATCGCTCATCTGAAGCTCGTTGGCCAGGCCCTTCTCGAAAAGCTCTATTTTTGACAGCTCCTCTTTCTTCAGGGCTTCTTTTGAGACATCGCTGCCGAATATCACGGAAAGGAACTTCTGGTCCACTTCTTTTGTCTTTGTTTGCTGTAATCTTGCCATGTTCATCACTCCTTTCTTATTCTAAGCCTTTTTGCCTTTCATGTAAAGTATATAGCAATTTTCTCGCCAAAGGAGATCAAGCATCTAGCGCAATATCACGAGGGGATCAGAGGGATCAATGCTGAAAGGCAGGTTTGCGGTCCGTTATTGGGTCCGGATGCGGTCCTGTTCGGACCTTATTCTGACAGGGTGTAGAAGGAGTTCTTGCCGGAGCCTTTCTGGGAAAGGATATGAAGCTTGACAAGGCTGCTCAGGTCCCGGAACGCGGTGGTTTTCGGGGTGTTGGTAAGCTTGATGTAATTATTCTTCGTTATTTTCCCTTCATTCTTGATGAATTCTATCGCTCTCATCTGGCGTTCGTTAAGATTGACCTTTTGCATGGCAGACCGGATGAAGTCCATCTCGAACTTTTTCGCGTGCTCAAACACAGGTATCCCGGTCCCCTTGCTTTTTGATATCTCAGGGGGAAGCTTGTCCTTTGATATTATCTCCCTGTCGCAAAGGACCACAAGCCGCTCTATCAGGTTCTCCAGCTCCCTTATGTTCCCCGGCCATGAATATGATGTCAGTGCCTCCATCGCGTCCTTTGATATTCCGATCATCTTCTTGCCGAACTCCTTGTTGTATTTATCCAGGAAATAATTGATAAGAAGCGGGATGTCTTCTTCCCTTTCCCGGAGCGGGGGGATATTTACGGGTATCACATTAAGCCTGTAGTAAAGGTCGCCCCTGAACCTTTTGTTGTCCACCTCTGTCTTAAGGTCCGTATTTGTCGCGGATATCACCCTTACGTCGATCTCGATCTGAGCGGTGCCGCCCACCCTGTCTATGACGCGCTCCTGAAGCACCCTCAGCAGTTTTGCCTGCATCGGCATGGGCATGGTGCTGATCTCATCCAGGAATATGGTGCCGCCGTTTGCTATCTCGAATTTTCCAAGATGCCTCTCGTAAGCTCCCGTGAAGGCGCCTTTCTCATAGCCGAAAAGTTCCGATTCAAGGAGGTTTTCCGGGATCGCCGCGCAGTTGACGGGAACAAAGAGCTTCTTACCTCTCTTGCTTTGATTATGGATAGCCCTGGCCACGAGCTCCTTCCCGGTCCCGGACTCGCCGGTGATTAACACTGTGGAGTCGCCCTTTGAAACGTCCCTGATTGTCTTGAAGATCGATCTTATTTTTTCGCTTTTCCCGATTATCTTTTCAAAACCGCCCACTTTCTCAAGCTCCGTCTTCAGGTATATGTTCTCCTGTTCAAGGCTTCTTTTCTCAAGCGCTTTATCCATGAGCATCGTCAGCTCTTTTAAGTCGAATGGCTTTACTATGTAGTCATACGCGCCAAGCTTCATTGCCTTCACCGCGGAATCCACAGTTATGACCGCGGTGAGCATTATCACCTGGATGTTCTTGTTCAGGTCTTTTATCCGCTCAAGCAGCGCCAGGCCGTTTATTTCCGGCAGCCTGATGTCAAGCAGCACCAGGTCGATGTTCTTGGTGGTTATTATCTCGAGGGCTTTTTTTCCGTCGGAGGCCAGATAAAGGTTATAGGAGTCTCTCAGGGAATACTCGAGGGTTTCCCTTACGTTCTTTTCATCTTCTACGATCAGTATGTCCGCTTTTCCGTCGGTCATTTTATTGCCTTAAACCGTGAGCCTCTCGCAATCCCCCTTGCGGTTTCCCTTGTGCACTATATTATCGCCATCTTTACATGGAAATTTCAGTTATTTTGTATTTATTTTAATTTTCCGCCGGAGGCGCCTGCCCGCCTACGGAGGGGATCCGCCTTTGGCGGACATTCTTTTTGATGAAATATCGATGCCCAGTTTTTGCCTGTAAGCGGCCACGGTCCTTCGTTTTATGGTGATTCCTTCCGCTCTTATTTTTTCCGCAATTTGTTCGTCATCCAGAGGAGAAGCCTTGTCCTCATTTTTTATTATGTCGCCGATTAGCTTTTGGATGTTCTCGCTGGTCAACCCCCTGATATCCCTGGGGCAAAGGTATTTAAGTGATAGTATCCCGCGGGGCGTCTGGATATATTTATTTGAGATCGCCCTTGATACCGTGGAAGGATGAAGGCCGAATTTATCCGCGATGTCTTTTTGCATGAGCGGGGCAAGCTGCGAGCTGTCGCTTTCAAAAAAACGGGACTGGGACTCAATAATGACATTCAATATTTCCTCTATCGTTTTGTGCCGCTTCTCGATGTTCTCAAGAAAATCCTTTGCGGATTCAAGCTTCCCCTTGAGGAACTTGACTGTTTCCGCGTCGCTTTTCGGGTCCTTCAGCATTTTCTCGTAATTGGAGCTCAGCTTGATGACCGGCCCGTATGTTTTCTCCAGGTTCACGACCTTATAGCTGTCTTTTTCTTTTTTGATCGTGAACGACGGGATTATGCACGTTACTTTCTCGGCAAAATCGGAGCCGGGATCCGGGTTCAGATTGTTCTTTATGAATTCAGCAAGTTTTACGGCGCCATCCAACGGGATCTTCAGCGATTTTGATATCTTGTCAAAGCTCTTCTCAGCGAGGTCCTCAAGATGATCTTTTATCGCTTTTATCAATAATCCTTCAAGTTCAGGTGTTTCAAAATTGTATTCATGCACCTGGATGACGAGGCATTCCTTCAGGTCCCTTGCACCCACACCTTCCGGCTCAAAACCCTGGATCATCTCAAGGATGCTGTCGATCTTCTTCTGAGTTACATTCAATTCCTTCTTGATAGTTTCGCTGACCTGCTCGTAATTCTTAATGAAGCCTCTGTCGTCAATGTTCGATATAAGGACCTCGGCGATCTTTCTTTCTTTTTCACCGGTCTCTTCAAGGTCAAGCTGTTTGAGCAAATGTTCTTCGAGCGTCTGGGTGGTATCCGCAAGGGTCTCTATTCCAGGAAGGTCCTCATGCGTTATTTCTTTTTTTGGTATCCTTTCAGATCCGATCTGCTTAAGGTATTCCAGGAGACGATCGTGGCGTTCTATCTCCAGCATCACATTCTCTTCGGATTCGCGTTCGATCTCTTCCATAAGGTCCATGTAGGTCATGTTAAGCAGCTTTAGCATCTGTATCATGCGAGGGGAGAGCACCATCTCAAGAGTTTGGGCGATGTTCATTTCCTGCCCGAGGCCTAATTTATTCATAGCGATCCATTATAGTTAATTGCTATCGCGTTGTAAATGTGGTAGAATAATCTTTCTCATCGCGGGCAGGCAGTCTGGAATCGAGTTTGAGATTTTGCCGTGCCTGCCGGCAGGCCCGCCTCAGGCGGGCAGGCAGGGATTTGAGATTTTGGATTTGTTTGTCCCGCTACCTTATTATTAAAATATAATGTGTTGCGGGATCCCGCAAGGCGGGAGGATTTGGAATTTGGAAATTGGTCATTGCGTCGAACGAAGTGAGACGTCGCGGCCCTACTTCGTCCCGAAGCAAGTTCGGGACTTCGTAGGGTAAAGGTGGAGCCCGCCAGAGGCGGGCAGGCAGCCTGGCAGATATTTGAAATAGTTTTAATGTTGATTCAGTATCCTTCGCGCAAGCGATATGAACGAGGCCGAAAGGCCGGGCAAGGTTATCTAAATAACTGAGCTAAATTTGAATGCAATCGCTATAGCGAGGGGAGCAGGTCCGACGGGAAGTCGGACCGTTGAGGGGTATGACCCCTCAACACTGGAACGTAGTTAGCTTAATTACTTTCAACGCGGGGTGGAGCAGCCTGGTAGCTCGTCGGGCTCATAACCCGAAGGTCGTAGGTTCAAATCCTACCCCCGCTATTTAAAATATTATCCGCAGTAGCGGTAAAAATTAAGGCTTTTAAGAAAATTATCTTGAGAGCCTTTTTATTTTCATCTAACATTCTCATTATTAAAACGATTATTGACGCTGGTTGTTATACATAGTATGATATTCGCACAATTGTATAACAACTTGCGGGAGATTATATGGTAATTAAGAATGTATTAAGGGAAGAACTAAGTAATTCATTAAGGCTAATGAACGGGTATAAAAAGAAACTTCAACAGCTTCCCAAGGGCAGTTTGATTGTACAAAAGCGAAAAGGTCAGGAATATGGTTATTTAATAGTAAGAGAAAAAGGCAAGTTCAAATTAAAATATAAAGGGAAGCCCAATAAAGAGGCGTTATTGAAAAGCCAAAAGGTGAAGCAACTAAGATCAAAGTATCGAAACCTTCTGTCTAAAGTAAAAAAACAAATAGCATTCTTAAGGAAAGCATTGCGTGGAAAAGCAGAAGTATGAACTTTTTGACACGGTTTTAAAAAGATTCCATAAAGCTGGAATCCTAGATAATTTCATTCTTATTGGTAGTTGGTGCCTATATTTCTATAAGAACAAGGTTTTAGGCTCTTCCTTTACTTATGCATTAAGAACCAGAGATATTGATATATTAGTCCCAACCCCCTCTAAGCTAAATAAGAAAGTTGATATTCCTGATTTATTGGAAGATCTAGGATTTATTGTTGAACACTCATTATCAAAAGGCTATATAAGACTTGGTCATTTAGATCTCATTCTCGAATTCCTTGTGCCCGAGAAAGGAAGAGGTACGGACAAGCCGATCGTATTGCCTCAACTTGGAATAAACGCTCAAGCATTAAGATATTTAGACTTCCTTGTTGACCATGTAATCAAGGTGAAAGTTGATGATATGACAATTAAAATGCCTCATCCAATTGCATTTGCGCTACATAAATTGTTGATATTAAAGAAGAGAAAGACAGATAAAGCAGAAAAGGACATTGAACAGTCCTTGAGCCTACTTGATCACTATATCTGGATTAAACAGACAGATGAAATTGTCAGGATATTTAAAACCATGCACAGAAAATGGCAAAAGAAAGTGATCGAATCATTGAAGTCTATTAATCGACTAGATATTATTCAGATTCTGACCAAATAGCTCGATTTCCCATCTAACGTTCATCTAACGACTCAATAGATTTCTACCGATCATGACCGATTCAGACCGACTTTTCGTTTTCAGGATTTGGTGCAATTGAACGGAATTTGATAATTCTGTAAAACTGCAAAGGTTAGCGGGCACTACTCATAACCCGCCACGAAGTGGTCCCTTTGGGAAAGGTCGTAGGTTCAAATCCCTCCCCCGCTATTTCTATAAAAGAAAAAATCTCAGGAAATTATTCCAGAGGTTTTTTGATTATTATAATATATTAAGGTGGTTTTCCTGATGCGCCGAATATCTTTTGCTCTTATTTACCTCCCAATAAAAAGTACAGAAAGAGCACGATCAGCGAGCCGGCTATCGCCAATAAGAACGATATCACGTTAAAACCGGTGATCCCGACACCAAAAAACACTTGTCCCAGATAACCGCCGACTACGGCACCGACAATTCCCAGGCCGATAGATCCCAGGATCCCGCCTTTTGAGCCGCCTGCAATGAATTCCGCGATACTTCCGGCGATCAGACCGAAAACGATCCAGGCAATAATAATTGGCATATTCCTCCCCCTCTCTTTGCATGGTATCTATTGAGATCCTATTGCTATCTTATCCTAAAATAAATTCCTAGCAGACAAACTAAATAGATATCTATTTAATTATTACTTAATTTTATATTTATTATGATACCTATAATAACCGCTGTCGTCGCAATAACGGCGACCCAATTGTTGTCCCACCAGGAAGGCGTTACGCCAATATCAACATTTATCACATCTCCATAATGTATTTCTTTTGTGTAACCCTTACCGGCATATGCCTTAGCTTCTTCAATGGTTGTAGCTTGTTTATACACAATGGTGTCAGTTTTAAGGAAGTGCTGAACAATAAAGATATTGCGAGGGTTGAGATTGACAACGATCTCCGGGTTATGGAGGACCTTCGCAAGCTCAGCCTTTATAAATTCTTGAGCTTCATTGGGCGTCATCGTCGCAACGGATACCCTGTCTGGAACAAGGGGCAGTGAGATCTTCCCGTTCGGACTAATTACTTGTTTGGTGTTCAGTTCCGGCTTGTTTAGGATCAGGATCTCAAGTTCATCACCCGGAGCTAAACGATACTGCGCGGCAGCATGGGCTCCTGAAGGTAAGCAACATAGGGAGGTAAAGATAGTAAGAAGGGTTATTGTTATTGATCTTTTCAAAACATCTCTCTTTGCCATATATAATAATTATACACCAGCTTAAATATGAATCAACAATAACACGACCATCGATCCCCTGGAAAGTGCTGGTCATCTATAATTTACAGAGTATAATTAAATCTGAATAAAGGAGGTGAAGTATGCATAAAAAGATAGCTCTTATTCTGGCTATGATGGTTTTCATTTCCGCTCCGGCTTTCTGCGCCGATACAAGTGCTTTCAAATACTCCGCCGGTCTTGACAACCCTTTCTTTGGATTGCTTCAAAGGGATTCAAGCGGACAAATTCAGGCGGATCTGGGCGTCAGCTTGGGGCTTGGAATAGCTTACAAGAGATATTTTGAACATTTAAAGTTCAACCGTGACTTTGACCCGGCAAAGATCGAAAACTTCAGTTTCTTCTGGGCGATAGGAACATACGTGCTGGTAATGCCGTATGCCGGTGTCGGGTTTGACTACGCATGGGACAACGGCTTTTATCTGGGTGCCGGCCTTCAAGTAAGCTCAGCGATCCGTTATGATATAGGTCGTGGATATTTGGGATATGTTGGACCCGAGATCCATGGCGGATTAATGTTCTAAAAGGGGTATATTGTTTTCATTTAATAGCGGGGACGGGGGATCCAATGAAAACCATTGATGCCTTGTCCCCGAATTTTTGAATTCCCAAAATCCTACCCCCGCTATTTTGAATATTATCCGCAATAGCGGAAAAAATAAAGGCTTCTAAGAAATTGATCTTAGAGGCCTTTTAAGTTTCCATCTAACAATTATCTAACGGTTTAATTATTTTGAGATCCTGTATCTCGTGCTTCTCCCAAGTCCAATTTTTTCGATCTTCTTAAGCTTTAACAGTTTAACAAGCGCCTGATTGATGGTAGGCCTTGCAACTTTTGTTTTTATACATATTTCACCTGGGGATGCTTCGTCAACAGACTGGATATAATTCCATACAGCGAGCTGTTTTATTGAAAGGATATTCTCAAGGTTTTCTTTGTATAATAACCCTACTGCCTGTTTTGATTGTTCATGAACGATTGAAAGGAAAAATTCCAACCATGGAATAATATTCTCTTCTTTTGTCTTAAAAGTTTTCTGGCTTTTCCTTAAAGCCATATAATAATCAGGCTTATTGTCTTCGGTCAATTTTTCATGGGAAATATAAGGCATGTATAGATAACCGGCTCTAAGCAACAGTAGATTGGTTAAGACCCTTGATAATCTGCCATTGCCGTCTTCAAATGGATGGATATTAAGGAATTCAACGAGAAAATTTCCAATAACAAGAAGTGGATGATATATATTCCCTTCCAAAGCTTTCTGTGTCCATTCAACAAGCTCCTGCATTTCCTTGGGCGTTAAATACGCAGGAGTGGTGTCGAACAATATGCCAATTGACTTACCCGCATCATCCACCATATGAACCTTATTTTCTTTCTTTTTGTAATTACCCCTATGTTGCGCATCCTTTTCTACATACTTAAGAAGTTCTTTATGAAAATGCTTTACTATGCTTTCGGATAGTTTTAAGCTCTTCCATGAGTCAAAGATGTTCTGAAGCAGATCGAAATAGCCCTTTACTTCCTGTTTGTCTCTATCAGCGAACTTTTGCATGGATATGCCGCGCATTAATTTTTCGACATCTTCGTCGGATAGTTTTGCTCCTTCTATTCTTGTTGAAGCTCCCGTTGAGGTGATCAGGACAGATCTTTTTAATCGGTTTAATACTTGAGGGCTCAGCTTGGCGCCGGCTATCCATTGACCTTTCAATTCATCAATCTTCGTTATTTTTGACCATATTTCCGAAGGGATGCTTTGAATTCTTTTGTCAAATCTATTGTCCATAAAACACTTCCTTATATATTGACCATATAAGATTATATAAGATTATAGAAGATTGTAAATAGTGAATCTAGTCTTTGGTCTGTAAGGCACCTGATATAATCTGAGCGTGATAGTGGTGGTAGGGCGAATAAGTTCTCCTTCGCGGAGTTTATCCTGAACGAAGTGAAGGGCTCAGGACAAGCAACCAAGACCCTTCGACAGGCTCAGGGCAGGCCTGCCCGCCGTAGCCTCGGCGAAGGCGGACGTAGGAGGGTTTCCCGCGTTGTCTCTCTTCTTCTTTCCCGCGGCTACAGCATTGCCTCAGGTGGCGCTTTGGGGGCTGATTCATTCGCGCTTGAGGCAGTCCTTAATTGTTCATTGTGTAATTGTTAATTGGTCATTGCCGACCGAAGGTCGGCTATATCCTCGAGTACGGCTTCCTCTCTAATTGCGCCTAACCAATTCAGGCTTGCCCCGACCGGACTTGTCCCGACCGCAGTGTCGGGAGTGTCGGGGCCTCTTTTTGGTCGCCTATATTGCACGATCATATTTAGCAACTTGACATACGATCCTTGCTGTAATATCATTTCAATCGAAATTGAAATGAATAGACCTGTTAAATGTGTAAAGCAAAATTTAACGAGCCTCTCGGGCTTACTGAGAGCATTAAGCGAAGAGAGCCGGCTTCGCATAGTATGCTTCCTGCAGAATAAGGAACATTGCGCGTGCGAAATCTCCGGCTTTCTTAAACTGCCTCACAGTCTTGTCTCTCACCATCTAAAAACATTAAAGGAGATTGGACTTATCAATTGCAGGCGTCAGGGAAAGTATTTGTTCTATAGTATTAACAAGTCCAACTTTAATGATTTCCTGGGTCAATTCAAAAGTATAATGGGGGGATGCAAATGAAAAAGAATGATTCTTCGTGCTGCGGAGATGATATGTCTAGTTGTTCATGTGGATGCTCAGAGGATAGGTCTGGTAAGCTCTGTATGTTAAGTCAGCCGCCGATGAAATTTGATGTTGAAAAGATGAAAAGGCTCGTTAAAAATCCAAAATATATCTGTACATGCTGTGGCAGAGTAGCGAATAAGAAGGAGCTGCTCTGCAGCCCTGAAGCGTTATAACATGAAAAGCAGACTTTCATTTCTTGATAAACATTTAACGCTTTGGATATTTACAGCCATGGCGGCGGGCGTGCTGTCAGGCAGATTTATCCCTGTAATCACGGCATTTATATCCAGATTCCACATAGGCACGACATCAATTCCCATAGCCATCGGTCTGATACTGATGATGTACCCTCCTTTAGCGAAAGTTAAATACGAAGAACTTACAGATGTTTTTAAGGACACTAAAGTGTTGCTGCTATCGTTGATACAGAACTGGCTTATTGGGCCTTTTCTGATGTTTTTTCTAGCCATATTCTTCTTAAAAGATCGTCCCGAATACATGGTAGGACTGATATTGATCGGATTGGCGCGCTGTATTGCCATGGTAATAGTTTGGAACAATTTAGCTGAAGGTGATAATGAATACGCAGCAGGGCTTGTGGCATTTAATAGCATTTTTCAGGTGCTGTTCTACAGCGTGTATGCCTGGATATTCATAACTTATCTGCCGGGATTATTCGGCCTTAAAGGATATTTTGTGGATATCTCGATAGTTGAAGTCGCAAAAAGCGTATTTATTTATCTTGGCATCCCTTTCATAGCGGGATTCGCCACCAGATACTATTTCAAGAACACAAAGGGCCTCGACTGGTACAACCATAAATTCATCCCCAGAATAAGCCCGATAACGCTCATCGCCCTATTATTCACGATATTCGTGATGTTCAGCCTGAAAGGCGACCTGATCGTCCAGATACCCTTGGATGTATTGCTCATTGCCATACCGCTCGCCATATATTTTGTCATGATGTTCTTCATCAGTTTTTTCCTGAGCCGCGCTTTTGGCGCCAATTACAAAAAATCAACAACCCTTTCATTTACTGCGGCAAGCAACAATTTTGAGCTTGCCATTGCAGTGGCGGTTGCTGTGTTCGGGATAAATTCCGGAGTGGCTTTCGCTGCGGTCATCGGTCCGCTTATCGAAGTCCCTGTGATGATAAGTTTGGTAGATATAGTATTGAAGTTCAGGAGAAATGTATGAACAATGCTATTAGTAAAGACAACGTATTTAATGCGTTAAAGCAGGTAATCGATCCAGAGATCGGCATAAACCTGGTCGACCTTGGAATGATAAAAGATGTTGAAATTAAGGATGAAGAGATAACGGTGAAAATGGTGCTTACCTCCCCTTTTTGTCCAATGATCGATTATTTGACCGAGCAGGTAAAAAATAAAGTTGAAAGTATTGCCCCGAACACAAAGGTTATAGTTTCGATGTTGGATGAGTCTTGGGTGCCTCCGGAAGGATTAAAGAAATGACATCTAATTGGTACCCTATAATAGACTACGATAAATGCATCGGTTGCATGCAGTGTTATGATTTTTGTCCTCACCAGGTCTATGAAAAAGGCCCGGATAACAAACCTAAGGTGTTGCATCCTGAATACTGCGTTGAGTTTTGCAAGGGATGCGGGAAGATCTGCGACCAGAAAGCCATAAAGTTTTTTGGGGATAAAAAGTAAGGAGGCAAAGTATGGCTAATAAAAAGGGATTGATCCTTTGCGTCTGCCAGGGCACCTGTCCGTCATTTAATAAAATGAATACAATCGAGGTGTTAAATGCCATACGCCGGGAGAAGTTGGTGGATTTTGTCGCTTTGCACCCGCAGCTTTGCGCTGATGATGGAGACCAATATTTGAGGGTGTTGCTTGATAATAAAGACATCGACAAGCTGTATATTGCCGGATGTGACCCTTTGATGCAGAAGAAGATGTTCCGTGATGCTTTTGAGGCGGATGGATTTGATAAGGCAAAGCATGTCGGGTTTGATGTGAGAAATAAGACCACGGAAGAAGCAGTGGCCGGCATTAAAGAATTTATTAAGAACAATCCATAAAAAATAAGGCGGTAAGTCATGGCGGGTATAAAGGGATTGATCCTTTGTGTCTTCGGGGGCACCTGCCCGTCGTGTAAAGAAATGGATGTACTTAAAGTGTTGGATGCCATACGCCAAGAAAAACTGGTAGATTTTGTTGAGTATCACCCGCAGATCTGCACTGAGGACGGGAACCAATATTTAAAAGATCTGCTTGGTAATATGAGCATCGACAAGCTTTATGTGGCCGGTTGTGACCCATTGATGCAAAAGAAAATGTTTCAAAAATCTTTTAAGGCGGTTGGGTTTGATAAAGCGAAACTTATTGCGATTGATGTGAGAAGCCTGACCACGGAACAGGCAGTGGCTGGCATTAAAGAGCTGATAGAAAAGAATCCATAATAAAAGGGGGGGATATTAAATGTTCCAGTATATTGCCGATGTAATAACCTATGACATTTTGAGACTATCCAGGGGAACGAATATTGCCTCAAGCATGAATTTTTTCTTGTATGATGTGCCCAAAATATATTTCCTGTTAGCTGTGATCGTTTTTGTTGTCGCAATTATAAGGACATTCCTGCCTCCTGAAAAAATAAGAGCTTTGTTAAGCCATAAACACGAATTCACCGGAAATATTTTAGCGGCGTGCTTGGGGATATTTACTCCGTTCTGCACTTGCTCCGCTATCCCGTTGTTCATGGGAATGCTGCAGTCCGGCGTTCCGCTGGGCGTGACCATGTCTTTCCTGGTCGCTTCCCCCACTATCAATGAGGTGGCAATAATACTCCTGTGGGGGCTTTTCGGCGGGCGCGTCGCCATCATATATATTGTAAGCGGTCTTGTGATCGCCATTTCGTCAGGTTTTATCATTGGGCGGCTGAAAATGGAGCGATATGTCGAGGACTTTGTCTTTAATGTGAAGCCAATTAATGAGGGGTCTGTAGAAAATTTAACTTTGAAAGACCGGATCTTATACGCTATGGAATATGTTCGGGAAATATTCTCACAGGTTTGGCTATACGTGATGATAGGAGTGGGTATTGGCGCGTTTATCCATGGTTATGTCCCGGTGGAATTCGTTACAAAATACGCAGGCAATTCAAATCCTTTTGCCGTGATCATAGCTGTCATTCTTGGCGTACCGCTTTACTCGAACGCGGCCGGAACGATCCCGATAGTCCAGGCACTCATGGAAAAAGGACTCGCCCTTGGAACAACATTGGCATTTATGATGGCTGTCACATCTCTTTCTTTCCCCGAGTTCATAATATTGCGAAAAGTGCTAAAGCCAAGATTACTCCTGACTTTCTTCGGAACAGTAGCGATCGGGATCATCGCGATAGGGTATTTATTCAATTTGGTTTTTTAGGAGGTAAACATGGAAATAAAAGTTCTAGGCCCCGGTTGCTCTAATTGTCAAGACATGGAACGGCGAGTTAAGAAGGCGCTCGAGGAATTGAATATTCAGGCAAACGTAGTCAAAGTGACCGACTATGCTGAAATGGGAAAATATATCATGGCTACTCCCGGATTAGTGATCAATGAAAAAGTAAAACATTCAGGGAAGCCTCTTCCGAATGTTGCGCAAATAAAGGAATGGATCAAAGAAGAGAATAAATAAGGAGGGATCTTTATGCCATGGTTAGCCGGTTATCCGAGAGAAAAAGTTGAGTGGTTCCCGACGATAGATGAGAAGAAATGTGTTTCCTGCGGTATGTGCATGAACTGCGGGAAAGAGGTCTTTGATTGGGTTTCGGAAAAAGGGAAACCTGTAGTGGCCCGCCCATACGAATGTGTTGTGGGGTGTTCCACCTGCGCCAACCTGTGCCTGGGCAATGCAATTTCTTTCCCTGATATAAGAACGGTCAAGGATCTTTACAAAAAAGAAGGAATTTATCCTAAGGTCAAAGATATATTGAAAAAAGAAGGAGAAATTAAAGGGTAAGCATGGTACATGCACACGAGACGGAAGAACATTCAATAGAAAACAGTTTAACTGTATCGTTCTTGCTCAATTTAACGTCAAGTGTTGTTGAGATCGTGGGAGGGCTCCTCTCGGGAAGCCTTTCTCTTATTTCTGATGCGCTACACAACCTTAGCGACTCCATAGCGCTATTGTTAAGCTTGATCGCAGTTAAACTTTCTAAAAAAGAAAACACAGAGACCAAGACATTTGGATACAAAAGAGCGGAGATCTTAGCCGCCCTTTTCAATGCCTGTATGCTGATCATCGTCTCTTTATATCTTTTTAAAGAAGCATTTATCAGGTTCTTCCACCCGCAACAGATAAACAGTTTATTAATGTTGTTTGTTGCATTTGTTGGGCTATTGGCAAATCTTATATCTGTCTTTTTGCTCAAAGGGCATACCCATTCAGACATGAACGTAAGGTCGGCCTATATTCATCTTTTTTCGGATTTCTTATCTTCTATTGCGGTTATAGCTGGCGCTCTTGCTATTTATGTTTTCAAGTCTTATTGGATCGATCCTGTTTTGACTTTCATTATCGGCATCTATGTGTTGTTCGGCGGTTACAAGGTTCTGGAAGAAAGCCTTGGCATATTGATGCAAAATGTCCCCAAGGACATAAGCCTTAAAGAAATACAGAACAAGATCGAGGCTTTTGCCGGCGTGAAAAACCTGCACCATGCGCACCTCTGGGCGGTGACGGAAAACGACGTCCATTTTGAAGCGCATATAAATCTTACGGAAGATATTCCGGTAAGCGAAACATGCAAGATGTATGGTTATATTGAAAAAATGTTGGAAGAAACATTTTCAATTTATCACACAACCCTGCAGTTTGAAGTGGATTCCTGCACAGGTACGACGCTGATCAAGAAAAAATAGGAGGGAAAATGAACATTAGGAAAATATTTTATGTTGTTATGATAGTTTCGCTTGTAGTTTTGGCGTCTTACTTAATTACCCGGAAAGGTGTAAAAAATGGAGAGCTCTGTCCCGTCACGCCGGCAATTAAACAAAGTGCACAGCAGCCTATAGCTAAAGCACAAAAACCTGTTGCAGGCATAAAAGTTACTTTCGTAGAACTTGGTTCGGTCGGTTGTACCCCCTGCGATATGATGCGGCCGATCCTAGATGAGATCGAAAAAGAATATGCGGGACAGGTTCTGGTCCGTTTCTATGATGTCAGAACTATCTTGGGAGGACCATTCGCGGAAAAATATAAAGTAAGAATGATCCCCACGCAGGTCTTCCTTGATAATAACGGCGAGGAATATTACCGGCATGTAGGATTCTTCCCGAAAGAAGAAATTGTCAAGATACTTCAATTACGAGGAGTTAAATAATGATAATGAAGCTATTCGAAGCATTGTCAGCCGGGCTGAACTCAATGCCAGTAATAGCCATCGGCGCGGCATTCATATGGGGAATATTGAGCATAATATTAAGCCCGTGCCACCTTGCAAGCATTCCTCTGATCGTGGGTTTTATAAGCGATAGAAAAGACATGTCAGTCAAAAAATCATTCATATTATCCCTTCTGTTCTCGACAGGGATCCTCATTACTATAGCGTTGATAGGACTTGTGACAGGGTTATTAGGGAGAATGCTGGGAGATATCGGCTCATTTGGCAATTATTTTGTCGGAGCAATATTCATTCTGGTTGGCTTGGTCCTGCTTGAGATACTCCCGATGCCGTCTTTTGGTTCCTGCGGAAGCCAGCCAAATTATAAGGAAAAAGGATATCTTGCTGCATTCATTCTGGGGCTTGTGTTTGGAGTAGCTTTAGGCCCCTGTACCTTCGCTTATATGGCGCCGATACTCGCGGTCGTATTTAATTACAGCGCGGCTAATATGGTTTTTGGGATGCTTTTGATAACTGCATATGCCATAGGGCATTGTTCAGTTATCGTGGCAGCCGGAACTTCGACAGAACTAGTTCAACGGTATCTTAACTGGAACGAGAGTTCAAAAGGCGCCATAATTATGAAAAAGATATGCGGCTTGCTTGTAATAATTGGCGGGATGTACTTAATCATTGGCGGAAAAAAATAAATGCTTATACTGATCTTTGCGGCTACGGTATCTATAATCTTATCTTTTATTGCTGATAAACGAAAGACTTTGGAAGGCATTAAGCGCGGCTTGATAACTTGACAAGCACTATATGCTTGTTATATCATATATGTAATAGACATATATGACGAAAGAAAGGTGCCACACTATTATATGCGGTTGTTCCCCGGGCAGGACTCCGAGGTTCATGGAGCCCTGCATCCTGCTTCTTTTAAGCAGATCCCCTTCTTACGGCTATAAGCTTATCGAATGCTTGGATACTAAGCCCGATGCGGGCGCGGTCTACCGGATACTCCATAAGCTGGAAAGAGACGGCCGCGTCAAATCAAGTTGGTTATCCAAAAAACGGGGTCCGGCAAAAAAGGTTTACACAATAACCGCAAAAGGCAAGAAGCTGCTGACCGAGTGGGCGGCAAGCATCAAGGAGAAAAGGGACAGCTTAAATAAATTTTTGGCCGGGTATGAAAAAATAAGAAGGGGGTTAAACAATGAGTCTTATAATTCTTGAAAACGCGGGGAAATATTACATCAGCGGAGAAGTTAAATTCCCTGCCTTAAAAAGGATAAATCTTTCAATTGACGTGGGCAAGTTTATTTCTTTTGTCGGGCCATCCGGCAGCGGGAAAACCACCTTGCTCAATTTGATCGGCTGCCTTGATAAACCGACGGAAGGAAAGGTCTTCGTCGCCGGAGTCGAAACTAACCATATGGACAGAAAAACATCGGCAAAGTTCAGAGGAGCCAATATTGGATTTATATTTCAGAATTTCAATCTTATTCCGGTTTTAACGGTTTATGAAAATGTGGAATATCCCCTGATAATGGTTCAGAATGTGCCGCTGGAAAAGCGGCAGCAAAAGATCCTTGCTTTGCTTGATAAAGTTGGCATGACAGACCAAAAAAACAAATATCCCTCGCAGCTTTCCGGTGGACAGAAACAACGGGTAGCTATCGCCAGGGCGCTGGTAACAGAACCAAAACTTGTTCTGGCGGACGAGCCCACCGCGAACCTTGATCATGACACTGCCTATAAAGTGATCGGCCTTATGCACAATATGAAAAAAGAATTTAATACTACTTTCATTTTTGCCACACATGACCAGAAGATTGTAGGCGAAGCGGAGGTCATTTATACGATGGAAGACGGACTGATCACCAAAGCGCAGGAAAACAAAATAGCCAAGGAGAGGATCTAAAATGAAAAACATAATAAGGATCGCCTGGCGCAACCTTCTAAGATACACGCGGAGAACACTTCTAACCTCGTCATTGATTATTATTGGCGTTGCTCTGGTAATAATTTTTAGCGGAATAGGGAATTCGTTCAAAAACGAAGTTATAGGCCTTCTTACTAATTCTAATCTCGGCGATATCCAGATCCATAAAAAAGGATATGTCGGCTCATTAGATAATATGCCGCTTGATATAACTATCCCCGAAAAAGGCTTAGAGAAAATAGAATCGTTACTGAATAATAACCCGGAAGTAAAAGCATTTTCAAAACGAATCAGATTCGGAGCAATGATCAGTAATTTTGTTCAGACAACAAATATGAGATTAACCGCTATTAACCCTGTAGAAGAAATTGAAACCTGTCCCGGCCTTATTAAAAGAATAAAAAAAGGTAATTCAAATCCTGAAACTTTTGTAAAACCGGGTTCAATCGTAATCCCGCTTAATATTGCAGATGGAATGAATTTGAAAGTAGGGAATGAAGTTGTTTTGGTGGCAACCAATAAGGAAGGTTCGGTTAATGGGATGACCTTTAAAATATCGGGCATTTCGGAGAATATAATGGGCCCTCAAGGGAGAGATGGATACATCCATATTGATGATGCAAAATCACTTTTAAGAATTGAAAATGGCGAAATCTCAGAAATTGCCGTTAAGCTGAATAATTTTAATAAATTAAACAGGACATATAAAAGCTTAAAAAATGAGCTGTCGCTGATACTGGGAGTAAAAACGGGCAAACCGGTTTTTGAGATCCATACCTGGGAAGAATTGTCGCCGTTTTCCAGCATTGCGCAAATTGTAACTTTGTTGATCATGGTCGTGCGCATAGTCCTCATTTCCATTGTTTTGATAAGCGTACTTAATGTGATGATGATGTCGGTGTATGAGAGAATAGGAGAAATTGGCACAATTGCTTCCATCGGGACCCTTCCTTCAAAAATTCTTGCCCTCTTTTTAACCGAAGGGATCATTCTTGGATTTTTCAGCGCAATAATAGGTAATATTGTTGGAATAGTCATTTTATTGATTATTAGTGCAACCAGATTAAATTTCAAATTTGGGATAATGGAGCTTTCAATTGCTCCACAGATACCGACTGCCGAAGTTGTGCTTACATTAATTATAGTAGTCATAATTTCTGCGCTGGCAAGTTTACAACCGGCGCTTAAGGCTTCAAGAATGGAGCCGGTCGAAGCCTTAAGACACGTATAATTAGGAGGTAATTATCCATGAAGATTCTCCGGTTATCTTTATTGCTTATTTTGCTTGCTGCGATTACCAATTTGGCATTGGCGCAAGACGGAAATGAACTCTTAAAAAGGATTGACGAAAAATTAATGCCGGATAGTTATGAGTCATACAGAAAACTTATAAACCTGGAACCAAACGGAAGGAAAAAAGAATTCATCTTCTACACGGTAAAAAAAGGGAAAGATAAAGTCGTCATGCTTTATCTTGCGCCTGCCAGTGAAAAAGGCAGGACAACTTTACGATTGGGCGAGAATATGTGGCTTTATATACCAAATGTGGGCAAGCCGATCCGCATTACAAGCTTGCAATCCATTACGGGGGGCGTATTTAATAATGCGGATATTATGGCCCTTGATTACAGCGCGGAATATAATGTTGTTAATTTTGAAAACAACGAAACGGGATATGTTCTTAACCTAAAAGCTAAAAATAATACTGTGGCATATGATAAGTTAAAAATGTGGGCAACAAAAGATGAAATATTGATAAAAATAGAATGCTATTCGGCCAGCGGGATGCTCATAAAAACACTTGAATTCAAGGAAATGAAAGATTTTGGCAACGGCCTGGTGAGACCTTCGGTTATGGAAACATATAGCCCATTATATAAAGGCTACCGCTCAATAATGATTTATTCTCAAGTTAGAACTCGTGAATTCAAAGATGAAGTGTTTACGATAAATTATATGTCAAAGCTTGAAAGCATAAGAAAATGAAATGGTCTTTTGTAATAGCGGGAATCATTATAATACTTATCAGTAGTGGAGCAGCCTATGCCGAAGAAGATTATTCTTTTGTGTTTTCGTCAGAAGAAGCAAAGAAAGAAGTCCTGGAATTAAGCGGCAACCTTGACTTAAAATATTCTATCTTTAATAGCAGGTTGGAATCGCCAAAGTACAATTTACAGTACTATGATCAGCAGCTTTCAGATATCTTATATTCATATAGAGCGGGATTTTATTTAAACGGAGATTACCAAACCAAAGATATTGGAGCACACTTAAAAACTTACTCTGAATTTAATGATGATATCGAACCAAGTTTTAATCTATTTGAGTTATACGGCGACCTGAATGTGTCCGATACTTCCTATTTGCTTTTAGGCAAAAAGATGTATAACTGGGGAAAGGGCTATGCTTTTAACCCCGTGGGCTATGTTAATCCTATAAAGGACCCGGAGAATCCAGAGCTTGCACAGGCAGGCATTATTTCAATTAATTATGAATACTCAAAAAGTCTGCAGGAAGGGCCGCTAAAAAACATTTCATTTGATTTGATAGCTATCCCTTCAGCTGAAACTAAAACCAATAAAATATATGAGCAGGGAAATGCTGACATAGCCGGGAAACTATATTTTCTGCTTTTGGATACAGACATTGATCTTATGTGGTATGGCAGTAAAACTAATCCGGCGAAAATAGGGTTTGATTATTCAAAGAATATTTTACCTAATATTGAAATACACGGGGAATATAGCCGGTTTAGCAATCAACCAAGATATACTATTTCCAGCGGTACTCCGGAAACAGAAAAAGTTGACGGTGCGTCTTATCTTTTCGGCATAAGATGGCTGAATGAATGGGACCTTACGACCATCCTGGAATATTATCATAATGACGCGGGGTTGGATAAAAAGGAATTTGACTCCTATAACGATTTCTTGTTAAGCGCAATTGCTTCTGGGGACAGCAGCTCCATCTCAAATGCGATGAATGTAAGCAAGAACTATTTCAGTGGCACAGAGCTAATGCGGGATTATTTATATCTAAAAGTATCCTGGCCCGAGCCTTTTAACTGGGTATATTTTACCCCCTCTATTTATACTATTTGCAACATTAATGACGGGAGTTCAATAGTCGGAGTTCCATTGAGTTACAAACCCATAACAAACTATGAAATTATATTCTGGCCAACTATATTTATGGGTAAAGATAATACCGAATACGGCAGTAAACAGTATGAAAGCAAATTGGAGTTATGGATGAGGGTTAACTTTTAATATATGGCAATAATCATTTTTGCAACAATTTTATGCCTGCTCATTTCCCTTGTTGCTGACAAACAGAAGACATTGGAAGGCATTAAGCGCGGCCTGAAAATGTTCTTAAACCTTCTACCTGCCTTGCTGACCGTCCTGTTTCTGGTCAGTGTTTTCCTCTACCTGATACCTGAAAAAGCGATCATGGAATATCTGGGCACGGGCAGCGGATTCCCCGGCGTCATGACTGCGGCCCTTGTCGGCTCAATTTCCTTGATCCCAGGTTTTGTGGCTTTTCCCATGGCAGGAATACTTGTTTCCAGGGGTGTTTCGTACACAGTGGTGGCGGTTTTTATTACCTCTTTAATGATGGTTGGGATCATTACGTTGCCGCTGGAAATCAAATATTTCGGTAAAAGAGCGGCGATAATGAGGAATGCTTTGAGCTTTTTTGGGGCAATAATCGTCGGGTTAATGATCGGGCTATTCTTATGACAGATAAAAAGTTGTTAAAGGATTATTTCTGGGTTATCTTATTTGCCGTTTTCATTATTGGCTCACTTTCCCTTGGTTTTGAGCCGGGCCTGAAGATCTATGCCAATTTCAGCCAATTTTTCCTGGAAATGATAACTTTTCTTCCGCTTATGTTCCTGCTGATCGGGATTTTTGATGTCTGGGTCCCCAGGGAGAGGATCGAAATACATATTGGGCACGGTTCTGGTCTGATCGGCATGTTCTGGGTTATCCTTCTTGCGACTGTTCAGCCCGGCCCTCTTTACGGAGCGTTCCCTGTGGCGTATATATTGAGCAAAAAAGGAGCAAGCGTTCGCAACATCTTCATTTACATTGGGGCCTTTAGCTGTATGGGGATCCCAATGTACATGTTTGAAATCGGGTTCCTCGGATTAAAATTTTGGTTTCTGCGCTTTATTTTTTCCATGTTGGTTTTTATTATTATAGGCATCATTATGGAAAAATATGTGGGAAAGGGTTTTAAGGTCAGATCAGGAACAGGGAGGTGAAATATGATGGAGATAAAAGTATTGGGCCCGGGCTGTCCCAATTGTCGGGAGCTGGAGCGGAGGGTCAAGAAGGCGCTTCAGGAGTTAAATGTTCAGGCAAATGTCACCAAGGTGGCTGATATCGCCGGGATCGGCAAATATATCATGATGACGCCGGGACTGGTCATCAATGAAAAGGTGAAGCATTCGGGTAAGCCCCTCCCAAGAGTAGAACAGATAAAAGGTTGGATTTCTGAGGCATCAAGGTAGATCCCTGCTATAATATAGCCATAATGTTAAAGATAGAAAATATAAACCTGAAACGCGGCGAGAAGCAGATACTCAAAGATGTAAGCTTTGAGGTTGCCGATGGGGAGATATTCGGCGTGCTTGGCACGAACGGCGCCGGCAAAAGCTCTCTAGCCTATCTTCTTATGGGCAGCTCCGGATATGTCCCTGACAGCGGGAAAATAACTTTCAACGGAATTGATATTACCCATAAAACCATCGATGAAAGGGCCCGCCTTGGAATAACAATGGCGTGGCAGGAGCCTGCGAGATTCGAGGGAATACCGATAATGGATTTTATACTTCTTGGGAGCAAGGAAAAGGGCCACACGCTTGCCGAGGGTTATATGGACAGCATGAGATTGACCGTGAGTGAATATCGGACAAGGCAGGTAGACAAAACTTTGAGCGGAGGAGAAAGGAAAAAGATCGAACTAGCTTCCGTGATGGCGATGAAACCCAAGCTCGCAATACTTGATGAGCCGGATTCAGGGATAGACATGCTGTCTCAGGAAGCGGTTATTGCGATGATACGCGAGATAAAGAACTACGGCGGATCAGTGATACTTGTCACCCACGACGAGGAAGTGGTTAAGATAGCTGACCGCGCTGCTCTTATGTGCAGCGGGATCACGTTCAAGGTCGGAGAGCCTAAAGAGATAATCGAATACTACAAAGAACATTGCAAGCCATGTCCAACCAAACATTATCCATCAAAGGAAAACGGCAAATGATAGAGATGTCAAAAGACTATCAGATGATGCTTGAGGCCTATCAGCAGGCGGAGGGAAATCCGGATGTTTTCTCTAATTCAAAGATCGCGAATCTTGTTATTCACAAAAACCAGGTCCTGGGGAAACATCTTGTGCCGGGTCTGGAAGTTGAACCTAAGGAAACAAAGGATGGTGTAGATCTAAAGATCAGGGTGCTGCCGGGCATCAAGATCGAATATCCAGTCCACCTTTGTTTCGGGGTGCTCCCTAAAGAAGGCATTCAACTGATAAATATCGATGCGGAGGTCGGAGAAAATTCGAAAGTGAGCCTGCTCGCACACTGCATCTTCCCGAATGCGGTCAAAGTTCGGCACCTGATGGAAGCAAAGATACGCGTAAAGAAGAACGGCTCCTATGAATATAACGAAGTGCATTTCCACGGCGAAGACGGCGGAGTGGAGGTTGTACCAAAAGCGAAAATATACCTGGAAGAAGGCGCGCGCATTACAACAAATTTCCAACTGATCCACGGCAGAGTTGGCAGGCTTGATATCGATTATGAGGTGGAAGCTGGAAAGGATGCTGTCACGGAAATGCTCGCAAAAGCATACGGATACGGGAAGGACATTATCAAGATCAGGGAAAGTTGCATCCTTAAAGGCGACGGGGCAAGAGGGATAATCAAGAGTCGCGTGGCGGTTAAGGACGAGGCGAAGAGCGAGGTGTATTCAGAGGTTAAAGCTTACGGCAAGAACTCCCGTGGGCATGTTGACTGCGTTGAAATTGTCCAGGACAAAGCTCAGGCAAGGGCGGTCCCAATTGTAGATGTTTTTGAGCATACGGCCAAGGTTACCCATGAAGCTGCGATAGGAAGCGTTGATAAGACACAGCTTGAGACGCTTATGGCAAGAGGATTACGGCAGGAAGAAGCTATAGATATAATAATTAAAGGGATGTTAAAATAGCCCGTCTTGTTGCTGTTTTATAAGGAATTTGGCATAATTTCAGGGTAATTGTTATTGTGGGGCGGGTAAGTTCTCCTTCGCTGTGCTCAGGACAAGCAACCAAGGTCCCTTAACAGGCTTATGGCAGGCAAATTTATCCCGAGCGAAGTCGAGGGAATCCCTCCCCCGCTATTCTTCTTCGCTCCTACGGAGCTTCGAAGAATACAATTCTTTCAAATCCTTGGTCTTCGTAGCCTTTGGCGGAGAAGACCTACCCCCGCTATTTCTCTTTTTGACATTATTTCAATTGACTTCCCCCCCCCCAACGCCCATAATCCCTTTAGTTCACAAAGAATTCTACGGAGGTGTCTATTATGAATAAGAAATTGGCTTTCCCGATATTCTGCTTACTTTTGATCGCGGTTAGTTTGTTCGTTATTAACGGCTGTGGTTCAAATGCAACAGGTGGAGGTAGCAGTGGTGGCGGTGGCATCTCTGGAAGGCAGTATTACGGAATGACCAGCCAGGGAGGTACTGTTAAATGCACAGTTAACGATACCGCTTTCCAACTTGATTTTGTGGCCGGCGGCTCAATGAACGTAACTACACTTACGGGTACTGTAACACAACTTGCAAGTGGATTCGTGAGCTGTGAAATAACAGGCTCAAGTCCTTCCGATCCCAACGCGAAAGGAACTCTGTATGCCTATGAGGTAACAAATGAGGTTATTGTGATCGGGGGAGGCCCGGATAATGGCAAAGTAATTATGATAGCACCGGCATTCTCAAGTACAGCGCCATACCCATTAGCCGGTTCATATGAGAGCATAAATATCCCAAGAACAGATTGGATTGACCCTGGCAATCAGCAGGCATGTATGACTGGGGAAATTACTGGAACTACTTCTTACAAATTTGAGGTAATGTTTTTTACTGTAGCGGGAGCGTTGAAGGGGTCAGGTTCCGTAGAAGCTTTACAATATACCGGAGACAGGTTATATAAAAACGATGATACACCACAGTTTTTCTTTTCCCCCAAGGGGCTGATTGCGGGAATAAATGGCAAACAAGGTGGTGTTACTTGGGAAGAAGGCGGTGAGGTAGGCGTTAGATACGACAGCACTGTCACAGTTGCGCAAGTCGCTGCCAGAAATTACATCGGCATGATTTTTGGCAGGAGCCTTACGAATAACGAAACGCAAATAGAGATGATCACTGTAGAGTCGATTGGGGTAGACTCATTAAAAGTTTCTTCCATGGAAGTGTCGAGCGGCGCGGCTATCGGCTCGCCGAAAGGAACTATTACATTGGGAGCAATGGGATCGCCGGGCCAGGGTATTATTAATGCAACGATTACCGGCGGCATTCCGGCAAAAATGGTGGCATACAAGTATCAAAATACTCCGGATAAATACGCTGTATGCGTCTTTGCGTCGACTGAGAGTGCAATGAGCTTTATTTTAATAGAGAAGTGAGGACATAGAACAATAGTATAGGTTTAATTGATAAAGGGCTGCTTTGGAACAACTTTCAAGGCGGCCTTTTTTATTGCCCCATCTTTTAAGTTAATGTTAAACATGGCTTGAGTTTCTCGATCCTCACTAAAATATTTCGTTCTTTCGTTTATTTCGTTGGGAACAGTTTAAACATTTATACAATGATTTTGGTTCCGTGGTGGTTCCGTGAGAAGTGAATATTCCATCAATATATTACGCTTTTTAAGATAACTACGAACAATTTAGAATTGCTTATCGCGACCTAAAACTTATTGATATTTCTTGTTATTGTATGGTTTTTACGAGTGTTGTAGTATAATTTTAATGAAAAGCGGATCAGGGTTAAAGAGTTCCTTTCTCAACTCATAACCCGCCATAGGCCATGCCATAGGCAGGCAGGCGGGCGGGCCCGAAGGTCGTGAGTTCCCACCGCCTACGGCGGGAAAATCCTTGGCATCCGAAGCTTTAGCGTAGGATGCTCACCCCCGCTATTTTCTTTTCTATATTGCGCCCTGGCTTATCTCAGCGCATAATGTTGTGCTGGAGGGGCTGAAAATGAACACCAGATTATCGCATTGCTTATTATCCACGCTGATCCTTTTCTTAACAATTCTCTTGTCTACCCATGTCGCTTTTGCTAAGACCGGTAAAGTGCTCTCGGGCGACTGCGAGAATGGCACGGGAACTTTCTTGTATAATAACGGCGATAAATATCAAGGGCAATGGAAAAACGACAAGAAACATGACTCCGGCACTTATACATTGGCCGAAGGCGATAAATATGAGGGGAATTTTGTAAACGATGAGAGAAGCGGGTCCGGCACTTACACATGGACCAACGGTGACAAATATGAGGGGAATTGGGAGAACGGACAGCAGAACGGAAATGGTTCCAAAACCTATGCCGATGGCAATAAATATGAAGGGAATTGGGTAAACGGCAATATAAGCGGGTCCGGCACTTTTACCTATGCGAACGGCGATAAGTATGAAGGGAATTTGGAGAACGACATTAAAAATGGATATGGCAAATACTTCTATGCCGACGGCGATATATATAGTGGGAATTGGAATAACGGCCAGAAAAGCGGGATCGGCGCTTTAAAATATACCAGCGGCAAGGAGTATGTAGGCAATTGGCTGAACGGGAAAAAGAACGGGTATGGAAAGATGTTTAATGCTAATGGCGATGTCGAGCAGGAGGGGAATTGGAACAACGATGTTTATGTCACGCCCCCGCCCGCTCCGAGATACCAAACCCAACAACCGACAAGCTATGTGCCTGTTCCTGCTTTACTAAATAAACTTTATCTTGGCATGACAAAAAGTCAGGTGTTGAAGATTTTAGGCAAAAAGAAATATCCATCAGGAGCAAGTAATGCGCTTATCGATACAAAGAAAGATCGTTGGGATTATTATTATGTTGGTATTTTTGATGTTCTTTGGGTCGTTTATGATGCCTCTAATAGATATGTGGACTTCATAGGGTTTGCGGTCGAGGATTCAAAATTACCTGACGAAACAACAATATCAAATAACTTTTACAGGATACAGAAAGGGCAAACAATCGGAGACGTGCTTTCCATATTGGGATATTTTGATGAGCTGCATATGATGAAATACATAGAGGGTTATGGAGATATGTGCGCGTCATATTACGATGAGGATTATGAATATGATATCTATTTCTCGAATGGAATGGTCTGTGCGATAGAAAAGGATTATTACGATTATTGACCGGGAGGGGAATATGTGGGGCGTTATCAGGTTCCTCAAGGAGCTGTTCACCTATAAAGGCAGGGTAGGAAGATGGCGCCTGGCGCTCAATTGCCTCGGATCTTTCATCGGCATGTATTTGATATTTTCCATCATAGCGATGGTGCTAGTGGTGATATATCGTGAATCGGCCGTTCCGATGATCAATGGCGAAGAATTCACGCTGTTCATAGAATTGATGCATATCCTGTGGGTTTTCCTTGTCGTGTTCTCACTTATAAAAAGGACTCACGATCTGGGTTATCCCGGGCCGGTATTGCTGCTGCTGATCATACCATTCCTCGACATTTTGGTGTTGCTTGTCATACTGTTCAAAAAAGGCACGACCGGCCCGAATAATTATGGGGAAGACCCTCTGGCAGAAAAATAAGTTGAAATCACTCTTCTTGTTGCTGTTTTATAAGGAATTTGGCATAATTTCAGGGTAATTGTTATTGTGGGGCGGGTAAGTTCCAACCAAGATCCGCCTACGCTAAAGCTTCGGCGGACAGGCAAAATCTTTAGTCGCCGTAGCTTCAGCGAAGGCGACCCTCCCTCGCTACTTCTCTTTTTTGCTTTTCCTCAATGTAAATTCCATCATCACTAAACATCTTTTTTCCCTTATTTATCTTCTGGTGCCCATTTGGTACCCATAAAATTATAAGCAACAAATGTATTTATTATATAAAACCTTAGAATCTCATAATAAGAACGCACTAGAATATTGTAGCCATACATAATATAATTACTTTCGGGTCTAGGGGTTAATTTTCCTAGAGGTTAAATTGTTGATGGTCGGGCCGCCATCTAAGTGTTATTAGCATTTAGATGGCGGTTTTGTTTTTGGGAAGGAGCAACGCATGTCACTTTTGGGATGGATCTTCATGCTGTCGTATTGGTCATTTATTATCATTATGTTGGGATATTGTTTATATCGCGTCTTTACAAGTAAAAAGATGAAATAAATAACAAAAAGGAGGGTTAAATATGAAATGTCCGAAATGCGATTTTGATAACAAAGAAGGTGCCCAGTCATGCCGAAAATGCGGTCAATCATTACTTGCTTCAGCTCCAAGCCAGAATATGGACTATGGTTATAACTTTTGGCCGGCATTGATACTGGGAATAATGTTTATTGTCATATTGGTAATTAGTAAATTCTTCTATAAATAGCATTTAATCTAAACATTATAATAATGAACATCTTTATTGATTTCGGTATATTAATAGGTTCGGGCATCTGCATTATGCAGACGGCGGAACTGCTCGTGAACGGGGCAGTTGAACTATCCTTGATATTAAGACTATCAAAAGTGCTTGTTGCGGCGACAATAGTCAGCATCGTCACCACAATGCCCGAATTCATCGTTTCGGTATCATCCAGCCTTTTAGGACAATCCGGAATGGCAGTCGGCAATGCTGTGGGGTCTTGTATTTGCAACATTGGATTGATCCTTGCTGTAGGCATAATAATAAGGAACATCAAGATCGATAAAGAAGAACTATTCGGGAAAACATTCGTTCTTCTGGTTTCATTGATGGTTATCCTGATATTGGCCATCAACGGCACAATCGGCAGGAATGGAGCCCTGCTGCTATTTATATTGCTTGCGCTTTTCATGTATTACAATTACCAGGCAGCGTTAAAACAGAGAAAGCTCTATGAGCATGAAATAGCAGCTGAGCAGGGTAAGCATAATATTTATCATAGTTTATTTAAGCTGTTCACGGGAGGATTCCTTACAGTATTGCTTGCGCGCTATGGGCTTGTGAATCCAGGTATTAATATCGCAAATTTCCTAGGAGTCCCAAGTATATTAATTGGATTAACACTTATTGCCGTCGGGACCTCATTGCCAGAATTGTTCACTGCCATAGTATCAAGCCGCAAAGGCCATGGCGAGATTGCGGTGGGAAATGTGATCGGAGCAAATATCCTGAACCTCTTATGGGTGCTTGGAGCTGCGGCAATGGTCAGGCCTTTAAACATTGATCCGCAGACCATGTTTTTTAACATCCCTGTGGCCATCTTCTTTGCTGTCCTTATGTTGTTGTTTGGGATGAAAGATGGAACATTCAAAAGGATCAACGGGATAATCCTGCTGACGTTTTATATAGCTTACATAATTGTATTATTCATGGTCTTATACAGAGGTTAAAGATGAGAGGAAGGCCTTTTCGTTCCTGTCTAATATGTATCTAATAAATAGTTGCGGTTTTGCAGTATTTTGAATATAATCACAGTTGACTAAAGCGATGAGGTTCGCTTGAACCGTTCCGAGCTGCAGGGACTAATGACCTCTACTGATATCGATCGGTAGAGGTTTTTTATTATTAGGAGGTTTTAATGATGTTAGAACAATTCACCTTTGCTACTTTTTGGCTGGCGCTTGCCGTCATATCGACCATTCTTGCGAACCGGCTTAAAATATCAATGGCTTTGATGGAAATATGCGTTGGCGCTGTTGCGGGATATGTCGCAACGCAATTTGTTGGCATAGATGCAATACATGTAAATTCAGAGTGGCTTAAGTTTATTGCCGCTTCAGGTGCGGTTGTTTTGACATTTTTAGCGGGTGCGGAACTTGACCCGGTTTCCCTGAGAAAAAAACTGAAAGAAGTTTCTGTAGTCGGGTTGATCGGCTTCCTTGCTCCTTTTCTGGGCTGTGCTGCAATTGCTTTCTTCCTATTGCAATGGAACCTGCGGGCAAGTCTGCTTACGGGCGTGGCCTTATCGACAACCTCAATGGCCGTTGTTTATGCGGTCATGCTTGAATACGGATTTAATAAGACAAGCTACGGCAAAGGGATACTGGGCTCTTGTTTCATTAACGATCTTGCAACAGTGATAGCCCTGGGACTTATTTTCGCTCCTTTTACTTATAGAAGCGTCATTTTCATTGTCGTCTCCATCATCAGCTTTTTGATCCTCCCTAAAGCAACAGAAAAATTAATAAAATCATATGCCTTTAAGACGGCGGCCATACGGACAAAATGGATACTTTTATTGTTATTCGGGTTCGGGGCTCTGGCGCTCTGGTCAGGCAGTGAAGCGGTTTTGCCTGCGTATATTATCGGCATGATCCTTGCCGGGACAATGGAAAGGGACAGGTTCTATATAAGGAGACTGCGAACATTGACCATAGGATTCCTGACGCCGTTCTATTTCCTTCGGGCAGGTTCGCTGGTATCCATTCCGGCGGTTTTCGCGGCGCCGCTGGTATTTTTTGCCTTGCTTGGCGGCAAAGTGATTACCAAGATCTTCGGATTATATCCGGTGATCGGGGTCTTTAAAGAGAACAACAGGGAAAGATGGTATTACACTCTTCTAATGTCGACCGGCCTTACTTTTGGCACTATTTCCGCTCTCTACGGACTTACGCATGGAATAGTGTCTCCGGAACAATACTCCTATCTCGTTGCGGTGGTAATTGGAAGCGCCGTCATCCCGACCTTGATCGCTAATTTCGCTTTCCTGCCAAAACATTTGCTTAAATTCCCGATGGCTGATGAGGAAATCCCTCAGGAAGATTCGGGCAGGAAACAGGGATGATCGGGCGGCAAGGAGGTCATTACATATAATGAAAGACCAGATCAAAAGAAAAGCGATCGAGCTCATTGTGCTTTTAGGGCTGGTAAGCCTTTTCGGCGATATTCTCTACGAAGGCGCGAGGAGCGTAAACGGGCCTTACTTAAAAACGCTCGGGACAAGCGCGGCAATAGTGGGATTGATCGCGGGCGCCGGCGAGCTCATCGGTTATGCGATAAGGCTGCTTTCAGGATATTTTGCGGACAAGACGAAAGCATACTGGCTTTTTACTTTCGTCGGGTACGGCCTGCTGATCTCTGTGCCGCTTCTTGCGCTTTCAGGCATCTGGCAGATCGCAGCTATCTTTATGCTTATTGAAAGATTCGGGAAGGCGCTAAGGGCCCCGGCCAGGGACACGATATTTTCGCAGGCCGCGAAGCAGATCGGCACCGGCATGGGCTTCGCGATAGGCGAGGTACTTGACCAGATAGGCGCAATGTGCGGCCCGCTGATATTCACTTTTTTCTTTTTGTTCACCGGTTCCGCCCATAAAAATATCCTGGATTACCAGCATGGATACGCGCTTTTTTGGATCCCTTTTGCGCTCCTAATGGGTTGTATCATCTTTGCTTACTTAAGGGTTCCAAACCCCGAAGAGCTTGAGCAGGCCGTTGAAACAAAGCCGAAACCCGACAAGCTCTCAAAGGTATTCTGGAAATACAATATTTTCAGCTTTGTCGCGACGATGGGGCTTGTTAACTTTATCCTCATGGCGTACCACTTCAAGGCAAAGGGGATCCTTTCCGATGCGATGATACCGCTTTTTTACGGGCTTGCAATGGGGCTTGATGCGGTCGCCGCGCTTGTTATCGGCAAGTATTATGATGTCCTTAAGCATAAGAGAGGCAACGAAAATGCCGGCCTTTTGACCCTTGTGATAATACCGGCCATTACCTTGTTCATACCGATCTTCGCGTTCTCGAATTCTCCCGCCCTCGCGATAACAAGTATCCTGCTCTGGGGGGTGGTCATGGGAGCTCATGAGACCGTGATGAAATCCGCGATCGCCGACTTAACTCCGATCGCAAAGAGAGGGACCGGTTACGGGATATTCAATACGGGTTACGGCTTCGCGATGTTCTTTGGAAGCGCTATCATGGGCTTCCTTTACGATGTCTCCATCCCTGCGCTTATTATTCTTTCGGTCGGGCTCGAAATAATCGCTATCCCATTGTTCGTCGCAATGAGGAAAGAGGCTCTTAAGGAGACGGGAGAGTTTTAGATGAATCGGCTGATAAACAAACCCGCCGTTAGCGCGATGACCATAAAGAGAACAAAGGCAAAGATCGCCGCCTCAGCGGCTAATTTGAGCGGCTCGCTTTTGCCCGGGTAATGATGTTCATACTCTTTGTACGTGATCAAAAAGGCCATCAGGGCCGCAATGGGGCTGAGGATCAGGCCGATCAATGAAAACAGCATTATTAGTTTCATGATTATTATGATTATAACTTATTAAGCTTGTTTTTCACGGTTAATTTTATTATAATATTCTCAAGGCAATGAGGTTTGCCATAAACGCCCCTGGATATCAAGGGGTTGATGACCTCTACTGAAAAAGCGGTAGAGGTTTTTTTAGGCCTCTACCAAAACAAAGGTAGAGGTTTTTATTTTTAAGGAGGTAGTTGAGATGGGAAATATTGTCTGGATACCGGTTTCGGGTTTACTTGGAATGGTTTTTGCTCTGGGCACGTATCTTTTGCTGTTAAAGGCCGATGAAGGGAACCAGAGAATGCGGGAGATCGCGTCTGAAATCCATAATGGCGCCATGGTATTCTTAAAGCGGGAATATCAGATAATCCTCATATTTGTGGCGGTCGTCTTTGCGGTCATTTCATGGTTTATTTCGGTCTATACGGGATTCGCATTTTTGCTGGGCGCCTTATGCTCCATGCTGGCCGGATTCTTTGGCATGGAAGCCGCCACGCGGAGCAGCGGCCGCGCCTGCCAGGGGGCCATCGAGGGGAAAACACCTCTGGCATTGACCATTGCCTTTATGGGCGGTTCAGTAATGGGGATCTCCGTGGCGGCCATCGGGGTTGTTGGTCTGGGATTGGTTTTTCTGTTCACAAGGGACCCTCAAATTATAAGCGGCTTTGCTCTGGGTGCTTCTTCCATCGCGCTCTTTGCCCGCGTAGGCGGGGGGATCTACACAAAGTCCGCGGATGTCGGCACTGACCTGGTGGGAAAAATTGAAGCGGGTATCCCGGAGGATGATCCGCGCAACCCGGGTGTTATCGCCGATAATGTGGGAGACTGCGTCGGGGATACTGCGGGCATGGGCGCTGATCTTTTTGAATCATATGTTGGGTCTGTTGTTGCCGCTGTTGCCATTGGCGCCACTCTGGCTAACCCTCTCAGGTGGATATCCCTTCCTTTGATCCTGATTACCGTCGGCCTTATAGCTTCCCTGATCGGGATATTTTCAATCCACATCTTCAAGCGGCTTAATCCGCAGTCAGCTTTGCGTTATACAACTTATGTCAGCGGCATAGTTTTCATAATTGGAGCTTATTTCGCTTCAATGATCGTGGGGGGGAGGTTGAATGAATTTTGGGCCGTCATAACCGGCTTGATCACCGGAGTTTTGATCGGCATAGAAAGCGAATATTTCACTTCCGGCAATCCGATCAAAGAAATAGCCAAGAGTAGTCAGTCCGGAGCCGCCACGACCATGATAACCGGCCTGGCTGTTGGTTTTGAGAGCACTATCCTGCCTGTTGTAACTATCGCGATAGCTATCCCTATCGCTTACGCATTTTCAGGGATATACGGCATTGCTTTAACCGCCGTGGGCATGCTTTCCATTATCGGCGTTGTCATGTCAACCGATTCATACGGCCCGATCGCCGACAATGCGGGCGGCATTGCCCAGATGGCTAAACTCGATCCCGAGGTCAGAAAAATTACCGACAAACTGGATGCCCTTGGCAATACAACCGCCGCGATCGGCAAAGGGTTCGCGATCGGCTCCGCGGCTTTGACCGCTTTGGCCCTGTTTTCCGCTTATCAGCACGCGGTGCGTCTGTCCTCGATCGACCTTACCAGGCCGCTGCCGGTAGTCGGATTATTGCTCGGGGCGCTCATGCCCTTTGTTATCGCCGCCCTTACCATGAAAGCCGTGGGTCGGGCCGCCTATAAAATGGTGGATGAGATCCGCCGGCAATTCAAGAGCATCGCCGGCCTTCTCGAAGGGAAAGCCAAACCCGATACCGGCCGCTGTATCGACATTGTCACTCAGGGAGCGCTGAAAGAAATGATCCTCCCCGGACTTCTGGCGGTGATCCTGCCTTTGGTAGTGGGGCTGATCCTTGGCACGGAGGCCCTGGGCGGTTTTCTTGCCGGCGCCACTGTCTGCGGAGTGCTGCTGGGGATCATGATGACCAACGGAGGCGCGGCTTTTGACAACGCAAAAAAATGGATCGAGGAAGGCAATTTGGGCGGAAAGGGAACGCCGACACACGCGGCAGCGATAGTGGGAGACACAGTAGGCGACCCGTTCAAGGACACGACCGGCCCTTCTATGAACATATTGATCAAATTAATGGCTATCATCTCTTTGGTTTTCGCTCCGGTATTTGTGACTTATTCTCCGCTGATAAGGGGCTTCTTAAAAACACTGATCAGATGATAATCAAGACGTTAAATATCTGTAAATCCTATCGCAAACACAGGGTTGTCAATGATGTTTCCATCTCTGCGAGGCATGGAGAGATCGTGGGTCTCCTCGGCCCGAATGGAGCGGGGAAAACGACCACCTTTTATATGATGACGGGATTGATAAGCCCCGACTCCGGCAGGATTTTGCTTGATGAAGAGGACATTACCGGGCTTCCAATGCATAAACGCGCCCAAAGAGGAATTGCTTACCTTCCGCAGGAATCTTCCGTTTTTAGAAAATTAACTGTTGAAGAGAATATTCTGGTCCTCTGGGAACTGACACCAGCCATACCCGTGAGCGAGTATGAAACCAGGCTGAATATGCTCCTTTCTGAGTTTTCTATGGGAAAAGCAAGAAAACAAAAGTGCTTTGAACTATCCGGCGGAGAACAGAGAAAAGTGGAGGTCATGAGGGCCCTTTCGCTTGATCCTCAGTTCATTATGCTGGATGAGCCTTTTTCGGGGGTCGACCCGATCACCGTGAACGACCTGCATAAGATCATTTTAAAACTGAAAGAAAAAAATATCGGGGTCATCATAACCGATCACAATGTCAGGGACACACTGAAAATAACGGACCGGGCATATATTATGCACGAAGGAAAAATATTGACTGAAGGCAATTCAGGCCAGATCGCCGTTGATCCGCTGGCAAAAAGATTTTATCTGGGAGATAACTTCAACTTATGAACGCAAAGGAAAAGCTCGCAGATTCCGCCAGATTAAAGGAGGTATTATCGAGAAACGGTTGTCCCGTATGTTCATTGTTGAGCGATGACGAATTCGATCTTCTTTGCCATTGGGTGGGTAAAAGCGGCCCTGAAGACGGCGCGACGGAAGAAAGGATCAGGTTATCGGATTCGAATGGTTTCTGCAACTTCCACTTCTGGATGTTTGCAAAGATCAGCGGCATGTATGGGAATGCCGCGATAAGCATTGATCAACTGGAAAAGATCCAGCATATGCCGGGCTTCAATGGAAAAGGCGAGCGTGTTATCGATCTGTTGAAGAACCGTTTTAAAAATGTCCGCTGTCCCGTGTGCGCCGATCTTGAAAAAATGGAATCCGCTTATCTGGAGGAATTAAGCGCTCTGTTGAACGAGGAAGAGAATAAGATAAAATACGCCCAAGGAGATGGTTTGTGCTTTCCGCATTTAATGCTCCTTTCCGAAATGAAAAGTTCGGCCACCCTTATCCAGTTCCTGATCGAAAGGGAACGCGCTCAAATGGATAAGATCAAGGCGGATGCCGTCAATCTTGGCAATAAAAGGAATCCCCCTTTAAGCTGGGAACAGACAAGGAATGAAAAACGCTCGGGCTCAAGGGCCATAAAAAAGCTAGTAGGCAGGCAGGGCCAAAAGACTTCAGGTAAAATAAATCACACATTTTGATGAAAAAGGATAAAGACACGGAGAAAAAGGAACGGGAAAAGAGCGGGGACCCGCCTCTCACTGAACAGGCTGATAAACCCGCCAAGCGAAAGATAGAAGACATGGAGGAGCGTTTCTCCAGAATATTGGCGGTAAGGGCGGCATTTTACGGCCCCAATAGCCGGAAGCGCGTGAAGCGCCGGCGTAAATGCAAATAATGGGTGTTAAAATCACGCTGCCTTATATAAATTGATCGTGCAGGATGTTAAAATGAAAACTAAAGGGGTGTTGCAGGATGATGCATGAAAAGCATATGACTTTCCATGAACTGAAAGACGCCCTCGCGCGCGGCGATTGTCCGATCTGCTTTCTGGCGGAAAGGAGCGTTGCTCGCAGTATCGATGATCTTTTCCATGAGAAAGTAAATGATCCCGGCGTCGCAAAAGAGATAAAAAGATCGGGCGGTTTTTGCGAAAAACATTCGGAACAGATATTAAGCACTGGCGAAACTCTGGGGATAGCCATAATTTATAAAAGATTGATTGATGTTCTTATAGGGCGTCTGAAAAAGAATATAGTTAAGCCAAAGCTAGCATCCTGCCCTATCTGCATGACCTATCAGCAGGCTGAACAAAGATACTTAAGCAATCTGATAGACCACTGGGGTGAATTAAAGGCCGAATTTGCCGCTTCCTCTATACTCTGCATCGGCCATACTTATAAGGCGTTTGGTCTTATGAAGCAGACAAAAACGATGAAAGAATTAGCGGAAATCCAGATCATAAAGCTTGGAGAGCTGTCAGCTGAACTTGAGGAGATTTGCCGCAAGTTCGATTACCGGTTCGCGGATGAGAAATGGGGAAAGGAGAAAGATGCCTGGCGGAGAGCGGTAAAATTAATGTTCAAGGAGGTAATAAAATGAGCCACGGAAGGGTTTACATAAGCGATGTTTTGAAGGGAATGAAAGATCTGGTTTCGGGTCGGGACAAAATAAATAAAGGAGTAAAGCTGGTTAGCAGCCAGTATACCGGCACAAAAGTCCTGCCGTTTAGAACATTTGGTGTTACAGCCCGGTTGGAAAGGGATGGGAAAGTATATTTGGGAACAGGGGTTGCTCCAATGGCGACTTCCGGCGGGGTCAGAGAACCCGAGGCAGTAAAAGATCTAAGTCTCGCAGGGGCGCATCTTGCCAGACTGGAAGAGAGATTGAACCGGGGGGATAAAAATTTATTGGATCCTTTTGATATCGAAGAAGCTGTCATGGAGACAGACGGCCTTTTAGCTAAAGAAAGAAAACTGTCAGATCCAAGGCCGACAAGCGGCATCGGTTCCGAGGTGGCGATCGCTTCCACAGTGGCGCTTCTTGATGCCGAAGCGGCATATTACGGGATACCAACAGCGCTTGCAATGCGTGCGCTTCTGCTTCATTTGCAGGGAAAAGATATGAATGTAGACAGTTTGGTGTCTCCTCTTCCAAAATTCAATATCCTCAACTATGGAAAACATTCCGGAACAAAAAGGGAGGATGGGCTTCCCCACATCTGGATACAGGAAACTAAAGTAGCTCCTATTGGGGCGAAAGATTTCGAAGAAGCCGTCGCAATGGGGACCGAAGTCCTTGAGAAGCTGATCATGATCGTGGGCATTGACAATATAGGTTTTGAGGCCGGCATTTCTCCGGTACTCACTTCGCCTGAGCAGATCTATGAACTGACCACCAAGGCTATAGAAAAAGCCGGACTTGCAGGCAAGGTGGTTATTGCCGCGGATGCCGCAGCCTCAGAATTTTCCGATCCGGTAAACCCCGGGTCCGATAAATTTGAGTACAGGCTTTATCCGGGAGAAAAACCCCTGGATGCGGACGGAATGGTGAAGTTTTGGGAGGAAATGACCCGGAGGTATCCTATTATTTCAATAGAGGATGGGATGAACTCCGAGGACTCGAAGGGATGGAAAATGCTGATGTCGTCTCTCGGCGGGAAAAAGGAGATACAAGGCGACGACCTATTTGTCACCGATCCCGACGAAATAACTCATTTCTCAGATTGCGCGAATTCGGTCCTGATCAAGCCCAATCAGGCTGGGACAATTGTCAGGACGCTGAAAGCGATCACGGTTGCGCGCAAGCTGGGATATACGATTTCTCCTTCACACCGTTCCGGAAAGGTTCCGGGCGGATACGGCATTATTCCGGAGCTCTGTCTTGGAACACAGGCGGAATGGATCAAGCCTGGCGCGCCGAGAAGAGAAAGGGCCGGGTTTGTTAATAATGCAACGACCATGATCAATGAGTTAAAAATGCTGGGGATAAAAGTTGAATTCGCCGGCAGTCGGGTAGCCAAAAGATTTCAGATATAAACAATCAAATTTAGCTAAGATCTGATATTTCTGGGATTATAATTACCCGTCTTGTTGCCGGCTTATACGGAATTTGCCATAATTTCAGCGTAATTGTGATAGTAGGGCGGGCCTGCCTGCCGGCAGGCAGGTAAGTTCTCCTTCGCTACGCTCAGGACAAGCAACCAAGACCCTTCGACAGGCTCAGGGCAGGCCTGCCCGCCGAAGTCCGAAGGACGTAGGAGGGCAAAATCTTTAGTCGCCGTAGCTTCAGCGAAGGCGACCCTCCCCCGCTACCATTTTTTAATTGTCATCAAAGGAAATTTATCAATCTCCTCTTTTTCATAATTTCTATAAATTCATTTGGTTCCGCGGAACCAAGTGTACCCATAAAACTAAAGTGGAAAGAATTTGTTCTAGGGGGAATAAGGGGCCTCAAGAAGGAAGTTCTATGGGCATGGTACTCCCCTGAAATGTCCAGTCCCCATTTGTTGAGCTACCTTTTAAGAAAGTATATTTTGGAGCCATCTATAAAAAAGAAAAATATCACTTCTTGATGTTTTATAATATTAGTAATGTGGAAAAACTACAAAGCAATCATCTATCCCAGGATTTCTTTATCCGAGGAAAGAGGCCTGATCTCAAAGGCTCAAAAAGGGTCCCAAAAAAGCAGAGATGAAATTATTCTTCGCCATATCAGGTTTTTGATATTCAGGATCCGCAAATTAGTCTTCCCCCACTTGTTACATTCTTATGGCGAAGATCTGCTTCAAGAAACCATCCTTATCATCTACGCAAAGATAGAACAATACAATCTTAATTATTGTAATGATGAAGGCGAACTACATCCAGTTAGATTCAGTTCATATATCTGGAAACGCATTGACGGATATATAATCGATTTTCTTAAAAAAGAGCTGAAAACCGTTAACTACTATAGTGAGTAGCAGAGTGGGGTAAATTAGACCATTTCGCTCATCAAATAGGTTCTAACATCGACCAGCCAGCGGAGTTTTCTCGACTTCGATTTTTGTATTACTGCTTTGAAATGTCTCAATTTTAAGGAGCGAGGACAAGTAGAGATTAGAAATAACTAAATTAAGAAGCTAACGCCATGAAACTATTATAAAGCTTGCCATATTGTATTTTTGTAGGCCTGGTAATTTTATACAGCATCGCAAATAAACTCTTGCCAATGTTGTCAGGCAAAGATGGTTCACTTTCAAGCACTCCGAAAAGTTCTTTCGCTCTTGAAATACACATTTCAACCTCTGTGCCTCCGCCATTCTTTGAGAGATGTTCCGCCCGAGACAACTCAGAAGCTATCATAAGAATAATTCGATTCCATCCTTGTTTTACCACATCTTCACGTGTTAATCTTTTATGGTATTTCATTCTTCAAAGTATCCTTTAATGATATTGCCGACTTTCTTGCGGATATCTGCGTCCTGGATAAACTGGCTTTTATTTCCTTTGCGAGGCCTGATATTTATAAGTGCTGTATATTCGATCCTTTCCCCCTTTTTTCTACCAGGGAAATAGTTGGCGCCCCAGATATCCTCTTGTTTCGAACCATGTTTTAACAAAAGCTGTTCGGCATCGGCATGGAGTGAACAGCCTGCAGCGATCGAACCATCTTCAACATCTACAACGATCTTTATCATATCACCAAAGAATTCTTTCGCTAGATCGTCGATCTCTTTTCTGGTTAGCAGGTTTTTTAAAATTTTAGGCCATGACATGGAGCATATTATATATCAATTAAGAATTAACGGCAAACATTCATCTATCATGTTTTTGGTCTATTAAAGCTGAGATCTTGGTTCCGTCACGGTTCCGCTGAAAGCTAAATATCCTCAAGAATATTACGCTTTTCTATAAAAATGCGAAAAGTATAGACTAATAATTTTAACCGATAATAAAGATGTTTTTATTGTTATTGATTAGTGTTTTCGATTGCTGCAAGATAATCTTTGTTAGAAAGCGGGTCGGGATTATTTTGGTCTGGCTCAACTCATAAACCGCCATAGGCCATGCCATAGGCAGGCAGGCGGGCAGGCCCGAAGGTCGTGAGTTCCCTGTCCGCCTTCGGCGGGAAAATCCTTGGCATCCGAAGCTTTAGCGTAGGATGCTCACCCCCGCTATTTTTCTTTTTCCCTGCTACTACAGGGATAATCCTTATAACTCTTAAACAACCTTCCTTAGGTTAATTTCAGTCCGTCCCGTCTGGGTCCCGTCAAATCTGAGGCCAAATTAAATCGTAATGAACGCTACGTCCTTTGCCAGATAATTGTTGCAAGATTTTCTTATCAAGCAGCTCGGAAATTTCACGAAATGCAGTAGCGCGACTAGCTTTCGTAATACTTACATATTTGCGTGTTGTTAATCCACCAGTAAAATTACCAGGACCGGCCTCTAAAATACGGTTTATGACCTTTTTCTGACGCACATTGAGTTCTGTTTGCGCATGTTGCTTCCAAAATTCAACTTTTAAAAATACATTGGCAATAATATCTCGAGAATGCTCAATAGCTATTGTAAGACACTTAATGAACCATAAAATCCATTCAGTTGTATCTACACGGCATTTCTGCACATCTTCAAGGATATTATAATATTCATCTCTTGAATGCATGATCTGGGATGAGACGCTATAAAGCCGAATTTTCAATTTTTCATCTTGTGCCAATGCCATATCAGTTAATGCTCTAGCTAAACGTCCATTTCCATCCTCATAAGGATGGATCGTTACAAAACGCAAATGAGCTATTGCAGCACGCAAGATCCCATCCATGGAACTTTGCGATGAATTCCACCACTGTAGAAAAAGCTTCATTTCTTCATCAAGACGCTCTTTGGGCACAGCCTCAAAATGAACCTTTTCTTTGCCGATCGGACCAGATACAACTTGCATGGGTGCGTCACCGCGTAAAACTCCTACTTTTATTTTTTGCAATCCCGAATATCCTGTTGGGAACAACGACGCATGCCAGGAGTTAAGCCGCTTCATAGTTAATTGCTTATCATGAAAACGTACTGCATCAAGTAACACATTCACAAGTCCATCAACATTCCTGTCATGAACGGTTACCCCTTTGGGCAGGCCAAGCTTCACAGCAACTGAAGAACGAACCGCATCACGATTTAACTTATGTCCTTCAATCTCTGCGGTTCGGACAGCTTCTTCAACTAAAATAGCACCTTGAGCCTCCGCCTCAAGCTTAATATCAAGATTTGCAGCACGTCCCAATAACTCTCCCTGCAACTTGCGCAAATGGCTTAAAGGCTTAAGCAAAGCTGCTTTATCGTGTTTAAAGTCAAACCAGTCTTTTTTCTCCCAGATATATTTCATTTACCTTATTTCTCCTGAAGCGATTAGCACTATTAATCGCTTCAATATTTGAAGCAATTATAAGCCTAATTGCTTCATTTGACAAGTCATATATGCCTCCGTCCCGCCAATACCTCCTAATCTGTATAATCTATGGATACTATAGACACCCCGCCAGAGGCCTGCCTGCCGGTAGGCATGGGCAGGCAGGCTTTTTTATTGCCATCTAACAATTATCTAACATATCATATTGGGCCAATAGTGTTGATGAACAATCTTGCTTATACACTACAAATCTGGTATTATCGTCATATGTAGTGTAAGGAGGGCAATATGAAAGTCTTAAAAGGAGTATTAAACGAAAGCAAAGCATATTATGTTCAGCTTCAAAAGGAAATTAAAAGCAGGCTGAGCCATCTTCCTGCGGGCAGTATTAAGAAACGGCGCTTAAATAAGCAAATATATTATTACTTGCAGTATCGAAGCGGATCTAAAGTGATCCATAAATATCTTGGCAAGCGTAAACCGGTAGAATTAGGTAGCAAAATAATCGAAAGGCGCAAGCTTGAGAATGAACTCAAAAAAATATCAAATTCTTTAATAATATTGAAAAGAATAAAGGGCCGGAAAAGAAATAAATGATCGATATTATCAATAGAATATTAAAGGTGTTTGACGAAAACCATATACCTGTGGAATTCGGAATTAAAGATCGAGTTCATCACGGCTGAAAAGGGGCGAGGCAGCGAAAGGGCAATAGAGATAAAGAATTTGTCCCTGAAAGCCATTCCTTTGAGATATACCGATATATTGCTTGCCGACCCGGTTTCCATAATTGAAGATGGAATCAATGTCCAAATTCCAAGTCCAGCCTCATTTGCACAGCATAAGCTCTTAATATCCGAGAAACGGAAGAAAGCCGATAAAAAAGCCAAGGATATTGAACAAGCTTTGCTAGTTCTGGATGCAATAAACATGAAGGATGCCGCCAAAATCTTTAGTCGCCGCAGCTTCAGCGAAGGCGACCTTCGCTATTTTCTTTTTCGCCTATCTTCTTTTTCCAAACCGACGGCTTGTTGATCTCCTCGTCCCCCTGAACGCGAAACCCGTGGGGTGAGGCTTGGGTGTGTATCCGCCGTAGAATTCAACCGGGGGAAGCTCGGGGTGCTTTGATATGGGAAGCACTTTTCTCATCAGTCGCTCGATGGCTTTAACGTCGCCGCCCTGGTCGGGCATCGCAAAGGATATCGCCCTGCCTTCCAGCCCCATGCGCGCGGTGCGGCCGATCCTGTGAATATAATTCTCCGGGTCTTCCGGAAGATCATAATTGATGACAAGCTCTATTCCCGTTACGTCTATTCCCCTGGCGGCGATATCCGTAGCAACAAGCACTCTGTATTTGCCTGATTTAAAGCCATCAAGCGCTTCGCGGCGCTGAGAGAAAGAGCGGTTTGAGTGTATCTCGGCCGCGGAATGCCCCAGCTCCTTCACCGCACGGACTATTTTGCTTGCCCCGTATTTGGTCCGTGAGAACAGCAGCACAGAGCCGTGATATTGATAAAGTATCTTTTCAAGCAGAAGCCTTTTGTCCTCGCCCCTCACGATGAATATTTCCTGGACAACCGTTTCCACTGCGGTTCCGGACCTGGCGATCTCGACGCTTATGGGGAGCTTCATGTAAGAAGATGCCAGCCGCATGATCTCGGGAGGCATCGTGGCCGAAAAAAGCATTGTCTGCCGATCCATAGGAACACCCTGAAGGACCTTTGCTATCTGCGGGGCAAATCCCATGTCCAGCATCCTGTCGGCTTCATCAAGCACAAGGATGCGGACATCATCCAGTCGTACTGTGCGCTGCTGGAGATGGTCGATCAGTCTTCCGGGGGTGGCAACGATGATCCTCGGTTGGCGCCTGAGCATGCTTATCTGGTTTCCCATCGATGCGCCGCCTATAAGGACGGCGGTGCCCGCCCCGATAATGGCCCTGAACTTCTGATAGGTCTCGTCAACCTGCAAAGCCAGTTCGCGCGTGGGGACAAGGATAAGCCCGCGCCCTTTTATGAATGAAAGGCGCTGTATCATGGGGATGGCAAAGGCAAGGGTCTTTCCGGTGCCTGTCTGCGCTATGCCCATAATATCCTTTCCTTCTATGGCGATCGGGATGGCTTTGTGCTGAATAGGCGTGGGGATGCTGAATTTCAGCCGAACCAGCACATTAAGAAGGTTCGGGGCGATCCCAAGTCCGGAAAATGTTTGTTCGATCATGTTTTAATGATGAACGCTAGCGCATAATATGTCAAGATTTATTTAAAAAGCAAAAGCCTCTTGAATGATTTAAGAGGTCAGAATGCCCGATACTCCTCTTGCCAGCTCCAATCAAGATTATAATACCAGCCACCTTCATCGTATGAATCGGCGCAAACTACCCACCCGATCTTCCTTGTTTCCCCGGGGCCTACGCTTCCGCCAACCGAGAACTGAATATTGTCATATTCGGTCATATGGACATCTATGAATACCGGGAATTCATTGGCATTGCAGGCGTAAATATCATCCCCGTAATGCCAATAATCGGAATTGGTCAGCTCATAACTGTACAGTGTCACCCCATCAGCGCTTGATTGCCAGGCAAGAACGGGCAGGGAAAATCCTATGAACAAGAAAAATATTAATAAACCAAGGAGGATCCTGTTAACGCTGAATTTACTTTTCATTAAGCATCACTTCCTTTCATGATAATTTTATTCTTTCTTCATGAGCTTGTCCATAGATTTTAATGCATTTTATTGCCGGTGACAACTGTCGAGCTTGGTTGCCGGCTGATAAGCCTCTTGATATAATCCTGCTATTGATATGGACCAATCAAAGGGGCAAATTATGAGACCAAAAGCCAGGTCATATATTGTATTGATATTATCTTTGTTCTCGCTATCGATTATTTTTCTTTATGGATGCACTTCCCCAGGCGGCGGAACAGCCGGGGGACAAGATATAATGTCGGCGTTAAAAAAGATCAATAGCCTGACACCATATGAAGAAGTTGTCAAAATGCTGGGTGAACCGCAGATAATTCATAACGAGATCCGATCAAAGAGCGGTGAAATGATCCAGACAAAAGAATGGGATAAGGATAAAGGCAGGATCGAGATAGTGTTTGTAAAGAAGAACGCGACTTCCCGCCCGTATGTAAGACAAATAAAATATATTAATGTTAACGGGGAGATCGAATACTCATATAAATTATTGTATGATTAGCCGATGTCCGGGAAAATCGAAGCCACTGGAGCATTGTTTTTCTAAAGGATAGGGCTTATAATTTTCATGTGCATATCGACAGTTATAACTTTGGCGAGATCACTATCGACGGCAAGGTTTATACCTCTGACGTTATCATATACAAGGTCAGGGTGGACGATTCCTGGCGGAGGATGGAAGGGCATAAGCTTTCTATTGCCGACCTGGAAGATATCTTGCAGAAAAATCCGGATATTCTGATAATAGGCACCGGAGAAGCCGGAGTAATGAAAGTCCCCCCCGATGTAATATCAGCGCTTGAGGCAAAAGGCATTAAAGTGATCGTGATGAAGACCGGCGATGCCTGTAAAGAGTACAATAAGATATCAACGTCCGCCAATGTTGCTGCGGCGCTCCATTTAACCTGCTGATGGCTGTTTTTTGAATTTTGTGTTATAATGCAATGCATCAGGAGGACCAATCTTTGATCGACCTCGATATCCGAAAAGCCAGGAAAAAAGATAAAAAACATATCTTCAAATTCGTGAAAGAAGTCGGGCTATTTTCCCCGCGCCTGAGAATGAGCGATTTTTTTGTGGCTTACAGGGGAGAGAACCTTATAGGGCTGGCAAGGTTCAAGACCCACAAGAAACACAGGATACATGAACTGTCCAATGTGGGCGTGAAAGAGGGCTGGAGAAAGTGCGGCATCGGAAGCCTTATCGTATCAAGGCTTACAGGTAACGCCAGATACGACACATACCTGAACACCATAAATCCCGCCTTCTACGAAAAGCTCGGCTTCAAGAAGATCAAGGAAACGCCCAAAACAATGAAAAAGAACAGTACCTGGTGCAAAGGATGCGACAAAAGCGCCTGCACCTCAATGGTCTTGAAAGCTAAATGAACCCAAGTGTCCCGCTCTTTCCCCACTTCAGGGAAATAACTCTGGCAGACAGGCAGATATTTGAGCAGAGTTTCCTGGAAAATCCTCCGGAGACCTCAGAACTTACCTTCACGAATTTTTATATCTGGATAAGCTGCGACAAGTCACGGATAACTTTGATTAACGGCAATCTTTGCGTCGCGGCATGGCCGGACAATGAACCCCCTTATTTCTTTGAGCCTCTCGGCAGGGAGATGATGGATGAAACGATCGACGCATGTTTTTCCCATATCCCCAGGTTCAGCAGGGTCTCGGAAGCTTTTGCTGAAAAATATTTCAAGGGCAGGAAGGACGCCGCTGTCGAACCGGACAGGGATAATTTCGATTACCTGTACAAGCGGGATGATCTGGTGAACTTAAAAGGCAAGAAATATGACGGAAAGAGGAACAAGATCAAGAAATTGCTCAAGAACAATATCCCGATCTATCAGCAGTTGACGCAGCATGATATCGGGGATTGCCTTGAGCTCATAAAGAAATGGAGCAATCAGAAGTCAACAGGGCTCTGCTTTGATGAGCCGATAAAGAAGGCGCTGAAGGACTATTCCGGCCTTGATATTGCCGGCGCGTCGGTCAGGATAAATGGCAGGATCGAAGCCTTCACGATCGGCGGGGAATTGAACAAAGATACGGCGATCGTCCATATAGAAGTGGCGAATCCTGAGATCGACGGGCTTTCGCAGTACTTAAGCCAGCAGTTCTGCAAGAACGCCTGGGAAGGCTTTACATATATTAACCGGGAGCAGGACATGGGGGACGCAGGCTTGAGAAGAGCCAAATTGTCATATCATCCCGTAAAGCTGATCAATAAATTCGATGTTACTCTTATGGACTAACGACCCCGTTGATGATATCATTCTGAATCCATGGAAAATCCCGGATTAAAAAACAAGCGGATCGCCGTCATCATGGGCGGAAGGAGCGGAGAGAGGGAAGTATCACTGCGGTCCGGCAAGAGAGTTCTTGGTTCTCTGAAAAGCCAGGGCTTTAACGCCATATCCCTTGACGGGGATGAAAAGCTCATCGATAACATCAAGAAGAAAAAGATCGACATCGCTTATATAATGCTTCACGGCAAATTCGGCGAAGATGGCACGGTGCAGGGATTGCTTGAACATTACGGCATTCCTTACACCGGCTCAAAGATACTTGCTTCCGCGCTTGCAATGAACAAAGTGGCTTCCAAGAGGATCTTTGAGGCAACGGGCATACCCACTCCAAAATATATCACGATCGACAATGAGATCAGCATAAAAAAGCAGTGTGAAAAAATAAAAAGGATATTCCCTTTCCCGCTCGTGGTAAAGCCCGTATCGGAAGGTTCAAGTCTTGGTATTTCGATAATCAAGGAAGAGGAAAAGCTTGAGAGAGCGGTCTCGGACACCATTGATAAATATAAGGATGTTTTTGTTGAGGAATACATAAAGGGCAGGGAAGTAACGGTGGGGATAATCGGGAAAGGCGGCGAACTGACGGCGCTGCCGATACTTGAACTTCGGCCCAAGGCCGAGTTCTATGATTATGAGTCAAAGTATTCGGAGGGCGGCACCCAGTTCGTGCTTCCCGCGAAGCTTCCAAAGGACCTTTACAGGCACACCCAGGATACCGCGCTTGCCGCGCACAAGGCGCTTGGATGTTACGGCGTCTCCCGCGTGGATATCATTGTCAGCGGCAGCCATACTCCCTTCGTGCACGAGGTGAACACTATCCCCGGTATGACGGACAAAAGCGATCTTCCCGCAGAGGCCGAGTGCGCCGGGATATCTTTTGACGAACTTGTGGTAAAGATACTTGAGAGCGCATACTAAAAAATTCAGCTGGTACATCACATGGTTCATCATCGACGCGATAGCTATCGCGATAATTTCTGGTTTTATCCTCTCACTCCCGATATGGCGTTTAAAGAATATCGAGGTCAGGGATAATGATTTTGTGCCGGCAGAAAAGATAGCATCGATCGCAAAGATCCCGGCGGGAGAGAATGTTTTCATGGTCGATCTGGATGAAGCGGAACGTCGATTTTCCGATATCGCGCAGATAAAAGAAATAAGGATCCAACGAAAACTTCCGGCGACCATTATCATAAAAGTTCAGGAGCGCAAACCTTTTGCCATCGCGGTGGTGAATGGCGTGCCCGCCCTTGTTGACAAAGAAGGATTCATAATCGCCAAACAGAACCTCGGGAGCTCCATTTACAAGCTGCAGATCGCGCAACTTCCCGTGATAAGGGGCATAAACAAGACCGCTGAAGGCGGGCGGAGGATCGATCCTGCGGACGCCATTTTCATGAAGGATACGCTGACTCTGCTTTCAAATTTCCTGGACCCCTCTAAAATACAGATCGAACTTGGGAACAAGGAAGATATAATAATCTATGTTGAGGATTATTTGAAGGTAAAGATCGGCGACCCAAAAGACATGGAAAATAAAATAAGGACGATGCAGGCGCTGCTAAATTCCGTAAAAGGCAAGTGGGCCAAGGTCGCATATATAGATGTAAGGGTGCCGGACTTTCCCGTAATAAAATTCAAGTAAAATCCCCTTGCAATTCCGCTACAACCTGCTATATTATTGGCCTTACAGGGACTCCAAAATACGTAATTTGGGGGCTTAAATCAATGAACAATGTAGTGATCGGTGAAGGGGTTAAGACTTTTGCCACTATAAAAGTGATGGGGGTTGGCGGCGGCGGGACAAACGCCGTCAACAGGATGGTTGGCTCAGGATTAAAAGGCGTTGAATTCTGGGCCGTGAACACGGACCTTCAGGCACTATCAGTTTCACTCGCGGACCATAAACTCCAGGTAGGCGCAAAGTTGACCAAAGGGCTTGGCGCAGGTTCCAATCCCGAGATCGGTCAAAAAGCCGCGGAAGAATCCCGTGAAGACATAAAACAGGCACTAGCCGACGCGGACATGGTGTTCCTGACAGCCGGCATGGGCGGCGGAACGGGTACAGGCGCTTCACCCATAATCGCGGAGATCGCGAGAGAAATGGGAGCATTGACCGTTGGTGTTGTCACCAAGCCGTTCAGGTTTGAAGGCCCGGTCAGGATATCCCAGGCTGAAAGCGGAGTCGTGCTTCTTCGCGAAAAAGTTGACGCGCTCATAGTGATACCAAATGATAAACTTCTACAGGTCGTTGAGAAGAGAACCTCAATAATCGAAGCATTCAAGATAGCTGACGATGTATTGCGGCACGGCGTTAAAGGGATATCCGATCTCATAACCGTACCCGGCCTTATCAATCTGGACTTTGCGGATATCAGGACGATCATGTTCGACGCGGGAAGTGCCATGATGGGCATCGGCACTGCATCTGGCGAGAATAGGGCGGTAGAGGCGGCGGAAGCCGCGATATCAAGCCCGCTGCTTGAGGAAACAATAACCGGAGCAAAGGGAGTTGTGTTCAATGTGACGGGCGGAAGCGATCTTACGCTTTATGAAGTAAATGATGCCGCGGAAGTGATCTATAATGCGGTGGATCCCGAGGCCAATATAATATTCGGCGCGGTGATAGACGAGAAGCTTCAGGGCGAAGTGGTCATAACTGTCATTGCCACCGGCTTCAAGCATGTGGAGAAAGGGATCTCCGAGGAAACCAGCATAAGGAAAGGCATAAGGCCGGAAATTATGCAGCAAAAAGAAAAAGTGGAACTTCCCCCGTTCCTTAAGACCGTCTGATAACCTTGTTTTAGCAACCTCTTGTGATATAATCCCATTATTCTATGGAACCAAAAGGCATCGAGTTCTTCATATTCACCAATACAAGCCCTGTTTTTAAGGGGATATCGGTGATCATTGCCGGATCATTGGCGCTAATATTTTCATATTGGATGGTAAAGCGATGGAAAGAGCCAATGTCCTGGCAGTTCAAGATTTTCATAGGTCTTGCGGTGTTCATAGTCCTTTACGGTTTATTTATCCTTGTTTTTCAACCCCAATGGTGGAGACCACCTTGGTGGTAAAGAAAATGCAAAACTTCAAACATCCAACTTCCAACATCCAAGAACACCAAAATCCCATTTCCAAATCCCAAATATTGGAAGTTGGCATTTTTATCGTTGGGATTTACTTTGAAGTTTGAGGTTTGAATTTGGGATTTTGAAGTTGCGCTGAGCGAAGCGTTGCCGGGTCGTCTAATGGTAGGACGGCAGACTCTGGATCTGCCTATCTGGGTTCAAATCCTAGCCCGGCAGAATATTTTCGTCGAAACTTCAGCCAAAATTGTTAGCTACTCGAATAACGGCCACCGCCTCCGGCGGGGTGCCGCCAAAGGCGGCATAGGACTGCAGCCTCTGGAGCTGCGTATCGGGGTTCTCCCGCTACCTTATAATTAGATATAATGTGTTGCGGGATCCCGCCAAAGGCGGGAAAATCCCTGTCCCTCAGCCAACTTGATAAAGCCCAATCCCTTCCGCTTCATTTTTCATTTCTAAATATTATTGAAATTTTCCCCGCAATTGCACGATATATTATTGGGTAAACACAATAATGGAGAATTTATGGTTTTAAAATTAGCAGATAGGGCAATAGCAAACAATCAGGTTAAATGCGTTATTATCGCCGCGGGAATGGGAAGGCGGCAGGGACCTTTAACCAACAGCTTTATAAACAAATTCGCGGTCGCCAAGCCCCTTCTTCCAGTTGCAGGGAGAAAACTTATTGATTTCACTATTACAATGGCGGAAAACCTTGGGCTGCCAGAGGTAGTCATTTCAGCCGGCCAATACTGGCAGCAGTTCCAGAGGATGATCGCTCCTTCCGGCGGATACTATCTGGCCACACCCGCTTCGCCAAAGATCAGGATCGACGGCGTGGAAGCAAAGGATACCATGGGTAATGCCTTTGGGCCTTTCGTTGGGAACAGGAAATTAAACAAGGATGACACTTTAATAGTTTTGAGCGGCGATATTGTCACAAATATCGATCTAAAACCAGCTCTTGAACAGCATCTGAAAAGTAATGCAGCCGCGACGGTCGTGGCCCTTCCCGTGGAGTGGACAAGCGACGATTGGGAGAACAGGGGATCCCCTATTATTGAGATGAAGAATGGAATGCCCGTTAATGCGGAGGAAAAATCCAGATCGGATAGATTGGCTTATGAGGAGGAGCTAAAAGCCCTATTCGAGAAGTTAAGGGGACGATCATTAAGGGTAGGGAAATACTACCAAAGATCGCATGTAAGCAACATGGTCCAGGCAGAGATACGGCGAATGGAAAGAGAGAATTGCAGGAGTAACTATTCCATTACTTCTGTATATTTTTTCAAAGCAAGCCTTGTTATGGATATTGTTCCAAATTTAACCTCATTGGATTATGATGGAGAGGATCGGTTCTCGGATTTTGGTTTTCATCTTTTCCACTTGCTGGCGGATAAAAAGTATGAAAAAACCGACAGCCAAAGGTTGAAAAACCTGATTAAGAAGGTGCAAGATCGTAGATATCCTTTCTTCGCCTATGTTCCTCCCGCGACCGGCATCGGAGGCGAACAACTTTATTGGCATGATATTTACGGCCCCAGGAAACTATGGGAGATCAATATGCTTGCGCTGAATGAGAACGGTCTGGCGAACAGCTGGGTAAGGGAGAGATTCCATAAGACCGGCTGGGGATGGATCGGCGATAACAGCCATGCTCCGGAAGAAGCGCAGATCGGCGACATACGCGAAAGAGCATATTATCAGAAGGGTTTCTCGGTGGTCGGCTCCAATGTCTCGCTGCCGTCGCGCGTACGGATCAGTCATTCTTTTTTGGATGATTTTACTGTTCTCAAGCCCGGCACCGAAGTGTTTAACAGTGTGATTTCTCCGGGGCAAGCCAGGCCGACCTCAAGCATAGGGCCGATCAGTCTGGTCAATTGCCTGATGCTGGGAGAAGGATTCCCTCCCGATTATGCGGATATTGACATGATAAGGGACGCTATAATATTTAATGTCCCGTATTTTGACGGCTTTGGAATGGTGTCGCTGCAATCAAAGGTCTGATCCCAAGAACCAAACGCAAAAATTGCCCGCTTTTTCTCCTCACAACAATATAATAGATTTATCAATATTAAGAAAATATGTGATAATATAATGAATACAAAAATGAAAAAGAACATTCTGCTTATATGGCCATATGGGTTCGATCCGCAATATGTATTGCCACTTTCACTGGCATATTTAAAAAGTAATTTAAGCGTTGATAAATATAATGTTGAGATCTTAGATTGCGCATTATTAAGGCTGGATGCAAATTCACGCAAAGATGAAATTATAAGTCGAATAAAAAAGTTCAATCCTTATATTGTTGCTGTATCAACATGGTCATTGACATATTTAGAGTCAATTGAACTTATGAAAATCACAAAGTCAATTGATGATAAGATCATAACTGTAATGGGCGGGATACATATAACCGCGTATCCGGAAAGTGCCGTTAAATGTGAGTATGTTGATTTTTCAGTCAGAGGAGAAGCTGAATCATCTTTTTCTGATTTTATAGAGGAGTCTTGTAAGACAGTCCCAAATTATTCGCTTGTTGATGGATTGGTATATCGCGGTGCTGATAATGTAATTAATATGAATCCAATCGCTTATAAGAGCGATCTTGATACGATCAAGATCCCTGATTATGACAGTATCCAATTAGATAAATATATAGAGCAAGGTTACCGTTATAATACAACAATAAGAAAAAATGCCCCAATACTGGTTACCAGAGGATGTCCATATTCTTGTGTTTTTTGCAGTGCCCCGGTTATAAATGGGCGGAAAATCAGAAAACATTCCAAGGAATATATAATTAATTGGATAAAGTATCTGTATTATGAAAAAAACATCAGGATGATAAATATTATTGATGACAATTTCACCTTTGATACCAATTACGCAAAAGATGTATGTAAGGAAATAATTAAGCTGAATTTAAGGGATTTGCAATTTGGTACCCCTAATGGGATAAGAATACAAAATACAGACAAGGAACTCTTACTGCTAATGAGAAAGGCAGGCTGGAAGGTTTTATCGATCGCGCCAGAAAGCGGATCAAAGAAAGTATTGGAATTAATGAATAAAAGACTTGATCTAGATATTATCCCTTTAAAAGTAAAAGAAATCAGGGAAGCTAAGCTTAAAGTTCATGGCTTATTTATGATAGGGTTCCCGGGGGAAACAAGAGAGGATATTAAACAAACTGTTAAGTTGATAAGGAGAAGTAAGTTCGACTTTTTCTTTATTGCGAACTTTCAACCATTGCCGGGAACGCCAATATACAATACACTGGTTTCTAGGCACGAGATTGAGAATGGTTTGCTTCCGGCTAATGTATCTGATGGAACAAGGGTTTATACTCCAGCAGGTTTAAAAGATTTCAATTTCCCGTTATTTATCCTAAAAGAATATGCGATATTTATTATAACAAATCCATTAAGGATATTTTATATTATCAGGATATTAGATATTAAAATGATAGTTAAAAAAGCAATTGTAAATATAATAAATGTTTTAAAAAAATAGAAAGAGCTGTTATGCTTTCTGGAATGGCGCATGTCCTTTGGCGCACATAACCATTATTAAGGGGTTAAAATGAAACTGATCAAGTATACTCCCCATATAGTATTCTGTATTATTTTATTATCCTTCAAAGTTTGGGCAGAAAACGCTCCCTTATTTTATGGGCAAGAAGTTGTAGTCACGGCGAGCCGTATCCCGCAGTTAAGATCGCAACTCCCGGCCAGCATAACTGTCATTACAAGCACAGAGATCAAGACTTTGGGCGCAAGAAATATGGGCGATGTTTTGAATTATACGTACGGGACGTCATCGAGAACGACGGGATATCTTGGCTCACAGGTTTCTGGCAGCATTCGAGGCTCTACTTATCAGCAAATGTTGATCCTTATTGACGGGCAAAGAATAAATTCCCCTCTTCTTGGGGGATATGATTTGGGGGATTTGCCGGTAAATAATGTTGAAAAGGTGGAGATAGTAAGGGGCCCTGCGTCCGCATTATACGGCGCCGATGCCGTGGGCGGTGTCATCAATATCATCACCAAAAAGGCCGAGACCAATGACAAATATTCTTTGAACATAAGTTCAAAACTGTCCGAAAAAGGAGCGAATGACCTGCAGCTTACGACAGCAGGCGTTGCCGATTCCCTGAATTATTCTTTTTCCGCCGGTCAGGATTTTTCTCCGGGATACCGCGATAACAGCGATTACATGTCGCAAAAATACAGCGGCGATGTTTCGAGGCGTTTCAGCGAACAGTTCAACCTGCGCCTTGGCTATGACCAGTATAATGACAAGAAAGGCGTTCCGGGACCTTTATCATCCCCAAGCCCTTTTGCCCGTCAGGAGGACAATGACCAGCATTTACGCCTTTTGTCCGAAACAAAAGTGAACGATAATTGGAGCATCAAGTTTAATTCCTCTTTCAGCCAAAGTGACATGATCTTCGATGACACAGACCCGATCTTTGGATATTATGCCAAACACAACAGCATCAGTAATCTGTATGAATTCCAGAACGAATTGAAGCTTGGAGAGCACGATCTTTTCAATATAGGCGCGGAATACAGGAATGATCAAGGGAGGAGCACGGCGAGCGGGACGCATCTTGTCTATAATAAGGCCGTATTCATCCAGGACCAGCACTATTTTACTCCGGATCTTTCCCTGTTATTGAGCAACCGTTATGACTCGCATTCCATTTACGGCGATACAAGCAGTCCGAGGGTGGGGATGAATTACAGGCTGGACAGCAATTCGTCGGTCTGGGCCTCATATGGAGAAGCATTCCGCGCGCCCACATTGAACGATCTGTTCTGGTACGATCCCGTCTGGAATATGATGGGTAATCCTTCCCTTAAACCGGAAAGCTCGAAAAACTCAGAGATGGGGTTAACTTTGAAGCTCGATGATAAAACAGAATTGAATGCAAGTTGCTTTATAAGCAAAGTAACCAACTATATAGATTGGGCGCCAAATTCTTATGGCACATATGAAGTTCAAAATGTTTATGATGCATCCATATCTGGTTATGAATTAGGCCTGAATTATTATGTAATGCAGGAACTTAAATGTTTTGTTAATTACACCGCAATGAATGCCAGGGATGGGACAACAAGAGAAGACCTCTTGTATAAACCAGGAACGCAATATAATACCGGGCTTGAGTACAACGACGGGAACGATCATTCCGCGGGCATCCTTATAAGGCATGTCGGGCAAAGGGATTATACATATTTTGATACGGTATCTTTTACCACAAAAAGATGGAAGCTTGACGCGTACACCGTTGTCAGCGTCAATTTCAATTTCAGAATGTCCACGCAAATGGTTTTAACTATGGGAGCGGAGAACTTTTTTAATGAGGATTATCAGGATACCTATGATTATCCTATGCCCGGAAGAATATATACTTTCGGATTGCAATATGATTTGATATAATATAAATATGATAAAAACAAAAGTACTGCCGACCAATATCCTTATATCATCATTCATGATCACTATAGCGGCAGTTTTGTTGTACGCCGCATATAACAACAATGTTCAGGCCAAGAATTCGCCCGTTTTCTATGATGAACTGATAGTAGTTGAGCGGACGATCCCGGCGGCAAAAGAGGCGGCAATAACAGAAGTAAATCCGGCAACCACGCCAATCCAAACACTTCCTCCCGTTTTGATGCCCCCGAAGGTCATTTACCGTATTTTACCGGAATTCCCTTTCTCCGCCGTGGAAAAAGGTATCCAGGGAACCGTTATTTTGTCAGTATATGTCGGTACCTCAGGATTGCCCGAAAAAATAGAAACAAAAACCTCGTCTGGCTATGAATCGCTGGATCACTCCGCGATCAGCGGCGTTATGCAGTGGAAATTTGAACCCGCAAAAAGAGGGATCCAGTCGATCGGCAGCTGGTTCGAGGTTCCGGTAGTGTTCAGGATCAAATAGAACGTTTGAGCGGAATAAATCTTACAGCCGCAGCCCGAGCGAATTCATAAAGACCAAATAGAACAGCCACATATGCCAGGTCGCCTAACAAGGAAAACCTCAGAAAAGGAAGCCCCATAACGTAGCAGTTCACCAACCCTGATATTGTATGCGGATACCAGGAGCCCGGAACAGCCCAGACGCCGAAGTTAGTTATCAGATAAAAGCACAGCGAACTTGCTATCGTTGACCCGATGATGTTCGGCGTTGTCTTATGATCCTTCAGCCACAGTCCGATCAATCCTGTCAATAAAAATGCCCCCCAGGTAAAAAATATCAGGGAATGAAGGCCCAAAATAAGATCGGAAGCGATCATGATAAGAAGAGGGATCAATAGAGCTGTTCGGCGATCCAGATAAGATCCGCCAAAAAGGGCTATTGCGGCAACAGGGGTCGCGTTCGGCAGATGCGGAATAAGCCGGAAAACGATGCCTAGCAAAACGAAAAAATATGCCAAAAGATCACCCCTATAAAAATTATATCATATAAGGGCAAATATTCAATAAATCAGGCGCTTCCAAATCTTCCCGTCCCAGTATATACTAAAGCGATCATGGGAATAACCGAATTCATCGCGCAATATGTCACAAGATTCATGGAAAGCACGGGATATGTAACGGTCTTCGTCGCGATGGTGATGGAAAGCATGGTGTTCCCCGTCCCGAGCGAGGCCGTGATGCCGTTTGCCGGATTCCTGGTAGCTGACAACAGGTTTTCCATGCCCCTTGTAATTATCATAAGCACGCTGGGCAGCATCACCGGCTCCCTTATTTCCTACGCGATCGGGTATTACGGAGAGATGGCGTTCATTCAAAAGCACGGTAAATACCTTCTTTTAGATATAGATGATCTCAGGGCGGCGGAAAAATTCTTCAATAAATACGGGGATGTCACCATATTCGTAAGCCGCTTTATACCTGTGATCAGGCATTTAATATCGATCCCGGCGGGATTCGCGAGAATGAAGTTATGGAGGTTCATGATATTCACCGTGCTGGGCGCCGGGATATGGAACACATTCCTTGCGTATACGGGACTTTCCCTTAAGAACAACTGGGAAGCAGTTATGAGGGCGAGCAGGATAATTGATATTGCGGTGATAATTCTTCTGTTACTTCTCTTTGCTTATTACATCAATAAACATCTTAAGAAGCGCAGGGTTAAGGCATAATTTACCATAAAAATGTAAATGCACAATTATAAACCTACAATATTAGTGATCGATGATGAAGCAAGCGTAAGGAGATCGCTCGGCATAGTCCTCAAGAATATCGGAACGATAATAACCGCCGCCGGTCACGCCGAAGCCATGGAACAGCTTTCCGGGAACGCCATTGACCTTGTCCTTCTGGACATAAAACTTCCAACCATCAGCGGGATAGAGATCCTCAAAAAGATAAAAAAGATCGATGAGAACATGATGGTGATAATGATCACCGCGGTGCGGGAAACCAAGGCCGCCGTGGAAGCCATGAAACTTGGAGCATACGATTACATAACCAAACCTTTTGACATAAATGAGCTTCGCATACTTGTAAAAAAGGCGCTGGAAAAAAGGACCCTTATAAAAGAAAATCTGTTCCTGCAGTCGGAGATATCCGCGATCAATAAATATGATGAACTTGTGGGCGACAGCGGTAAAATGAAGCAGGTTTTCAAGATGATCGATGAGGCGGCTGCTTCCACAGGCGCGGTCATTATTCAGGGAGAGAGCGGCACCGGCAAGGAGCTTGTAGCGCGGGCCATCCATTACAGGAGCGCCCGCGGCAACAGGCCCTTTGTGGTCATTAACTGCGCCGGTATCCCCGAGAACCTTCTTGAAAGCGAACTGTTCGGTCATGAAGCCGGCGCTTATACCGGAGCGATGGAAAGAAGAGAAGGTAAATTCGAAGCGGCCAACGGCGGCAGCGTGTTCCTTGATGAGATATGCAGCATGCCTCTTACGCTGCAGGCAAAAATGCTGAGGGTATTGCAGGAAAAGAAAGACGGGTCCAAGGAAATTGAAAGGGTTGGCTCATCCAAGCCAATCTCTGTGGATGTGCGCGTGATATCGGCCACGAACAAGGACATTAAGAAATCGGTGGCGGAAGGAAAATTCCGCGAAGATCTTTACTATCGTCTTAATGTGCTCCCGATAAACATGCCGCCCCTGAGGGAAAGAAAAGATGATATCCCTTTGCTTGCTGATTATTTCCTTGAAAAATATAACAGTAAACTGAACAAGAATATCCGGGGGATAAGTGAAGAGGCCATAAAAGTGATGGAGGAATATGCCTGGCCCGGGAATGTGAGGGAACTTAAGAACATAATGGAAAGGGTAGTAACGATGAAGCAGACGGGAAATGTATCCATCGATGACCTTCCCCTGGAGATAACAATTAGCCAGAGCGTCCTTGTAAAGATGAGATCAGGCCATGACCTTTCCATCGTCTCGGCAAAGGGTAGGATCGAGAATCAGCTTATTAAGAAAGCATTAATGGAAACAAGGGGAAACCAGATAAAAGCCTCAAAGCTCTTAGGAATTCACCGCAACACGCTTCTCGCGAAGCTTAAACAACTTGGGTTTAAAGATGAAATCACCAGAGAATTGGAATGAGTTCGCGTATCATTTTGAATCATAATGGGAATATATAAACCATTTGACAAATTTTGATACATATATTACCCTTGCGTAAGTAATCAGGTAACCCGACTGTAAAACAGAGGGCCGAAATTGTAGCGTAATCTACGAATTCGGCCTTTTTTATTTGAATATATAATAATATGTAAGCCTGACTTGTAAAAAGAGGGCGTTCTTTCAGAAATGGAGGGGCGCCCTTTTTTGTTTTATAAAAAGGAGGGATCCAGAATGACAGAGTTTTTACCGGTTGAGATAATAGGGACGGGTTTTCATGTTCCGGAGAGGGTGGTGACCAACGAGGATTATGAAAAGGAGTACGGGGTCTCCGCGGAATGGATAAAACAGGTGTCGGGGATCGAATCAAGGTGTATCGCGGCGCCTCACGAAGCATGCTCACATCTTGCGATACCGGCTGCGAAGAAAGCTATGGAGTCGGCAGGCATCAGTCCAAAGGAACTCGACTTAATAATTTTAGCGACAATTAATGCTGATTATTCCTCCCCACCGGGCGCGTGTCTTGTGCAGGGTGCGATAGGAGCGGAAAACGCTGCAGCGTTTGATATTGATTGCGCGTGCTTGAGTTACGTGTGGGCTTTGCAGGTAGGAGCACATTTTGTGTCAGCGAATATGTTTAAAAAAGTATTGGTGATAGCTTCCGAGATCTGCACGCGAGCCGCAAACTTTAATGATCCCAAGACCTTTATCCTGTTAGGGGACGGGGCCGGAGCGGCGGTCTTAAGTAAGGGAGACGGGGAGTCGGGTGTGCTTGCTTCATATTTTAGGGCTGATGGCACCAGATGGGAGGCGGCCACAATAAAGGCATGCGGAACTCTTTATCCTGACCCAAGAAACTTACCAGAGGGTGTTAGCGTTAACGATCTGTATTTTAAAATGGACGGACAAAAAGTTTACAAGTTTGCCGTAAAAGCGATGGCTGAGGCAGTGAAAGAGGTAACAAAAAAAGCGGGTTTAAACCTTGATGATATCAAGCTGGTGATCCCACATCAGGCAAATTATAGAATATTGGAATCAGCCATCAAACGAATGCAAATAAATAGGGATCAAGTGTTTGTCAATGTTCAAAAATATGGCAATACTGGAGCTGCTACTGTCGCAATCGCCTTGGCAGATGCCCATAAAAAAGGTAAAATATCAAAAGGTGATCATGTAGTTTTGACCGGTTTTGGTGCGGGGCTTTCCTGGGGGGCAATTTTATTGAGGTGGTAATGGAATCTGCAAGTTAATATGGAACTACCAATTTTACTTCAGGCAGTAACCTGTGTTTGTACCGCGGCTTTAGGAATTTTCGTTTTAACAAAAAATCCACGCAACAGGATAAATCAAACACTTTTCCTGGCATGTGTTTTTCTTTCAAGCTGGAATGTTTGCGGAATATTGATGGAATATCAGGTACAGAATGGCATAAATCCAATCTTAATCTCCCGGGCGAGCATGATGTTTATCTCTTTGCTTTACCCCACTTTTATATATTTCAGCTGGGTTTTTCCATTTCAGGAAGATAATCCAAGGTATAAACGAATGTTTTTGTTCTTCAACTTTGTGGCATTAGTATCTGTTTTTTTATCGCTCAAGGGTTTTTATATCAATCAAATTGAAATTGTTGATCGAATCGCAATAAGAAGATTTTCGCCATGGATATATTACTTTCTTATAAGCTCGATCACTTCGGTGGGAGCTGGTTTTTATAATCTTCTCTCAAAATATATCAACACCAAGATAGCCATATATAAAAATCAGCTAAAGTATGTATTTATTGGTTTGGCTACAGGATTCTTTGTGGCCCTATTATTCTCCCTTTTCCTTCCAATCATGGGCTATAATAAATTCTTTTTTGTTGGCGAAACAGGAGCGCTATTATTTGTTGGATTTACTGCCTATTCGATTATCAAACATCGGCTTATGGACATTGAGATCATCATAAAAAAAGGCATCATTTATTCGTTGCTTATTAGCGGGGCTGTTGGTGTATATGCTTTGCTCGCAATTACTCTCGGGCAATATCTTAATTTCGTTACCGGCTACGGAGTCCTGCTTGCCAATGTACTTTCTGCTTTGGCAATTGTATTGGGATATAAGCCTCTTGAAACTATTATTGAAAATGCCACAGATAGGTTTTTCTTCAAAGGCAAATTCGATCACTATAAAACGCTCAAGAATCTAAGCCGGGAGATCACATCAATTATCGATATCAATCGTTTGCTCTTATTGATCATCAGCGCGATAACCGGGACGATGCGCGTGAGCAAAGTGTCAGTTTGCCTCATGGATGATAAAGGAAGATGGGAAGAGGCGAAACTGGAGGATGAAAATGTTGACCTTGATGAAGTAAAGATGGACGAAGTCCTTCTTAATTATATTTCTGAAGTTAAAGAAGCCGTCTCTTTTGATGATATAAAGCACAAATTGGAGACGCAGAAATTGACTGCAACAATAAAAACAAATCTTTCGCACATTATAAACTTGATGGAGGATATGCGTATTGTGCTATTTGTCCCGCTAATCGGGAAAAAGGGGATCATCGGGATACTGAGCCTGGGAGAGAAATTATCCGAGGATATGTATTCACTGCAGGACCTGGAACTTCTTTCCATACTGGCCAATCAAACAGCTACTGCCATTGAGAATGCCAGGTTGCACCAGCAGCTGGAACGCGCGGAAAGATTAGCAGCACTAGGAAAGCTCGCAAGCGGGCTTGCCCATGAGATAAGGAACCCCCTTACATCCATAAAGGCTTTTTTCCAGATATTGAATAGCGATGAAGATGAAGAGGATAAGCGGGAAATCGCTGAAATAGCTTCGCAGGAGATCGTGCGGATCGAGGGATTACTGGATAACCTTTTGTGTTTTGCCCGCCCGCGCCCGCCAGAATATTCCCTTATAGATATAAGAGAGGTACTGGATGAAACTCTGGCAATTATCAAACCTGAGAGCACATCAGAAAATATACGGATAGTTAAAAATTATTCTGATTCAGTTCCAATGATCCACGCTGATGAGAAGCAGCTTAAACAGGTCTTTATGAACCTGATGTTCAATGCGCTGCAGGCTATGCCGGATGGCGGGGAACTCGGGATAGATTTATTTCATGACAAGGAAAAGGATATTGTTAAAATAAAGCTTGCTGACTCAGGCTGCGGCATTGATAAAAAGCATTTATCTAAATTGTTTGATCCATTCTTTACAACAAAGGCTCAGGGCACGGGCCTGGGACTTAGCATTTGCCAGCGCATAATCGAGAGCCACAATGGGAGGATTGCCATAGAAAGTGAAAAGAACAAAGGAACTCAGGTACATATTACTCTTCCGGCCGGCCAGCCAGCAGTTGCACAAAAATTGTTCTAATGCACAATAATTATGCGGTGTAGCTTTCTGAGACAGGAAAGCATTGTTGCTCTTTTCCTTATGCCCCAGCAAAAATCTGCACATAACACAAACGGCATGAAAATTGCTTACTACCAGTGTGAGATATGAAGCGAATCAAAGGAGGATGATTAGGTAATGGAAAAGATCAGTTCGAACAAACCCAGGATACAGGCAGAAAACACGGTTCCTGATAAAGGAAGAGAATTGCATATGTTTAAGCTGCATCCGTCGGAAATGAAGTTGATCCAGGTCATCAGGGCGATAGAGTTCGGAGAGATCGAGGGATTAAAAGTTGAGAACGGCCTGCCCGTCTATTACAAGGGGGCTCGCAAGACCTGCAAGCTCGCGTGAAAAAATGAACAATTATAATCTTTTTCTTGATCTCGGCCTCACCTTAGAGCTTCATCCGCTGGAGAAAAAGCTGATCGAGACCCTGAGGTCCATCGATTCCGCGGTAGTTTCAAAGATCAAAGTGCAGGATGGCCTGCCCGTGCTTTTTTATGTTGAGCTTGATGAGGAAAGTTTCCATACCGTAAAAAGTACTTGACAGATTTTGAGACATGTTCTATTGTGAGCCATAATTTCTTGGAGTTGGTCTGACTTAATTTAAAGAGGGCCGAATCTGTAGCGAAGCTATAGTTTCGGTTTTTTTGTTTTATTAACATAGTAATCATTGCCTTACTGAACAACAGAGGGCCCCGATTTATCGGGGCCCTTTTTATTTTGGCAAAAATGGGGGGTTAAGTTATGGAGCAGAATGTTGAGTTGATGACGACGACCGAGGCGGAAAGCAAGGCCGTAATGCTGTGCAATGTTAATCTTCATGTTTCAGAGAAGAAGCTCATTGAACTGCTGCGGTCGATAAAGGACGGCGAAATATCCAGCATCAAGATCCAGAACGGCCTGCCTGTATTTTACATAATTGATCTGAAAGACAGAAGGTTTGTTTAACATTGAATAAATTAAGGTTTATTTTAATAGCATCCGGGATCATCTTGATAGTGCTCTCGCAGGGCATTATTGCCGTGCCCTCAAAGGATTATGTGCTGGGATCCGGCGATGTGCTGGAGGTGCACGCCTGGAACGAGTCGAATTCCGATATCCTTATCGTCAATCCGATCCCCCCCGGCATAACAACTGTCTACGCGGATCCTCATATCTTAACGGTTTCACGCGACGGCCGGGTGTACATACCAATGATCGGGACCATAAATGTTGCTGATCTGACGATCGGGATGCTTGAGGGAATGCTTGAGAAAAAACTCGTCAAGTTCACTGAAAACCCAAAAGTATCTGTCATGGTGAAGACCCCGAAGGGAATAAAGGTCAATGTTGCCGGGGAAGTGGCCAAACCGGGCCTTTATGAAGTCCCGGACGGCAATCCATTTGAGCGGTCGGTCCTCAATTACATCAAGCTTGCCGGCGGCACCACCGATTACGCGGGGCTGGAAGACGTTACTATAATGAAAAGGAACAATGAGTCGATAACGGTGAACTTAAGGAAGCTGATAGTTGAAAAAGACATGTCACAGAACGTTACTCTTGCGGATGGAGACTCGATCATAGTGCCGCAGGCCTCGAACCAGGTATATGTTCTGGGGCAGGTCATAAATCCGGGAGGGAAAAAGTTCATTGCCGGCGCTGTGGTTTCGGATTATGTGGGCATGGCGGGCGGCCTTAATAAATTTGCCGCATCGGATAATATCGGAATAATCCGGGGCGACTCGAAAAAGCCAGAAGTTATAAAGGTCAACTTGAGCGAATATATCAATTGGGAAGCAAGAAGAGTGCAGGTGCTTCCGGGCGACATAATATTCGTGCCGCAGAGCTGGTTCGCGAATTGGGCGGATATGGGCGCGCTCATCGTGATAGTAAGGGACGCGAGGGATGCCACGCGCGACCTGGCAAGCCCGAGCCAGTGGGAGGCCAAATAAATGGAACTCAAGCAATATCTTAACATTATATTAAAGTGGAAGGATGTCATCATACAGGTCTTTTTGGTGACCACATTCATTGTGTTGATAACTTCCTTTATACAGAGGCCCGTGTATGAATCTTCGGTAAAACTTCTTATTGAAGGAAGAAGCGGGAATTCTTCGCTGCTCAATGAGCTTGCGGCCGGAGGGGCTCTTACGGCGCTTTCTCGCACAGGTAATCCGCTCGACACACAGATGGAACTCATAAGGACAAACCCCGTTCTCGAACAGGTCATAGCAAAGTTGAACCTGAGGGATCCAAGAGGCAACCCGATGAGCGCCGGAGCTTTGCGGGGAAAGCTCTCAGTTTCGTCTTTAAGACTTACCGATATCATTGAGGTGCGTGCCCAGTCGAACAATCCATCGCAGGCCGCGGAGATTGCGAACGCAATCGGAGAGGTTTTCGTGGGCGAATCGGAAAAGAGCAACCAGCGCGAGGCGGGGATGGCGAGAAGGTTCATAGAGAAGCAGCTCGGGGAATTGCAGTCGGAGCTCTCGAACATGGAAGCGGGCCCCGAAAAAGGGGTCGTTCTTCTTCAGAAAAAAAGAATGGCGACTGTTACCGAAAAAAATTACATGACCCTGCTTTCAAAACTGGAGGAAGCGCGCATCGCGGAAGCGGTCAAGATCGGCTATGCAAGGATCGTTGAACCCGCGACCGTGCCCGGAAGGCCCGTCAAGCCGAAGAAGGCGTTCAATACTTTCATGGGCGCTTTCTTCGGGCTGGTGGCGGGAGTGGGGCTGGCGTTCCTGTTTGAATATCTTGATGATTCCATCAGGACGGCGGAAGACGTGAAAAACCTCCTCAATTTACCGGTACTTGGCTTGATACCTCACTTTGAAGAAGAAGAGATCAGCAACAGGAATAGAGGTCCCAGACGGCACCACGAAAAACTTCCCGCAGAACGGATCAAAGAATTACTTAATGAATTCATCGGCAGACTGATGAGAAAGGATAACGCTGCATGAAAACTGATTTACCCGATCCATTAGTTGTAAAGAACAGGCCAAGGTCGCAGGCAGCGGAGGCGTTCCGGGCGCTCCGGACAAATATCCAGTTCATGAACCCCGACAAGGAATTAAGGAGCATTGTTATTACAAGCTCCTGCCCGGGAGAGGGGAAATCGACGCTTGCCGCCAATCTGGCGGTAAGCCTCGCCCAGACGGGCAAAAAAGTGGTATGCGTGGATACCGACCTTCACAAGCCAAAACTTCATAACATCTTCCATGTCCTTAACATGAAAGGAGTGACCAACGCGCTTGCGGGATCCCATTCGATCGATGACGTTACCCTGCAGACGGATGTGGAAGGGTTAAGGATCATCCTCAGCGGGCCTATCCCGCCGAATCCTTCGGAAATACTCGGCTCAAAGAAAATGAAGTCGATCATGGAAAAACTGGCGGCGGAAAACGATTTTGTGATTTATGACACGCCTCCGGTGGTTTCGGTAACGGACGCGGTCATTTTATCGTCGCAGGCGGACGGAGTTATTTTGCTAATCGACAGCAGAAAATCCGTCCGCCAGGCGGTGATACACACAAAACAGACGCTTGAACTGGCCAATGTAAGGATACTGGGGGTAGTTCTGGGAAAAGTGCCGAAAGAGGACCGCGGATATTACTACTACTATTACTACGGGCACGACAGGGAGGGTTAGCTATTGCCATGAAAAAAGCTTTGATTACCGGCATTACCGGGCAGGATGGAAGTTACCTTGCGGAGTTCCTTCTTCATAAAGGATACGAGGTCCACGGACTTATTCGAAGGGCAAGCACCTTTAATACCAACAGGATAAAGCATGTTTACATCGACCCTCACGTGGAAGGAGCCAAGCTTTTCCTCCATTACGGGGACCTTTCGGATTCGGGTCAGCTGACGAATCTGATATATAACATCAGGCCTGACGAAATTTATCATCTTGGAGCTCAGAGCCATGTTCGCGTGAGCTTTGATATCCCGGAATACACAGGGGATATAACCGGCCTTGGTGTCACAAGGATACTTGAATCCATACGCAGGAGCGGGATTAACTGCAGATTCTACCAGGCCTCAAGCTCAGAAATGTTCGGGAGCGCGCCTGCGCCTCAAAACGAAGCAACAGTTTTTCAACCAAGAAGCCCCTATGCCGCAGCAAAGGTTTACGCCTACTGGATGACCGTTAATTACAGAGAAGGATACGGCCTTTTCGCTTGCAACGGCATACTTTTTAACCATGAGAGCCCCAGGCGCGGCGAGACATTCGTCTCAAGAAAGATAACTCAGGCGGTGGCGAACATCCTGGCCGGTAAACAAAATAAACTTTACCTCGGTAACCTGAACGCGAAAAGGGACTGGGGGTACACCCCTGAATATATCGAGTGCCAGTGGCTGATGCTGCAACAGGACCGTCCCGATGATTATGTGATCGGCACAGGAGCGAGCCACACGGTCAAGGAATTTGCACAGCAGGCGTTCGCTTATGCCGGGCTTGACTGGCGTGAACATGTGGAGATCGATCCCAGGTATTTCAGGCCAACGGAAGTAGATCATTTGCGCGCGGATATCTCAAAGGCAAAGAAAAAGCTTGGATGGGAGCCAAAGGTTAAATTCCATGAACTGGTGAAGATAATGGTGGATGCGGACCTGGAATTGATAGGTTTAAGTCCCATCGGTCATGGAAGGAAGATAATGGAAGCCAAAGGGATCGGATGGACAAGGAACAAGCTGACGGTGACCATTTAATATGAATTCTTGGAAAGATAAAATTGTTGTCGTGACGGGCGGGGCGGGATTTTTGGGCTCATTCGTAGTGGAGAAACTTAAAGAAAAGGGCTGCGAAAAGGTCTTTGTTCCCCTCATCGATGACTACAACCTTGTTGATATGGATGCGGTCAAGAAAATGTACAGGGATTCGCGGCCGGACATGATCATCCACCTTGCGGGCCTTGTCGGCGGAATAGGCGCCAACCGCGCGAATCCCGGCAGATTCTTCTATGACAACCTTGTCATGGGGGTCCAGCTGATGGAGGAGGCAAGGTTGTTCGGAGTGAAAAAATTCGTGACAATTGGCACCATATGCTCTTATCCTAAATTTACTCCTGTACCTTTCAAAGAGGAACACCTTTGGAGCGGGTATCCCGAGGAGACGAATGCGCCTTACGGTCTGGCAAAGAAAATGCTCCTGGTGCAGTCGCAGGCTTACAGGCAGCAGTATGGATTTAACGCTGTATATCTGCTCCAGGTGAACCTTTACGGGCCGCGCGACAATTTTGACCTTGAGTCTTCCCATGTGATCCCTGCTCTTATAAGGAAATGTGTTGAGGCCGTAAAGGGCGGGAAGGATGAAATCTCGGTATGGGGCACGGGAGAAGCCACCAGGGAATTTTTCTATGTTGAGGACGCGGCTGAGGGGATACTTCTTGCGGCGGAGAAATACGATAAGCTGGAGCCAGTAAACCTTGGTTCTGGTTGTGAGATCTCGATCAAGGAGCTTGTGGGCACAATCTCGAGATTGACAGGGTTCAAAGGGAAGATCGTATGGGACGCCTCAAAACCGGACGGGCAGCCAAGACGCTGCCTGGATGTTTCGCGCGCCGAAAGGGAGTTCGGGTTCAGGGCAAGAACATACTTTGAAGAGGGGTTGAAGAAGACAATTGAGTGGTATAAAAAACAGATCAGATGAGGAAGTAACTATTATCAGGCCGTCGCATAGCTGGCGCGGGATAAATTTCCGCGAACTGTGGCGTTATCGCGAGCTCCTTTATTTCCTCACCTGGCGCGATATAAAGGTGTTATATAAGCAGACGGTTCTCGGGGCCGCATGGGCGGTGATCCAGCCGTTGTTCACGATGCTGATATTCACGCTTTTTTTCGGGAAGCTGGCAAAGATACCGTCTGATGGGATCCCTTATCCGATATTCAGCTTTGCGGCCCTGGTTCCCTGGACTTTCTTTGCGAACGGGCTTGCAAAGTCATCGCAGAGCCTGGTCAATGAATCAAACCTTATCAAGAAAGTGTATTTCCCCCGGCTGGTGATCCCTTTGTCAGCCGTGCTGTCCAGCGGCGTGGATTTTGTTCTGGCTTTCATCGTGCTTTTGGTGATGATGTTCTTTTACGGGATAGTCCCGACACTCGCCCTTCTCTGGCTTCCCGCATTCCTTTTGCTGGCGATAACCACTTCACTTGGCGTGGGCCTGTGGCTTACCGCGATGAACGTGCAGTTCCGCGACGTGCGATATACCGTCCCCTTTCTGGTGCAGGCGTGGATGTTCGCTACGCCGATAGCTTATCCAAGTAGTTTGCTTTCCGAGCCGTGGAAAACCCTTTACGGGATTAACCCCATGGCTGGGGTGGTTGAGGGATTCAGGTGGTCCCTGCTTGGGATAAACTCCGCACCCGGACCTATTATATATGTGTCCTCGGCGATAGCGTTGTTATTGCTCATAAGCGGAGCGTTCTATTTTCGCAGGATGGAAAAGAGCTTTGCGGATGTTGTGTAGAAAATGAGAGATATTGTAATTAAAGTGGAAGGTCTTGGAAAGCAGTACCGAATAGGCGGCTGCGAGCCGCGCTACAAGACATTGCGTGATTCACTGTCAGATGTTTTTATCGCTCCTTTCCGGAGAGCCGCAGCCATTCTGAGAGGGCAGGCTTACGGCGCAGCAGAGCTGGACGAGACCATCTGGGCGCTTAAGGATATTTCGTTCGAGGTTAATCGAGGCGATGTTATCGGAATAATCGGGCGTAATGGGTCGGGGAAAAGCACCCTCCTTAAGATACTATCGCGGATCACTGAACCCACGGAAGGATATGCCTGGATAAATGGCAGTGTCGGTTCGCTTCTCGAAGTCGGGACCGGATTTCATTCTGAGCTTACCGGGCGGGAAAACATATTCCTTAACGGAGCGATATTGGGAATGAAAAAGGCGGAGATAGAGCGCAAGTTCGATGAAATTGTCGCCTTTTCGGAAATAGAAAAATTCATTGATACGCCGGTCAAGCATTATTCAAGCGGAATGTACATGAGGCTGGCTTTCGCTGTTGCTTCCCACATGGACCCGGAGATACTGGTGGTTGACGAAGTGCTTGCAGTGGGAGACGCGCAGTTCCAGAAGAAATGCCTGGGGAAAATGCACGATGTTTCGGAGAAGGAAGGAAGAACTGTACTGTTCGTGAGCCACAACATGGGGGCGATCTCATCTTTATGCAACAAGGGGATAGTGCTTGATAAAGGCAAAAACATCTTTTCCGGGGACATACATGAAGCTGTCAGATTGTACAATTATGATCCTGCAACAGCCTGTTCAACAGAATGGAGAGGGAACGAAGGGGACGAAAACGTAAGATTATCGCATACCTGGGTAAAAAGCCTTGATCCGGACAATGACTTCCATACTGCGGTTGATATCGAAGTCGGGATGGAAATAGAAGTGATAAAAGAACTTGATAGTTTAATATCAGGTTTCACGTTGTTTTCTGAATACGGCAATGAACTCGCATACATCTTATATGATGACGATCAAAACCCTCCAGCAACTATAATAAAACCGGGAAAATACAGAAAATCTTTTTTAATTCCAACAAATACCCTTGCTCAGGGAACTTATAAGGTTGAGTATGACGTGGGAATACATGGAAGGAGTAAAATAATTCAGGAGCAGGGAAAGTTGATGTTCACAGTGGAAAATGTCAAGGGTTTGGGTAGGAGGTTCCCTGTTCCCAAAGTCAGAGGGAGAACAAGCCTGTTCAGGCCCGCATTCTTTTTAAAAAAGGAAGAATAAAACGTTAACTTTGATGTCGATAAAAGAGATAAGAGATGAACTGGCAGGAATATATCGCAGGTTTTTCCCGAAAAAGATCGTTTTGGGAAGGACCGCATGTCTCGGATTGGATATCTTTAAATATAAAAATCGAAAAAGGAAAGATATTTGTATTGTTAATCAACAAAAGGCAAGGATCGATCTTTTACTTGAATGGTTGGCGGGAGTGAAAAGACCAAAGGCGAGTTTGATCGAGAAACACATGGCAAGAAAAGATGTGTTTATTATGATCCAGCAGCAGGAAAGGCTTCCGTGGCTGGATGCAGATAGAAAGATTGAATATATGATCATGGATTCATTCTCAGAGCTTACAGATCAAAGATTTGTTCACAAAAAGGAAGGATGGGCCTTTGCCTGCCACTATTCCGACATAGAGCATACACCTGATTTTGAAGCTGATTTTGAATGCAAGGGTCTTTTGGATCTGAAGGGGTTAGAGGTCTTGTATAATAATTTCTTTGATTGGTTCCAGGATACTTACCCCGGGAGAAAGATCTATTATTTCCATTTTCCCACAAAAACGGAAAAAAGGCAGGAATTTAGGCAACGGGCCAAAAAGATACTGGATATTATGGAGGGCATATCGAAAAGAAAAGATATTGTGAATATTGAAATTGATGAGAAATATGTTATTCCAAGCGAAACGGATAATTTCCCTTATCACTATGGATCAACAACATATGAGAAATTTGTTGAGAAATTGAATGATCTGGAGAAATTAAAATAAGATGAGAATTGTTGCACATCGGGGATATTGGAGAACGGCAAAAGAGAAAAATAAGCTCTCTGCTTTCAAGCGGGCTTTTGGATCGGGTTTCGGCGTAGAGACGGATATAAGGGACCATAAAGGCGGCCTTGTTATTTCTCACGACATTGCTGGCGATAAGTGCATGAATGTTGAGGGGCTTTTCAGGCTCCACAGCAAAACAGAGCCTGATCTGCCTTTGGCATTGAATATAAAAGCGGATGGATTACAGGTTAAATTAAAGAAGCTTTTGAATAAATACAAGGTCAAACATTATTTTGTGTTTGATACGAGCGTGCCAGATGCTGTTGATTACCTGAAGCTTGGCATGAATGTTTATGGCCGCCAGAGCGAATATGAGACTGATCCCTCTTTTTACAGGGAAGTTAAAGGAATTTGGATAGATTGTTTTAAAAAAGAGTGGGTGGATGAAACCACTATCAGGGGACATTTAAAGAAAAGGAAGAAGGTCTGCCTCGTTTCTCCGGAACTTCACAAAAGAAAATATATGCCTTTCTGGCGAAAGCTGTCAATGATGAAGGTCATCAAAGACCCGAACTTGATGCTGTGCACCGATCATCCGGAGGAAGCTGGAAGGTTCTTCAATGAAAAAAATTAAAGCGATCATCTTCGACATGGACGGCGTGCTGGTGGAGGCGAAAGACTGGCACTATGAGGCCTTGAACAGGGCGCTCGGGCTGTTCGGGCTTGAGATCAACCGTTATGATCATCTTGTCACATTTGACGGCCTTCCCACCAGGAAAAAGCTTGAGATGATGTCGCTTGAAAAGGGACTCCCGCGCGGGCTTCATAAGTTCATCAACGAAATGAAGCAGCAGTACACAATGGAGATAGTTTACTCAAAGTGCAAGCCGATCTTTTATCACGAGTATGCTCTTTCAAAGCTAAAGTCGGAAGGGTACGGGATCGCCGTATGTTCAAATTCAATAAGGCAGACGGTAAAGCTGATGATGGAGAAAGCGGCGCTCGAAAAATACCTGGATTTTTACCTTTCAAATCAGGATGTGGAGAACGCCAAGCCGCATCCGGAAATATATATTAAGGCCATAGATAAATTAAGTCTGCGTCCAATGGAATGCCTTGTTGTTGAGGATAACGAGAACGGTTTTAAGGCGGCGGAAGCGAGCGGAGCGCACCTTATGAAGGTCGATTCGATCAAGGATGTCAATTATCAGAACATCAGATCGCGCATTTCAGCTATTGAGGGAGGGACATGAATGCTTAACATCGTTTTCCCGATGGGGGCCGGCTCAAATTTCTTTGAGGGGCAACCGTTTCCCAAGCCGCTGATAGAGATACTTGGCAAATCGATGATACAGAGGGTGATCGAGAACTATAGAGAGATCAAAGAGGAAAAGCAGTTCATCTTTATCGTCAGCAAAAATGATTGCGCGAAATATCACATCGATCAGGTGTTAAAGATCCTGGCGGGCAATTTAAGATCACATGTAATTCAGCTTGATGCGGATACAAAGGGAGCCGCGTGCAGCGTTCTGATGGCGGTTGAGCACATAAGTAACGACAACCCTCTGATCATCGCGAACAGCGACCAGGTATTCAGGTCAGGCCTTGAGCAGGCGGTTGATTTTTTCCAAAATCACGACGCGGACGCGGGGGTCATATGCATGGAGACAGTGCACCCCAGGTGGTCGTATGTCCGGCTGGATGATAAGGGCAAAGTGGTTGAAACCGCGGAAAAGAGGCCTCTCAGCAAGAACGCCATCGCCGGTTTTTACTATTTTAAGCACGGCAGGGATTTTGTGAAAGCCGCGATGGATATGGTCTTAAAGGATAACAACGTGGACGGCAATTATTATATAGCCCCGGCGATCAACGAGCTGATACTGGAAGGAAAGGATGTCCGGATATTCATGATAGATAACGATAAATATCATACTTTCTATTCTCCCGAAAAGATCAAGGAATTTGAGCAAAAACATTATGAAGATACGCGAACTAAGTAAAATGAAGAACGGTTGGTTCATCGGAAATTTCGAACCCAATGCGTTCAGGACCGGCGATCTTGAGGCCGCGGTAAAAACCTATAAAGCCGGAGATCACGAAGAAGCTCATTTTCATAAAATTGCGACCGAGATGACCGTGGTTGTCTCCGGAGAGGTCGCGATGAACGGGAAAAGGTATGGATCGGGGAAGATCGTGATCATGGAGCCGGGGGATGTCACGGATTTCAGGGCGGTTACTGACGCAGTCCTCGCTGTTGTAAAGGTTCCGGGGGTAAAAAATGACAAATATAGGGCTTAATATCGTGGTGCCGATGGCAGGGCGGGGAAGCCGCTTCGTCAATGCGGGTTATAAGCTGCCAAAGCCGCTGATCCCCGTACACGGTGTCCCGATGATCAAAGTGGTAATTGATAATATCAGGCCGAGCATCGACCATCGTTTCATATTCTTATGCCTGAGAGAGCACATCGAGGTCAATTCCATCGACAGGATATTAAGGAAAATATCGCCGAACTGCCTGATCCTTCCGGTAGATGGGGTTACGCAGGGAGCTGCGTGCACGGTGCTTCTCGCGAAGGATTTCATCGATAACGGCGATCAAATGATGATCGCAAATAGCGACCAGTGGGTGGATTTTGACATCAACGATTATCTTGCCGCGATGCCGGTCGATTCTGACGGCCTTATCATGACAATGAGTGCGAGTGACCCCAAGTGGTCTTATGTTCGCATGGACGACAGAGGCAATGTCATCGAAGTCGTGGAGAAGAATGTGGTTTCGAACGAAGCCACAGTGGGGATATATAACTTTCGCCGCGGGAGGGATTTTGTACGCGCCGCGCGCAGAATGATCGCCAAGAATGCAAGAGTGAACGGCGAATTCTATGTTGCTCCGGTCTATAACGAGTTGATCGAGGAAGGCAGAAAAGTGGCCATATGCAATATCGGCGGCGATTCAAAAGGAATGTACGGGCTGGGGATACCTTGCGATCTTGAACTTTTCCATAAGCTTGATGTTTCGAGAAAGGCGGCAGCTTTTTGTGAGAATTAAAACCGGTTGTGTTGTTCAGGGGAACATTAGAAGAGGGACGACGGAAGCGCTTGACGTTATTGGCGGCAACTTTGATGTTGTTATTTTGTCCACATGGTCCGACGAAAAGGAAAAAATACCTGCGGGAAAGTTCGAAGTGGTCCTGAACGGAAAGCCCCCCAATACAGGACTTAGCAACCGGAACTGCCAGCGGGCAAGCACTTTCCGGGGGATAAAGCGCGCGGAAGAACTTGGCTGCACCCATATCCTTAAATGGCGCACGGATATGGTCCCCACGAAACTTGATGTCGCGGACCTGATCGAATGGTCTTACTTCAGGGTCCCGTCGAAGGCATCCTCAAGAATTGTCATGTCGGCGTTCCGGAACATGACCGTGGAGCCGGATTGGTTCTCTTCTTTTCCCGATATTTTCGCGTTTGGCAGGACAGATATGATCAAGATGCTCTGGAACGACGAAGGGATCGATTATGGTAAACCGTTCAATTTGCCGGAAAGAATGAAAAAGGAAATGGGGATCAAGGAGTATGACGGGAAAATGTTGATCAACGGAGAGGATCACACAAGATATTACGACGCCCACATCGAACTGTACGCGTTCTTTAAGGACAGGCTGCAGAAAAAATTGGTCCGTGAATTTTCTCATCCGGAGATAGCCAGGGACTTTCTATATCTTGTTGACCATAAAAAGCTCGGCATCTGCTGGTTAAAAGACGATGGGGGATTCCGATCGATCTTTCAGGCTTACCAGCACCCGTGGTGGACGGAGAGTACCTGGAAGAAAGGCAGGCCTTTCATTAACGGCTTCGGTTATCCGGAAAGGCAATGGTGGCAAAAAGTAAAAAGAATATTGAACCCTTACGTTGTAAAGATGGAGATATTACGGCAATCGATGTGGTACAGGGGGCATTCAAAGGAAAATGCGTTCAGATATTAAGCATTTAAGGCGAAAAATTATCAAGCTGGCTGCTGACTCCGGGGAAGGCCATATACCCAGCGCGCTTTCCGTGCTTGATATTTTATGGGTGTTATATGACCGCGTGCTCAAGTTCGACCCCAAAAACCCGAACGATCCAAACAGGGACAGGTTCATCTTGAGCAAAGGGCATGCTTCGCTGGGCCTGTATGCCGTGCTGGCCGAAAAAGGGTTCTTCCCGGTAAAGGACCTTGAGAGTTTTGGTAAATTTGACAGCGCTTTTGGCGGCCACCCGGACAGGAACAAAGTCCCTGGGATCGAGACTTCCACCGGCTCGCTTGGACACGGACTCCCGATGGCGGTGGGGGCAGCGCTTGGGCTCAGGATCCAGAATATCGGTTCAAGGGTGTACGCGCTCATAGGGGATGGCGAGGCGAATGAGGGTACCATATGGGAATCGGCGCTCCTTGCTTCACACCATCAGTTATCAAATCTCGTTTGCGTAGTGGATTATAACCACTCAACTGACAGGGCGCTCGGACTTGGATGCATGTCGGAAAAATTCAGGGCGTTCGGCTGGGATAGCACGATAATTGACGGCCATGACCATGCGGCGATATTCGAAGCTTTAAAAAAATCAAGTGATTCAAAACCGATCGCTGTCATCGCAGAAACAATCAAAGGCCGAGGGTGCCCGATTATGGAGAACAATGCTGAATGGCATCATAAATCGCCTTCGATGGCTGAGCTTGAGTCGATACTGGAGAGTTTAATATGAGGAAGCAGCTTGTGAACACCGTGGAATCCGTTCTGAAAGACGATGAAAGAACTGTGCTTTTGCTCGGGGATATCGGGGTTTTCGGTTTTAGGCATGCGTTCCGGTCATTTCCAAACCGTGTATACAACATTGGAATACTTGAACAAGCAACAGTAAGTCTGGCCGCGGGGCTCTCCCTGAACGGTCTTATCCCCATTGTCCATACGATCGCGCCGTTCCTTGTGGAGCGGAGTCTGGAGCAGCTAAAGATAGGGTTCTGTTATCAGAAACTCGGGGGAAATTTCATAAGCGTTGGCGCTTCCTATGATTACGCGGCGCTCGGCTGCACACATCATTGCCCCGCCGATGTTGGGCTATTAAAGAACCTTCCCGGAATGGAAATAGTTGTCCCGGGAACATCAGGCGAATTCGACATCCTCTTCAAACAAGCATATTCGGATGGCAACCCCACATACTTCCGGCTGAGCGAAAGGGAAAACCCCGTCAGCTATGATGTGGAGTTCGGGAAGGCCAATGTAATAAAAAAAGGGAAACTTGCGACAGTCGCGGCAGTCGGGCCATTGCTCAAGCCGGTGCTTGAAGCAAGCAAAGACCTTGATGTCACCGTGCTGTATTACACCACAATTTCTCCGTTCGATCCGAAAACTTTGAAGGATAATTGTCCTTCTTTAAAGGTCCTGCTCTGCGAACCCTACTACCAGGGAGCGCTTTCCCTTGAGATCACAAAGGCGCTTGCTCCCGCGCCGGTCTTGCTTGAATGTCTTGGCGTGCCCCATAGATTTCTAACGGATTACGGGCAGGCACATGAACATGATGAAGTTATCGGATTTACGCCGCAGAGTATCAGGGAAAGGATAGAGAGATTGATATATGCATAAGCTTGCCGAAATGATATCTGCCGATACCGCGAAAATGTTCGAGAAAATTGATCACGGCGAATTTAGCGGGAGATCGATCGTTATCACAGGGGCATCAGGGCTTTTGGGCGTCTATTTTCTGGCATCTCTCAAACGGCTTCAAAAAGTTACTGGTTCCACTTTCAATGTAACCGCCGTTATAAGGAGTGATCCAGACCCGTATTTTATGGATCTTATGGATTACAATGGAGCGAATGTTATAAAAGAGGATCTTTCGAATCACGAATCCTTAAACAGGATGCCTGAAGCTGACATAATTATCCATGCCGCGGGATACGGACAGCCGGGGCGGTTCATGGAGGACAAAGTAAAGACGCTCAAATTGAACACTCTCGCCACATTCCACCTGTTCGATAAGTTGAAACCCGGAGGCAAATTCCTTTTTCTGAGCACCAGCGAGGTCTACAGCGGCTTAGATAATCCACCGCATAAGGAAGAAAATATTGGTACGACGAACACTACCCATCCCAGGTCATGTTACATAGAAGCGAAACGCTGCGGGGAGGCGATCTGCAACGCGCACAGGGCAAAGGGTATTGACGCAAAATCAGTTCGGCTTGCGCTTGCATACGGTCCCGGTACCAGAAAAGACGATCAACGCGTAATAAATTCCTTCATAAAGAAGGCGCTTGGCGGCCATATTACCCTTATGGACCAGGGTATGGCGAAAAGGACGTACTGCTATGTGTCGGACGCCGTTGAACTGATGTTGCAAATATTAATGTACGGGAAAGACCCGATCTACAATGTTGGGGGGACTTCAAGGATCACTATAGGCGACCTCGCGCGAAAGATCGGTAAATATCTTAATGTTCCTGTCGAATTCCCAAAGGTCTCGAACGATCTTGCCGGCGCGCCGGATGACGTCCGTCTCGATATCACAAAAGCGCGCGGTGAATTCCACAAGAACGACTTTGTCCCGTTTGACGAAGGGCTTGCGAAAACGATCGAATGGCAAAAGTTATTGTATTCCGGGAGAGGATGAAATGGAAAGAACGCTTGTGACAGGATCGGGGGGATTGGTGGGTTACGCGATAAAAAAGCTCGCCCTGCCTAACTCCATTTACATTACCCGAAAGGATGTTGACCTCACCGATTATGGGAGAACGATAAAATTCTTTGATGATATCAGGCCGACCAGGGTGATCCATCTCGCGGCAGTAGTGGGCGGGCTAGGAAGCAACATGATACATTCCGGAGAATACTTCAGGAACAATATTATGATAAACACGAATGTGCTCGAATGTTCCCGCCTCTGCGGCGTTAAAAAATTGATCTCTTTCATGTCGACCTGCGTTTTCCCCGATAAATGCAGTTATCCGTTAAATGAAAAGGACCTTCACAGCGGACCGCCGCATCCATCTAACTTCGGGTACGCTTACGCGAAGAGAATGCTCGAAGTTCAAAGCAGCGCTTACAGGAAGGAGTGGAACTGCGATTACATAGTGGCTATTCCTTCCAACATCTACGGCCCGAATGATAACTGGAGCCTGACCGACGGCCATGTCATTCCTTCCCTGGTCCATAAATGTTTCCTGGCGATGAAGAACAACGAGGACCTGGTCGTGTGGGGCAGCGGAAAACCGCTCAGGGAATTCATTTTTTCCTATGATATCGCAAGGCTTTCCATCTGGGCGCTGGATAATTACAGCGAGGATTCACCGATAATCTTCTCGTCCGGGATCGAGATCAGCATCGGCGAACTCCTTGGCCTTATAGCGGAAAAGACAAAATTCAAGGGCAAGGTGATATTCGATCCTTCCAAGCCCGATGGGCAGTTCCGCAAGCCTTCGGACATCTCAAAACTTCACCGGCATTGTCCGGATTTCAAATTTACTCCGATAGAGAAGGGGATCGAGGATACGGTTGATTGGTTCATTTCGAATTATCCGGATGTGAGGAAATAGCATGGCGATAAAATTAACCGCTCCTGATATTGAAAAAATGTTAGGTGAAAAAGTGAGCGATTATGTCGCGCGGCAGATCAATGGAGACGGTCTTGCTTACCTGTATATCACCCCCAAAGAACACGACGCCTGCGTAAGGAAAATAGTGAACACATTGCTTGATCCGGGAATTATTCGTGCCGGGGAAAAGAGAATTGATCAGTGGGAGCGAGGATGGGGCGAGAACCTGGGAGAACTTGCCGGAGGCATCCAAGAGGCCGTTATCCCTAAGTACTTTGGCAAGTACGAAATAGTGAGGTTGAACCGTATGTTTGTCAGATGCGCCTCAAGGAACTTTGAATATCATTCTCTCTGCGTGATCCTTGACTGGCTTTTTGACAAGTATTTCAGGGAGGCATCGTCCATCTATGAATTCGGGTGCGGGACGGGGCATAACCTTCTTCGCGCGAGGAAAGTGAACCCTTCGGCGAAAATGCACGGGCTGGACTGGGCCATCTCTTCACAGGAAATAATAAAGCAGATCGTCGTGAACGGCATTGACAGGAATATGTTCGCGCGCAGGTTCGATCTTTTCAACCCGGACAGTGGATTCGCGCTCGACAATAATTCGGTCGTTTACACAGTGGCTGCGCTTGAGCAAGTTGGGAACCGGTTTGAGAAATTCATCGATTATCTGCTCAAGAACAAGCCAACTTTATGCGTTCATGTGGAGCCGATAGCGGAGCTTCTGGACGAGAACAACCTGCTCGACTACCTGTCCATAGAATACTTTAAGAAAAGGAATTATCTCAATGGCTTCTTGAGTTACCTGAGAAAACTTGAATTAAATGGCGGGATAGAGATCATAAAAGCGCAAAGGACATACATAGGCAGTTTCTTTATCGACGGTTACTCGGTCGTCGTCTGGCGGCCGAAACATCAAAAGAAGGAAAAAACTTGAAGTACCGCGCCTCCATTATAGTTAAGGACCCGAAGTATCTGGGAAATAAATGGTTCTCGGATGATCCCTTAGTGATAAGGGACAACCAGAACGCCTGCTATATCGCCTTGCGGGATGTTCTAAGTAAGAACGGTATCGATCTGGCAACGGAAGACGTGAATAAACCGGAAGACTCGGATCTTGTTATACGCCTTGATGTCAGCCGCGATGGATATCGGAAGAGGCAACATCAGAAATCCTATCTATTCCTTATTGAACCCCCCGTGGTCAATAAATATAACTGGGACAGGAAATATCACTCCGGCTATGACAGGGTTTTCACATGGAACGATTCGCTGGTTGACGGAAAAAACTATTTTCTGCTCCGGCTCGCGTATAAGCTCCGGTTCGATGGTTCGATCGGTGATATCCACAGGAAAAAACTATGCTCCATGATCATAGGATACAAGTTCTCCCGCGGCGCCTCGGAATTATACTCGGAACGGCTTGCCGCGATAAACTGGTTCACCCGCAACCACCCGGAAGATTTTGAATATTACGGGGAAGGCTGGCCATCATATCTTTTCCCGTATTTCGGGACGAGAATGGCAGGATTGTTTCCTGTTCTTGAATCGAGGATGCCAAAAAGCATTCTTGAAAGGATATTTCCAAAGAACACGGGATACAGAGGCAGAGCAGCCTCAAAATCGCATGTATTGAATAGGTTCAAGTTCTCGATATGTTATGAGAATATGCACAGCGTCCCCGGCCTGATCACGGAAAAGATCTTCGACAGCTTTTCCGCGGGCTGCGTCCCCGTGTACCTTGGCGCCTCAAATGTCGCCGAGCTCATACCCGCAGGATGTTTTATCGACAGAAGAGGATTCAAGAATTACGGAGAGCTTTATAAATTCATGACGCGCATGGAGGATAGGACTTATCTTAATTATCTCAACAACATCGAATATTTCATCCACAGCAATGCCGCAAAGGTCTTCAGCGCGGATCATTTTGCGAATACTCTGGCAAGATATATCCTGGAAGATATATGCTGAATTTCCTGTGTTCGGCGCAAAAAAGAAGGGTAATTCCCTGGTTCAAGGCGAGGGGGGACGAAACGCTCCGGCTCAATTATAACCTTGATGAAAATTCCATTGTTTTTGATCTTGGCGGCTTTGAGGGGAAATGGGCTAGCGACATATTCAATAAGTACGCGTGCAGGATATTTGTTTTTGAGCCGGTTCCGGAATATTTTTACCAGATAAGGAAGAGATTCCAGAAGAACCAAAAAGTTTCGGTCTTTAACTTTGGCCTTGATAAGGAGAACAGGACGGCAAAACTATCTCTTCTTGGCAACGGCACATCAATGTTCAAAAGAGGGGCCAGGCAAATAGATGTCAAGCTTGTTAAAGCGGCGGATTTCATGGACGAGCAAGGCATTGACCGGATCGATCTTATGAAGATCAACATCGAAGGCGGAGAATACGACCTCCTCGACCATCTAATAAGCGGACGGCTATCGTCAAAGATCAGTAATATCCAGGCCCAATTCCACGATTTCGTCCCGAACGCGCGGGCCCGCATGAAAAAGATCCAGGAGGAGCTGAGTAAAACGCATTATCTGACATATCAGTATGAGTTCGTATGGGAGAACTGGAGAAGAAAATGATCATCACACGCCTCATGGGAGGGCTTGGCAACCAGATGTTCCAGTACGCCGCCGCAAAATGCCTTGCGGCAAAAAGGGGAGCGCCGTTAAAGCTGGATGTTTCCTTATATGGCACATCTCAGGAAGGGTTAACCCCAAGGCGTTTTGAGCTTGGATGCTTCGCGTTAGATTATTATGTTGCGTCGGAGCAGGATATCTCGCTTGCCAGGAATGGCAGGGGTTTTAAATATATCAGGGAGGGTGCCCCGGGGTTTGAACGGGCGTTCTTCAAGTTCCCGGATAATGCATATCTGGACGGCTACTGGCAGAGCGAAAGGTATTTTAAAAATATTGAAAAGGTCATCAGGGAGGATTTTATCTTCAGAGGATCTCAAAGAGGGGTCAATAAGGAGTTGGCCGAAAAAATCCTTTCTGCCGGATCCGTGAGCGTTCACATCAGAAGGACAGATTATGTCAGCGATCCAAAGATCAATGTGCACCACGGTATATGCGGCCTTGAATATTATCTTGCGGCAGTATCGGAGATCGGATCAAAAGTAAAAGACCCTTATTTTTTTGTTTTTGCGGATGACATCGATTGGGCAAAACAAAACTTCAAGGTGAAGCATCAGGTGGAATATATCGCGCACAACAGGGATGAGAATTCGTTCGAGGATATGCGGCTCATGAGCCAGTGCAGCCACAATATCATAGCCAATAGCACGTTCAGCTGGTGGGGGGCGTGGTTAAATGTCAATCCCGGCAAGATCGTAGTGGCTCCGAAAAAATGGTTCAGGGACGGGGAGACCGGAAAAAACGAAATTGTTCCGAAAGAGTGGATAAAACTATGAGAGATCCGAAGGTAACTGTTCTGATGCCGGTCTTTAATGGCGAGAGATATTTAAAGGAAGCGATGGAAAGCATTCTTCGCCAGACATTATCGGATCTTGAGTTCCTGATAGTTGATGATGGGTCAAAAGATCAAAGCGTCAATGTCATAAAAAGCTTTAAGGATGAACGGATCAGACTTGTAATAAACGAAAGAAAGCTCGGGCTTTCGGCCAGTTTAAATAAAGGCATCCAGCTTGCTAAAGGAGAGTATATAGCCAGGATGGATTCGGATGATATAAGCCATCCAAATAGACTGGCAGAGCAAATCGCCTTTATGGATAAGCACCTGGATATTGGAATTTGCGGCACATGGATCGAATCGGTCGGTGATATTGAGGGTACAAGCTGGCAGCCTCCGGTCAGCCACAAAAGAATATGCGTTGAGATGTTATTTCTTTGCTGCCTTGCGCACCCCACGGTAATGATGAGAAGAAGCGTTTTGCTTAAGCATTCACTTTTATATGACGAGAAAATGCCTCATGTGGAAGATTACGAACTATGGGCCAGGGCTTTGAGCGTTACGAAGCTGGCGAACATCCCGAAGGTTTTGCTCAAGCTCAGAAAACATGGACACGCGAAAAGTCTGAATAGCGAGCAGGAAAGCTTTACGGATCGCGTGCGAAAGCAAATGCTATCCCGATTGCTTCCTGGTTTTTCTGATGAGGATCACGCTTTACACAAAAGCATTGCGGAACCGAACCCGAGGCCGTCAAAGGAATTTCTTATCAGGGCTCATTCCTGGTTCAGCAGGTTAATATCCGCCAATGAAAGAAATGGGATTTGCGACAGCCAGTCGCTTAAATGGGTCCTCGCGCACAAATGGTTTTATGCCGCTCGCAAACTCCCGCCATTCGAATTACTTTTGTGGAAAGACTTCTGGCGGCTTTCGTTCGGATATTTTGCTCGTTTTTCGCCCTCTCAAAAGGCCGCAAGCATATATTTCTTATTGAAAATATTGACGCGTCCGACAAGGAGCGCTTGATCGCATGAGAATGTATCTTGAATCTATATATGGAAGAGGTGACGGGATCCCGCGCATATTGTTCGGGTTTTGCGTCTCTCTAGCTTTGTGCGCGGCCGTGAACAGATCGATCTTCTACGCGCTCATTATCACTTCAGCCTTGTGGATGCTCGTATTATTCATTAAAGGGGAAAAAGGCCTGTGGTTGTCCTATCTTTTCCTGGTATTTCTATTGCCCATCAATCTTTTTATTCCAAGGGCGCTCTTGAGCGAAGGGCAATATGCAAGCCAGTACTTTCTGCGGATCCTTTTGTTCCTGGGCGTTTTCGCGTTCTGGATGCTGCTTATTTTGAGGCGAGAGATAAAGACCGGTCTCACGGGGGAGTTCATTGTAAAGGTCCTGATCATTTTTCTTGGAATGGAAATGGTTTCATTTTTGATCCTGCGTGACCGGAGCATGCCGTTCTCGCAGTGGCTGACCGTATCAAGGGATTTTAATGATCAAGGGATGTCCCTGCTGATGTTCTTTTTGACGGTGTCGCTATGCCGGACCAAGAGCAGTATTGAAAAAGCGGTCATCGCTTTTGCAGCCAGCGCCCCGCTGGTGCTGGGATTCGGGTTCCTTGAAAAATTATCAGGTTCCGCGCTTTTCTCAATAAGGGACCTGGCCTTGAGCGAATTCACTCAGGTAACGAGTACTTTTCACGATCCAAATTTTCTTTCGAGGCACGCGGCGATCCTGATCCTTCTATTCTGCCCTTTTTATTTGTACGGGGGGTTTAACAGAGTGTGGTCTTTGATCCTGGCGCTTTCTTCTTTTATCCTTATGGTCTTCACAAGGTCCACTTCCGGCTTCGTTTCCCTTATTCTTGGAATAACAATTATCTTTATTAATAGAAGACAATATATGGGCGGAAAAACAGGACCGTCTGATTACAAAAAGGCGCTGTCGAATGGAATGGTGTGGTATGTTTTGTTGATTTTGTTGCCGGTTGCCATCATGCCGATCCATACGGACATTACGAATTATTTTAACATCAACATGAACAAATTGAGCAGTTTTGAAGGGTCGGCGCGGTACAACATGGACATGGCCGCGGCAGAGATGTTCAAAGCCAGCCCCGTATTCGGGGTCGGGTTTTCCAAATTCAGCTCCCTGTATTTTATTTTCAATCCTTTGTATAACGCATGGGGAGCCGGCGGCGACCATATAATAATCCATAACTCGTTCATGAAAGTCGCATCCGAAATGGGTATATTGGGTTTGATACCTCTTTTCATTATGTATATTTATTTTGCCAAGGCAGCCCTCCTCGACGCCAGAAAGATCAAGGATGATTTCCTTCGGCGGCTTCAGCTTTCTCTCGGGGCGATATGGATAGCTCTTATAGTGAATAGTCTCGCATATTTTAAGTTCTTTGAGGATCCGAAAGTCTGGTTCATCGCGGGGCTTATTCTTGCAATTCAAAGAGCGGCCGGGTCGGAGGCGGCGAAAATTGGCTGACACAAAATATATCGAGGCCCCATGCGATATCTGCGGGAGCGGCAGGAAGGCATTTGCCGGTTTTCCCGATACCGGTGAGATCAGAAAGATGGGGCTGAATATTCCGGAGAATATAGTCGTCGTAAAATGCGCAAAATGCGGGTTTTATTACACAAACCCCATGCCTTTTTGGGGAGATGAAGATCTGAACAAGCTTTATTCGCGCGGATATTATGATAAGTATGCGGATCGGTGGAAGAAAATCAAAGAGGTCATTAATCCGAATAGACGGCTGAGCACACTTGAAAAGCTGAGCGAACGTAAGATCTCGAGATTTCTTGAATTGGGATGCGGGGAAGGATCATGCCTGAAACAGGCAATGAAAAGGGGATGGAGCGTTCACGGACAGGATGTGTCGTCGTATTTTGCCGGGGCCGCCAGAAATAACACGGGGGCGGAGGTTTTTCTGGGAAGATTGGAAGAGGCGAAATATCCGGACAATTATTTTGACGCGGTCTATGCTGACAGCGTGCTTGAGCATGTTCCTCAAGTATCAAAAATGATCAAGGAGATCCATCGCATTTTAAGACCGGGGGGCTTATTTTATGTCGTTTGTCCAAATGAAGACGCTCTTGTCAAACATATAAAGCAGCTTTATGCGGGAATAAGGGGGAAAAGCGCTTCTGTCCGGCTTGCGCCATTCGTGAACCCTTATCATATAAACGGGTTCAGCAAAAGAGCGATAAAACGGCTGGCCGAAACTAATTCATTCGAGGTGAAGAGCGTATTTATCGGCAAGGAATATTACATTAGAGAACACGGACACAATATACGGGAAAAAGTAAGCGGGATATTAGGCAGAATTGTGTATTTTGCAGGTAATGCCACAGGCTGCGGGACAAACCTTGAGGCGGTCTTAATGTCCGTTAAGCAGGAGGATGTATGACGCGAAACAACGGGAAAATAAAAGTGCTTCATATCCTTCCGTTTTTGAACAAAGGCGGAGGAACGGAGAGGATAGTTTATGACTTGCTTTCGCGCATTAACCCAATGGTTTTTGATCGGAAGATCTGCGTAACTCATAAGCCGGCGGATGACTTTCAGGCCGTGAGGTTCAACACTGCCGGGATAGACGTGTATGAATTGCCGAAAAAAGAGAACAGAAGGGATCGTTTTATCGGGCTATTCAAGCACCTGCGAGCGAATGATTTTAACATTGCTCATGTGCACACTTATGACGGCAACGAAAACCATGCTCGTTTTGCCTGCGTCCTCGCGAGGGTGCCTGCGATAATAACTCACGACCACCGGTACGCGTACTGGAACGACCGGCCGGTATTAAATGTAATATGGTCATTATTAAATCTATTTACATACAGGAATATTGCTGCATCCGAAACCTGCGGGGATTTCAGGCGCAAGTGCTGTTTGTGGCAAAAAGATAAAGTAATTATCATAAATAATGGCGTAGCTTTAGATTTATTCCGTCCGCCTTCTTATGCCGAAAAAAGGGGGCTGAAGGCATCTATTGGCATAAATCCTGATGCTTTTGTGATCGGAGCTGTCGGCAGATTGGTGGAAGTTAAGCAGTTCGGCTTGTTTATTCAGGCGGCGGCGCACTTCAGGCATAATAAGAACCTTGTATTTATCCTTGCCGGAGAGGGACCGCTTGAAAGGGAACTGAAGGGTATGGCAAAAAAGAATAAATTGGAGAATATTCACTTTTTGAGCTGGAGAGAAGAGATCGCCAAAATATTCAAATGTATGGATGTTTTTGTTATGAGCAGCGAGTTTCATGAAGGATTTGGTCTTGTTACTGCAGAAGCCATGGCATCCGGTATTCCTATTGTGGCGTTGAACAGCCCGAATCATGTGAAAGTAGTTACGCCCGAATGCGGCGTTTTTGTTGGATCAACACCTTCGGATATTGCGGAAGGCATAAAAAGGATCATGCTTGATAAAGATCTAGCCCTGCGGCTTTCGATAAAAGCAAGACAAAGGGCGATTGATTTCTTTGATATAAATCGAGCGGTAAAGGAGCTGGAAGAATTATATCTATGCGCGACAAGATAAGGGTTCCTCATAAACTTGTGACAATTTACGAAGAGGCATTGAACAAATGATAACGGCGCTTAAAAAGATATTAATTCTGACAAAGATTGGGATAATCTGGCTCATCATAATTGTGTTCAGGGAGAGAGGACAGATATGGGTCGAGAGCGAGTCGATGATCCATAAACTTAAGAAGGGATGGAGATACGAAAAAGAAACCGAGCTTCTTGATCGCTTTCTTTCCCCGGGGGATGTTTGTTTTGATGTTGGAGCTAATATTGGGCAGTGGTCATATATGATGTCCAGGCGGGTTGGAAATTCGGGAAAAGTATTCGCGGTCGAACCAATGCCGGTTGCTTTACGGATGCTTGAGCGTGTAGTCAAGCGTTTGAGACTGGACAACGTGGAAATTCAACCGCTTGCCGTAGGAAATAGGAAGGGCGAAGTTGCCTTGCATGTGGACGGGGGATTTAAATTTAGCAATTTACCCTGTGTGCGAGTTATAGACAATGAATGTGCCGGTGCTTCCGATCTAAAGGTAAAAATGACAACTTTTGACTCGCTTGTAGATGAACAAAATATCACAAATATAAAGCTGATCAAATGTGATATAGAGGGCGCTGAAATGCTTTTTTTGCAGGGAGCGATCAATGTTTTGCAAAAAGAATCCCCGACAGTCATATGTGAGATCGTTGCCGAACATCTGGATAAGTACGGGCATAAGCCTGATGATGTACATGCTTTTCTTTTGAAATTGGGATATTCAGCTTATGTGTACAAATCGGGATCTCTGGTCCTTGTCAGCAAAATCAATAAAGACGAGTATAACTATGTATTTATTCATAAGAGCAATGAGCAGGCTTTCAACCTTGCGAATAATGGAAAGCTTATGAAGGTTGTTTATATAGGTTCCCAAATCGGACAGCCAAAGACCGGCGGGCAGAAATATAACTCAAAAGTACTCGGGTACCTTGAGAGATCAGGCTTTTCTGTTGAAGAATGCGAAGTTGGCTCAAGTAAATTGCCCCTGGCCACCTTAAGGATCATTGCGATGAATATCGATCATGTAAGGCGTGTAATGCCCTTGCTTGAAGAGGATACGATCGTTATAGAGGATGTACATTCTATTATGAGAACGGTTTTTCTGAACGTTCTGATGAAGTTCAGGCGCAGAGGAACAATGGTCGGAATATGCCATCATTTGCTTATCCGGGAAAAATCGAATATTTTCCTTGGTGCAGCAGGTTATTTTGTGACATTTTGCATGCTGAGATTTTTTGACGCGATAGTTACCGTGAGCAATTCCACGAAAAGAGATCTTGTGAAATTTGGGGCCAAAGAAGAAAAGATATATGTTATTCCAAACGCTACCGAAGCTCCGAAGATTGAAAAACAGAAATATGGACAGGACGAAACAAGGTTACTATTTGTTGGGACATGTTACTCGAGGAAAGGCCTGGATACTCTCATAGAAGCCGTCAGTTTCCTGAAGAATCATCGAATAAGAGTTGATATCGTTGGCAATCTTGAGGCGGACAGGAACTATGTTTCAAAACTTTACGGGTTAGTGAAGGAATTTGCCATCGATGAAAAGGTGGCTTTTCACGGTTATGCGAAGATCGAGCAGCTCTGGGAATATTACCGTAAGGCGGATATTTTTGTTTTGCCTTCATTATGGGAGGGTTTCGGGATCGTATTTCTCGACGCGATGTCTTTTGGTCTGCCCATTATCACAACGAATGCAGGAGCTATTCCCGATCTTGTTAAACATGAAGAAAACGGCCTGTTGGTTAAACCCGGGAATTCCAGGGCGCTGGCATCCGCAATTGAACGGCTCGCGGTTTCACCTTCCTTAAGGCGAAAGCTGGGGCAGAACGGCTTCAGGTTCATGCGTGACCATAAAGAATATTCTTCCTGGGATCTTGTGGGGGAAAGATTCAAGTCTGTTGTTGAGTCACTTATAAGGAGACGCGCATGCCGAATGTATTGATATTCTCCACGGATTACAAGCCCAATAGAGGCGGTATCGCCGAACACACATATCAGGTGGCAAAACATCTTTCAAAGCGAGGGTGCGAAGTGGCAGTTCTGGCCAAAAAAACAGGCAATTGCGGGGAATTTGACAACGCTCAGGGATTCAAGACCTTCAGAGTTATTTCAGTCCCATTGCTGAGCAGATTGATACTGCTTATTTCCCTGATCTTTATCTGCAAAAGGCGCGGGATAGAATATGTCTACAGCACCATAACAAATCCATGCGGGGAACTAGCTTTCCTTGGTTCATTCTTCTGCAGATATAAAAATATAATCGTGGTTCATGGTTATGAGGTTAACTACGAGGGGCCCGGGCTAAGGGGCTGGATCAAGAAGAAATTAAGGTTTGTCCGCACCCATATTTTAAACCGTGCCGACACGGTCATTGCGGTAAGTGAAAATACGCGGCAAAACCTTGTCAGATCGGGGGTGGAAGACAGCAGGATAAAAGTTATTCCAAACGGCGTTGATCCGGATGATTGGAAGCACAGGGGCGGGGACGAAGAACTTATCGGCAGATACCGCCTTAAAGGCAAAAGAGTGATCCTTACGGTGGGGAAATTGATCAGACGCAAGAATCATGAAACTGTCATTAAGGCATTGAGCATGATCAGGTCCGTATTGCCGGATACCAGATATCTGATCGCCGGAGAAGGACCTCACGAGGGGAATTTAAGGCGTTTGGCGGCAGATCTGCGCCTGGAAGAGCATGTTATATTCTTGGGCGGAGCGCATCAGGGAAAACTTAACAGGCTATATAATACCTGCGATATCTTTGTAATGCCGAATACTCAACATGGCTCAAGCGTGGAAGGTTTCGGGATCGTTTTTCTTGAAGCAAATGCCTGCAGAAAGCCCGTGATAGCAGGCAGATCAGGGGGTGTGGTGGACGCAGTCGTGGATGGAGAAACGGGTTTTCTTGTGGATCCATGTGACGAGAAACAACTGGCAGACAGGATAATAAAGCTGCTCGGTGACGCCGATCTCGCAAGGCGCTTAGGACAAAAAGGATTTGATAGAGTTATGGCCCAATTTACATGGAACTCGATTGTCTCAAGGATAATGGCTGTTTTTGAGGAGGCTTAAGTGATAAAACATAAGGTTCTGCTTATGACCCCTTCCCTCAATTACGGGGGGGAGGAATTATCAACGATCAACATTGCCCGGGAGCTGATGGCCAGAGGGCACAAGGTGGCTTACATGTCTTCGGGGGGCCCGATCGAGAAGTTTTTGCGCAGGTATTCCATCAGGTTTGTTAAGGCAAATATTAATGGAAGGGGACCCGTGGGAATTGTGAGGGGGGCGGCGGAAATATACAGATTCTTAAAAAAAGAGCCGGCATCGATCATTCACGCTCAAACTCCGTGGCCCGCTTTAATGTCGCGCTTCGCGGTTACTTTGTCAAAGCAGAAAATTCCTGTGATCTGGCATGATAGAGGCATACGAAGAAGAAATTACCCGTATGCGGCGAGATTGGCAAATTTGTTTTTTGATTTTGTGATAACGAATTCAGATGACGAAAAGAAGCTTCTGCTTGCTTGCGGGTTGTCTC
>Ga0315284_10000050_pt1 | contig 158940 bp, 103 predicted proteins | sample YL17G09_16_MG_FD_203696 | JGI IMG/M metagenome (GOLD analysis project Ga0315284, IMG submission 203696) | Sediment microbial communities from Yellowstone Lake, YNP, Wyoming, USA - YL17G09_16 | ecosystem: Environmental > Aquatic > Freshwater > Lake > Sediment | place: USA: Wyoming | collected... | reverse complement strand
TACTCTGGACAACGCTGTTTTTTATTATTTTCTATAATTTATCGTTTCTTTCGCGGTTACATACGAACTGGTTGCAATACCTGGTGGGAGACACCGATGCGCCTTTCCTGTGGATTAAGACGATACTCATGGTTTTCATAATGCCCTGGGTTATTGTCATATATATAATTTTTCTCCAGGGGACATCGTTGCTTGTTGGTGGACGAGGAATAATTGAAAGGACCGCGAGGATCCTGTGTTTCGTTCTTTCAAGCGCTCTTCTTTACTCCGTCACGCTACTGGCTTTTTATTATATTACTGAAAAGCAATTGAAAAAGCATGAATTATATATCTCATCAAGTCCATGGCATGATCAATTCCTTATAATCCCGTTTGTATTGAAATTGCTTATATTCGCTGGATTGTTTTATTTGTTTGCCATACAGATACGAATTCTCGCGCGCGTTCATTATATAGAGCCATGGCGATCTGTTGCGGCGCATATAATCGCGGCTGCTCCATTTGTTGTTTTGTTCATGTTGAATGCTTATGGATATATTTAAAAAGGAGATAGTTCTGAGTGTTTTTTTGATCTTGAGTTGTTGTATCACCCACAATCGCGATGAAGTAGAATCGTAACCGAAGCTTGATTGCAAAGCGATTGTGGGCGGCACCCTGGAAACTTGAGTTGCTGCATCACCCACAATCGCGATGAAGTCGAATAGCAACCGAAGCTTGATTATAACGCGATTGTGGGCGGCACCCTGGAAACTTGAGTTACTGTATCACCCACAATCGCCATAAAGTCAAATCGCAACCGAAGCTTGATTATAACGCGATTGTGGGCGCCACCCGGCATTCAGTTGTTTAGAAAATAACGGGGACAGTCCCCATTTTTTTCTTTTATTGATTTTGCGATGCGATTTCGCGGAGATCGTCAAGTTCCGCTCCTCGAAGCCCCAATTTTTTCGCTCTTTTGATTTCTATTAAAGCATCGGAATATTTTTTTTCCTTAATGAGAATTCTTGCGAGACCAACGTGCGGTTGAGCGAAGACCGGATCAAGCTCTATAGCTCTTTTTAAATATCGCTTGATTTCGCTTGCGGAACCATCGCGATGAAGAAGAGTCATTCCGGCGGCATACTGACACATCGGTTCATCAGGGATTGGTAAAGCCCCAGTTTGGTATTTAAATAGAAAATCGGGATCAAGGGATTCCTTTCGCGCGAAAAGAGTAGCAACAGGATCCTGGTATAAAATCATCCAATCGTTACTTTTCATCAACGCATCATTTAATTTCGGAGTCTGGTTTTTAAGGCGGGTATCATAAAGGACAAATGAGATTTGCCATTTATTGAGAATATCTTTCCAATTGGATTTTGTTGTTACTATATCGGTAAAGTCGCGAAATACGGATTCTGGATATAGAGTATCGAGACGTCCATCGATAAAGATGTCGTAACCTTTCCACCAGAGATATCCTCCCCATTGATATGCATTCAGGAGCCGTCCATTGAGATTGTTGTCCTCCATGAAAGCGATGGCACCTGTTGGGAATGCGTATTTTTGAAATACCGGATCTGCGCTCCGAACAGATCGAGGTTGTAATATTATATAAAAACAAAAGGCAATGATAATAATGATTCCCCATATCCAATCTTTAAAAATGAATAAATCGATTTTTCTTGTATGTGTTTGTTTAATGATGTTTTTAATTGATTCCGTAAGAAGCAGTGTTGAAAACATATAGAAAAACGGGAGATGTCTTACGGCGGTAAGCGGAAGAATCATGAATATAACAAAAGGAATAAATTCAAGAAGTTTGATGGGCTTTCCAATGATTATTAAGAACAAAGCAATTATCGCGAAAATCAAATACGGATAAAATAGTGATGGCCATCGAATTACGCTTGTCCACTCGCGGATATAATCCTTGTAAATCTCATTCCCGACCCACTTCAAAGGGTAAACATATACTTCAAGTCCGTATGGATTAATAAGCGGAAACACAATAACAACAAATATAGGAATCCAGGAAACAGAGGAGAACTTTTCCTTTTTTATTTTTGATTGAACAAATATAAAAATCTGATGATAGAAAACAAGGGCGATTCCCATGACGAAAGCGCCATGGATATTAGCCCAGACGAGCATTAACGGAGCGAGTAAAACGGCTTTTTTTGTTTCTGATAATGCGGATGTAAGAATAAACCATGTCAGCATAAATAAGAAATAGCTTCCAAGCTGGGCTCGCAAAGCGAAGAATTCACTTGAAAGAATTCCCGCAAGAATGGAAATGAACAGTGCCCAGTAGTATTTTTCAGGATACCGTTTTAAGTTGAAGAAATAAATAATCAAAATGATTGCGGTGATGAATACCATTTTCAATAGCAGGTGAAACAGGGATGGTTGAGGGGAAAGGCCGATTATCCAATGGAAGAGCCATTCGTGGTTGTGCCATGGAAGTCCCTGTGCGGTGAAAGGTTGGGCAAGTTGTTTTGAGCCATGCATGAGATTACCGGCACCAAGGTACCAGAAAAAATCGTAACCATCATCGCGTTTTAAAGCAATGCCTATGGACGCAATGATGACAAGCGAACATATATAAATTTTGTTAGCTATTTTCGTAGTAGATGGATGCATTTAAAGAATGTGAAATAAATGGGGACAGTCCACACATATTTAGTTTGTTTGTTCTACAAGTCGCATTGTATCTGTGTTCTCTATTCGTTAGATTTGCTTATTCGGGACTGTCCCCATTTTTTCCGATTATTTATTCTCAACCTTGATTTTTCCATCGACTACTTTGAATACGCTAACATCGCCAAGACCCTCAAGCCATTTATGGCTAAGATCGCGATCAACCGCGGTTATCATCAGCTGGCAATTCTGTGGTAATGCCTTGAGAACTTTTTGCCGTCGCGATGAATCCAGCTCGCTGAAAATATCATCGAGGAGAACCACGGGGCTGAGATTCCATCTTGAACTGAACATGTAGTATTTGGCGATAATCAAAGCCACAACCGACAGGCGTGTTTCGCCGCGTGATGCATACTGGCGGATATCCTCACCACGGAAATCGGATTCCATATCATCCCTGTGGGGTCCAATCGATGTTCTTTTGCTGGATAAATCGTAATTACGAGAATTCCTGTAAGCGTCAACAATGTTTTTAACTTGATTATCGTGGTTCAGGTAAGGAGCGAGGGATGGTTTATACGAGATTTTTATGGAAACTTCATCATCGAAAACATTTTCGATTAGTTTAGCAAGATGCGAATCAAGTTCCAGAATTGCCGACGAACGTCTTCGGCTTATCTCAAGACCGAGATTCGCGAGTATCTCTTCATACGGAGATAGATTTTTATCATCCGCATGTCCTGATTTTAAAAGCGCGTTACGATGGTCATGAGCGTCACGATACTTTTTCAGGATTGATGCGTATTGAGGTTCGGTCAGGAGAATAGCTTCATCGATGAAACGCCTGCGGTAATAGGGTTCACCGGTGAGTATTTTGAAATCCTCAGGGAAGAAAGAGATGGCATAGACACCATGGTCGGGACCGGGTAGTTTTTTTCTCGGTTGTCCGTTTATGATAATGCGTCGCGCTTCGCCTCTTTTAATGATACATTCAGCCGAGTGGTGAACATCCTCAACATCGATTTCGATAGACCATCTCGCGAAATCGCTATTATGGGGTATGACCTCGGCAAGTCGCGAAGCCCTCGGAGTATCGCCATTGAGGATTATCCCTATCGCCTCAAGAAGATTTGTCTTGCCGTGACCGTTCTCGCCCCAGAAAAGATTAATCCCCGATGATAGTTCGAGATTGAAATCGATCAGATTGCGAAACCTGTTTATATTGACATCCGTTATTCTCATAGAAAGGCAATCAATTATACTGATAATTGCGATGTTTTTCCGATTGATAATCTCTTAATGCTATTTGTGACCGTTGCAAAAAGGATATAAAAGAAAAAAAATGGGGACAGTCCACATATCTTCAGTTTCTTTGTCCGTTCTACAAGTCGCATTTTACCTATTGTCTCCACACATGCGATTTATCGAGTGGGGACAGTCCCCATTTTTTCACTATTTGATATATGTTATTATTTATATCTACGTTATCCAAATTCTTTGGAGAAAAGCCATGCGACAATCTTTGATTTCGACAACATGTTTGGTTGTATTAATTCTGATTTTTGGATGCTCAGGAGGATCAAAAGACCCCCTGATGCCATCGATAAGCACAGTTAATGATGCTTCAATGGGCCCGAACAATGAGGTTAAGGTGAGTGAAGCATCCGATGTCCTTTATATTGGGGATTCACGTGAGATAGCATACAAAGCATTCGGGATCTATCAGGTTATCCTCGATCCCAAATCGCTTACCGCGGAGATAATCCCATCGAGGAAGTCCCAAACAATCGGGATGACTTTTGATTCCGATTTGACGCAGTTCCTTACTGTCAGCCCTTGTGAGAATTGTCTCGCGATAAACGGAATAAGGTTTATCCCGCCTGATCAAGTGGAGGTTGGATTCGCGGTGAAGCATCCGTTCGCGGATATCGCAAAACGTCCTGACCTGCATGGATTTGATGTTCGCGGGATTGTTCTAGCGAAAGGCAACTGGAATTTTCCACTGACGCTTATCCAGATGGATCAATCGACAATGGCATCCGCTCGTGCGAATGTGTCTTTATTGGCTAATCCCGATGGTTATACTCATCATTTTGATGAGCTCGCTTCCGATCCTCATTATTTCGATCCTCCACGAGACTACAATGCTAATATCAATCCCTTCAAACGATATTTCGTCGATGGCGACACGTCGGCATTCGATCCGCATAACCCGTCAGGGCATAATGTAATGAAAGTCGGCGCGGACTGGGAAACTCAGAAATATGTTTTTAATGTCGGTTCGAGTCCCGATCCGATCGATTTCGCGTTTATTGTGGATTGCGCATATGGACAGTCGGCAACATTTCAGAACCGCACAAATCCGTATTATTTCCTACCGGAGTTCAATCGCAAGGAGGCGTGGAATGTTGATGTGACTCAGATGCCGGGAGGCGCATTCTATTCGGGAGATACATCGTCATTAGTGGATTTCAAGGTGGCCGTATGTGATTGGCAGGCTGGTCTTACCGCTGATCCGAATTATCCTGATACATCCAATCTTGGTGGCATTAAAGCTAAAAGCGATGTAGCCAAAGTATCGATAGAGATACCGGCGGTCAGCGGATTAGTCGAAAAAACAACACCGGATTCAGGCACAGGAACTGAGGAAAATCCGTATGTTTATACAATCAGCGTTACAAACAGTCAGGGAGCTGTTGCAGGTTGGTATTATGGAATTGCCGCTGTTCGCGATGATTTGCAGGGGCAGCAGGGACCGATAGCAATCCCGGAAACTCCAGCAGGATTCCCCTATCCCGGTCCCGAGATCTACGATTATTCGACGTACTCGATATTCAAAGTACGAGTGTATGGTTCGCCTCCGACGCTGGGATCATGCGACTATAATTCGCATCCATATGGCGGTAATCTGGTTTATTTCACTCAGGATGTTTCTGAGCCCGATGGCGATACCGTTTCATACCTGTGGGAGCAGATTTCACCAGCATCGCCAATGGGAATGTTCCAGGATGCCACTGCCAAAGATGCAGTATGGCAGGCTCCGATGCTTTACGATATACCAAGTTCAGGTGTTAAGTTCGATATCCGTATCACTGCATCGGATGACGATGGGCAAAATTCCGCTACCTGGTCTTTATGGGTTTTAGAGAAGAATTCAGCTCCGGAGTGTCATGGAATCGAGACCGATCCGTTCTTCGGGGTGATCCAATGGTGGGAACAAATGGATCTTTCGATAAATGCGTCTGACCCTGATGGGGATGCACTGAGTTATGAATGGGACATGGATTGGGATGGTAATCCTGCGAATTTCATGACTTATTTTACAGGACCTGAGGTTTTAGATTATGCGTGGTATGAACCGGGATTCTACAAGGTGGGGTGCCGATTAACCGAACAAAGGGCAAATCCGTTAAGTACAATCTGCTCAAGAGATTTGATTGATGAAGGTCCTTCGAGCGACATGAAAGTTGATGATTCCTCCGAGGTGAATCCCGGTTATTGCGATGAGGATGTTTTCATGCTCAGGGATAGCTCAGGTAATCCCGTTTATCATATCGTCTATAGAGATTCCGATGATGGTTCCGTGCATTATTGTAAGAGTCTAAACCGTTTCCTTTTTACAGACTATCAGGTAATATCCCCAGGACCATCGTCAGGCTATACGGGTTCTACGGCAATCGGCGGTTCAGGATCGACAATCCATGTAATATGGGTGGAAGCTGATATGTCATCAGTTCCGATACACTATTATTTAAAAATCAACACAAGCACGGATGGCGGAGAGAATTTTGGTGCCATGGGGGGAGAGAGAATAGTCGCGCACGCAGATGATCCGAATGTTATCTGGGGTGGTGATATTTGTGCCGGTCCGGACCCCGATCTGTTTTATATTTTCTACCAGGATTCAAATAGCGGGAACTACCGTTGTTATGCGATAGTCTCCTATGATGGCGGTGTGGTTTGGTATTTTCCGCCTTTCGGTGGAATGTTCCGTGATGTGTTAAGTAGCAATCCATGCTCCGATCCGAGAATCAAGGTTTCCCCTGATGGCACTATTCATGTATTCTGGCGTGATTACCGTGGGTTTAACGCGTGTTATTATGATTGGTGCACTGATGGTGGTACAACATGGCATACCGATATGCAGGTATCTCAGTACTCGGTAAATCCATTTAATGGAAAAATGGCGATAGATGATAACAATAATGCGTATTTCGTGTGGTTTGATACTGACGATGGATATGAATATTTCCGCAGAGCGTTGTGGGGCGATCCGCCTTATCTCGCTTCTGAAACTCGCTTCTTTGATGCTGGTGCATCTAATTACTATGGATCCGATATTTGGGTTTCACCAACAGGAAAAACTATCATTATTCCGATAATTGTAGATATAGGTTCTGGCTATTTCGAGACATATTATACTTATTCCAATACATCAGGTATATGGCTCAGAGATTCTTTCACTCAATATCTTGGTTATAACGCGGTAAGCAACATAGTTTGCGACGGTCGATGGGAGACCGATCCGAATCGAGCGGAAATTTTTGCCGCATGGATCGATAATCGAACATCACTCGCACCCCAGTATGCTCACATCTGGGGTCAGTATGTTTATTTAGCCGAAAGGTTCTAAGATTTTATAATTAAGTTATAATTTAATTCTCTTAAAATCATAATCTTCGGAGGTAAAAAATGAAATATATCCAACTTATCGTGGTTTTATTTCTTCCAGTCATTGTGAGCGCATGTTCGGGAGGGAATGGCAATCCTGTCGCTCCTTCCGACAACTCAAACGATATGACATCCGTAACAAACGAGGAATTCAAAACTACAATCGCATCGGATGTACTTTACACCGGTTCATCGAGGGAAACCGCATATAAGGCATTTGGGATATTTCAGGTGACAGTCGACCCTCAATCTCTCACGGCGGAAATAGTGCCATCGAGGAAAGCGCAGGCAATCGGCATGACATTCGATTCCGACCTGACTCAGTTTCTTACTGTTAGCCCCTGCGCGAATTGCCTGCAGGTTGACGGAATCAAGCTTATTCCTCTCGATCAGGTGGAGGTTGGATTTTCGGTGAAACATCCGTTCGCGGATATAACAAAACGTCCCGACCTGCATGGATTCGATGTTCGCGGGATTGTGCTTGCAAAGGGGAATTATAACTTTCCACTGACACAAGTAGCCATTGATGAATCAACAAATGCCATCGCACGAGCTAATGTAAGTCTCGTCGCGAACCCCGATGGCTACACGCATCATTTCGATGAGCTTGCCGCCGACCCGAATTATTTTGATCCGCCACGCAACTACGATGCGAACATCAATCCGTTCAGGAGTTACTTTGTGGATGGAGGCACACCGGCTTTCAGTCCTCTTAATCCGGATGGTCATAATGTCATGGCTGTAGGTGCTGATTGGGAGACGCAGAAATATATTTTCAACCTGAGCGGAAGTGTTGATCCCATTGATTTTGCATTTGTTGTAGATTGTGCCTATGGACAATCCGCAACATTTCAGAATCGCACGAATCCGTATTATTTCCTTCCTGAGTTCAATCGCAAAGAGGCGTGGAGCGTGGTAGTGAATGATGTAGGCGGTCGCTTCGAATCCGGCAACACATCATCATCCATGGATTACAGAGTAAGCGCTTGCGACTGGCAGTCCGATCTCGATGCCGATCCGAACTACCCCGACACATCGAACCTTGGCGGAATCAAGGCCAAGAGCCAGATTCAAAAAGTCACGATTGAAATCCCGTCTGTAACCGGATTGGTGGAAAAAACAACACCCGATTCAGGCGAGGGATTTATCTGGAATCCGTATATTTTCAATATTACTGTTACCAAAAGCCTTGGAGCATCAGCAGGATGGTACTATGGCATTGCAGCAGTTCGCGACGATCTTCAAGGCATGCAGGGTCCGATTGCGATTCCCGAGACACCCGCCGGTTTTCCTTATCCGGGTCCGGAAATCTATGATTACTCAACTTATCAGATATTCAAAGTGCGAGTTTATGGTGATGTCCCGAATGTAACCGGTTCAACTTATAATTCAAATCCATTTGAAGGAGATTTGGTAAGTTTCGACGTTACCATAGAAGAACTCGATGGCGATACAGTGACATATCAGTGGGAACAGTATTCCCCATTAACACCAATCGGATTTTTTGAGGATTCGAATGTGTTGGATACAGTCTGGCAGGCACCTCCGCTTTATGATGTTTCACCTTCGGGTGTTGCATTCGAACTCAGGCTCATTATGAAAGATGATGACGGTCAGACTGCCACCGTATTTCCGCTTCAAGTCAAGGAGAAAAATTCCGCTCCCGTATGCTCCGGGATTGTGACCGATCCATATTACGGTGTGAAAACAGGTTACGATACCATGTCCTTACAGGCTTATGGTTATGATCCCGATGGCGACATGATTGAATACGAATGGGATATGGATTGGGATGGTAATCCATTGAATTTCAATGTTGATGAAACCGGTTCTTATATACCAACTTACGGCTGGCCAGATCAGGGATTCTATAATGTGGCATGCAAGCTTAAAGAAAGCCGGGTGAATTGGCTGGATACTATCTGCTCGAGAAATATCATACAAGAAGGTATCGCATATCATTCAATAAAGGTGGATAATTCGGATGTTGATGAAGCGGGTTATTTTCTACATGATGTCTGCATGGTCAGGAGCGGCATGGGGAAACCTGTTTACCATGTCGCCTGGGTGACTAATAATGATAACGGTGGTGTTTTTTATGCGAATAACGCGCAAGATCCGCGTGCATTCGGGAATCACCAGGTTTTGTCGAGTGGACCATCGCTCGGTGGTACAGTATATGCAAAGGTTGCCGGGCAAGGACCGATAATCCATGTCATCTGGATCGAGAACGATTCCTCGGTCGCACCAACAGAATTCAAAGTGAAGATCAACTCGAGTATCGACGGCGGTTATTCGTTTGATGCGCTCGGTGGTGAGAGGACAGTTCTTGTCGCTTCTGAGCCGAGCGTAATAGCCACTGCCGATATATGCGCTGGTGCGGAGCTGGGTAAGTTCGCTATTGTTTTCAGCGATAGAGTCAGTGGTATTTATCGTTGCTGCTGCCTGCTTTCGGATGATGGCGGTTTGACATGGCATTATCCAGTAAGTGGCGGATTTTTCAGGGACGTTGTGAGTAGCGAATATGCCGGTGATTTTACTCTCGAAATTTCTGCATCGGGAATCATGCATGTTCTCTGGCAGGATTATCGAACAAGTACATCAAATTACTACTACGACTACTCCCTGGACAACGGAGAAACATGGAATGCGGATATAAAGGTGAACGGGTCATCAAATCCGAGCAATGGTTCGATGGCTATTGATTATAACAACAATGGGTATTTCGCATGGACGGATACCAATGGACAGGCATATTTCGCCAAAACCAGTTTTGGTTCTCCGCCTTCTCTCTCAGGCTCAAATAATTATTTCAATGCAGGTGCAGGTAACGTCAGGGCAACCGATATATATGTCTCTCCGGGTGGTGAAACATTCATTATACCGGTAATATACTACTCGACCGATCATTACGAGACAAGGTATTTCTATTCGTTCAATTCCGGATGGTATATACACAATTACTTTACAAGAATCTACGATCCATCAATACTGATAAACGATATAGTGTGCGACGGACGATGGGAGATTAATCCAAACAGGATGGAGATATTCGCGGCATGGGTTGATACTCGAACATCCCTCGCTCCGTTGAACGACCATCTCTGGGGTGAGTTCGTATATCTCGCTGAACGATTTTAATGGAAAATATCGCAGAAATGCCTTTTATTTAGTTTATAATTTAAACATTCTTTAATTCTATCGGGAGGTTTACCATGAAATCCTATCCAATTCTTATTATTTTAGTTCTCATGGTGATTTTTTCCTCATGTTCGGGTGGCAGTAAAAGCCCTGTAATCCCATCCGATGAAACCAATAATAATGCCCCAATTTCGAGCGAGGAGCTCGTTATCACAAACGCATCCGATGTTCTTTACGCGGATGCTTCGAGGGCAACAGCATATAAAGCGTTCGGGATTTATCAGGTCGTGCTCGATCCGAAATCGCTTACAGCTGAAATAACGCCATCGAGGAAGTCGCAATCTATCGGGATGACATTCGATTCAGACCTTACGCAGTTTTTAACTGTAAGCCCGTGTACTGATTGTCTCGGGATTTATGGAATAAGGCTGATCCCACCGGATCAGGTCGAGATTGGATTCGGGGTGAAACATCCTTTCGCGGATATAGCAAAACGTCCCGACCTTCATGGATTTGATGTTCGCGGGATTGTCCTTGCGAAAGGCAACTGGAATTTCCCACTGACACAGGTTGCGCTTGATGCCACAACAAGTGCGGCAGCACGCGCGAATGTGACTCTTGTTGCGAATCCTGACGGGTACACGCATCATTTCGATGAGCTGGCATCAGACCCGAATTATTTCGATCCTCCTCGAAACTATGATGCCAATATCAATCCGTTCAGAAGATATTTCACTAATGGGAACTACACGACTTTCGACCCGAATAATCCTTCAGGATACAATGTCATGAAAGTTGGTGCCAACTGGGAACTCCAGGAATATATATTTAATATTGGCTCCAGCCCCGATCCAATCGACTTCGGTTTTATCGTGGATTGTTCGTATGGTCAATCAGCAACGTTCCAGAATCGCACAAGTCCATATTATTTCCTGCCCGAATTTAATCGCAAGGAGGCATGGAAGATTGATGTGGAACAGGTTGCCGGTAAATTGCAATCGGGTGATACAGGATCATCTGTGACCTATAAGGCAGAAGTATGCGACTGGCAGGCGGGATTGAGCGCTGACCCTAATTATCCCGACATCGCCAACCTTGATGGGATCAAAGCGAAAAGCGAAGTTGCACTGCTTTCGATTGAGATACCAGCGGTCAGCGGTCTTGTTGAAAACACTACCCCGATATCCGGGACAGGCACTTTATCTGATCCTTATATTTATAATTTAACTGCGGAGAATTCAGAGGGTGCAGCTGCGGGTTGGTATTACGGAATAATCGCTGTCCGCGATGATTTGCAGGGACATCAGGGACCAATCGCTATCCCGGAAACACCAGCCGGTTTCCCTTATGCTGGTCCTGAAATCTACGATTATTCCACGTATTCGATATTCAAAGTCCGGGTTTATGGTTCTCCTCCGACATTTGATCCCTCGTTTACCTATCCTTCGAATCCCATGGAAGGAGAACTTGTTCCATTTGGTATCACTGTCATTGAGCCAGATGGGGACGATATCACAATCAGGTGGGAGCAGATAGAGCCTGTCTCTCCGATGGGATTCTTCGAGGATGCGACGGTTGAGGATGCCATGTGGCATGCTCCTGCACTTTTTGATGTCCCGACTTCCGGTGTCGAGTTTATAATCAAAGTAACTGCATCAGATGTCGATGGACAAAACTCATCATTGTGCTATTTAATAGTTCATGAAATCAATTCAGCTCCGCTCTGCAATGGAATTATAACCGATCCATTTTTTGGAGTAATCCAGCGGAGTGAAACAATCGATATGATGGTTGAACCAAGAGACCCTGACGATGATGCTATTAATATTGATTGGGATTTTGATTGGAATGGGAAAACAATGGGTTTCACCCCGGAAGCATCAGGTCCGGAAATTTATGATTATTCCTGGAGCGATCAGGGATTTTACAATGTAGGGGTTAGGTTGATGGAACAACGGACAAATCCCTTAACGTCATTCTATTCGAGGGTCATTTGCCAGGAGGGGCTTATTAACGATGCATTTAAGATAGACAACTCGTCGGATAATGATCCACACTTCTTCCAGCCGGATGTCTGTGCAGTAAACAATCTCATTGGGAAATTCTTTCATGTGGTGTGGATAGATGCAGATGACAAACTGGTCTATTACTGCAACAATGTATTGGACCCCCGTGGGTTTGGTTATCACAAGAGCATTTCAACACCGCCATCATCAGGCAGCATAAACGAAGCTAAAGTTGCAGGCGTCGGCCCAATAGTTCATGTCGTATGGATAGAAAGTGATACATCAGTTGTACCCACCGTTTACAACCTGAAAATCAACTCAAGCCGTGATGGAGGATTAAGTTTCGGCGCTCTCGGGGGTGAAAGGGTGGTTGCATCTTTGGATTCCCCGGATTATATCTCGGGTGTGGATATCGTTAATGGTCCTAATATGGGAGATTACTACATTTTCTATACTTGTTTATTCAGCCCGAATTATCAGTGTTTTGTGAAGTTTTCAAACGACGGCGGATTGACATGGAATGACGCGGGTGGTGGGAATCTCCGTGATGTCCTTGCGTCACAGTATACGAATGAGGCATCTATCAAAGTCTCAGTTAATGGTGTCATTCATGTATTATGGGGCGATAATAGATCGGGCTCAAAAGCTTATTACTATGACTGGTCTGATGATAACGGCGACACGTGGAATACGGATATTCAAGTGAATACATCGGCGAATCCCTGGCATGGTGCGATAGCAGTTGACGATTACGATAACGCCTACTTCTCATGGACCGATCAGGATGGACAGTTATATTTTATCCGGACTGTTTACGGCCCTCCACCGGTTATGGGATCCCCGAGGGGAATCTACAATCTTGGCTTACCCGCATTCAACGGTACTGACATCTGGGTTTCGCCGTCAGGTAAAACAGTAATAGTTCCTGTTATGTACACCATATCCGGTCATAAGGAAATCAAATATCTGTATTCATTCGATGGTGGGGGAAGCTTCGGCAAATACTTTCAGAGGACATTTGATCCATCAGTAGATACCGATGATATTGTCTGCGATGTAATATGGGAAGAGCAGCCGAATCGCGCGCAGATATTCGGTGTGTGGGTTGATAATCGAACATCGCTTATCCCGTTGAACGACCATATCTGGGGCGAATTCGCGTATCTGGCTGAGCGGTGGCTGTGATTTATAGTTTTATATGCTGAATACAAAAGCTCCTTCGGGAGCTTTTTTTTTCACCGGGATGTTCGCGATCCCGGTGGGGTGGGATTTATCAACTAAGTGCATGTATTACTATTATGTTATAATTATTCACGATAAATCATCAGCAATGGCAAGGCAGGTGGATTTGTAATGAGGCATCTAATAGCATTCTTAATTTCACTCGTTATCATAATTTACTTTTTTGGATGTTCGGGAAAAAGCGATTCACCTACATCACCGAATGAACCTGAGAGCGATTCCTCAGCCATATCAGGTAATCAGTCCGTTCTATATTCCGGAACATTAACTATTGATCCCGTAAACTTGACCATTGAGAATGTGGAAACTCGGAATCCGGATTGGGTTTATAACATCACGCCATTCCTTGGAAATCAGTGTCCCGGAGGATGTTTCAGATTCAAAATTGTTGGCATTGTGGGAACTGTTCTTGAAATCGAACTCACAATCGAGAATCCCGCGAAAATTCAGGTTTACGATGTCAGGGTTGAGTATATAGAACTTTTTGGGAAGACCGTGGTGAATCCGGATAGTTATACTGATTATCTTGGTGTGCCAATTACTAAAGTCAAACCGTTCACGGCATTCGCGACTGATAATCCCAATCGCGCTTTTCCAGTGGGACCGAGCGAGTGGGATACTCAAACACTCTTTCTCGATTTCCCTCCGGGATCGATAGCGGCGGTCAACTATGCGATAACAGCGAGTTTCCCCGGCATGACCGGAGAACCGTACGAGATTAATGGAATGAATCAGGAGGGTGATCTTACTCCTACAGGCGGAACCGCAACGATTAGCTGCCATGTGCTTGACCATCAGGCTGATATCAGCTCAGTATATCTGGATGCGCGTCCGTTTGTTGGCGGTCCGGTTGCGATGAATCCCGATCCGATAGATCCATCGCTTTATAAGGTCGAGATTGGCAATACTCAAGGCGCGCCGGTTGGAACATACAATCAGCTAATCGTGGCTCAAAGTCCGAACCAGCAGAATATCAAAACTTATAACTTCGTGGCGATTACGGTCATTGAGGAGATAGAAAAACCGATCTGGCCTGTCTTGCAGGGAAACAGAGGGCATACAGGAATGGTTGGATTGAACGGTCCTCAAAATATTCATGATGCATACTCATGGAAAGGCATTTATCCTCCGGGATGGAATTATTATGGCAATCCGCTTCCTGTGTTTCTCTCTGAAGATACGATATTTCTTTCTAACACCGGCGATGGCGGTCCGCTTCCATGTCTCGCGATTGATATGACTACCCATGAGGTGAAATGGACTCAGCAGTTCCATGATGACATGCAGAACTGGCTGAATCTCAAATGCATAAATGAAGATGGAACAGTCGTGCTAACTCACGAGACCGGGTATAACAGGCTTGTTGGTCTTGATGCATCGGATGGCAGTTACATGTGGGAGGTGCCAGGTTCGATCAAAGTAGATTCATACCCCACGCTCGATCTCGATGGCAACTTCATAGTACCTCTCGAGAATGTAGGAATAATCAGCATAAGACCATCGGATGGTCATGTGAACTGGACATCGGCAATAGGCGATACATATTATTCAGTTCCCGCAGTCGGAGAGAATGGTGTCATTTACTCAACCCATGGCGGTCAGTGGAGCGGGGATGTTGTGGCGCTCGATCCGTCGGATGGTCACCTGAAATGGACAAGCCAAAGCATTGGATTCTTAAGAGGTAATGCAACGGTGGTGCATCCCAACGGCACAATCCTGGCACATGGTGGAGATGGCTTGTTCTGCTTTCAGGATAACGGCACAAGCTGCATGAAATTGTGGTCGCAGACATATGCATGTCCGTTTTACGCATCTGTCGGAATCGGACCAACAGGTGATATCTTCCTGCTTGATTGGGATGGGACTCTCAGGCGTATCAATCCTGATGCCGGTGTTACAGTTCAGTCGCAACCCGGATGGGGTGACACGGGTCTGTCGGGGAATTTCGTGAGGATGGCAGTCGGTGCTGATGGATTGCTTTATTTTGCGTACTATATGTACATGGATAACGAGTCGTATTTCGCCTGCGCGAATCCCGATTGCACCTTGAGATGGCGACATTACGGGGGAGAATGGTTCATGGGCGATGGTTTATACAGCGCTCCAGCGATTGGTCAGGATGGTACCGTTTATTCATCATACAGAAAAGATGGCTTGGTCGCGTGGAAGGATTAGAGGAAAATTTTATACAAAATGTTGATTTGTTAACCTTGATTTTTTCATCTTCTGTGTGATATAATCAGCTTGGTTATGAGGTAAGATTCCTACCGTTTAAAAAAGGGATCAAGGTCTGCAGGGACTTTCTATATTATCCATTTATGGCCTGCTTTTATTCTATTATACAGGGTAAAGGGCAGGCCCCTTTTTTTATATGGGATTAGTACATGCCGAAACCAAAAGAAAAAGAGAAAAAAATCAAATACGACGACTCTTTGAAGGAGAAACACAAGGGGCACGCGAACCATATCTGCGAGCTTGTCCGCAGGCGCGAGATGCACAAGGTCGCGAGGCTCGTGAAGAACTCGAAATATATTTGCCTGATTTGCGGACGCACTGCCGCTGAATCCGATAATCTATGCCTTCCGGTGGAAATATAATTAATGGATGAGAGGAAGAAAATCGATCTTGATGAATATGCGAGACGAGTTGCTATGCGCGATGAGTCGATGGGGGAGCATGAGAATCATCTGTGTTACCTGTCGCGACGTCGCGAGCTGGCAAAGGTGGGAAGGCTCGCGAAAGGCTCTCAATACATGTGTCTTTTATGCGGTAGAGCTGCGAGAGATCCGAAAAACCTTTGTATGCCGTATAGGATTTAACTCAAGTGATTGCTAATTTTCAGGAAGGTGGATTTATGCCTGAAAAATCGAAACGAAAGACCAGAAAAGAATTATCTGATGAGCATGAGGGGCATGAGAATCATCTGTGCGAGCTCGTGCGGAATCGTCAGATGGTAAAAGTCGCTGAGCTTTCGAGGGACGCGAAGTACATGTGTCAAATATGCGGACGAGCAGCTAAAAAGGCGGAGAATCTTTGTCATCCGGTGGAGATATAGAAAAAATGGGGACAGTCCACATATTTTTAATTATTGTACTCAATCGATAAGTATCATTCTGCTTATTATCTCAGAACATGCGATTTGCCGAGTTGGGACAGTCCCCATTTTTTCCAAGCGGACAAGATGTCCGCGCTACTGCCGACAGAATGTCGGCGTTACCAATTGCCGCCGGGACCGCCATAACATCCCATATCTGAGCGGGAACTATCGGGATCGAGAATGTCTGGATCGCCGGTATTAATGCATGGAGAACCTGAGGCAAGGTGGAAATTCGTGCCGGGATTCTCATAAAGCGGATTGGCGTTTATGCAGCCGATACCGGGGATCAGATTCAGGTAGAGTTCTGTCTGGCAATCGTAGACATCGTTGTACTCAAAGCTGTATGTGGCACCGCTTTGATAGATGCCATAAGCTGTCTGATAGTAACCGCCTGTCCCGCCTTCACCCTTGTGCACATGCGAGATAATCGTGTTTCTTACATCCAGCGTTGTGCAGTCCACAATATACAAACCGTACGCGGTACCATAATAGTAAGTCTTGTCTACGTCGTATATGACATTATTCACAAGGTCCACATCCTGAGAGTTAAGCACCCTGATACCATATACCTCGTTGTAGTTCCCGCCTGTTATGTCATGAACGATTGTATTTTTAACCTGTGTTCCGTTTGAGTTGTTTATATAAATGCCATGGGGATTGCAGTATCCCCCGCCCAGACCAATTATATCGCTGGAGAAAACCTGGTGGACTATTGTGTGTTCAATTAACACATTATTGCCGCCCGAAGCCGGGCAGTTATCAACAACTATGCCATAGAAAGTCGCGTAGCCATAGTCCGTGTTATTGTTGATATCGTAAACTTCGACACCGTTGAGATGCGCATGGGAACCGGAGTGCAACCAAATGCCAATGCAGTCGCCATAGCGGAGATTGACCACACGACAATCTGTGATTTCAGGGGATGTACCATTGCAGTCTATCCCATACCTGAGACCATCGATAACAAAACCTTGTATTGTCGCGTTGTCAGTACCTATGACAACCGCTGAGGTGGCTTCATAGGCTATACAAGCTTCATCATCACCGTCACTCGGATCCCAGTTGACGGATTTCAAAACGACACCGGATTTCAGAGTCACAGGTCCTGTATAGTTAACTCCACTATCATCGACCCAAACCTCAAATCCATTGGGAGCGGCACTGAGACCCTCCTGGATTGTGTTATACGGATATTGTTGCGTGCCGTATTCTGTTCCACTCGTGTTTGAGTCATCAACATAGATAACCTGAATCTCTGACACTTCAACGGTTACAGAATCATAACCGACCGCACCGAGATTATCCGTGACTCTGACTCCGGCTGTGAATGTGCCTGCATTGGAGTATGGTGTGGAAGTCGCAAGACCTGTTGGGTAGGCCACATCCGGTTCGAAACTCAATGGATCAGGATAACCGATCCAATCGAAATCGAATGCGTATTCGGTGATAGAACCATCGGTATCATATGAGGTCGTGGCATCGAAATCGACAGTGTCGAACTGGAATATTTGAGCCGGGTCAGGATCCGAAAACAGGATAGCGATCGGTTCCTCGTTACCGGATGCTACGCTTATGCTGAATGTTTGATATGTCGCGAATTCATCTATAACGAACAAACCGGCAAGCGGGTTTTCAGTCGGTGCAACTCTCTTGATGCCATCCATGGTGTTTAAAAGCGGCGATTCATTCTGACCGGGTGCGTAATTATCTGTTACTTTGATGAGCCCCGAATATATGCCCTCCGGAGCGCCATTTGTATTCACAATCGTGCCCTGGTAAATAAGCGGATCTGATGGGTCATGCCCGGTTCCGGATATCGGAGTTGAACCATCGATGACAATTGGTGAAGTAATGACGCCGGGAACATCGATGAATATATCATTGACCGATGAATCAGCGCGCATTTCGTTGAGCGCATCGCCAACTGCTACACCATGGTTTATATCCACCACATGCACCTCGATTTGCGCTGATGACGATGTATCCCCGCCTTTCAGGTCGTTTGATATGATTTCGAAACGAACCTCGCTTGCCGCTTTTTTATTATGTTGAGGGATTCGATACTCAGGATGGAATCGGTCGTTTTTGGATGCCGCACTCACAGCGTAGGTGCATCCGACAGCGTAGATAAAATCCATTTTGCCATCGAGAGCGAAGATGTAATCCTGGTAGTTGTAATCGCATCCCATAGCCATCACGAGGTTTCCACTCGGAGGTGGATCAGTAACGCTTTGAAAGCCCATGGGATTGGATGGATCGAAATTACCAGCGGAGTAATCATCAAAATGGAGAACATACGGATGAATTGTCGCATCTGTGGGAAATATCTCATCAAGAGAGGAGTCGAGATACGCGGTGTAACCATCAGCGTTTAAGAGGCTGAAATCCGCGACAGTTTCTCCGAGAAGCGGAAATGAAGTAGCGGGAGCGTTTGATACGATAATTCCCTCGACATTAAAAACATGCAGGTCAGCCCTGTTCCTGCCGGAAACAGGTTTAAGAGGTTCACCTACATCGAACGGGTGTTTAATGCCGATTGAAACAACAAGATTTCCATCAGTGTCGAGAGAAACTGATTTAATTTTCGCGCAATTGGTACACGGGGCAAGCATGAGAAAGTTTGTAATATCGACTGATTCAAGAACATCTGTTAGTTCGTTTGTCCTGAGTGAGTTCAGTTCAGCTGTGATTTGCGATGGATTTATGTGGAGATTGAATAGTCCAAGGATACCCATGCCTCCTGCGGGATTACCATCGGAATTCCATTCAGAGATTCCAACGGGTAGTTGAGCGATATTTGAAATTTTGTTTGATGCTGAAATGGGTTCATGAGCATTGGAGCATCCGAGGGAAATAAAAATTATGAGGGTGAATGTCAGGAATGTTAGTTTGTTTTTCATATTATTCTCCTGTATTGAGAGTTGAATTATATATCAAGTTCCCCCCCTCAATCCCCCCCGCAAGCGGGGGGGAATATTAGCACGTTCTTTTCCTTTAATGCTTCCCGCAAGTGGAGGGGGATATATCCTACCAATTTCCATTGGGACCGCCGTAGCATCCCATATCTGAACGTGTGTCATCGTAATCCTGAATCGTGGGATCGCCTGTGTCGACGCAAGGGCTGCCGGCTCCGAGACGGAAATCATAACCTGATGCGTTTACGAACAACGGATCATCGCTGATATTTCCTGTTCCCGGCGGTTGGGTGAGATATGCGACGCTGAACAAATCGTTATAGTTCCAAACAAGATTTGTTGGCGCAACGGAACCGGTTGCTGCGCCTCCTATCGGCGTGCCGCCGGGAGTATGGAAATACCCCATTATGTTGTTGACAAACTTCGGATTAGTGTTGCTGGTGCCTCCGGAATAGGCAACATAAGCGCTTCCCGTATCGTTCTTCTGAAAATCGTAGAAAACATTATTGATTACATTAACATTTGATGTCGTATTGAAATAAATCCCGTAAATTCCTCCTCCCGAACCGGATATCAATTGGTACATCGCATTGTTGTAAATATCCACCTGACTGCAATTGCTCAGGTATAATCCAATAAGGGATCCGGAATCCTGGAAATGGATGTCGTAAATTTTGTTCTGCCTGATTTCGAGATGGAATCCCGATTGCGGAACGCATGAGGTGCAATACATTATGTATATTGTTCCACTGGCATTCGCTTTCACAAGGTCGTGGATTTTGCATCCCTTAACCGTTATATCTGAGCTATTGATATAGATTCCATTAAGGATTCCTCCCGATGATACATTCTGTTGGATGTGGCTTATCTCGGTATTTTCGATTTTTGCTCCGTTCGATGAGAGGATACTGAGAGCTGTCACGCTTGATGAGTTAAAGGTTAATCCTATGTCCGTTATCCAGCAGTTTTTCATAGCTAATTCCGGTGAGCTGAAGATGCTTACACCGGCGTTGTAGCTTCCATATATTTTGAAACCGTCAATAATGAAATTCGTGGAATTGCCTATTGTGATTATCGTATTCGGGCTGTTTGTATAAATCTTTGCCATATCGCCGCCATCGTCGTAATCCCAATTGATGCTTCGCAAAGCGATATTGTTGCAGGATGAGATTGTAAGCGGGGCAGCGTAGTTGCTTCCTGAATCATCGACCCAAACCTGATAACCTGAAGCTGCCGCGTTTAAACCCTCAGGGATGGTGTTATAAGGATACTGCATGGTTCCATCTTTAATAGGGCCGGTGTTTGAATTATCCACGTAGATAACATTAATTTGAGAGACGGAAACAGTCACGGAGTCGTAAGATATTGCCGACCTGTTATCTGTAACTCTCAAACCCGCGATAGGGTTGCCCGCGGTAAGATAGCGAGAGGATTGCGCAAGTCCGGTTGTATTTGATGTATCAGCGTGGAAGTGAGATTGAACGCCATCCCAGTCAAAATCAAATTCATAAAGAGTTATTGATCCATCGGTGTCGTATGAGTCGGTGGCATCGAAATCGATTTTATCTCCCATCTGGCATGATGCCGGATCAGGTTCAAGAACCGCAACCGGCGGATTGTTGCTGATTGCGACATCGATCTTGAAAACCATATATGTAGCGAACTCGCTTATCGCGAAAAGACCGGACAGGGGATTCATTGCCGGATCAACGCGCTTGATACCATCCTTACCGCTTAATAGCGGTAAGTCATTTTGTCCGGGAGAATAGCTGTCTTTAACTTTAACAAGTGCCGTATAGGTTCCCATATCCGCTTTTGCCGTATTAGTGATTGTCGCCGAGTACACAAGCGGATCGGAGGGACTATGTCCCGAACCTGTGTGCGATGAGATATTGACATTTAAAGGACCCGACATGACTTTGGGAACTTCTACTATTATCGAGTTTACCGAACTATCGGCAAGCATCTCGTTTAAAGCTTCACCAACGGGTATTCCGTGATTTATGTCGGCGACTCTGATCTGAATTTGCGCCGTTGATGATGCATCCTTGCCTTTCAAGTCATTGGAGATGATCGCAATATCGATCTCGCTTGCAGCTTTTTTATTATGCTGAGGGATTCGATACTCAGGATTGAATCGGTCGTTTCTGGATGCCGCACTCACAGCGTAGGTGCATCCTACCGCATATATGAAATCCACTTTACCGTCGAGAGCGAAAACGTAATCCTGGTAGTTGTAATCGCATCCCATAGCCATCACAAGGTTCCCACTCGGAGGTGGATCAGTAACGCTTTTAAATCCCATTGGATTCGATGGGCTGAAGTTGCCTGCGGAATAATCATCGAAATGCAGGATATATGGATGAATAGTCGCACCTGTAGGAAATATCTTATCAAGAGAAGAGTCGAGATAGTCAGTGTAACCATCAGCGTTTAAGAGACTGAAATCCGCAACATCTTCTCCGAGAAGCGGAAATGAAGTAGCCGGAGCGTTTGATACGATAATTCCCTCGACATTAAAAACATGAAGGTCGGCTCTGTTCCTGCCGGAAACAGGTTCAAGAGGATTGCCTGCATCGAATGGGTGTTTAATGCCAATTGAAACAACAAGGTTTCCATCAGTATCGAGAGAAACTGATTTAATTTTTACGCAATCCGTGCAGGGGGTCATTTGCAGAAAGTTCGTAATATCTACGACTTCAAGGACATCAGCGAGAGCGCCTGAGTGAAGTGATATCAGTTCAGTTTTTTGAGTAATGGGATCAAGACTTAGCTGGAATAATCCCATTACTCCCATCCCGCCATAAGGGGAGCCACCCGGGAGGAATTCGGAAACTCCGATAATAGGAGCATTTATAGTTAGCATTTTTGCATTTTGATCAGAGGGAGTAAGCGGTGAATGTCCATTGGAACATCCAGATGCTAAAGCAAATAAAATAAATACGAATATGAATACTGATTTGCCGGATTTCATAATTTTCCTTCCTTCGAAGTATTCAAGCTTTTAATTATACTTAATGCGTCAGACGAAAGCATGTGCATCCCGGAACTGTTGAAAGAGTGCATTCATACGATTCCCCCTAACCTTATCCCCTTTCCCCCCTCTCCTGATACCGGGCGAGGAGGATAAAGGGCAAGGTACTCGCTTAACAACTGAATTATTAATGCTTTTTTAATAGTTCCGTCCCGTTCGTATGTTAAGTATTCTTAGTTCTATGCGGACAAGGATGTCCGCGATCCCGGGATGTGAAAAAGCCATGATGTTTATTTTGCATCAAAGTGGGCAAGGATGTCCGCAAAACAAAATCGAAACGGAGTTGGTTATAGCTATTCGAAAATGGCGGCGCGGATGCTTCTAAGGACAGGAGGCAGATCAGGCGGTGTGGCATCAGTGCCGCCTGCTCCTACATAAAGCCTGCAATGGTAGTATGCCACTGCAAGTTCCCATCCTCTATCCTCGGGAAGATCCATTTGTTGAGACCATGTCCGATTCACGGTGTCGAAAACATCAACCCAGGCGTACGCGTTAACATCGTTTTCACTGCCTCCAACGACATAGATATCATCTCCCACAGCGATATACCCCGGAGTTCCCCGCCATCGGGTAAATGTTATCGACGGGTCAAGACTTGTCCAGGTATCAGATGACGGTTCATAATACTCGATCAGGTTCCAACCCGGGTTAGGATCGGTCATATCGTGGTTACCAAAGCCCCAGATTTTGTCACCAACAACCACCCATATTGGACTTGACCTGCCGCATGGTGCATCAGCTCCTCTTCGCCATTCCCTTGTGTTAGGATCATAAATATCGAGCCTTGCGCATGGTGCTGGATATATAACGCCATCGATAAGGCCATAACATAGATAAATTTCATCCCGGTAGACTACTTCCCGACATACATTCCTTGCTACTCCGGGTAAAATCGGATGAGTCGTATCCCAGGTATTCGATTCAATATCATAAACGTCTTGTGTTCTCAAGCGTCCAGAGTAATATCCACCCATGCAATATATCTTGCCGTTATAATGCGCGATTCCGAAGCCGGTTCTCATAGATGGCATCGGAGCATGCGGAGTGGTATCCCAGGTTTCGGTTTCAAGGTCGAAAACTTCAACGCTATATGTCCACTCACCGCCCATAATCCATAATTGGTCATCCACTACTATCGTGCCTGAGTAAAATCTTCCTGTTGCCATTTCAGGAAGTGTCATATCATAGGATGTAATCGTGTCGCCGCAAGGATTTATAGTTACATCAACCGAATCATACGATTGAGCACCCATATCATCGGTGACTCGCACGCAAGCCATCAATGCATCAGGAGTGATATATTCATAAGTCACAAGTCCGGTTGTATTGGATTCCTCAACTTCGAAGCTTGATGGGTTGCCATCGTAATGGAAATCGAATTCGTAAAGTGTTATTGTGCCATCGGTGTCGTATGATGCTGTAGCGTCGAATTCAATCTCCTGGTACTGATATATTGTTGCCGGATCTGGCGCGAGAATCGCGACTGGCGGCAGGTTGCCCGTAGCTACATCGATGGAAAAAACCTGGTATGTCGCGAATTCATCGAGATCGAACAATCCATCAAGTGGATTAGCAAGTGGATCGACTCGCTCGATGCCGTCCATTCCATTAAGCAGAAGCGAGCTATTCTGACCGGGAGAATAGCTATCGATTACTTTGACAAGACCTATATAAGATCCTTCGGCACCGGAGGCTTCGTTTGTGATTGTCGCACTGTACACAAGAGGATCGGATGGGTCATGACCCGAACCGGAGGGTGATGAGACATCGAGGCTTATTGAGCTGATAGTAATCCCAGGGATTTCCACAAGAATTGTGCTTACGGAGCTATCGGCGAACATCTCGTTTAATGCATCACCCACTGCAACTCCGTGACTGATGTCCACTACTTTGATCTGTATTTCCGCTGTCGAGGAGTTATCGCCGCCTCGAAGGTCATTAGTGATTATCTCGATATCAACCTCACTCGCGGCTTTTTTATTGTGCTGCGGCACTCTATATTCAGGAGAGAACCTTTGGGGTTTGGATGCCGCGCTAACGCCATAAGTACATCCAACAGCGAAAATGAAATCGGCTGTACTATTGCCGAGTTTGAAAACATAATCCTGATAGTTGTAGTCGCATCCCATAGCCATAACAAGATTTCCGCTTGGAGGAGGGTTAGTAACACTTTCGAACCCCATTTCGTTAAGGGGATTGAAATTGCCTGCGGAATAGTCATCGAAGTGGAGTATGTAAGGATGAATTGTCGCTTCGGTTGTGTAAATATCATCTAACACATCATCGAGGTAAGGAGAGAAACCATCAGCGTTTAATAATGAGAATCCTGCGATTGATTCGTTCATCCCCGGAAAAGAAACGCCAGTTGCTGATGATAAGATGGTTCCCTCGATGTTGAAGACATGAAGGTCTGCGCGATTTTTGCCGGAAATCGGTTCAAAAGGGTCTCCGGCTTCGAACGGATGTTTTATCCCGATGGATAGAACGAGGTTGCCATCCAGATCGAGAGAGGCAGATTTAATTTTTGCGCAATCGGTGCATGGCGCTAATTGCAGGAAATTCGTGATGTCAACCACCTCGAGAACATCAGTCAATGCCTGTTTACGAAGTGGTACAAGCTCAGCTCTTAGTTCGGATTTGTTTATAGTCAGGTTGAATAATCCGAGAACACCGGTTCCTGCGTACGGAGAACCATCGGAGAATCTGTCTGTGATACCGATTGGAAGGGAGGTTATTGTGGTTCCATTCGGAGTATTGTTCGATGGAGAGGTAATAGAACCTCCGGATGAACATCCGATGAGCAAGCCGATTGTGGAAATCAGGATAGTGTACATTAAAAGCCGTATAAACATAACAAGCACCTCGGATTCGAATTTGATTTGGGATCTACAAGCATGCCGGCGGAACGCCGGCGCTCCCAGTTTCATCACAAGTCGGCGAATTTGCATAAATCGCCGAACATGTTGGCATAAAGGCATCCATCATGGGAAAGAACCGGTGCGGCTGCATAACCGGGTCCTGTATATGTCCATTTAGTAGAGCCATCCGGATTTATCGCCGCAATGCCGTTGGTCAAACCGCAATAGATGGTTCCATTTTTGTCGATTACCGGAGTTGACCAGTGCATCGCGTTCGGATACTCCCACATGGTATGAGTACCATCCGGAGCGATTGCGAACATCTTATACTGAAAATCAGTAGTCATAACGGTGAAATAGATTTCATCATTTGGACCGATACCAAAGCCATCAATGGGGATTCCGGTTCCGCATATCAAGTCCCATTTCTTAGTGAGCTGGGCATCGAAGCACCAGACTTTTGTATCATTATTTAAATTTCCAGCGAATATCACACTGTTATCGCTTCGCACAGCGAGACAAGCCTGTGTATTTAAACTGGCTTCGCTGAAATTTACGAAATAGACTTTGCTGCCATCATCCGGCTTTAATCCCCATAATTCAAATCCTGATTTCACATATATGATTCCGTTCTGTCCCTGAGCGGGAGCGGTGCACCAGTTCCAGTCGGTTGCTGTGCGCCAGACCTGATTGCCGAATTTATCGAATCGCTTTGTGTTGTAACTTCCGTCATCCTCACCGGAAACAACAAGATCGCCATTTTCGAGGATCAAACCATAGGTGTTTGATGAAACTGAATACATGTAGCTCGTAATCCAGAGTTCCTCCCCGGTTTCTGTATTTACTCCTGAGACTCGTCCCTCGAAGAATCCTGTGTTCAAGCCACAGTATACGACCGAATCATCCGGAGTTACGCCGAGAGGCTTGTTCCAGTCTGACCATACTGATGGTGTGTAAGTCCATTTCTCGGAGCCATCAGGATTAACAGCCGATACGATCCCGCCATTGCCAACAGTTCCGTAATAAATCGTGCCGTCATAACCCTCAATCGCAAGGAGCGCGTTACTGCCCGGACCATCGTATGACCATGCGACATGATTAGTCTGAGGACCAACAACATCCGTTCGTCCCGCATGAGTGGGGTCATGCTGGAACTGCGGCCAGTATGAACCGGTTGTTTCTTCGAAAACCGTTATTTCGACATAGTTGTATGTTCTTATGTTCTGAGGATTAGGGCTTTGAGCCATGATGAGCTGATTATACATACCGACAGGAGCGCCTTCGGTATTGGAAATCATAATAGAGAAACCGCCCTGTTGAGGACCCAGCGGCAGCATCCGGACAACGCTGCCTATAAACGGTCTCGCATCAAGGTAAACAAGTCCCCAATCCTCCTGATGGTCATCAACGTGGCAGTAGATTATCGAGGAGCCACCGGATGGCGTCAGAGTACCGGTTTGCATTATGTCATTGATTTCATATGGCTCACCGCAGTTCAGAGGGAAGCTCGCGGTTATAACATAATTGACCGCAGCGATTGAACCGGGAGGGAAATCGAGAAGAAGAATCTCGGTATCTGTCGAACCCGGGCCTGGCGGGAATGCCCGGTCATCTCTTTCTTTCATGAATGCCGTGAATGGATAGATTTTTGTTATTGGAGTTCCAAGGAAATCGGTGTAGCTATCGGGATTCAAAACCGTTTTACCGAATAGATTCGTATAAGCCAAACGCACATCATAGACCTGGATTTTAGCGGGATTTTCCAGCGTGAGCTCTATCTCTATGACCGTGCCCATAATGCTGAGAATCCTGAACCTGAAACATCCTCCCGGACATCCACCCGCGAGAAATCCAGTTATGTTGTAAACATAATCGGGGATTCTGTTTTCAGTGTTTTTAATCGACATGTTGGACATATCAATCTCGAATGTACCTGAGTAAATGATTTCAGTTTTTGCAGGATTTGATTCGGTTTGAGGAATAGATGGGCTTTCCGGATTTGCTGAATTTCGAGATGAACCTGAACATCCGATATTCATACACAAAATGGAAAAAGCAATTAGAAAAAGAAAGTAGTAACGCATGGTAATTCTCCATATATTTTAGATAGTTAAAATCTCTTTTTCGTTTCCCGGAATCCCTGGTTTGCTTTGTTTGTTCGTTCGAAGCCAAATACAAAACGGGATGCCATATCGCCCCTGAGATTGCTCGGATTAAGATTGTCTTCAGCGATAGTCCTCAGGACTTTTAAATACAAACCAAAAACGGGTTTTAATATCAGGAATCGCCCCGTTGACCAAAGACAAATTCAGGTATTGCGAAGAATCGAGCGGATTCAATATCATTTATTGAAAGCGAGCATTTCCGCCATCTCGATATCGAAGTTGGAATAGACATGAGAGACATCATCGTGGTCTTCAAACATATCCATCATTCTGAGGACCTGCTCCGCGGTTTTGCCCGTAACCTTAATGGAGGAGGAAGGAATCATAGTGAGGTCGGCGGATTCCCATTCAAGATTTCTCCCCTCAAAAGCCTGCATTACATCATGAAGCTCATCCGGCACGGTAAGGACATCGATGCCTGTAGCGTCCGAAACTACATCCTCAGCTCCAGCATCAAGCGCAATCTCCATGATTTTGTCTTCATTGGTTCCCTTGTCGAAATGGATTAGCCCTTTTTTTACAAACATATAAGATACACAACCATTGGAGCCAAGGTTTCCTCCATTTTTTGTGAAGATGGAACGCATTTCCGCGGCTGTACGGTTTTTGTTATCGGTGGTAACTTCTATGAAAAAAGCGATACCGCCGGGTCCATAACCCTCGTAGGTTGTTTGCTCATAGATCGCGCCGCCAATTTCACCCGTGCCTCTCTTAACTGCCCTGTTGATATTATCGTTGGGCATATTATTTTGTTTTGCTTTTTCAATCGCGAGTCTGAGGCGAGAATTGCCCTCAGGATCGCCGCCGCCATCACGCGCGGCAACAGTTATTTCCTTGTTGAGTTTGCTGAAAAGCTTTCCTTTTGCAGCATCAACCGCACCCTTCTTATGCTTTATTGAAGCCCATTTTGAATGACCCGACATTCCTCATCATCTCATTTCAGTTCTGATTACCCCCCCAATCCAATGTATATTTTACATGAGATTAACAGTAGCATGCAAGGCAACTTAACACTAAGCCAGCGATTGCCGAGAAGAATTTGTGCCGAAAAAGATAATATTCAGAGCAGGAATTTATCGATAAGATGGTCCATCACTATTCGTGACCAACCCTCCATCCCATAATACCTCTCCTTTAATTCTTCAACATCGCACCATTCGCTTGTCATTTTGTCGCTTTCCCTTATGTTTATGTTCTCATCTCCCGGATCCAGAAGAAAAACCATCCCGGCATGTACTCTGCTCACCGGATCGATAACCGAATAAATCCATCCCTTGAAAACCATCTCAATCGTGTCGGGAAGAAAAAGTTCCTCCCTGAGTTCTCTGTACAAACCCGACATCAGGGGATTCCCGGTTTCATCATCAATGGGGTTTATGTGTCCTCCCACTCCTAGTGAATAGAGATTATGAAGGCGTTCCTCGCCTTGAGTCGAAAGCCTTTTCAGAAGAAAAAATTCCGGTCTGTCCTCTGCCATTCTCCTGATTATCACATATGGAATCAACTGGCGATAGGATTCATCCCGTTCCGCTTGGATTCTTTCAATGTATTTCGCATGGTTTGCGATTTCCAGCGGTATGGACCCGGAAAGCGATGGAAAAAAATCGTGTCCCTTGCCGAGGAATTTCCTGATGATTTCGTCAGCTACGACCAGCACCATCTCGCCTTTGAATTTGTCTTTTTCCGTGTTCATAATCGGATGGATTATAGCATGAAGATTTTTATCGGTTTGGCTATTATTTTTTCGGTTTATGGCATCAAAAAGAAGTGGATGGAAAACCAGCGATTCCTATCAGCCGGGTTAGGGAGTAAGGCAATGATACATGTCTCAGAAGAAGCGGTTGAGAGAGTGAGCGAAGAACTTAACCGCATGAAATATGACCTAAAAGCCCTTTTCAAAGATTTGAAAAAAGAGAATCCGAAGGTTGCGGAGTATATCCAGGTGCAGGCTCAGAAGAGTAAAAATTCTCTTGAGATAATCGGCACCGGAATAGTTGTATACCTGCTTCTGAAAAAGCAGTTCGAAATCGAAATCGAGACTGGTACGGATAATGAATTATCGGATTTCCTGAGGGATATTTCACCTGAAGACCTGTTGAAATTTGAGGATTAAGGTACGAATGCCTTAATGCGTTGAATAAAGCAAAACTTAATTAGATCACGAATCTCCTCCTTAGATAAGCGAAACTTCCCGAGCGGGAAGTTTCGCGTTTTTATTTAAGCTCATCCATTCGGGCTATGACTTTTTTAGGGTGAAGATAATATTCATTCTCGCATTTTTCGATTACGCCCACACCTAGGAAAAGCGCTTCATGATAAACCGACAAATCATCTCCAAGTGAATTTTCACCGGAATCGAGTTTAATAATCTGACCGAGAAGGAATCGTCGCGCGTAATCGTATGGAATCGAGATTTTATGCAATATTCCCATAGGGAGTTCGAGTGGTTTAATATTTCCGATGACTATTTCAAGGCCGTTTGCTTCAATTTGCTCGCATGTTATGGAATCGTCGAGTTTAAAAGGACCGACCGAAGTCCTGACAAGCTGATCGAGATGTCCGACGGTGTCGAGAGCCAAAGCGACATCTCGCGCGAGAGACCTTACATAAAATCCGCTTGCGCATTTCACGTGTAATTCGATTGTTTGATGGTCGCATTTTTTAAGTTCAAGATTGTAGACCATGGTTTGTCGGGGTGGAGGTTCGAATGGTTCATCTCTTCTTGCCTTGATATAGTATCTCTCACCTTGAATTTTGAGAGCACTGATTGCAGGCGGGACTTGCATTATTTTCCCGATGAAATTTTTAACAAGCGAATCGAGTTCATGTTGTCCGAATTCAGGGACAGGCTTGGATTCTGTGATTTTACCTTTTGAATCAAGCGTATCGGTCAACGAGCCTAATTTAATAATGCCTTTATATTCCTTTGGATGTCGAAGCACATATTCCGCAAGGCGGTTTGCTCGGCCGAGACAGATTACGAGCACTCCGCGCGCTGATGGGTCGAGCGTGCCGGTGTGTCCGAGCTTTTGTGATTTGTCAACTCCGAGCAAACGTTTCAACAGGCGGACAATGTCATGCGAGCTCGGTCCTTGGGGTTTGTTTATATTGAGAAAGCCATCAGGTAACATTTTTATAATTCCTGGCAATCCAGTTGGGACAGTCCCCGAATTGAAATCAAAAAGGGGACAGTCCACCCAGATGATTTGCTTTGGTTATTATTTATCTAACTGTCTCAATCGACAAGATTATAGTTCTTAGCGATTCAGTTGGGACTGTCCCCTTTTTGCTCCTTTTTGATTTACTCTTTTTCTGGAGCGGATGGAAGTCGCACAACAAAAGTCGAACCTTTGGAGGAGGTATTCTCGACATAAATCGAGCCGCCATGCTGATTGACAAGTGTTTGGCTTACCGCGAGTCCAAGGCCGGTCCCCTGGTCATGTTCCCTGGTCGTGAAAAATGGTTCGAAGATCTTATCGAGATGCTCAAGCGGGATGCCGCATCCGTTATCTTTTATCTTTATTATGACCTCGCGTGAGGATGGGTCATGGTCAGTTGAGATGATTATTTTTCCATCATCTTTTATCGCCTGTGCCGAGTTGAGTAACAAATCCTGGAGCACCTGCTCGATTTGACCCGGATCGCCTCGTATGAGGGGGATATCGCTCCTTGTTTCGCATTTAATCACGATCCACTTGAATCGAGGCTGCATCCTGAAGAACGATGCGGTCTTTTCCACCACTTCATTTATATCGAAATCCTTGATGACGTTTATTTTTTTTCGGGAGAAATCGAGAAGTCCCCGCACGATATTTTTGATTCGGTCAAGGTTTGATGAAATCCGCTCGAATGGTTCGTCATCGATGCCTTTCTTCGAAGACTCATTTCTCATGATTTCGAGTATCCCCATGATACCGGTGAGAGGATTATTGACCTCATGAGCGATATTAGCCGCGAGGACTCCGAGTGATGCGAGCCTGTCGGCTTCACGCAGTTTCTCAGCGATACGGAATTTCTCGGTTCGATCCTCGAGGATAATCATCATTCCCTCAAGATTGCCCTCCGGTGACCTGAGCGGTGTCCCCATGATATTCACCATCAGGCGTGAATGCTTGTCCGCAAGCATAGGCGTATCGCCAAAATCAGTCTGTTTACCGCTTAATCCGGCCTCAATAATCGTAAGCAAAACGGGATTGAGATATTCTTTAAACTGAAAAATGGAATCGCCTGTTTTAATATCGATACCAGCACGGGATGCCATGTCGCTCATGGAATCATTGATTGTTGTTATTTCGCCATTCAGGTCGAGACAGAAAATGCCGAGAGGCGCTCGACGAATTATCGTGGAAAGAAATTCGCGTCTTTTCCTTGTCTCCTCCTCAATCGGTTTAACTTGCGAGCGGTCGTGAGCTATGAAAAGGATTTTGAAATCGCCGCCCTTGATAATCGGAGGAATGTAGCTGACAATCACCTGAGCAGGGAATGAGCCTTGCGAGCCGGACATCAAAAGCTCACCATGGAAAGAACCTTCGTTAATCGTGTTTATGAGTATCTCACGGGCGAGGTCGCTAAGGTTCGAATCGAGAAGAGCACCGAAATCTTTTCCGGAAAAATCAATCGGGGAACGACCGTGTTTTGAAGCAAGAGCGTCGTTCACCCAGATGATTCTCGCGCGATTATCGATGAGGGCGACAAACTCCTGCCCAATGGTTAATGCTCTCAGGAGTTCGGATGATATATCAGGCATGATGTCACTTGACATGTCCGAATCTCCTTTTGAAATTTTTTGAGAATCTTTCCCATGTTTGCTCAAGCTCATTTTCAGAAAACATTTTGACTACGAGTTTCCCAATACCAAGAGGATAGACCCAGGCGAGTGATCCCTCTTTCCATTTTTTATCTTTATTAATCGCACTCATTAAATCACGAAATCGGATCTCTATCGAGGGTATTTCACGTGCTATCGGCTCAAAAATCTCCCGGACTTTGCTCAGATCATTATCGCTCATGTCGCCTCTTGAGTTCGATAGCTCGCACATGAAAAGGACACCGACACATACAGCCTCACCGTGAGTGAATTTCTCAAAACCGCCTATGGATTCGAGCGCATGACCGATTGTGTGCCCCAGGTTTAAAACGATTCGTCCAGCCCTGTCGAATTCATCGGATTCAACTATCCCGGCTTTCAGATGAACGAAATCTTCAATCACACTCGCCAGAACAACTGTATCTCTTGTATATATGGCTTTGCGTGTATCAGGATTCCAAATGGAGAGATTCACTCCATCAGGTATTAAGGACATTTTAAAAATTTCAGCGAGACCGCTAAGGAAATCTCTTGTTGTCAGTGTGAGAAGAAATTCCGGGTCTATAAGAACCATAGATGGAGGATGAAAAGCGCCAACCATATTTTTTATACCGCGGAAATGAATCCCGACTTTCCCGCCGATTGAGGCATCAGCTTGCGCGAGAAGCGTGGTGGGTACGAAGAACCATTTTATTCCACGATGGAAAATCGATGATGCGAATCCGGTAAGGTCTCCAATAACACCACCGCCAAGCGCAAGGACTATATCATCACGTTCGAAGTCTAAATCCATGAGCTTGCCAATTACGTATTCCAGCTTTTCAAAGCTCTTCGAATGTTCGCCAGGGGGGACAATAATCCAGTGGGTAGATAATTCCTCTTTTTTGAAAAGCTCATCAATTGGTGTTTTGTAAAGAGTCGAGACATTTTCATCAGAGACAATCGCCAAATGTGGATTGCGGAGCATTTTCGCGATTTTATCAGCTAATGCATGCCTTGCCCCATTTTCAATGATAACGGGATAAGAGCCTTTAAGTGTATTGATTGAGAATTGACTCATTTACCAGTTGCCTGTTTCTCTTTTCTTCAAAGCTTCACGAGCAGCTTTAATCAGATTCTCGTTTCCGCCGTATTCATCAGGATCGGCTCCGATTTTTTTTCTGATACTGGCGGCTATTTGATCGGCAAGTTGCCGTCTCGATTCAAGATTCAGTTCACGACGTCTTTCCATGAACAGTTCGATAAGGCGGGAATCATCATCACTCAGCTTCCGGAATTGACCCTCAGATACGATGAGAGGAATTTTCCTTTCCGATTTTTTCAAATATTTACTCAGGTGTTCGAGTTTGACTGTCTGGTCATGGACAACCACTGTGCCTGCTACATAATCGCCCGGACGCTGGCTCAGCTTTGACAGGAAGATTACAAGGAATCCAATAGCGGTGCCAAATAGAATTAAATCTACTGGACGAATCAGATTTCGAATAACTGCTGATGTGAAATCAACAGGAAGTCCGCTCAGGCGTATTGTGCGTATTTTCATCCTTCGTTTCCCAGGTGTTTGACCATTGTTTTTATATTCGTAAAGGATGTAATAGCCAAAGTCAATTATAAAAATCAACGTTATTGTGAGTCCGTAAAAGGCAGATGAAATATAGATATTTTCTTCTGTAATGTATGCATCGAGGAAGCTAATAATCAATATTATAAGGAAGTCGATAAAGGCAATGATAGCAATGTCGTAAAAAGCGGCGTAGAATCGGGAACCCAGACCCGCGACCGGGAAATTGAGACCGACCCTTTCCGGTGTTACTACTTCTATAAGGTCATCTTCAAACGGCATTTGAATTCGAAAAAATGGGGACAGTCCATAAGGGTTAATTCGCTCTATAGGTTGTATTATACATATTTGGGACTGTCCACATTTTTTCTATTTATTATTCTAACATCGATTTTGCTAAAATTAAGCGGATGGGCAAAAACGAGTTCATAACATCGAGATGGGAATCATGGGAGGAGCTTGAGGGGATTCTCAGCCGCGCAAAGTCAAAAGGGATAGGGTCGCTTGACGATGTCCATCTTTTCAAATTGAGTTCTCTTTATCGTTCCGTGACTGCTGATCTTGCGAGGGCGCGTGCCGCTGAGCCTTTTGGCGATGCGACTCTTTATCTCAACCAGCTGGTCGCGAGAACCCATGCCGTGATTTATGTAAACAGAGCAAAGCCCATCAAGAGCTTCCTTGCGTTTTTTCTACATGGGTTTCCGTCATTGGTTCGAGAACACTCAAGAGTCGTTTTGTTTTCATCTCTGTTATTTTTCCTTCCAGCTTTTCTGGGATACTACTGGATGGCTGTAGAACCGGAATCGATGAATGCAATGTTTCCGATGCTCGCTGAGGAACTAAAAATAATGAACTCGCAGCTTGAGGAAAAACCAGCACTGCTCGCATCAGGAGGTATAAGCCCGGAGATCATGCCGCTTGCATCAAACCTGATTATGGTGAATAACATCAGAATTTCAATCTATGATTTCGCTCTTGGGCTCACTTTCGGGATAGGAACAGCATATAGTCTGGTTATGAACGGCACAATGCTTGGGGGTGTTGCTTACCTGTATTTTTCGCGAACTGCGGATTACACAGTTTATTTTCTCGCCGGTATTCTTCCGCATGCGGTTTTTGAGTTTACAACGATAGTTTTAAGTGGCGCTGCGGGTTTCATAATCGCTGGTGCATTGATAATGCCCGGCAACCTCAGGCGTTCCGATGCGCTGAGGATACATGGTCGGGATGCTGTCCGAATCATGTATGGTGTGATAATCATGATTGCGATTGCCGCTTTGATAGAGGCTTATATCACTCCGATAAAAGCCGAGGATTCTCAATCGCTCGTGGATTGGCTGAAAATCTCCGGGTCAGTTATTGTCGCAATAGGTTTGATGGCTTATTTCAGATATGCGGGACGGAAAAAATAACTTTATCATGAATCGAAAATCTTCATGGTTTCCGATTGGTGGAGAATAGATTTTAAAACATGCACAAGCTCGTTGGACAGACAATAATTCAACTTGAAGGAGTCACATATTCGCATCCGGATTCCACAGGCGTGAAATCGCAATCGACACTCAAAAACATCGACCTTGAAATCGCTGAAGGGGAGATTGTCTCGATAATAGGTCCATCGGGAAGCGGGAAATCGACACTCCTGCGGCTTCTTAACAGGATGTATGACCCCGATAGCGGATTTATAAAATATCGTGGGAAGCCGTTATCAGAATATCCTGTGCTGAACCTTCGACGTGAAATCCTTTTAGTGAATCAGGAGCCGTTCATCGCTCCCGGCACAATCGCGGATAATTTGCGTATGGCTGATAAGGAAAAAAAATTCACGGATGATGAAATGCATTATGTTCTCGCGTCGGTCAATCTTGAGGATAAGGAGCTTAAGCTTGATTCGCAGCGATTATCTGTCGGGGAGAAGCATCGTTTGACACTGGCTCGCGCGTTCCTTTTAAAGCCAAAAGTCTTACTTCTCGATGAACCCGCATCTTCGCTTGATCTTCAGCGCGCGCGTGGCGTGGTTGATACGGTAGGGAGTCTTCATGAGAAATTCAATATAACGATAATCATGGTGACACATCGATTTCGACTGGCTCGACGTCTTGGCGGTGTTGTGGCTCTTCTGGTAGATGGCGTAATCATGGAGAAAGCGTCAAGCGATGAATTTTTCAACGCGCCGAAGACCGATGAAGCCAGGCGATTTCTCGAAGGGCAGGAGGAGGATACTTAAACCGGGATCGCGGACATCCCTGGGACTGTCGCAAAGCGCTGGGATCGCGGACAGCTTGTCCGCACTTAATACAAAACCGTTAATCATGCGGACAAGCTGTCCGCGATCCCGGGAAGGTGTATATATATGGCCAATGACTTTATACAACAGATAACCTACATTGATCTTATCTGGTCGTTCGGACTTGTTTTGCTCCTCGGGATTATAAGCGTTGTCGAGGGACTCAGGTTCGAGCGTAGTCTTGGGATTGGAGTTTTAAGAACCGTAATCCAGCTCTCCCTCGTCGGTTATTTTCTGAAATGGATTTTTCATCTCAGGTTGATGTGGGTAATTCTTATAATTATGGCTGTCATGACTGCAGTGGCTGTGCGAACTGCTCAGGGACGGCTTAAGAAGAAATACTCCGAATTTCAATGGTTGCTTACGATTTCGCTTGTTATCGGATGTGTCATAACGACTTATGTTGTTACGCATCTTGTGGTTGGGGTAAAGCCATGGTGGCGACCTGAATATCTTCTACCATTGTTCGGGATGATACTCGGGAACGGGATGACTGGAGTCGCTCTTGCAGGTGAACGCCTGCAATCCGAACTGGAACATCGGAAGTTGGAGATCGAGACACTTCTTGCTCTCGGGTATTCATCGCATGATGCCTCCGCTAATATTCGTCGCGATGCCATGCGTGCCGGATTAATGCCCACAATTAACAGCATGATGATTGTAGGAGTTGTTCAGCTGCCGGGTATCATGAGCGGGCAAATCCTCAGCGGTGTCGATCCTACTCTCGCGGTTAAATATCAAATCATGGTGATGTTCATGATTGCCGGTTCAAGCGGAATTGCGAGCTGGATTTTCACGCGGTTGTTGCTTGGACGATATTTCACGTCAGCACATCAATTGAAATACTGGATGATATAGTCAATACCGAAAAAATGGGGACAGTCCACGATGGCGGATTCAAGTTGATTGTTACTTAAGTGTTCGCAGAAGACAACAAGTAATAATTACCTATTTACAGGGACAGTCCCCATTTTTTAATAATATCGATGAATCGCTTTCTAAGAGGATGCCCTAATCATCACGAGCATCATCTTGAATTTCTCAATCGCTCTAAGAGCATGGGATTTATTTGCAGGCATGATTATTATCTCGCCTTGTTTTACTTTAAAAGGATTTCCCGAGATTGTGATTTCAGCTTCGCCATCGAGGATACACACCATCGCATCATAGGGCGCGGTATGTTCGCTTAAACCCTGTCCCTTGTCGAATGAAAAAAGCGTGACAGTTCCGACTTTCTTATCGATTACGGTTCTGCTAACCACAGAACCGGTCTGATAGCTCACCATATCCGCGAGAAGAAAAACTCTCTCGAGAAGGCTTTCATCGGATTTTTCAAATTTCATATCAGGCATTTGTATCACCTCACCGGAGATATTCTATTCGATGAGATTGGCTAATCAATATTTAATTTACATTCATTCGTCATAAGTTGGTTTAATGAGATTTGCGCTTTCAGCCACGATACTAATCGCAGGAAGGCTTTCTTCCGTAAATTGAACATTTCACATAGCTAAAGGCGTAGCGCGAATCGGAGGCTTGCCATGGATAACTGGAGAATAAGGATTGCAATCCTCGCGGTGGTTTTGTTCGTGACAATAGCCGCTTTTGTATCCAACTGCAGCGGTGGCGGAAAGGGCGTTATTCCCGATATTCCGAGTAATGATAATCCCCCTGGTGATAACAATGATGATGATTACACCCCATCACCAAAGCTACAAGAGGTTGACCAGCTTGGCATGACTCTTATAGGTGTTGATGGCAATACATATACATTCACCTATACGGGTCAACCGCCGGATATCAATATTGGGGATATCCTGTCAGGTCCTGAAAATGGCGGTTATCTCAGACTGGTAACAAATGTGCGAGACAACGGAAGCCAGCTTGTAATCACTACGGAGCAAGCTACAATTGATGAAGCTATCGATTCGGGAACCCTTGTAACCTCGATCGATTTCACATCTCGGGATAGCTCCTTGTATCGCGCTCCTATGGGATATTCAGCTGTATCTGTGCCTTTAACTGGAACCGAGATTTATTCGGATTCATCGATAAATATCCAGATTACCGAGGGTGATGTAACATTCGCACCTAATTTTCTTCTCGATATGCGATTCGATCCGTCACGCGGTCTAACATATTTCAAGGGGACAGCGAGTGGCGACCTCGATTACGATTTCCAGATACTCGCGACCGGTAATGCCGATTTCGACCTTGCGAAAGAGAAGCTCGTATATTCCTCACCGTTGCGTTCATTCAAGATAGGACCTATCTGGGGAGCGGTGCGTTTCGATTTCTATGCGGGCGTGGAGATCGATGGCGTTATCGATGAGGATGTATCCGCCGGAGTAACCACATCGATGACCGCAACGGTAGGAGCCGAGTATTCCAATGGAAGTTGGGCTCCTATTGTCAACCAGAGTCATAATTTCACAGGAAAAACAATAAGTGGGAACGCGGATGGTTCGATATCGTATCGGGGTTATGTGAGACCCGAGGCGATTATTCTTCTGGCAGGTATGCCGGGACCCAGTATCAATTGCGAAGCGGATTTCGATCTGACAGGCACAGGGCAGTTATCACCACCATGCCTTGTCTATGACCTTGCTGGGGGATTGACATCCGAGATCTTTATCCAGACAGATATCCTGGGCGGATCAGTTCCCGATTACACAATCGGACTTCTCAGTGCAAGCGAGAATATAGACAGTGGCTCAGTCGGTCAGTGCGGTCAGGACTGCCAAAACCTCCTCGTGAACTCGATCATCGGACCATCCGAGGTTGATGGCGGTGGTGCAGTTGAGTATTCGGTTACGGCAAATGGCGATACGGGAATTACATATATATGGTCGTGCGATCCGGCAAACAAAGGTATTTTTGAGAGTTACAAAACGAGCGCTACAATCTTCCATGCTTTGGAGGTAAGCTCTTCAACGGAGATTCAGATTAAGGTTATCGTTAAGTCCGACCATTGCGCGTCGGGAATCGAGAAGAGCAAGACTGTGACGATTGTTAATTCCGGATGTCCTTATGACATCTCAGAGATAATGGGACCATCGATGATTCTCGAGCAGCACTCGAAATTCTATTCGGTCATGGTACAACCGTATTCAGTCCAGGCGGTAATGTTCAACTGGACAGTGAATCCTCCGGATGCCGGATATTTTCTCAGCAACAACGCGAATATCGTGGAGTTTTTCGCGAATGCAGTAACCACAGAATCCGATATAACGTTAAAAGTTGATGCTGATTCCGATGTATGCGACCGAATCACGCGCGAAAAGCAGGTTACAGTCGGGGATGAATCGACTGTCAACTAATGGTATTTTTTTCAGGCGAATGTGAAAGGTGGCAATAAAAAGCGGCTCCGGATGGAGCCGCTTTGTTTATTGGTAATAATTCCAAATCTGAATTATTCAGCCATGTACACGTAATTTCCGTAGATATGCGCCTGTTGACCGGCACCGCCTCGATTATCCACCCATCCAAGGAACAATTCACCGCGATCCGGAGATTGCCCCCAGTTGGCACAGCTAACCACATCATATACGCTGCCAGTTGTATGGTCGATTCTGTATGGAGTTGTTCCCCATGTTGTACCACCATCGGCAGTGTAAAATATCCTTATGCCACTTGTTCCTGCCTCTGGAAGCATTATTAATCTGCCATCGGGTGAAGCAATTATATCAATGTTTGATATACCGGACGTGCCAACTGAATAAATCTGTGATACCTGGGGCGCAGTTGTGAAAACAGCTTTTTTGAGTGTGAAATTGCTTTGATCTGTAAGACCAACGAAGTAAGCATTACCCTTCGTTTCCGTTGTCATTGCGCCATCGATGAACTGGTCGGCGGTTGTCATTACTACTGTGTCGGTATGCCAAGCTGCATCTTTCATTGTGGCCCAATCCATAAGGAACCTGGCGGGTGTCACTTGCCCATCCAACCAGTACGTATATATAACGACTCCCTCAGGCTGATGTATGCTCATCCCTAAGGATAAGTTGCTGACAAAGTCGCCAACTCCAAAAACATCCCTGAACTGTCCGCCACCAAACGGCATCCAGCTATTGCCCCCATTCATGGATAAGATAATAAAGTTCTTGATATCACCTGATGCTTCTTTTTGTTCATAGAAAATAAAGAACTGGCCAAGCCCGAGACCTTTGCTCATAGCTATGTCATCAAATGCACCAGGACTGTCTATAGTAGCTATTACTGCAGGATCGTCCCATGTATCTCCTCCATCAAGGCTTCTTCTTACCTTGAGGTTCCAGACGTAGGGATTGACACTTGTATTGTATTCAACCCAAGCGACTATTATAGTGCTCATAGAACCGCATATTTTTGGATTTCTGTTATCACCAGTCGTCGGTTTGTTGGCGATAGTGAAATAATTGCCAAATACGTCATGATCATCCCCTGTATTACCGTAAATGATGTCGTAATTGGCTTTACTCAACCATACGGCATGATAGCTGTTGTTTGCGAATGCAATACTGGGTTCATAGAAATCGGGATCGGCAGCTGATGAATTATCGATTTTGATGTCTGAATCATAATATCCTTCAACTATAATGGTTCTTTGGCAAATCGACGATAAAGCGTTTGTGCGATCCTCGCTTATTCTGCATGCGACATTATAGAATCCGGGTTTATCCCAGCTATGGACAACCGATTGACCAGTGTCTTCCACGTCGAATGCTATACCCTCAAAACTATAATCCCATTCGTAGATCAAGTTATCGTTATCCGGGTCTGTTCCTGTTGCGCTGAATGTGATTTCATCACCGACCTGAATCACGCCGGAGTATGGTAATGTATCAATTCCCATACATATTGGGGGATGATTGTATTCCATCAGATAAAAGGTGGCATCTTTGGAATTGGAACCATCAGCATCAGTTGCCGTGAGTCTGAGTGTGAATTCGATGCCAGCTTGCGGGGCATCGAAGAGGTCCGGAAGAATAAATTTGGCGTTTTGTACTCCAGGATCGACAAACAAACCAAGAGGTGTTGTTGGTGATACCTGTTCCCACAGGAAAGATATTTGATCACCGTTAGGTTCTGTTACGTTGGCTGACAAATCGATGGTTGTATTTTCATATACGGGAGAGGGAACGGCAATGCTATTTACGGTTGGCGGCGATCCCCCGACACGGATTGGGAAAATCTGGTAGGTGGAGTAATCGACTATTTCGGGACCTGCGAAGGTATTGGGGCTTGCCGGTATAGCCATCGGCCCTTGAGTTCCCTGGAGATCATCACGAACAGCCACGATCCCATAAAATGTTCTCGCACCTGCACCAAGTGTATTTGTGGCGGTCAGGTTATAGATATATGGAGTAGCATTGGAACCGTTTCCGGATGCGGGAGTCGTTTGCTGCACTAGTCCGCACACTGACGGTATTTCCAGTTCGACAGATTTAACATCGCTTTCAGTTTTAATGCCATCAAGGTTTGTCGTGTCAGGAAAATTAGGATCGGCGGTGAGACCAGCCTGCCAATCGCATACGGCGACTCTAATCTCGGCCGATGAACTGATGTTGCCTGATTTAAGATTGTTGGAGGGTATAGTGACATCCACTTTCCATGCCTCTTTACGGTTGAATTCCGGCAGGAAGTAATATGGACTGGTTCTATTCTGGAATGTTGCCGATTGACCATACGCACAGTCGACTACAAAGGCAAATTCAATTCCTTCGCCACCCTCCGGAATATTAAAAATGTAATTCTGGGTTTCCCATGTAGCGCCAGTTGCCATGACATTGTGGCCAGCCGGATTCAACGGATCGAATGCAGGCGCTGTAGCATCCACGAAGAATCGTTTGAATGGATTGATGTTTGCATCATAGTTGCGCACGGGATCAAAATAATGAGTGTCCTCGGCAAGTTCGTCAAAATGATGAGTGTAACCATCGGGATTCGCCATGAGACCGACATTGGCACGGGCGGGTGCGAGATTTGTCGATGCGAGAGCGACAAGTACATGGGCAAAATTGAAATTGCCATCCGAAAGCACTATTCCCCTGACATCGAAACCGTGAAGATCGGGTCGAGAGGCAAGGTTGGGGAACGGGTGCCTTATGGAAAAACCGATCTGTACCTGATCGTTGCCGAGGTATTGGATGCCTCCTATCTGGAGGCAGTTGTAACATGGTGCTTTAATAAGGAATTGGGTCAGGTCAGCGTCAAATGTATGACCTATTGCCTCAGCATTGCGTGCCGGGATTATCTCGGCCTGGAGAGTGGATGGGTCGAGTCTGACATGGTAGATTCCGAAGGCTTTATAGCCATCCATGCCATTTGATGCCCTGTTGTAGAGGACATCCGATGCCTCAACCGGAATTACACCATTCTGCAGATTCTCGCTATCCGGTTTTGCCTGTGGAACCATCGGGTTCCCTTTACCTCCCGAGCAAGCTGGCAGAGCGACAATCAGGATTAAAAAAAGCAATATAAATGAGTTTTTCATATCTCACTCCACTGATAAAAAATAATTAAGAGGCTTGAATTTTAACATAATTTTTCAGAGTTGTTAATCTGTCTTTATCCAAAGAATGGGATTAAATGGATTTAATTGACTTATATCATGTCGGGCATTATACTCTTTCAACTTATTCAAATGTCAAGCGACAACCTATCATTTCATAGGGTATATATGGAAAATCATTAGATTTGTCGCTTTGTTTTTTATTCTAAAGTGTGACCGCTGCAAAAAGGATGTTAAAGAAAACCAATCCGTGAGGTAACTATGTTATGCCTTTCGACAAGATAATAGCTCTTACTTCAGATATTAGATACTACAATCTCAGAGCCAGAACGGTCTCGGAGGATATATTTTCTCTATTCGCAAACTGGAGTCTTTCAAATGAACGCGTGGCGGTGATAAGTCCGCATGATGATGATGCTATTCTTGGAGCGGGTTACACGATGCTGGCATCCGCTCTTAATGGCGCCAGGGTTTATGTGTTGATAATGTGCGATGGTCGAGCGGGTTATACTGAGATTGAACTTAAAAAATCCATCGTTGAAATAAGGAAAGCCGAGACGCTTGATGCATATGGCGTACTCGATATACCATCGGAACAAATAATCCGATTCAACTACCCGGATTTCAGTCTCGGCGCTCGGACTGAGTGGATTTATCCTGATGGCTATGAGGGCGTCTTCGCGAAAATCCTCAAGACATTACGCGGTTTAAAGATAACGAGATTGCTGATCCCGAATGGGTATCGCGAACACTCGGATCATACTGCGGCTTATGATATCGGGCGATTCATAGGACCGCAGGTTGGTGATCCGATCCTACCCGACCTTGAGGAGCCTGTAAAAATCAAGAGCCATCTGGTTTATTCGGTCTGGGGCGATTTCTCTCCGGATGATTCGCTTGTCAGCTCCGCAGGCGATTTTCGAGCGAATATGGCTATCAAGGTTCCGGTTGATATGGAGCAATTGATTCACGAAGCCATTCGGAAATTCAGGTCGCAGGGACAGATTATCGAAAATCTTATAGAACAAAGAATTTCCCGAATATGCAAGGATGGCTCTATTGAGGTTTATCAGGCTATTGACCCGCGTCCGGTTCTGGACTACGAACCGTATGTCCGGCTGGTAGGAGAGATCGATCCATCTTCGCAAGAGCATTAATAGTCCGCCATCGACCGGTCATCACCTTAGACTGTCAGGGGGTTAAGAAGGAGTCGGGATAAATGGTAGATATTATTCGTCTCAGGAAAGAATTTAAAAAAATCACGAAAATCCTCGAAGCTGCCAAGCCGATTAACCGTAATTTCCAGATCCCTACCGAAGAGTTTATAGAACGTCAAGGGAAAGTCTATTCCGCTTTGAAAGCTCGAGGGCTTGAAGTTGGATTTGTTTTTTCCGACCAGCATTACAACGGCGATGTGCCATATCTCGGTGGAAATACAAACATAACAATTGAGCAGGTCGCCGGTGTTATCGGAAAAGACGGTTTTCATATAGTTGCCGGTCTTGAAGGAGGATATATCGCCGAGCAGCTGGCATGTCGAGCGAAGGCGAAGGTTCATAAGGTTGAAATGCTGAAGCTGGCTGATGAGGAATATCCGATTGATGCTGAACGTCTGGAGGATGTAATCATGGAGGCTGCGGGTGGAAAGGTGGATAAAATCGGGCTTTTAACTCCCCACCAGGTTATCCCGTGTAGCATTGTCATGTTCCTTAAAAGTCTTTTCGGAATGGAAAATTTGATTGATGTCCAGGACATCTACTGCAAGGTAAAATACGAGAAATCCGATAACGAGATGCGTTTGATTCGCGATTCCTGCGCGATTGGGGACACGATGATGCGTGCAATGCTTGCCGTGCTTCAACCGGGAACGCTTGAAACCGAAGTAGCCGGATGGGCGTATCTTGTCGCGAAAGAGCTCGGCGCGGAGGAGATGGGGTGGGATGTGATGGTGGGAGCCAATGAGGCTAACAGGACTCTTATCGGCAAAGCATTGAACCGTGCAATAAACAAAGGTGATTATGTGCATCTTGGTGTAGCACCCAAGCGCGATGGGCTCAATTCAAGTATCAGACGGTCTGTAATCGCGGTCAAGAAACCATCACAGGTGAAAAAAGAACAGAAATACTGGTTTGATCTTGTTGAGGGTGCATATAAGGTAGGTTATGAGAAATTCGTTGAGGTCGCTGAGAAGGGGTTACCATCAAGGCTTCAGGAGCAGGCGTTGGTCGATTACTTCCGTGAGAAATCTCCTGAGGTTTCGAAGAAGATAAAGAAGAAAATAGACCTTGAGAGATTGAAGCCATATACGGGAACTCATAATGCCGGATATACCGAGTGCCAGGAATTTTATGGCGCTATCACATTGAAAAGCGAAGAGCAACTTGGAGAGCAAATTGTGATGATGCTCGATGTCGCATTGCGCGGTGTCGGCGATCGATGGGATGATGTGATAATTCCGGGATTTGATTTTGTGGTCATCGAGAATACTCTCGGTAAATTCGGAAAACGGGTTGAGACTTTGAATGATGTTCCGATTAACGTTCAGCATCTTGTCGGAGTTGGATTATGAACGCACAGCATTACAAATACTGCCGGATTATATTTTTCAATTCAATATATTTTTCAATGAGGTATCATCATGCGACTGACACGTAAAATTTTTCTTCCTTTTTTGATTTCAACATTTATGATTTTCAATCTCGGTATGGCAAAAGACTCAAAGGATGTCGAGCCATATCCTTTCTCCTCATATTTCGTGAGCTTCTCCGAGCCGGTGGATACCGAGATAATCGGAAATCCGCTTGATTACGCGGGCAAGAGAATCGGTCTCGATGTGCGGAATTGCGTGCTTCCGAGAGCATACGAGGGTGCGTATCGTCTTGCGTGCAGATTCCCGATAATCGATTACATTTCCAATAATCCTCTTTACATGAAGCAATGGTCGGAGGATACTTGCGAACGGATAAAATCTGAACACAAAGAGAATGGGCTTCAATCTGTCGATTACGCACTTACCCTTTTCAATAATGGATATGATTATGTTGGAATTAACTCTGAAACTGGTGAAATTTCCATTGATGATTTCAAGAAACAACTTGATAATTCTCCTTTTACCGATAAATACAAGGATTTTCTGCATTCGCTCTTTGTAAATTTTCATTACGCTCAGTTTTTTAGTAATCAAGCTTTTGAAAATCTTACCGCTGAAGACAAAGAATTTTTTAAAGCGAATCCTGCTTATTTTATCGCTCCTGATGGCAAACGGATGCCATCGATTACCGGCGATGTCAGCTCGCATTTTGAATTCATCAGGCACGCTCGACAAGTTAAAATGGAAAATATCATGCGCGCAACTGTGACAATGTCCCAGGGCATTAGAAGTTATTTAAACAATACAAGGGATATGAAGCCCGAGGATTTCTATTCTGATCCGAAGAAATCAAATGAGACGTGGTCTTTTGAGTTGCCCGAGGGTCGAGTTGTGATTGCCGGTTACGGGAATGATGCGCACGGTGAAACTGCTGATTTTATCATTGATCTCGGTGGTGATGATACATACACAAACAATCCCGGTTCAGGTATGTGGAGAACTTCTTTCTTAATCGACCATTCTGGTAATGATAAATATGATTCACCTGATAGCGATTACACTCAGGGATTCGGATTTCTCGGTTCAGGATTCCTCGTTGATTTAGCTGGGAACGATATCTACAAGGCTCATCATTACAGTCAGGGCGCTGGAATAATGGGAGTTGGCGTTCTATGGGATAAATCCGGTGATGATACATATGATGCTAACGCCGTGGTTCAAGGCGCTGCGATGTTCGGTCTCGGGATGATTCTCGATGACAACGGAGACGACAGATACAGCTGCGGAACTCTCGGACAGGGAGGAGCAACAACACTCGGTCTGGGAATTCTATCTGATTTAGGTGGTGATGATCGGTATCATCTGAATATCGATGTAGGTAAAGATAATCTTGGTTCGGCTGGATACGGTCAGGGTGGAGCGCTTTCTTTCAGGCATTATCCGTGGAATAAAAAACTTACAGCGTATGGCGGAGTTGGGATGCTCATTGACGCCTCCGGAAACGACCGCTATCGCACTGGTGGATGGTGCGACCAGGGCGGGAGCTATATAATGTCGCTTGGAGTTCTCTATGATGGCGATGGGAACGATCATTACACTGCTGGCACCGGTCAGGGCAGTGGTATTCATGTAACAAATGCAATTCTCATCGATAAAAACGGAAATGATATATACGATGGCGGATTCAGAACAGGGGCATCAGGAGGAGACCGCTCACCTGGTTTCCTGATCGATTATCACGGAAATGATATTTATAACGGCGGTAACGCATGTTATGGGACAGCATGCAAACCCTTCGCCTATTCGCTTATGATCGATTATGAAGGCAACGATATCTATAATGCATCTAACCCGAAAGACATAATCACGATGAACAACTGGGAGAGTTTCAGCGGTGTATGGCCCGAATCGGAACCATATTTATGGCCCTATGCGATATGTCTTGATCTCGGCGGAGATGATAACTACAACGTTGCGCGTCGAAAAAATAACACCGAATATTCGAGCTTCGGTCATGGGATACATATCGATATGGAATGGAGCGGAGGAGATATAATTGGCGAGATTCTGAATCCACTTGAACAGATAAGACCATTTCCGGTTCCCGATTCGGTTAGGGCTTCATTTTGTTATGACGACATTTTAAAGTTAATGAGTCAAGATACTTTTGAGCGATTCCAGGCGGTAGGAAATCTTGTTGATAAGGGTGTAAGCACAATCCCGACCATTGTCGAATCGATTCTCGCATCACCATATCGGCAATATAATCGTGACGCGATGGAGTGTATCCACTATTTTCTTACACAGGGCAAAATAACGGATAAGGAAATCCCTGAATTAGCGAGGCTTCTGGATGCACGCGACTCGGAGGTGGGCACGATAATCGCTGATGATTTTGGTGTTTTCAAGCTTGAAAAAGGAACAGATGGTCTCATTAAGGCACTTGGCGATAACAGCTCTCAGGTCAGACGGTTCGCATTAAGATCGCTTCTGGAATTTAAAAGCAAGGAAGCTTTACCTGTAGTTCGCAAAATGGTTCTCGGAGACGCATCAGAGGACGTCCGCAGAATTGCCGTTCGATATATCGCGAGAATATCTGATGGTTCAGATCCGTATCCGATTCTTGAGGAGGTTTTGCAGGTTGACCCATCATCATCGGTTAAAATCGCTGCGGTTGATAATATCGCGTATCTTCAGGATACACGTGCTCTTGACCTTCTATGCGATTTGTCAAAGTCCGAGGATATATATCTCATGCGCGCGGTAGGAAGAGCGCTTGCGGAGATGTACCAGGTCGATGGCATAGGAGTTTTGATAGAGTCGCTTACTTTCCCATCCATAGATGCTTTCTATAATTACGACCGCAACGTGCCGAATTATATCTCGTCGTACACAGGTTATGAATTCCCCGAAGAACAACGATACGAGCAGGATGCATGGCGAAAATGGTTCGCCGAGAATAAAGATAAAATAGATATTCATCTTAATGTGGATTCATTCCGCGCGTTCACAACCTTGACTGAGGACACCGCGAATCTGCCGGAAACAGAGCAGATTGAAAAGATGGAGGGTTTTCTCAAGGAGTTCCCGGAGCATGGTCGCGCGAAAAAGATGCTTGCCGAGAAGCTGAACGGTGTGGCGTGGAACATGGTGACTGCGGCTCCGGATCAGCCGGGATATAATCCGAAGAAGGGGCTGGAGTATGCGCGTCGTGCTGTTGAACTCTCCAATGACCCGAATTACGCCGATACCCTTGGTGAAGCTTTATTAGCTAACGGAATGATCGATGAATGCGAAAAACTGTGTCGTGAATGGCTCGATAAATCACCAGGAAATCAGTTGTTCATTGACAAGATTGAACGATGCAAGCAATTAAAGAAATGAGATTGCACAAGGAAATCTCATGTCACTTATAAATCCAATCGAGATTTTAAAACGATGCGACAAATGGTATCTCGGCAATGGGGGGATGCTTATCTACGCTCCTCCATTTCCAGTGCATCTCGATGTCCCAGGCTTCTGGGATGAGTGCCACTGGGGCGATATTTCAATTCAAAGGCTTCTCTGTGTGAGCTTCGCGCTTGAGAACGATGACTCGCTTGTCGAATTAAAACCTGTACTCAATGACTGGCGATGGTTTCCCGATAGAATCGAAGCGGATTATGAGCTCAGTATCGTCAAGGGAATTGGAAAGTATGTCCCATCAGGATTATGTCTTCGCGAAAAACGCATGGTAACTCCTGATAGCACTCTTATATGCGAGATTGAAATTGTCAGAAAAAGAAAAACAAAGAACTCATCTAATGATGGTGTAATACATGTAATCGCATGGACATCTCGTCAGAAAGGACGGGGAGACAGCCCCGAAAAACACGATGAATTCAGGCTCGATGACAATTTATTAAGATACACTCAGCATTGTGCTCGACGAGCTCATGGTCGTGGAGAGAAACCGATTGCGCTGTATGTAGCGATGTCATCGCAGCCGCATGCTGATTCATTTGAGGTTACTCCCGGTCATGGAGCGAATCTTGTGCCTGTCCTTTCACACACTCCGTTCTGGGATTCGCTTAAAACCGGAAAACTCTCTGGGAATATAAACGGTGATAATGTCCTTGGAAGTGCCACATGGGCTGGGATGCAATGGTCGAGAAAATTATCCGGTTCCAACTCGTTTAAGCTTCAAATACAAGTCAATGTAAGCGGTTTGGGTGTTGTAGCACAGACATCCTGTCTGTATGATGGTTCCAATAATCAGCAAAACTCATGGCGCGAATTCCTCTCTCTTGTACCCCATTTTCAATCGAGCGACAAAATGCTCACCCGTTACTATTGGTATCGATGGTATGGGATTCGATTAAATTCCGTTCCGAAAGGCGGTAATTATGTCGCTCCCGCTGTCACAGAGGGAATCGCGTATTTCCGAGGTGTGATCACTTATTCGCTGATGTGCCATCTGTATGAATGCAAATGGATGTCCGATCCCGAACTCGCAATGGGATGTCTTCGGAATCATATCGCGCATCAAACCGACAAAGGCCATTTCCCAGGACATATTTACGTGAGTCATGTGAACAAGGATGGCTTCTATCATACAGATGTCGGTCGTGCTGTCAGTGAACTTATCGCGCATCATCCGGATACAAATTTTATTCATGAGATTTATCAGCCATTAAAACGTCTTTTGAATTTTTACCTGAAAGAGCGGGATAAAGAGGGTCTTGGTTTGTACGATATCCTCGACCAGTTCGAAACGGGGCAGGAATATACAAGTCGATATTTTCATGCTGATAATCGTGCCGATCTCTACGGGTGGGAGCATAAAATCAGACTCAAGGGTGTTGATGTTACATCTTATGTTTATCATCTTGCACACATTCTGGAAGAATGTTCCACAATTGTTGGAAAAAGTCGTGACGCGACTGAATATTCAGCGTTGAGGGATAAGATAAAACGTTCTGTGAGAGAGTATATGTGGGATGAATCCAAATCGTTCTTTTTTGATTACAATACTGAAACGAAACGAAAATCACCATATTGGGCTGCGATTGGTTTTTATCCTTTATTATCAGATCTTGCGACTGATGAAATGGCTCTTGCGGTTGCCCATCACCTTGAAGACCCCGAAAAATTCGCGACTCCTTATCCCACTCCAACTGTTTCTGTTGATGATAAATATTTTTCTCCTGATGCTCTATGGAGAAACGAACGTGCGAACTGTCCATGGAACGGTCGAGTCTGGCCTATGGTCAACAGTCATATGGTCGAAGTAATCGCGCGCCTTGCGGAAATCAATCCTGATAAATATCGCCCGATGCTTGTTTCATACCTGAGACGATTCATCGAGATGATGCATTACGAAAAAGAAAATCGAAGAGGAGCAGGTAAGGATTTGAATCGCCCCAATTGCTTCGAGCATTATAATCCGTATGATGGGACGGCATCGGAGTATCGCGGAATCGATGATTACATGCACAGCTGGATTGTCGATTTGATTCTGAAATATGTTGCAGGTGCAAGAATAGATGGCACTAAGCTCATTATTGATCCGTTTCCATTCAAACTCAGGAATTTTCTATTGACCAATCTTAAAATAAGAGGGAGGAAAATCGATGTTTGTTTCGGGATGGATCGTGCTGGACGAGAATCCGAAGGATATAAAATATATATCGATGATGTTCTCGAATTCAGGGATAAGAAAGTCACACGTTGGGAGGTCGAGCTATGATTAAACGTGCGATGCTCGCAGCTGGGATTATCGCCGTGTTCGGATTATTGATGCAATCCAATCATGCATATGCCGCATTAAAACAATACTCAACAGTGAATATACCTGAATCATCGATTTCAAGCGACCGGACATTCAATCCGGAACTATTAATAAGGCACGATGGCGTTGTTTCCTTGAGGCTTCTCGTTGTCCTGTATCCCCGCACGTTCACGTGGGAGATGGATGATGAGTCGATTGAGAATTTTCATCGGGAAATAGCTCAGTGGATAGACTGGTATGATGAAGTCGCCGGTGAGAAACTGTATCTCGATGTCAGTTATCTGGAGATTCATGCGCGAGTTTCACCGAGGGGTTCGGGACCGCAAGGGAAGGATGTTTACTGGATGGGTCCCGGCGATTGCGAAGCGGATTTACTCGCGCGAGGAATAGATCCCGGTGCGTATGATTCGGTTACCTGTTTCTGGGCGTGGGATCGCGACAAGGGACATCATCAGGCATACGGAGGCGCTGCTCTCGGTCCTGATGACAGCTTCGCGTTTCTTGGATACAAGGGTCGAACGAGTTACTTCGGAAGCGCGGTGCTGAAATCGCATCCTGATAATATCAGCAAAGTCTCGATTCACGAATATCTTCACAACATGGATTCTCTTTTCATGACAGCTGGAATGCCGGATAAATTCTTTTCATCCGATGATATGGCGATAAACATGAACAAGCTTCTGGAGGAACGCCTAGGAGCTTTCAAGGAGTTCGGTTATTCGGATAATGATATGCGAATCATGGCGGAGAAGGAGCGTCAAAGAAAAGCCGCATTCCCATGGAGAACGCAGCTTGTGTATTATCGCTGGATGCTCGAACGCACTCCCAAGGAGGATTTTGTGCGACTGCTCTCACGGTTCGGTCGCTGGAAAACGCCTGAACGTCGCGAAAGCCTGTATTCATCATGGATTCTTCCGGAAGGTATCAAACCGTTTCAAGTATATTTCGCCGAACCAACAGATAATCAATCTGCGAAATCAGTGGATTCAATTGATATTGATAAAGTTGATAATTATGTGCACTGGAAGAAAAATCTATGGACTTGTTGCATCGAAAATCCATCTGACAGTATACGATCAACATTCTTCAAAGAGGCTGAATTTCAGACACCTGATAAAATCGAGCTTCTCATTGGAAGGGATAATCTCGAGATTACAGGTAGAATCATTGAAACAATAAATCAGAAACCGGTTCCGGATGCATCGCTCATTGTCGAATCAGACAAGGGATTCAAAGCTGATGCAAAATCCGGAAAGTTGTTCGGACGATTCCATGCCCCTCTTGCCGATGATTACCTCAAACAATCGATCGTGACTCTCAATTCGAATATCGATGGATTTGTAATCTCCCCGTTAAAAGTTGATATGGATGTTCATCCATGCTGGGATCTATCAGCTGAAATGGGCTCTCTTTCAAATGGCGAGAAGGGATTGAAATTAAAACTCGACGGTCCTGAGGGGGATTACAATTTGAATATTGACATAAAACCTGAACTGAACGAGATACAAACAAAGCTTCAAAACGATGGGTGCTTAAAACCGGTGAGTTTTGAACATGGTTTGCAGATGAAAGCTAATACACCATCGGAAGTTGCAATTAGTTCAGAGGATTTCGAAGTACTCCAAACAGAGCCTGTCAACATAGAGGTGCAATGGAACTCAGCTGATGGGAACAAATATTCATATATTCACAGCATTGCCCCGAAATATCCGATTGGCGATGTTATCAAGCGGATTCCGCAGGAAAAACTACCGGCATATATACCTCGAGCGCATCAAATCACGCCTGTAATCGATGGAGAGGTTACAGAATGGCCAATGGAACCATCCTTTAAACTGACACCCGATAACGGAAATATTTTCCAGGGGAAATTCGATAATGCCAACGACGCATCAATTGACTTATGGCTTGGGTACGATGCGGATAATCTCTATGTCGCAGGTAGAATCAGGGATGATGTTCTGACAAACGTCGATATCTGGAACTGCGACAGGATAAATCTCGTTTTCGATATGCGGATGGATACATCGGAGTTCAATTACCCGGAGGGCTCTGCCAATCACACATCATGGCAAACCGATGATTACTGGATTTTTCTGTGCCCGAATCTTCCGGATGGACCGCAAACTATGAGACTCGGAGGGAAGTGTCCCGATAGAGATGCGAATGGTTATTACGGTACGGTAGCCGATTCAAAGGCTGTTGTTAAAAGAGAAGATGGTGGATATCGCTTCGAATGGGGGATTCCGAAAGCATCAATGCCGTATTTCGAACCGAAACCCGGATTGATGACAGGATTCACATTTTTCTATTCCGATTGGGATGAAAGTTTGAGCGAATTGATGTATCTGACGAACTGGGGCGGCAAGGATGGCGGCATCGAATGGCGTTTCTGGGATTGCGGCTTGTTGTGTTTTGCAAAATGAAATTCCCAATGTAGGGGCGTATAATTGTACGCCCCTACTCGCTTTCTTTAGCAATTGTAAGAATTGATGCACCTTCGGATGGAGGACTTATATATATTTCCGGTTCGATGGAGAATTTGTTTCGATATTCATTTTTCATTTTTGCCGAGAAAGATTCAACTGATGATGGTTTAACGAGCGCGATTGCGCATCCACCGAATCCCGCGCCAGTCATTCGTGCGCCGTATGCACCATCGACTGCACGGGCTGTCTCAACTATGAAATCAAGTTGCTCGGTGGAGACATCATAATCATCGCGCAAGCTTGAATGAGAGGCATATAAAAGCTTGCCTGCTGATATCCAATTTCCATTTTTAATGTCATCCACGAATTGAAGGACTCTTTCGTTCTCAGTAATTACATGCCTGAGACGTTTGCTGATTGTATCTGGAATCTCGTTTGAATACTGGACATAAGTCTGAAACGGGATATGCCTGATTGACGGGAAATTTGCGCCACTGAAACGATTTATCAATTCCAGTCCCTGGTCGCACTCGTTTCTTCGACGATTATATTCAGAATCCAAAAGTGAACGTTTGACCATTGTATTGATTATCACAATCGAGGCATCATCAGTGTTGAATGGCACAAGCTCGTGTTCAAGCGTGTAACAGTCGATTAACAAGGCATGGTTGGCTTTTCCGAAAACAGATGCGAACTGGTCCATTATGCCGCACTGGACTCCTATAAATTCCCCATGTTCGGCATCCTGAGCGATTAAAGCGAGCTCTTTTTTATGCAGGTTGAGATTCAGAACGGAATTTAATAAAAGCGATGATGCAACCTCGTACGCTGCTGATGATGACAATCCCGCTCCGATCGGGATATCGCCAATTATGCCTACATTCATGCCGGGGATATTCGCGCTGCGTTTCCTGAATTCGTTTATTACCGCGAGTATGTAGTTTTGCCATCTTAATGATGAATTCACGGTCAATTTCTTTGAGAGATTAATCGCGAAATGTTCTTTAAAATTGCTGGAATACAGATGAAGATTCCGGTCTTTTCTAAGCGATGCAGTTAAAACAATTTCGCGATTTATCGCACAGGGAAGGACGAATCCGCCATTGTAGTCGGTGTGTTCGCCAATAAGATTGACCCGTCCCGGCGCCCGAGAGATGAGATATGGCTTTCCTCCGTATATGGTTTGAAATTCATTTATGGCGAGTTCAGTTTTTATCATTTCAAAAAATGGGGACAGTCCACACCATCCATTTTCTTTATCTGTTCTAAAAGTCGCATTTTATCTATATTCTCTGTTCGTTAGATACTTATTTGGGACAGTCCCCATTTTTTCGAAGCCCTTCGGCTGCTTCCTCCGGAGTGAAATCCCTTTGCGGTTCGCAGAGCATTTCGAATCCGACCATGTGCTTTTTAATTGTTGCTGACCGCAATAACGGAGGATAAAAATGCAAGTGAAGATGCCAGTGTTTTTCGTAATCGCGACCATTCGGCGATTGATGGAATCCCATCGTATAAGGAAAAGGAGAGTGGAAGAGGTTATCGTAGCGAGTTGTGATTTCTTTTAGTATTTCAGACAATCCTCTTTTCTGATAATCGTTCAGATGTAATAAGTTCGGTATGCGCAGGAAAGGAATGAGCAAGGTCTCGAAGGGCCATGTTGCCCAGAAAGGCACAAGCGCGATCCATGAGTCGTTGAAAACTACAATTCGTTCGTTCAATCTCATTTCGATTTTTATGTAATCTGAAAGCAGACCGCTTGCCGTATGCGAATTTATATATTCATTCTGGGATATGTCTTCCTTATTGATTTCATTCGGGATACTTTCGGTCGCCCAGATTTGCCCGTGCGGATGCGGATTACTGCATCCCATCATCTCTCCGCGGTTTTCAAAAATCTGAATGTAGCGTATCTGTTTTCGCGATGATAGCTCAATACATTGTTCAACCCACGTGTCGACTATAATCCTGATCTCATCAATGCTCATTCGCGATAATGAGAGATTATGCTTCGGAGAGTAACAGACAACTTTTGATATGCCATTTTCCCGTTTGGCGAAGAGAATATCTTTTTCCCGATAATAATCCTGATTGCCATCCGATGTAAAAACAGGAAAATCATTATTGAAAACGAATGTGGATTTATAATCGGGATTTTGTGTGCCATTCGCCCTTGTATTATTCGGACAAAGGTAGCATGCGGGATCATATGGAGGAAGATTTGACTGTTCCCGGGATTCTATCTTCCCCTGCCATGGACGGTTCAATCGATTCGGGCTGACAAGAACCCATTCGCGAGTGAGAGGATTGAATCTCCTGTGCGTTTCACGGTTAAGTTTAAACATGGCTTAATATTATAAGGGGACAAATCCTCCGAGTCTTTGAAAAAAACCGAGTTAGGGTGAGCAGAACGGTGTTGCATATGTCCATCGATAGATAGATGCAATGGTAAAAAGGGCGTATGCAATATGCTTCTTCGAGATTTTCAAATCATCGGTTTTTTTACTGATGTATCCCTGCTGCTGTGTTCTTGCAGGTCGTATAGCTCGTTATTTCAAATTCATGAACGCCATCATGACACTGCATGCACACATACGCGAGATTCAATTTCACCTTGCCGGTGACACCATCAGGAGTAATCCATGTTTGGGAGCCATCGGTGCTGAAATAATCCGAGAGCTTGATGCCGGTAACATCGATCGCCCAGATGTGATTATGCATGTCTCCGGTAATATGAGTGGCGCTTCCGTGATATTCAGCCGAGTATGCTCCAAGCGGCATATGGCAATCCGTGCATTTGAGACTGCTCATGGCTCCTGAGACCTTGTGAGTCGCGGCATCATGGCACTGGGTGCATAGTGCAATCACTCCCGTTCCTGGAGCGGATGAATCGTACATGGTTCCCGCGTGGGAACTATGACAGTCAACGCAATTCAAACCGGAGTGTGGACTTCTTAAAAGCTGGCTGTATTGCTGATTGTTCAAGACAAGAGCGTTCTTCACGAGGATCTTATCGACCGGTTCGCGCGAATGGCATGCACCGCATGATGCCGCGCTCGGGTCCTTGGTGATATCGGCAGGATTCTGGCTTGCCGCATGTTTACTTCCTTTGCCATGACACGCCTCGCATCCAACCCCAGCCTCAGCCCATGTTCCCATTATTCCGACAAGGTTATCCTGATGCACTCCGCCGTTATCAGCAAAGCTTTGCCATCCGGTTGAATGGCATTTTCCACAGTCATAGTCTTTGACAGTTCTTGATGGCGACTCATACTGGACAAACTGATGAGAAGCGAGATTGTATTGGACATCGGGTCCGAGGATGATTTTTCCATCGGAATCCATAAAATTAGCTTTATTAGCGTAACCGCCAATCACATATGTTATATTGCCCCATGTTAGACCCGATGGTGGATTGGGAACGCTTGAAAATGGATATGTCGGTGCTGCACTCGCGACTTTATTCAGGATGAAATGATGACCATGCTTTTGCCATTCGTTGTATCTGGCTGAATGGCATGTGCTGCATGTTGCTGAACCGACATAGGAGGAAGGAGGAATATTTACGGTTATCTGAATCGTATCATCACCGGTATTCATATTGGAATCGGTAACGACACATTTCGCGATATATATCCCCTCGCTATTATATACATGTGATGGATTCTGTTCGGATGATGTCCCCGTATCGCCGAAAGTCCATGAATAGCTCTGGATTGTTGTTAATGGAACGAGAATTACATCAACGGTGAAATCGACTGAAAGCGGAGCATCGCCCTGTTCGGGATTCGCATGGACAGTTACGATTGGCGAACTTGGAGTTTCTGCAACGGTGATATCAAACAACTGGTAAGTCGCAAATTCGGGAATTGCGAACAAACCCTCCAATGGATTTGTCATGGGAGGAACGCGATGTACTCCATCGTTTGTTCCAATAAGCGGATGAGTATTCTGCGCAACGGGATATGAATCGAGAACCTTGACAAGACCGGTGTACGTTCCAACTCCCGCTCCGGCACTGTTCGGAACTTTAATCTGAAAAATAAGAGGATTTAATGGATCTCTCCCGTCACCCTGGATTGCCACCGGATTATAAACAATTGCCGGCGCCAAGGTAACACCAGGAACCTCCACTCCGATGCCCTTTACCGACGAGTCGGCGTACATCTGGTCCAAACCGGGTCCAACTGCCACTCCGTGGTTTATATCGAGAACTTTAACATTTAAGGTCGCTTTTGATTGCGTAATCCCTGCCGCCAAATTTGATGATGCTATTTCGACATCTACCTCACTCGCTGCTTTCTTATTGTATTGTGGAACTCGGAATTGGGGATTAAATCTGTCTTCAAAAGTGTTGGTGCTGATACCGTAGGAGCATCCGATAGCGAAATAAAAATCAATCTGAGTGCCTGCAACGGTTGAAAGAATATAATCCTTAATGTCATATGGCGCACCCATGGGCACTACAAGATTTCCCGATGGCGGCGGGTCTGTTACACTTGCGAATCCCATCGGATTTGTCGCTGCAAAATTACCGGTGCCATAATTATTGAAGTGAAGAATATACGGATGAATTGTGGCATCGGTGGGGAATATCGTATCGAAATATGAATCGAGATACCGCGTGAAACCATCGGGATTTGTGAGGATTCGTGGTCCTATAGTTTCCTTTAATCTGGCGAAATTCATCGGCACGCCGGTATTGGCGATAACAATGCCCTCCGCGTTGAACACATGCAGATCCGCTCGATTCCGTCCTGTAATCGGTTGTGATGGGTCACCAGCTTCAAAGGGATGTTTAATGCCTATCCGGAGGATGAGATTATTCGAGGGGTTAAGCCCAACAGAAAAGATTTTCGCACAATCCCTGCATGGAGACGCGGTCAAAAAACCGGTGATATCGACTACCTCGAAAACATCAGTTAGCGTCGGATTTCTCATAGGATTCATTTCAGCTGTGAGCGTGTTGCCATTAACATGAACATCGTATATCCCGAGCATGCCTGTTCCGTTGGATTCGGTTGCGACGGGATTATCGATATTCGTAGATGGTGTCAGGGCTGTATCAACAGCGTTAGAGCATCCGAACATGATAACTATGCTCATCATAATTGCGATATAAGCCATCCGTTTCATAATCTGCTCCGTATGTGTTGATAGTTTAAAACTGGTGGTAAAAGCACGTAAAAGTGAATTTGAGCCACCATTAATATTTTATATCCGCAGTATCAGAAATGATTCATTTTTTTGATAGCAATTATAGGCAATTTTTATAGGTTGTGAAGGTTATAACAAGCAAGGAATATCCCCTTGCTTACGCGCGGGGTGCGTTTTGCCTACCAGCTAAAAATCCCCGTGCTTACGCGTGGGGTGCGTTTTGCCTACCAGTTAAAAATCCCCGTGCTTACGCGTGGGGTGCGTTTTGCCTACCAGCTATAAGATGTTTTAAGTTTCAGCAGTTTCACATCGTAATCAAGATCAGCGTAATCGGAGAACTCACCGTCGTCTTTTTCGTATTCGAGAGCGACTGTCCAGTTTTCATGGAGTTTGTAACCGATACCAGCTGTTAAACTCGTCTGATCTGTACCATCAGTATTGCTGACATCGTATTTCCACCAGTCGGCATACAGGCTCCATCCGTTTGGCGCATCCCATTCAAATCCCAGCCCGTATTCGATCCCTTTACCGCTAAGGTCTCTCAATTCTATATTTTTAGTCCTTGTTTTGAGATAACCCCATCCCGCATGAGCCCACAGGTTGTCATCAAGCATGCCATTCCAGCTGAGCGTGAGATGCGCATCATCATCGGATGCATTTCGTGCGTTATTAGAGCGATCATTAGTGCTGTATTTCAACTCCCAGTCGCAGAATTTTGGTGAACCGATATTCTGAGGATAATAACGAAACATGTATTCCTGTGATAATTCCTTATTCCAGTATAGATGAGGAGAGGTAGCTTCGAAAAAATCAGTATCCGCCAAACCGCTTCGTGTGAGCATTCGCCAGTTGGATGAGAAATCAAATGCCTTTGAGAGATTGTATCGTGCGTTGAGTTTTAATCGATTCACTAACAGCGTGTACTCAAGAATATCACCATTTTCAGGTATTACATGACCTGGATTATCGATGAAATCATCAAGCGCATCCTCATTGGGATACGATTTTCTGATTCGTGACAAATCCCATGATGCGTTGATCTTCGCATCCCGGTTGACATTGTATTTCGCGCCGATATTCAAACCGAATGTGCTTCCAAGCGGATGCATCCTCGATGGTCCGCTTCCGTTTTTTTGAGCGCGAACGCTTGTTGTAAGGTCAAGGCCATTCGTGCTGAAAGCATTCGTAAATCTCGCGAGCATCGCTCCTCCCAGATTTTTATAATCTTTATCCGAATCGAGATCGCTGATACTGTAATTCAGATGCCCTCTCAGGAATGATGAATCCCCGATGTCTCTGTCCCCTGCAAGCGTGAATGTGATATGCCTGATGTCCATTAAATCCATGTTTTCATTATCAAGATTCCTGACTTTCATTCTGAACGATGTATCCCATCGCATCGCTTGAAAATCGTATTTAAGGTCGATATCTCTCGTCTTCCAGCTTTCAGACTTGCCTTCCTCTTCTGTTTCACCGCTTTCGCGATTAGTGAAATTTATTCTAAAATTGTTTCCATTAAGACATCCGTGTTCAATCCCCATATTCATATCACGACGAGAACCCGGCATCGCATCGGGCATTTCGAAATGGTTGAAATCATTCATGTAAGCCCAGAAATGAATCAGGTTGACTTTTTTCCAGTCGAATCCTCCCTGCCAGCTTGGATCCCATGTATTCAACATTGTTAGCTCGATTATGGGATCATCTGATGTTTTCCCGAACAGATTGAATTTGTCGATATAAAATGGCTTACCTTCGAATGGGTCGTGATACCGTCTGAAATACTTCGATTCAGCACCATCCTCTTGTAGCTTGTAGATAACCGAGAATTCTCCCGTGGAGCAGGAGATGTTATCAAGATATGAAACTGAGCCTTGCTCAGCTGGAGCGCTTTGTGATGTCTCCTCCTCAGCTGCGAGTATTCCACTAAGAAGGATGATCAGGATTATTGAACATGCAATCGCAATTTTTTTCATTTTTATCCTCTTTATTCATCGCTTTCGGATTCAAAGAAAAGCGGGTTTGTGTAAGAGCCGTGGATATCGGAGTGACATCCCGATTTCCAGCAAGTACCGCTGAAATGATTTTCACCGGTCATTTCGTTATGACATCGGAGGCATAGCCTTTGGGGATATCTTAAAAGCGCGTCAGTGTGGCTTCCGTGAACGAAATGGCAGGTCAGGCACCCCTCACCTCCGGCGGACATCGAGACATCATGGTCGTAAGTGAAGGGACCCTCCTTGTCGCCATGACACTCAAAACAGAGATTATCCAACTGGTCTTTCAACTGCTTCTCAAATTTACCGGAATGGGGATTATGACATGATATACATGATATCTGTTTCTCTTCGACAGGATGATGCGAGCGCATTTTGAACTCAGCTCGTTTCCGTTGATGGCAATTCAGGCACAACTCAACTTTGTCGCTATTCAATAAATATTTCTGATTCTCTGAATGACCTGAGTGACAGGATAGACAATCCATTTCAGTGAAAAAGTGCTCGGACAAGTACCAGCCTTTCAAATCGTATGACCTTAACGATGAGTGGCATTTGGAACATAATTCCGCGACTTTTTTGAAAGGCATTTTGGGAGGCATCAGTATGCCAGCGGGATCGCCATTATGATTTCCCCCGGCGCCATGGCATCCTTCGCATCCGAAACCATAGATGGAACTGGTTTTATCGCCATCAAGCAATTGGATATGGTTTCTTGGGGTTTTAGGAATTTTTGAGTCGTGGCAGGCGATGCAAGCATCGCTTCCGACTCGTTCAGCTTTTTCTCCTGCATATGATTCAAGATATTTCGGGTCGCGGGTAGAATCTTTATCGCTCGACCAGCCAAATCCATAACACAAGAGAAATAGTAATGAGATTATCATCAGTTTGATAATCGAACGAGATAAAATCCGCATGAGATTTTACTCCTTTGATTCCGGAAGAGTTATGAGATACAGAAGAGCCTGCCTGATTATATATAACCAAACTGCCCTGATAGCCCATATTATATTTAAGATTTAAAGTAAAGAAAGAGGGGCAGGGCATTATTTTTCAACGATTATTATTTGTAAAAAACGGCGACGCCGTTGCTGTGCAGGACATGCGCGGAATTGCCAAAATCATCCCAGTCGATTGCTATCGGAGTTCCGGGGATTGATGTGCTGTTACCGACTCCGCCGAGGCACTGGAGGTCAGCATTGAACACCTTTATTCTCGGCTGCCCATTGGAAAGGATATCCAGAACATAAACATTGTTATCAGGATCGGTGGTCACATCAATGGGATTATTAAACTTGAAGTTTTCATCGCCATGACCGGAAGCCGAAAGTCCGGTGAAAGTGGCTATATCCGAAATATTCCATTTTTCAATTGAGTATTCAGGATCACCTTCAAGGATAATCAGGCATTGGTCATCTGTGGCATCCACTCCCTTAATCGCGGCATAGCTGACCTTCCCGATACCGGAACCGGTTATAGCGGCATCCCATAACAGGGTCAGGTGAGGGATAGTGGTGTATAAATATTCACCCCAGAAAACATGAGCGACTGGGTTGTTTGTTTCATTTTTACCAAAGAATCCAAGGGGGAATTCATGTCCGCTCCAGCCATCAGCATCGAAACAATCTGCAATATAGCTCCTGGTTGGGGTAATGTAAATTACAGTTCCATCAGCCCGATGGAATGCATATGCGCCATGAGTATCCGGTCATATAGGGCACTCTCCACCGATTATTATTGACCGTCCATCATCCTGTACCTCGATCCCTTTTCCCTCTTCAACCGTGACCAGATTGGCAGTGTACCATTTCTGACCTTTACAATAACCGACATCATAACGCCAAACCTCCAGGTCGCTATATAAAATCAGGGAATGGCCTGTTTTGTCGACGGCTATATCAACAGGTGTAACTCCATCCCTCAAAGATGTGCCCGTGCATGGTTTAACATAGATTTCAACGTACTGGTAAGTGGCAAATTCAGGCAGGCTTAAAGGTTCAAGAGTTTTGCCATCCTGGTTGCGACCCATGGCATCATTGCCACCCAGATTGGGATTTGGGTTTTGTCCGACCGGATATGAATCCTTGACTTTGACAAGGCATGGAAGGTAACCGGAAGTGAGACCATAATCGTCATGTATTGTTATTTCGTAAACAAGAGGAAAAAATCGTCCACAACCGGAAATCGGGATCGGATTATTTACAACAGTATCCGTGATGCCCGGGATATGAATTGAAATAGAGGATACTTTTGATTCATGCGCCATCTGATCGATATCAGAACCTACCTCAGCGCTATGATTTATATCCATCACTTCTATATGAAATGTCGCGGATGTCGCGTCATTTGCGCGTTCAAGGTCGTTCGCGGTTATATTAACACCTACCTCGGATGCCGCCTTCTTGTTGAACTGGGGACATCGGTAAACCGGGTTTAGCCGCTCCGTGTAATTATCAGCTGAGATTCCATAAGTACATCCAACCGCGAATCCGAAACTCAAACTTTCGCCCTGAGGAATATTGAATTCGTATGTTTTGACTGAATAATCGGAACCCATTTTCATTACGAGATTTCCCGTTGGATTCAGAATGTCCTCAAATCCGTTAGGATTCGATATATCGAAATTACCCGGTGAATAATCCGCAAAGTAACAAATATAGGGATGTGCATTGGATTGTGTTGGGTAGATGTTATCCATTAAAGGATCAAGATAGGATGTGTATCCATCGGGATTTAAAAGATAACCCGTTGAAAGGTTTATTCCAACCGATGGGAAACTGATAAGAGATGGTGAATCTGTCAGGATGATTCCCTCGATATTAAACACATGCAGATCAAGCCTGTTTTTGCCTGTTGGCGGTTTCAGGGGGTCTCCAGGGCCGAATGGATGTCTGATTCCGAGTCCCATGAGGAGATGATTCTGAGCGTTGAATCCGAGACGGAAAATAATGACACAATCGCGACATGGCGATGAAGTCAGGAATCCGGTGATATCGACCGATTCAAGGACATCTGTTGAGTGAACCGCTCTAAGAGGTTCGATGCTTCCGGTCATATTGGATGTATCAATATTTATGCTGTAAATGCCGAGGAAGCCGGAACCATCCTCACCTTCGATAATACTTGATGGTTGTTGGATATCCTGATTATCATTTAAGAGGATATCGGGCGATATTACATGCCCGCTTGAACATCCGATAAACAGAAAGAGAAAAAAAGTGAAAAATGAAAAGATAATAGTTTTAGTCATTAAAATACACTCACCAGCTTGTGAGTTTTACCAGAAAGGATGGTAAAACAAGTAGGACAGTAGAAAAAGAGTAACGCGACATTTGATAATCACTAAAAATATAGTTTATCACACAAGGCTTTTTTTGATAAGGATCAAGCGAGATAAATGCGTTAATCGTATTCTTATGGATTAAAATTAGTATGTTATAATGCCGATTTTATTGGTGATTATGGCTTTATGCTTTTATCAAGGAAGCCGGTGGATTCCTTGTGGAGTTGAGATAAAAATGAGAATGACGCGACAAATACTATCGATAATCATTTTAGCTTTGACAATCCTGGCTGTTCCGGTTTTTTCACTATTTGCCTATGCTCAAACCGAATCGTCAGATGAAAACAAATATCTCACACCCGAAGATTTGATACAAACGAAGGGTATCTCTGGCGCTTTGCAGGAGTCAGTGGATGGATTATCCAATGATAATGAGGCGCTTGGACGAGTCGTGGAAATCATGGTAGATGGCGAATACTCGGTTAGATCATCATTTGTCAGACGTCAGCTCACAGTGTCAAAAGGCGATGTAATCACGCAAAGCGACATCGATTTATCTAAAAAACGTCTTGAGCAGATAGATTTTTTGCACAATATAAATATCTATTATTACGCTATCGAAGACATCGATGAGCCTCCTGCGATAGACCCGAATTTACCTCCAGCACCGGAGGGAGTGGGCGATATTGTGCTTTACGTGACCGTTTATCAGGATGTAACTGCCTACTACAATCCATCTGAAACCGGGATTGCAATAGGTGAAAAGGATATTTTTAATTCCGGTCACACCCTCGAAGGAGCTTATTACAGATCGGGAAGCACCTTTGAATACTGGCATGTTAAATATTCTGATCCGCAATTCCTCGATTCGCATAACACGGCTACTTTCATGATTTCACGAATGGAGGATTTTTTCGGCATTAGGAATGAGGATGCTTTCGATCTCGGAGAGAGATATTGTGTCAAACGGCATTCGTTCAGGTTCAATCTTAATACGCTTTTCAAAGAGGATTACAAAGCCGATTTTGGGATAGAAAGACAGGAGAACGATATATCCCAATATACAGGCACGTTAACCGACGGTGGAGAGAAATTCTTCCTGAGCGGTGAGAAAGCTCCATCTGCTGATGACCTTATTTTCAGTATCTACCTGTCAAGACAGGACCTTTTGGGCGATCCATGGATTACGGAAGGTTGCAGCTGGGCGATCGGCACTGACCAGGTTTTCGATGGTATCTTAAGCGATTCGAGTTTTGGACGTTATCACCTGACAGGCACAGAATATTTACCTGTGAAATCATTAGTATCGGATTTAGTGGTCCTTCATGGTGAATACAAGACAACATCAGGCGACCCTCCCCATTATCAGAAACCGCGTCTTGGCTATCTTCTCAGAGGGCATACCGGACTCGATTATTTCGGCGACTCATCGATTTATATGTCCGGCGAGGTGCGGAAATTATTCTGGAATAAAAAAGCGATGGGTGTCGCTTTTATAGATTTGGGCAAAGGATTTGATTCGAAAACACTGACATTAAAAAACCTTGAGATGTCCACTGGTCTGGGAATTCGTCTCGATATGAAAAGATTCTGGAACTGGGATGTTATCCTGCGGTTGGATTGCGGCTGGGGAGAGACTGGGGATCGATGGACATTCGGAATCGGTCAGGATATTTTCGGAGGGATATCCGATATCGCTGGAGGAGGTCAGGGTGGCGGTGGTGCCGGCTGTAGCGGATGAGGCGGCACATAACTCAATTGGGAACCGTGCGTTCCTGAGTGTGACCAAGAAAAAAATGGGGACAGTCCACAAACATTAAGTTTCTTTGTGCATTCTACAAGTCGTATTTTATCTATATTCTCTGTTCGTTAGATTTGCTTATTCGGGACTATCCCCATTTTTTTCACTTAGTATAAATCCACGATGCTCAGGGTAGGCTCCGATAAGGACTTTTTCAAATGTCGTAGCGTTACAGCATGCTGCGATGCCCCTTGTGCTATCATATCAGATTATTAATAAACCCTTACCGGAAATCGTTTAATTGTGGATGCATACAAGGGAAGTGGAGGATTGTTATGCCCGACTCAGTTTCCAACCAATCAAGAGGAAAAGACAAAAACACAAAAGGCAGACAACCTAAATCGCCGAAAGAGCGTGTTATACGAATTTTTATATCGTCGACTTTTCGAGATATGCATGAAGAGCGCGATGAACTGGTCTTGCGAATATTCCCTCAATTGAGAAAATTATGCGAGAAACGTGAGGTGGTCTGGGGTGAGGTTGACCTTCGATGGGGCATCACAGATGAGAAAAAAGCCGAGGGGAAAGTGCTTCCAACCTGTCTTGCGCTAATCGATAGGTGCAGACCGTATTTCATAGGTATCTTAGGTGAATGTTACGGCTCTCTTCCGGAAAAAATACCTGAGGAGCTTCTAGAGAGGGAGGGATGGCTCAAGGAGCATGGGGGTAAATCGAATACCGAACTTGAGATTATCCATGGCGTTTTGAATAATCCGAAGATGGCTGACCATGCCTATTTCTATTTCCGCGATCCCGCTTATATAGATTCGCTTCCAAAGGATAAACAAGAGGAATATCGTGAAGATCCGAGACCCAAGGAAATCCAGGAGTTCGGGGAGGATGAAGCTAAGAGACGTGCTGAAGATCGAAAGAAAAAATTGGCAGCTCTCAAGGAGAAAATCAAAGCAAGCGGATTACCTCTACGAGAGAATTACAAAAATCCGAAAGAGTTAGGAAAATTGGTGCTTGAGGATATCACTCGTACTATCGAGTCGTTTCCTCCACCTGAGCTTGATCCGTTAAAGCGTATTGCGTTTGAGCATGAAACATTCGCAAAAAGCCGATTCGGGATATATATCGGAGGAGAGAAATATTTCGAAACTCTCGATAAACACGCGAAGAATGATGGCCCACCTCTTGTTATTATTGGTGAATCGGGATCGGGAAAATCGGCGTTGCTTTCTAATTGGGCGATGGATTATCGAGAGAAACATCCTGAAGAATTGTTCATCATGCATTTCATCGGGGCTACGGCGGATGCCACGGATTGGGTCAAGATGCTCAGGCGTATCATGGGTGAATTGAAACGCAAGTTTGATATACCTGGTGAAATACCCGAAAAGCTCGATAAACCTGATGAACTGAGACTGGCTTTCGCTAACTGGCTTAACATGGCATCAGTGAAGGGACGAGTGATTATCATCATCGATGCTCTCAACCAGCTTGAGGACGTAGACGGCGCTCCCGATTTAGTCTGGCTTCCTCCGGTAATACCGCCAAACATACGAATAATTCTTTCAACATTGCCGGGACGTCCTCTTGATGATTTAAAAAAGCGTGGATGGTTATCATTGCAAATCCAGCCATTGGATAAAGATGAACGAAAAGAACTGATACGTGAATATCTGATGCAGTTATATAGCCGAAAGCTCAGTGAGCCGCGCATCGAGAAAATCGCATCAGCAGATCAGACACATAATCCGCTGTTTCTAAGGGCGCTTCTTGAGGAACTGCGTGTATTTGGAATTCATGAGAAGCTTGAGGAAAAGATAGATTATTACTTAGAGGCAAAGGATGTGCCCGAACTCTATGTAAAAATTCTTAAGCGTTATGAACAGGATTACGAGCGCGACCGTCCCGGATTGGTGCGTGATTCCATGACCCTAATCTGGGGGGCTCGTCGAGGTCTCACCGAAAAAGAGCTTCTTGATATTCTCGGTGAAAATGGCAATCCGCTTCCACAGGCATACTGGGCTGATCTTGGCTTAGCCGCAGAACAGGCTCTTGTGAGCCGTTCCGGATTTATTGGTTTCTTCCATGATTACATGCGCCAAGCTGTGAAAAACCGTTTTATGCCAACAGAAAAAGACCAGCAGGATGCCCATTTGCGCTTGGCTGATTATTTTTCAAAGTTCGATTTTACTCATCGAGTGATAGATGAATATCCTTGGCAGTTGGCAGAAGGAAGAGATTGGAAAAGACTTTATGAGTTGTTAGCTAATCTTGATTTCTTCCCCCAGGCATGGGAGCAAAATCATTTTGAAGTAAAATCCTATTGGTCTAGTATTGAGGAATATACATCCTTGAGAAAAGTCAAATTATATCAGGAAGTAATAAGAAACCCGAAAATATTTAAAACAAGCCTAGTATGGTATTTAGGAATCTTGTTAATTGAAACCGGCTGTCCAAATGAAGCATTTTTTTTACTTCAGTTCCTCATTGAGTATTATAGAAAGGAAAATGATTTTGTAAATCTACAGGCTTGTCTTGGTGATCAAGCAGTTATACTGAAAGATCGTGGTGATCTTGATGAATCTTTGAAACTATTAAAAGAACAGGAACAAATTTGCCGTGATCTCGATCAAAAATTCGGTCTTTGCTTAAGTCTTGGCAACCAGGCGCTTATACTTACAGATCGTGGTAATCTTGATGAAGCAATGATTCTTCATAAAGAGGAGGAGCATATCTACCGCCAAATAAATAATAAATTAGGATTATCAAGAACCCTTGGAAATCAGGTACTTATACTTTATATGCGGAATCAGTTAGATGAAGCTATGAAACTTTCAAAAGAACAAGAGAAAATCTGTCGCGAACTCGGTGACCCGGTGGGTCTTCACCATTGTCTTGGTAACCAAGCTCTCATACATAAAGCTTGGGGTGAACTTAGAGAAGCAAGGGACCTTCAGAAGAAGGTTGAACAAATCTGCCGTGTGCTTGGCGATAAGGTAGGATTATCCGCCAGCCTTGTCAATCAAGCAAATATCTATTATTTTCTTGGTAAATTTGATAAAGCTTTAGAACTTTTAGATAAAGCTGTGCTAATCTATCATGAAACTAGTAACAAGTCCAAGCTTTCTATTGCCCTCATCAATAAGGCTAATATTTTATATTTGCTTGGTCATCTTGACGAAGCGATGAAAATTCAAAAGGAAGCTGAATATATCTGTAAGGAGCTTGGTTATGCATATGGCTTATCACTTTCATATGTAAATCAAGCACTGATTCTATCTAAAAAAGGTCAACTCATGGAAGGTATTTCGTTAGCTGAAAAAGCATATCAAATAGCAACAAAATATGGTTTGTTAATGCTGGCTGAAGGAGATATTAAACGAATATTAAATGATATTCGTTCAGATTTGTAAACACATTTCTCCTTAACTTTCGATATGTTTATGGGATTGCTTTCGCATTAGTGCTTTTTATTTAGGGTTGAGCAGAACATATACATATTAGTTAGAATAAATTCGTATTAATATTTACTTCGAATGCAAGCACATGTCACCCCTAAATACTAATTTGGAATTATCAAACGGAATTGTTTAATTAAACGAAGTAACCAAGCTGCCCACTATCAAATGCCAGCCGTCGGTCATGATGAAGAGAAGAATCTTGAATGGGAGAGAAATCAAAATAGGGGGAAGGAATAGCATGCCCATCGACATCAGAGCTGATGCCACCACCATGTCTATTATCAAAAATGGGATGTATATCACGAATCCCATCTGAAATGCGGTCTTCAACTCGCTAATAATGAATGCCGGAATTAAAACATAAGTGGGAACTTCTTCTTTTGTTTTTGGTGCGGGCATTTTCGCGAGGTTGACCATGAGCGCAAGGTCTTTACGCCTCGTTTGTTTAAATAAAAACTCTCTGATTGAAACCTCCGATTTTTTCAGCCCTTCCTGGAATGTGATTTTTTTATCGAGATACGGTTGAAGCGCGTTTGTGTTGATTTCACGTCCGACAGGCATCATCACGAATGCCGTGAGAAAAAGTGCGAGTCCGACAAGCACGGGATTTGGAGGAAGCTGCTGTGTCCCAAGTGCGCTGCGGGTGAGCGAGAGAACGATTATAATCCGCGTGAAGCTGGTCATCATGATGAGAATCGATGGCGCGAGCGAGAGGATTGTTAGAAGAAATAGAATTTGAAGTCCGAGAGGGATATCAGCGTCCGATACTCCCGGTTCGATTCGAATCCTCGGGATCGGAATCCCCTGTGCCATAGCTCGCTCCTCGATAACTAAAAGCACGAACATGAAGATGGGAAAAACGATTATGATTCCCTTAATCAGCTTTCGGTGTTTTGATAACCAGGTTTTCATCGCTTTTTGCTTTCTCCCTGCGATTCATCATACCGTTCAAGCCTCTTTCGTGTTTCACCGAAAATATCCTGTTCTTTTTTTCTTTTTTCTTTTTCGATAGATGCCTCAGCGGCAAGCCTGCTTTCCATGCGCTTTCCAAGAAGTGTCGAAAAGGCGTGCGGATTTGTCACACCGGCGGTTTCGGACATGGTCTCGACTATATCTTTAACCGTATCCGGATCATTAATCCTGCTTATCACCGAAATGTTCTGCGGAGTCGCGGCAAGGACATAGATTTCATCAGAGAAGCGAACGACATATATCGTAGCCTGAGGCGACATGCGAAGTGTGCTGATTACTTTGAAATCCTCTCGTCCCGCATACGATGGCAATCTCGCGAAGAGGAACTTGAAAAGGTAACTCACGGCAAATATCAAAGCGACGACTATGATTAGAGAAACGAGAAGGTTGAAATAATATCCAAGTCCAAGTCCTCCGCGGGGTGATTCTGTGATGTAATCCTCGCGCGATGGTATATCCGATGGGAGCGCCTCCGTTGTTTTCTCAACAGCTTTTTTCGAACCGGGTTGATTTTCCTGCGCAATGGATGGCAATACAAAAAGCGCGCAAAACAGCACTGCTCCCGTTAATATTAGCAATATCTTCAGATTCGTTTTCATAGTTCAAGGATTTAAGATGATTCAACGTCGAAATAATACAGGATTCGAAAGTGCATGGCAACCGATACTATGGACATCGTCATAAGCTCATCGGAACCAGCGATATATAATCGTCCGGGTGCCGCCCACAATCGCGAAACCATCATCTTATCGCTATGATTCAGCTGGTGCGCGATTGCGGGTGAGATCCCCAAAAACGTAGCTCGATAAATCACCCACAATCCTGCTGGCAAATTCAGAGTATTATCCGAATTCTGATTAGACGCAGGATTGTGGGCGGCACCCGGGTGAGATCTAAAAAAAACGTAGTTCGATAAATCACCCACAATCCTGCTGGCAAATTCAGAGTATTATCCGAATTCTGATTAGACGCAGGATTGTGGGCGGCACCCGGGTAAGATCTAAAAAAAACGTAGTTCGATAAATCACCCACAATCCTCCTTCGCCACCGAGCATGGATCGGAAACCGATTATGTTCATATGGCTTCGGCTGATTGTGGGCGGCACCTGGGAATGTTATCCAACACCAATTAGAAGCAGGATTGTGGGCGGCACCCAGCCATCATGAGATTATGACAATATTCAGTTACGAAAAAAATAATAAAAAACCCGATCGTAGGATCGGGCGAATAGACTTCGTTATTTTAATATTTATTAGAATTGCCAGTTGTTGCCGGTGCTTGTGAGGACAAGAACGACGCCATCCTCGATCCCATCAGGTGCGCCGAATCGCATCTCCTCAACGCCTCTTTTATCGATATCATAGTTATAGGGCCAGACCGGACCTAACTGAGCACTTCCACCACCGAATACTTCAGGAATGCCGTTGCCATCGATGCCGGCTCGCCCTATGGGAATATTAAGGCCGGATTCCGGGGGAGTACGATAGCTGAGCTGATTTCCGGTGCCGGGGTCTATCCCGATGTTGCGAACTACATCCAGTCCGCGGGTTTCGGGAGCGCCGAAAGCACCGAGGATATAGTAATCGTTTTTAGCTGTCCAGCCGTAATCTGGATATTTAACGATGCCATCCTGAGCGCCGGTTCGTCCGAGCTTTATCTCTTTCGTCGCGCGATAGAAGAAATCGCCATTCCATCCGCCTCTTATGAATTCTCCGTTTTCCATGTTCATGTGTCCGCCCATCTCATAATGGTAGATATCGCTGAACCCTAAGGCGGTCTGAGGAAGTGTAAGGTATGTTTCGATGACTGGGTCGCGTTTGTCGGCTGGAAAATCCTGGCGATAATATCGCGGGTCTTCGACAACATTACCGCATCTGCTCCCGCCTATTCCGAAACGAGGATCACCTGAACCTGCATACATGTCGTTACCGCCTGTGGCGATTACCCTGACCGCGCTGTCGCCCACAAATGGATTCGTTGGATATGAATCGATATATCCGTATTCGATGAGAGGATCTCTCAGATACATCGCGTTTCGCAGGTTGTTATCGTATCGGCTGTGCCAGTACAACCATCCGCCTTTGTCGCCACCGATGAGATATGGCGGGTAGGTTCCATCATTATCGGTGCTGTAGCGTTCAAGAGCGGCTTGCAGGACATGGAGATTCGCTTTACATTCGGCTTCCTTCGCCTTGTTTTTGGCTTTCATGTAGTTTGGAAGAGCAAGGGATGCGAGTATGCCGATTATCGTGATAACCACGAGCATTTCAACCAAAGTGAAACCCTTGCGATCATTTATCATTCGCTTAAGCATATAGACCACTCCTCGATTAAGGAATCGGGGGGATAAAAAAATGAATGTTAATATCAATCACCTTGTATTATAACTTGGAGAAGGCATATTATTAAACAGGTGATAATCACAAGCCTTCTCTAAATCTAAATATACCCCATGGAGCACATTGTGTCAACGTAACCGGAGGATAAATGATGAGAATCGAAAAAATGGGGACAGTCCACGATGATAACTTCAAGTTGATTCTCACTTATATGCTCATTCAAAACGACAATCAATAATTACCTATCTACAGGGACAGTCCCCATTTTTTCCAAGGAGCACATTGTGTCAACGTAACCGGAGGATAAATAAAAAATGGGGACAGTCCACGATAACAACTTCAAGTTGATTCTCACTTATATGCTCATTCAAAACGACAAGCAATAATTACCTATCTACAGGGACAGTCCCCATTTTTTCCATGGAGCACATTGTGTCAACGTAACCGGAGGATAAATAAAAAATGGGGACAGTCCACGATGACAACTTCAAGTTGATTCTCACTTATATGCTCATTCAAAACGACAAGCAATAATTACCTATCTACAGGGACAGTCCCCATTTTTTCTAAACATCCATTAATTTGATAATTTTAGCTTCTTTAACCCTTAATACGCCATCAATCTGTTTCAATTTTTCAATTACCTTTGGTGTTTTACCGACAGCGCCGCTCAAAGTCACCATGCCGACAAGTTTTGATCCGTTGTCGATTGCATCGCAGAAAATTACATCCTCAATGAAGAAAACCGTTGTGAAAATCTGCTGAATCGCGTTTTTATCTATATCCACAATGATATAGCTTGTTGTACCGCGAAGCTCAGAAATGTTTTTCTGAGCTGGTTCCTTGACCGTTTTTTGACATATCGAGATGAATTCATCGATATCCCTGTCGAGTTTGGGTCTTTCAACCGATGACATAGAGGCGATTTCGATTCCTTTTATCGAGCGAATCCGTTTGAACAAAGCTTCGATGCCTTCGGGTGTGGATGCTTGCGCGAGCACGATAATATCCACATCGCCACGGACAGCATCACAAGCCTGGACTCCCTCAAGGTTGTACAGCTGATTGAAAATATCCATGCTTTTTTCGGGTTGAGTAATGCGTATAGTTGAATAGGCGCTGATTGATTCACGCATCATTCCAGGTCCCTTTTCCTCTTCGATTGGCTTAAGAGTGGTTATTCCCGGTTTGAGCTGGTTGAGCGCGTCAACGAGTTCGGATATTTCGAAAGGTTTATCGAGGAAACCGGTATTTGATTCTGCAAGCGCTGTCGCTCTCAGAAGGTCATCGCCAAATGCCGTGATTACTAATACCGGAAGTTCAGGGAATTCATTTTTTATGACTTTCAGGATTTTCATGCCGTCTATGTCCGGCATGAAAATATCCGTGATTAGATAATCGTAACCGATACCTCTTGCGCGTGAATTATATAGTTCATGGATGGCGGAGATACCATCCGGGCATGCTGTGCAGGTATAACCTTTTTGTATGAGTCCGAATGTAAGGTTTCGACGAACTTCCCTCTCGTCATCTATGATAAGAACTCGTCCGCCCATTCAGAATCTCCTTGTATCGAAGAAGCGAATTCGGCTTAGTGAAAAATTGCACAAATTAAATCTATCACACGGCTCAAATTGAGTCAAGAAAACCATAATCCGGCGTTCAAATTATAATTATTTTTTATGATTTACGCTATTTTTAACGATTTATTCGTTACTTTTAGTCATAATTGTCAAATGATCCCTTTCTGTCCACCCAATTTTTTCCCAGAATTTGAGAGCATCTTGATTTGATTTCAACACGATAATATGGAATTTTTTAATGCCTTTATTATCAAGAGTTTTCAGGCATTTATCGACCAGCATTCGACCGATCCCTTTTTTTTGATATGATTTTGCTACGCCGAGATGATGTATAAAACCGCGGCGACCATCATCACCCGATAAGACAGCTCCGACGATTTGGTCATCATCGAAAGCAATGAAACTTGAACCGGGATTTCGATCGAGATAGCGTTTTATGCTTTCCCTTGAATCCGATTGACCGAGTCCTATGCCATCCAATGCACTCCAAAACGCATGAACCGCATCATAATCGTCAATTGTCATCTCGCGTATATGGATTGCCATACAGAGAACTCGCTTCCCGATTTTACATGTAGCTAAGAAAAAATGGGGACAGTCCCGACTTTATGAACCGCGCACACTGCGATAATAAGTAAAACGCGATTTGGTTATTGATTATAGTAAATAAAGCATTGTGGACTGTCCCCATTTTTTCGAAATGCCCGGGGAGGGACTCGAACCCACAAGCTTGAGGCACAGGATCCTAAATCCTGCGTGTTTACCAGTTTCACCACCCGGGCACGATTTCAATTATTTCCTATCTGTTGATTTTATCATAATTATTCGATGATAAAGTTCTTCTCGAGCGTGTAAACCTCATAGCGTAAATCCTTGATTTTACGAGCACTTTCGGTGTCAAGCAGTTTTCCAAATTCCTCCATCGCCCTGAGAGATTCTTCGATGCGCGCAAAATTCGATGCGATTATTTCATCAAGATTCGTTCTTTTCGATTCAAGCTCTCCTTCAAGGGTACGACCTACATCGGATTCGCTGTCTCTTGCGTCGAGTAATTCCTCTCTTGTAAGACCGAATCCCTTGACAGCATCGGTGATTCCATGACGAATATCCTTTAGTTTTTTCGCGAGTTCCCGGTTATCCTGAATAAATCTGACAGAATCCTCAAGCACGCGGATACCCTCGCGCGCGCGATTGAAATTCGCATCGATGATGCGAGCTATTTCACGTTTGTCGGTCACTTTATATGGAATTATTATAGCAGTTTCACCGGGATCGCGGACATCTCTGTCCGCATCGGACTTGAAACCTTGCTTAACCGAACTTAAAATGAAGATGATTTAAATCGATTAAATTCAAGGGAACGATAATAATGAAAAAAGCCGCAGGATTCATATTGATTGAAATATTTTTTTTGATGTTGTTTATTCCCACCGCACTCGCGCAGGGCGATCTGACATCCATAATGAGAGGAGATAGCGCGATTCCCGAATCGCCAACAGCAGCACGATTCTTCGATCTCACAGGTGAACCGATTATTAAATCAATCGGCGATAATTATCTCCTCGGTCCGGGCGATATTCTCACGATAAACCTCGGGAATATAACAGCTGATGAAGTCCAGCAGCAGGTGTCAAGCCAGGGCGATATCATGCTCCCGACGGTCGGAAAGATAAAAATCGAGGGTCTCACGATTGCGGATGCTGAGAAAAAGGTCACAGATGAATGCGCGAAATATTTTAGAAATCACAATGTCCGGATTCAAATTAATCAGGTAAGGAAAATTGAGGTCTATCTTGTCGGACAGGTTCATCAGCCCGGAGTTTATCTCTGTTACGCGGGCACGACGCTTTCCCAGTTCATGCAATTGACAAGCAGATTGTTATTTGGAGACCCATCGATAGCTGGATTCGGAGAACGTCAGTTCTATAACCGTACAAATCCGCTTTTCAACGAGGTTTTGCCGGAGGGAAGCGTTCGGCGTGTAGAGCTTAAGCATGAGAGCGGGGATACCAAAATTATCGATATTACAGACATCACGGTAAAAGGCAATAAAGAACTCGATCCTCTTTTAGAGCATGGCGATGTCGTTCATATTCCGCCGATGGCGAAATCGGTAATCGTGAAAGGCGGAGTTAATCCCGGACGTTATGAAATCATGGAGGGTGATACGCTTGGCGACATAATCGAAATATCAGGCGGTTCAGGCGCAATGAATCTAAGTGAGATTATCGCGGTTGAAAAAGTTGCCGATCTTTCTCGCTCCACTCGCACCGTGAATGTCGCATCGATGTTATACACCGATGACAACACTCCGTTCCAGCTTTTGGAAGATACTATAATCCGCATTCCACAAAGGCAGGAGTATATTTATGTAATCGGAGCTGTACCGTATCCGGGCTCGCAGGATTTCGTAGAGGGCGATACGCTTCTTGATTATATTGGACGAGCCGGTGGATTCATCAAGGGCGAGCAGAGCTCATATACGCATGTCCTTCGACGAGTCGGGTATGGCTTGAAACGCGAATCGATAAGAGTTGATTTAAAGGAGGTTTTCAAAAGCAATAAGATAGGGGACCTTATGGTTTACCCCGGCGATATAATCTTCGTTCCGCCGAAGAATCAGCCATTTACAGGTCGTGATGTTGTCAGCGCGATTATCAACTTCGGATGGGTGATAAGCCTATTCTATTGATCGATCATACTATAAATGAAAAATTATATGCAGGCGCTCAAACGTATTTAAAATAGCGTGTTAAATTACGCCTTTGCTTTTGTATGTGGCGTTTTTAGACGCTTTCTGAGAGAATCTCTTAAGCCTTGTAATTCTCTTGGGTGTAGGAACATGGGTTACGAAGAGCGCGCCTGCCTGTGTATACTGTGTAATCGGTTCGACCGTGAATAACGGTGCTGCATATTGAGGGAATCGCATTGGATGCAACCGAATATCTCTTTGCCCGTTATTCAATGCTGAACCGAGCGATAGTCCCTGTCCGTGAATCTTTGCAGCGAGGAGGTCAGCCTCGTAATCTATGCCTCTGTATGCTGCAAGCTGCACGAAAATAGCCGCGAACGGACCGAATATGAACAGGGAGATTAATTTCAGTACATTTTCACCATCGTTGATACTATCGAAAATTTTTGTCGGGAGAAGCAGTATATAAGCCATTGCGACGCCAATGTCCATGGCATAATGATCGCCGCGTTTCAGATGAGCGAATTCGTGAGTAATGTATGCTTTTAATTCATCCTCGGTGAGTTGCTCAACCAGACCTTTGGTAACTACAATAGCAGCGGTTTTCATGCTTGTGCCAACTGAGAGCGCATGAGGAGCATGTTCGTTGATGCAATACACACCCGGTTTCATACAGTTTTCTTTATAAGCGAGATCTGCAACTATCCTGTTCAGTGGCACATACATGGGAGCAGATGCTTTCTGCGCGTTTAAATCTTTCAATGCGGCATTCTTGAATCCGTAGATTCCAAAAAGGACGCAAGCGATACCAATGACTACTCCAACACCAAGACCGATAAGATTGAATGCCTCCAGACCTATGAAAGCCCAAAAGCCGATTATAACAAGGATTACTATTACTGACTTAGGATATGAACCCATTTTGCTCTCCCGATAGAATATTTTGGGTCGGTTTCAGAATCGATCTCCAACGAACAATTAGATGCCCAAACGATAGAAAAAAATATCCTGACGACTAAATCTTCTGCTTGCAGTTAGCGCAGTAAACTGCGTTAACATCATTTAAATCTCCACAGTACGGACAAGCTTTTCGTCCTATGGCTTTGCCTTCGCCTACGAGAGGCTTTTCGCATTTCTGGCATCTCATAAGCTCCGGTGGATTTTCCTCACCGCAATGAGGACATGTGATATACAGACTCCTTCTCGCTTTATTAATCGCCGATTCATTCGCAGCTTCTGGCTCTGCTTTTCGTCTAAAAATGATATATAGAGGAAGCATAACCGGTGGGAAGAAAAGAACTGCGACTGACCAGAACGCGGCTGCGGTGCGATTATAACCCCTCTTTAAAGCATCATTCTGAACCCGCCATGCGATGTAACCGACAAGGTACATTGATATAACAAGTATAGCCAGAGAAATCTTGAAGCTTGTGCTCATAATATAAATGTTACATTATATGGCGGCTGTGAAATCCGCAATCGCCCCTTGCATGTGTTGCACGTTCGTTATTGGAATGAAACAGAAGAACCCCCGTTTGTCAATTCTATTTATCATTTTACCATACAAAATTGAAGAGCTCTAAAAAAGTCTTTAAATGGAGATTCCTCAACGAGATTAAGGATTTGACATTCAGAGGAACCTGACAAAAATGGGATATCCGAAAAGTCACATCCTTAATCTCATTTCGGAATGACATTGACAGTTCTTTTTCAGAGGTTTCAACGTTTTTAAAATGTTTCCTCCCTTATCAAGTCCTCATCCAGGTAAACTCGGATTGTGGTGCGTCCGTAACCATCGGCGAGAAGAGAAATTTGCTCTCTTCCGTTATGCAGTTGATTGTATACCTCTCTTGTTGACTTCAGATTTCTGTTAGTAATGCGAACCCTTTTCTTATCCGTGAAATCTGGAAGTTTGATGCTCATGGAGATTTTAAATTCATCCGGGGGAGCGTCTTTTAATGGTATTACGACAGTTAAATCGACCGACATACCGTATTCTATCTCCTCACCCGCCGGCGGTGTCTGAAAGGTAACGGATTCCTTCTCAAAATAAGGTGAATAGCTCCTGTCGATTTTTTTGATTCTCAATTTTGCTTCTTCAATAGCATTCAGCGCTTCAGAGAGAGACATCTCTTTCAGGTCCGGCATTGCGATTTTACTTTTCAATAATCCAGCGGAAATAATAATATTCACGGTTTCCCCGACAGCGACTTTTTCATTCGCTGAAGGAGTTTGATCTATAACGGTTCCAAGGGGGATGTCCTCACTGTACATGTATTCTTTCTTACCGAGCCTCAGCTGGAAAGCCATCAGGTTTGCCTCAGCCTCCGTTTCATTCTGGTTAATAAGGTTGGGCACCGTGACCACTGCAAGTCCTTTTGAGACAACAACATATATGGTTCGTCCGGCTTTTGTCCTTGTCCCGGGGGGAGGTTGGTGCTCTATTATCATCCCTTCCGGCATCTCCTCGGAATATTCCTCACCGTTGATTTTCATTTTTAATCCGAGTTTTTCCGCTCTTTTTTCAGCTTCCTTGAAACTCAAACCGCTGAATTCGGGCACGGTTATTTCGGGAAGAGATGCCGCTTTGAATCCCTGTGCTCCTACTAACAACAGAAAAGCAAAAAGCAGAGCGAAGCCAAGTACTGTGAGCCAGGCAAAAATTTTGAATCTTGAGCTTTCCCTGCGTCTCTCAGCTCGCGTATAGATTTCCGGCTTTCGCTCCTCAACCTCCTCATGGACTTCTTCGGGTGGCTTTTTCTTTTCGATTTCAACAGGAGTTTCGATGGGACGCCCAAGCTTTTTTGCGAGCTCCTGCGGACCGCCTTTGACAGGTTTTGGAATTGCCTCAACCTGAGTTGTAATCGGTTTCTCGGCTTTTGCGAGAGGAGAGACACGTTCCCTGATTTGAACCGGTGAGGGCATTGTAGATAATGTGTTTCGTATCTCGGTAAAAGCCTCATCGGATTTTGTGAAACCCTTGGATTCACCTGCTAAAAGAAGCTTTGCCAGCAATGTCTCGATGTCGCTGAATTTCGCGAAAGGAGTCTTGCGGAAAAAATCATAAATATCGTCACGACTGTATTTCTCAGGGAAAGCTCCGAACTCAGGTACAAGCTGGGTGCGGTAAACATTGAAAAGGATAAGTCCAAGCTGGCGAAGATCTCTTATGTCGGGTGCGGTTTTTGCGGCAGGAATTGATGTGTGAGGCAAAAAATGGTTTGCCTCGAGCCAGCTTAGCAAGGGATAATCCTCAAGCACAATGCCTTCATTCGGTGTCAACTTCATGTTGGTGAAATCCAAAAAGCCATGAGGGGCTTTACGAATGTGCAGTCTTTTTATTAGATCCGCTGCACGAAAGAAAATCGTTTCAAAACGCTCAAAGTCATACCTGTTGCTGAATATCTGGCTGTTGAAATACTTGCCTTCGAGATATTCCTCGACTACGAACAAATTCTCATTCTGGAAATCGAGATCGACAACACGACTTACGTTTTCCTCATCTTTGAACGTTTTCTCGAGATATTCCCAGAGGGCAGGAAGGTATTTTTTATGAAATCCGACGACGGGAATGAGTTTAACAATGACTCCACGTTTGAGCTTAAGGTCATATGCGAGGAAAGCACGATAAGCCGTACTCTTTCGTTTTTCCTTCAAGAGACGGTATCTGCCGAGAAGAGGAGGAGGGCTTTTTGATTGCTCCATGTTCATAGCGAATTGCTGAGAGGCTTTCCGACACCCGGTCTGTAACCGTTGATGAAGTCCGGTGCGTTCATTATCCTCTTGCCGCATGGCTGAAGGCTGATAATACTCACAGCACATTTCTTACATGCAATCCAGAGGCCATCACGGTTGGCTTTGATTACAAAACCGGGAACTCCACTCGCGTGTTCCATTACAGAAGTTCGGAGGATTTTAAGGCATTTATCCGATGGACCTATTCGAGCACCGGGATCCGGTGACAACCCTCTTATGTGATTATGCACAATACGAGCATCCTTTTCCCAGTCGATGCACCAGTCGCTCTTTGTGAGTTTGGGAGCGAGGGTCGCCATCTGCTCGTTTTGCTTTTTCGTTTTGAGTATCTCGGATATTTTTTCTTTTGACGGGAACTGCTCCACACCAGCGAGAGCCAGGATGCTGATATCTCTCAACTTGAACAGCAAATTCTTGACGAGACCGACCGAAGCAAGTGCAAGGAAATCCTTCAATTGTCCGTATGTTTCATCAGGGAGAATTTTAGTCTCAAAAACTGTAAGGATATCCCCGGCATCGATCCGTTTCTCAGTGAAATGAATGGTCACACCGGTTTTGGCATCCCCGGTTATTATCGCTGCTCGAATCGGGTCAGCGCCGCGCCATCGAGGGAGGAGCGATGCATGCACGTTTATGCACGGATATGGTTTCCAGTTTCTAATCCATAAAGGGATGAAAGCCCCATATGCCATCACTATAGGGATATCAGCCTTCACGGACTGCAATTGATGCTTGAATTTCTCGGCGTTCAAATCATCAGGCATGAAGACAGGCAATTTGCCCTGTTCGACTTTTTCGGCGATTGCGGAAGGTTTGATTTTCTGTCCCCGCCCTGATGGTTTTGCCGGTTGTGTCACAAGACAGGCAAGCATCTCCGACTCGATTAAAGCCTCGACGAGTGGGATGCCAAAATCATCGGATGCAAATATTGCTACTCGCATTCATACTCCGGTGCCAGGAAATTAACACCCCATTATATAACATTTAAAACCCAAAAATGAACCAGTGTTGTGATGTATGCTTCCAGCAAGTCTTGTGGTGTATGCTTCCAGCATGCCTTGTGGGATCAGACTATTCAATATCAATATGGATATGGACAGATGCTTGGCATTCACCGTCGTAGGGATCTTTCACCCGTACGATGACCGGACCGTCGAAGTCTTCATAATAGAGATGGGTCGGATGATTCGGTTCGCCGGTGTAGGCATCATCGACAGGTTCGTTGAAGATGAGGTCGCCATCGAAGCTCCACTCATAGGTGAGATCATCTCCGTTGGGATCGGTTGTGCCCGATGCATCGAACTCCACCGCAAACGGCGCCGGCTGCGGCTCTAACGGCATCGGCGTGACAACAACGAGGCTGCATATGGGATCAACATTAAGGCGAAATTTGGTCACTACAGCGCCCTCATCTGTTGCTCGAATTGTATAGAAATCACCTGACCAAGTAATTAAATAACGATTCGCAGCATCATCAAATTCTGTCAATCCAGGGTCTGAGACTGAAGTGTAATCGAAAACAAGCCCGCCACCAGGTGAATATCGATAAAGTGAGGGTGTATTATCAATCACATATTTATAACCATACATATCTTCTACAGTTGCTTTTACTTCGCCATCAGGAGTAACAAAAGTATAGCCTTCGGTATCTTCGCCGCTATAGATTAATATTGGAGAAGAACAAAATCCATTTAGTCCGAATTCCCCTTTATAAATATCCATAATAATTATTCCGCCATTAGTTCTTTCGACATAAAATAATATCCAAAAGGTATTATTATTTGATGGATACAAACCATAAATATTTGTTTTACCATCTGGACCAGGTACTTCATCTGTTCGTACAACATTAAGTTCCTGATCAATTAGCGCTAATTTTTCATCGCGCGACATAAGAATATAATCATTATTTGATATAGCTATTTCATATGGTTGAAATAAATCCTGAACATTTGCAATCAAAGAGCCAGAATTGGAAAAATATGTCAGCCGATGACTTTCCCCATTGTATTGCTCAATAACCAGGTATCCATCATCTGATATTGCCAAGCTGTCAGGTGGATCTACAAAATCACCCTCTGCGTCAAGATAATCTTTCCATGCTCTTGATATGGCTTCATCTTGTTCGCCCCATGGAATAATGTATAAATCCTCTGAAATATAGCTTTGAGATGCATAAATGATATTTGTCTGAGAATACATATTTAAAAATATAAATAATATAACTAATATTATTGTACTATATTTTGATAACATTTTTAATCTCCTATGGTTCATGGTTGATGAAATACTGGCAAATTATTTTCACCTGGAATATTGTATTGCCAAGTGAAAACCTCATATGTTCCTTTTACTTTTTTATAAAATGTTTCTCCACATCCATATTTACCATCAGAATCCATTACATAAAAGCCTCCCTTCCCTTTTTTGCCCCATCTCAAAAAAATGGCGATATGTTCGCATTTTCCTCCTTCAGTTCTGCTTTTGTGCCAAAGTATAATATCCCCTTCATGCACTTGGTCTGATGCTATTGAATCCATCCAGCCAACGCGTACAACTCGATTCCAGTTTTGCCATTCAGTGGATGTTCTATAGACCAAATTATAACCAGGTAATCCTCTGCCAAGGCGCATTAAACCCTGGTAAACGTAATGTGAGCAATCAAGAACTCCATTGTAATATTCTTTATCTGGTGTTCCATTACAGTCTTTATCTCTAAAGACATATGGCCATGGATGATCCGGGCATCTGTCACCACCCCAGAGATAACCATGACCATCATATATTTCAGCGACTGAAATCAAATCAGATGGTTCAAGCCATTCAAGCTCTATCGTAATTGAAGCTTCTGCAATAGGATCCTGAGAATTTTGCTCTGCAAAACCCCGAACTATTATTTCATGCTGACCATTAATACTTCCACTTATGTTCCAAAGCCATAAATGATTAACAAAATATTCACTTTCCTTTTTACTTACTTTAATGAATTCTTCTCCACTCGGGATTTTTATAACAATATCAACATATGATATGCTTCCGGTGGTAGTAATTTTAACTTTGACTTGACTCATCTCCAGTTCCTCGAGAGATGGAGTGAAATTAGGCGCTTCGCACGTATTCTGAGGTTCTGGTGCATCTTTTCCATGGCTTTCTTCAATCTCCATATCTCTGATATTAGTATCATGGAAAGGAGCTTCACTTCCCATTATTGGAATAGAGGGGCCATCAATCCAATATGGACCAGGTTCAACTTCGATTTCTATAGAAGATGTGCTTCTAATAGTCCTGGTATCAAAATAATAAGCACCACAAACAAATAATGAAGCTTTTACAGTTAGCTCATTATCGCGCATTTTTACATCGATGTAAGAGCCTGTTAAATCGGTCAAAATGATTGATTTATAATTTGGTGTTAAGATCTCCCATTGAATATATTCTTCTGATCCTGGTAGTTGATCGTAAATTCCATCTGACAAAGCCGCCATAAAAGTAACCTGTTCATCATACTCAAACTCTTCTCCTTCATCTGGTGTCCATATATCCAATCTAAAATTGGCACCGGGCACCAGATTATCGCTTCTCCGCCAGTTGTGGCAGTCATCCTTTATTCGCAATTTGCAGCTTGTCCAGTTGAGCCAGTCGCAGCCGGCGCGGAGAATCCAGACCGAATATTCTCCGTTCGGGTAGCCATCGGTTGGAAGGGGCGAATTGCAGTTCGCGCCACGAGGCCAGTTCTCATAGGTCAGCTCAGTGTTTGCGTAAGGATCAATGTCAACATAAAAATAATGAAGTTGTTCATCCTCAAGAAAATGCCGTCCGATGCCATCTTCGTAATCGATCGAGAGATAATGATGAATCCATTGACCCTCATCTGATATATCATCCTTCGCCCTCACTACAAAACATAGTCCTCCGGGATTAGCCTGTAGCCATTCATCCATATCATTTCCGCATCGACTCCAGTAATAACTCCACAAGTTCGATGTTCCATCCGCTGCGTATGCAGCTCCCATACCATTAAGCTCAGGAATCAGCGTATTTTGCACATAATCATTCAAATCCTCACCGGGTAATATTACAATGCCATCCTCATTATCAAAAACAGGACATGTCGTGTCAGTTGGGATTTCCGTATCCTCGCCAACTCTAAAACCCTTCGATTCATAACCGTATGGTTCGCTGCCATCGCAATTGTTGCAATCAACCCTCGACTCCCATCGATACCGGCACGTGCTGGGGACGAAGTAACCCCTGTTGCGTTCGTAATGCTGCCAGTGACCGTAGGAAAATCCAACGCCGAAATATCCTCGTTGGGTGCTGCTGTAATCGAGAGTATCGTATTGCGCATCCCAGTTGGTTTGTGGATCCAGATGAGCCTCCAAAGCCCAGTTGAATTGGGAAACCGCGTAATTCTGGCAATTCGCCCACGGAGTGCCTCCACCCCATGGACATCCTTCCAAGGTTGTAGGAGCTTCAGCGTTCAGTATCTCGCGTCGCTCTTTCCCTTCTGATGTTAGATGCGTTCGATCCAAATCCCAATCATCTGCTTCATTGCAGCTTCCAAGTGGAAATACTGTTCCCTTTTCGCATCCTAAGACCTGCTCCGATCGCTCATTATAAACCTGACCGGGTCTTCTATCGGGAAATAGGAATGCGTTCATTATGCCGAGTGATGAGTTAAATGAAACTCTTGGCGATATGAGCAGGGATGGCAACCATTGGGGATCATCCAGAGTTCGCCCTTCGGATAATTCAATTACGACCGTGTCATTGCCTGCTAAAACAGTGATGTTCTGTTTCTCAGCGTTGAAGTCAAGCACAGTCCATCTTGATGAATCGCCGAGTTGCGATGATGGCATCGGCCTCGGAAGCGAAATATATATTTTGCCATCATCGATTCCGAGACCCAGCTGCATATCTGGCGCTTTATCCAATACTTCGAATTCGAATGTTCGTGCGGCTTCCCCGATAGCTGATGCCGCAAGCAGATGAATGTTGTGAATGCCGTATCCCAAGCCGCTTACAACGGTGGTGAATATGTTGCCCTGAAACTGGAACGGATATTGTTTACCATCGACGGAGAAATAGATTTTTCCCTTGAACTCATTGACCCTCGTGCCATAAAGTTCAGCTGAGAATGTTATAGAAGTTTCGATTGTCGCTGGAGTATGTCCCCAGCCTTCATCGAGAAGTTCAACCGGTTCTACGAATCGCCATCCGAGCGGTGGAGTGGCTTGTGTGGGTGGTCCTCCTTCATACTGCACCGGATGCTCTATATCTCCTGGCGGAGCAATTGGTATTATAGGATTCCCGCTCCCCCCCCCCGCGAACATCCAAACATCGAATACGCCGCAAGCGTGATTAACACAAGAGCACGCGCGATATGAAAATATAACCTCATTTTCCCACCTCGTTGAGAGAACCAGAAATCAATTAATCAGTGTGGCATCGGAACTCGAAAGTGGAGTATATGTAATTTTACAACATTTGATACCAGTAAAAATATATCAATCAGACTCAATTTTGTCAATTGGACTTATTCGGGAATTTCCATCTGGGGATTCGCCTGCTCCTCTTTTTGCTCCGATTTGAAAGAGATATCCTTTGCTTTCAGAAAGCTTGCCCTATCGACAACTTGCAGGAGTTTATGCGGATTTTTAATTTCAACTTCATATGTATCTGCAACATGTTCATTAATGATACTTTTCAGAGCTCCTTCATCAAGGCGGTTAAGCACCTCGCCAAGGAGTTTGCGATGAAAAAGCGGGAATGGAAATATTTTACCGTTTGAGGTTGGAATAATGATGTATCCTTTTTCAGCTTCGAGGGCGTCAACAAGAAGGTTCATCTCCGTTTTGCCGAAAAAAGGAAGATTTCCGGGAAGAATGATTAAACCATCAGCCTGGGGAGGCATCTCATGCAAACCGGTCCTGACCTGGCTCGCGAATCCATACTGCCATTCGGGGTCGATTACCGGTCTTATAGATACATTTTCGATAACTCGTCGGTGAACATCAAAATCGTAGCCGAGTACAATCGACCACTGCCGCACCTTGCTTCGCTCCATCTCTCGTGCGAGACCGGCGAGTATGGGTCTCACGCCAAGGTTGAGAAGGAACGAGTTGGTTTCATCTATGATATTTTTATCAGCTGCAAGTATTATTCCGAAAAGAATCATCGTTGTTTCTCCAACAAATTACATTTTTTCAAATACAGGCAAGGATGCCTGTGCTACAAATAGTCGTATTTTTCGAATACAGGCAAGAATGCCTGTGCCACAAAACCTACATCTTTTCGAGGGCTGCGATTCGTTTCTCGATTGGTGGATGAGTGCTGAAAAGTGAGCTCATCTCCTTTACTTTTAGAGGATTGGAGATAAAAAGATGCGCTGTCGCCTTGGTCGCGCCCTCAAGTTTATTGTCATCTGTTGTTATCGTCCTCAAAGCAGAAATAAGACCGTCCGGATGCCTCGTAAGTTGCACAGCTGATGCATCGGCGAGATATTCCCGGTTTCTTGATAAAGCTAGCCTCATCAGGTTCACAAGGATCGGGCTCAGGATAATCAGAACAAGAGCGATAATCATCAGAATAATTCCTGCCGAACCTCCACCATTTGACCTTCTCTCTCTTCTTCCACCGCCTCCCCACCACATCCATCTGAAAATCCAGTTGGCGAATATTGTCACTCCACCCACGAGGACAGCTGCGATTGTCATTATCAATGTGTCGTAGTTTCGGATATGGCTCATCTCATGCGCGATAACACCCTCAAGTTCCTGACGATTCAGTCGTTGAAGGAGTCCTCTTGTTACAACAACAGCAGCATTTTCGGGATTCCGTCCGGTGGCGAACGCGTTCAAGGCATCGCTTTCCATGATGTAGCAGGATGGCTGTTTTGGAAATCCCGCCGCGATAGACAATCCCTCAACCACATTCACCAGATATGGCTCCTCGAACCTGTCAACCGGATGAGCTCCGACTGATGCTATTACGATTTTATCGGAATAATAGTAACTGACCCAAACCATGATGAAGGATACTATGAGCGCCGGGATGAGCAATGCGCCACCTAATTGCAGAATCTGATCCGCAGCCCATCCTACAGCAACGAGAACCGATATGAATATCAGCATCAGAATTATGGTTTTGGTCTTATTTTCGCTTATCGCCTGGTAAAACATTTATCGTTTTTTTAATCCCTCAATAACGTATTTCGTCAATTGATTTGATTATATCAAAAACCGAGGCTCAAAAATATAAGACTGTGGGAACAGAAAGAAAGTTGCCTGGAACGGTCAAGGAAAAAATGGGGACAGTCCCATAAAAGCAAATTACCCGAACGGAGAATATAGATAAAATGCGACTTGTAGCATGGACAAAGAAGCTTAATGTGTGTGGACTGTCCCCATTTTTTTCTTTAATATCCTTTTTGCGCCGGGCACATGTTATAATGCCTGATTGAAAAGGATTTTTGATTAATATTGCGAAGTCGGATTGCTGATGCCCGTTGGCGAAGAAAAGATAGACTTCAAACAAGTGGCGCTACGTTTCCAGCCGAATAACATTCGCGCGGCTGATGGAAGCCGTGTCATACAGGCATATCTCAGAAGCCATAATATAGGTTTTGTGGAGCTTTACGCGGACAAGGAGCCAACAAGCATTCGACCGATCCCCTCTGAAGAGGAAAATATCCTTGAGAATATCGATTTGATTATCTCTATTGGCGGGGATGGCACATTTCTATCGTCAACCCGGATTGCGACGAGGAGAGGAATTCCCGTATTCGGAGTGCATCTCGGCGGACTTGGTTTTCTCACGGAAGTGCACCTCGAGGGAGCTCTTAAAGCCTTTGATCGACTCTTCAAGGGCGATTATTATATCGAAGAGCGTTTGATGCTTGAGATCGACATGATGACGGATGGTCTCCCCCACGCATGCACAGCGCTTAACGACATCGTATTTCACAGGGTATCTCTGAGCCGCATGGTGGATATTGAAATCCTGATCGAGGAACTTCCGGTCGTCTCATATCAGGCGGATGGTGTGATAGTATCCACTCCAACAGGGAGCACCGCGTATTCCCTATCCGCCGGAGGATCGATTCTATGGCCCGACCTCGAAGCTTTGATAATCACACCGATATCGCCTCATACCCTCGGAAGCCGTCCCCTGATAGTGCCATCGAATAAAAGCATCGGAGTTAGATGCCCGACAGCGCATAAAGCGGAAATTTCTGTCACAATCGATGGTCAGCAGTCCCGTCAGTTCAATTATCATGTGGCTTTTAATGTGCGAAAAAGCGATAAAAAAGCGAAGCTGGTAAGAATCGAAAGAAGGCATTTCGGTCAGATACTTAGGGATAAGCTTCAATGGGGACGGATGTTCAAGTAAGGATTTTTGAGAAAATCACTGGGAGCGCGGACATCCCTGTCCGCTTTTGAAATAAAACCAATAATCATGCGGACAGGGATGTCCGCGATCCCAGTGAAAATTCAATAACTCCAGGTAGATAATCACCTGATGATTTTTTACTTTTTTTCTGTTATTCTTATATATAAATATTTGTAATTATTTTTATCAAGGAGAACAAGAGGGATCTATATGCGCACTCGAATATTCGGATTCATGGTGTCGGTTATTCTTCTTTTCTTTGCCTTGGGTTGTTCAGGAAGGCTTCCTGTCGCTCCCGGTATGAACGGAGAACGCTCGACACCGGATATAATAGAAGGAAATGCTGATTCGCAGGAATCATCTCCCGCATTCCTTGGTCTCTACCAAATTAATCTTGACACAGATGATATGTCATGGTCGGTTGAACCGATTCGCAAGACATCCTCAAATGATGTGCTCGAATCGGTTGATATCACTCAGTTCCTGACATCCACCCCCTGCAAAGATTGTGTCAGGATTTTCAATCTTGGGATTAATTCGGATGGTTATGTGGTTATGGGTTTGGGTATAAAACATCCATTCCCACAGGCTAACCCATCTCTTCCCATAACCGGAAGGAACAGGGCTGACCTTCATGTTTTCAATGTTGAAGGCACTCTCCTGACAGACCTTCCCGAACTTATTCGTTTCCCTTCCGAAGGTCTTGATTTCGCTAACGGTTATCTTGTCAATCCGGATGGCTACACGACATATCTTGATCCATTATTCGATTGCATTGTCCCTACTGAATCGGAAGGGCATCCGTATATACTTCATTTCGATGATTATTCTCATGGTAACTTCGCTGAATCCAATTCAAACGGATTCGCTGATGTTTTAAATCCAACGGGTAATCTGGTAATGAAAATGGGATCCGATTATTCGATCAAGGATTACATTTTCGATATCCCGGCAGGCGGAAGTATGAACTTCGCTTTCGCGGTTGGATGTACTTTTGGATTCACGACAACATCCTACCTGTATCGCCTTAATCCGGTTTACAGGCTTCCTCAACACAATAAAAAAGCCGCGAGCGAGATTCATGTGGAAGTGACCGAGAACAATCTCAAGCATTTTGATCTCGAATCATCAGCAACCTTGAGAATCGAGGTTATGGACATCAATCATGCTACCAAGACAGGTTTAAATAAAGACCAGCTGGCTTATGAATCGAGAGTCGCATATCTCTCAATCGATGTACCTGCTTTGGGCAGCGACATACGCTTGAGCAATCCTGACACCGAGAGTGGCGATGGACGAAATGGACCTCTTGTATATGAAATTACGGTGCAAAATGAAAAGAATGCCGGGGAGGGCAATGTACCCTGTTTCATTAAAATAAAGGATTCATATCCGATAAGGTCGAATCCGAATCCCGCACTCGCCGGGGCTGATATCATGGGAAGGCTTGATCCGAATACATTGATACTCTCGTATGTGCCGGAATTTGCCACCTATCAGATAATATATCTGCATATTCAGCCCTGTGATGGAGTCGAAATGCGAAGCGGTGTTACCCCCATAGATATGGGTGTCGATGGAGAAGGAAACAATATCATAGCTTACTCGGACAATGAGGTTTGGAAATATGATGTGGATTTCTGCACAGGCGAAAAAATATACAAGGCGGATATCCTTGAACTTCCCAATATAACGAGGATGGATTGTCATAATGACGGCAGGACGATAATAATGGGTCCTGCCGGCAACTGCTGACCGAGCTGGATTTCAACCTTCGCATTCTATCAGGCTGATGGAATAATGTACAACTCGAGAGTCTTAACAACACATCATTTAATCGATTGCTGTGATATCGAGAACTGGGGAACGCATTCAAGTCCTCTTGGATTTTTTGGTTATACTGATGTGGATTTGAATCCGATTTCAATATTCTTCTGGGGTGAAAATAACTACAATATTGGTGTCCGCAGTGAAACCGAATGGTCGCCATCTCAGAAAGGTAGCGGGAACGGGAAGGTTTTGTATAGCTCGATCAAGGCGATAGATTCATTCAGCGATGGGGCTCTTGTTATTCTTGAGGGTTCCCCTGAATTCACCATCGAAAAATGGGATATCTCACCGATAGCGGTTTTCAAATTCGGTGCAGGTGGCAAGGGCGATGCCGATGACTTGTTGAATCATCCAAGGGATGTCACAGTTGATAATGAAGATTATGTCTATGTCCTCGATATCCTTTCAAATAATCAACCGAGGATTAAGGTCTTCGACGATAAGCTAAAACCAGTCATGGGTATCGGGGATAGCAAGTTAATTCCCGGAACGCCGATTTCCTGCGACTGGGATGATTACAACAATGCGCTTCATGTTCTTCATTCACAGGGCGTAGCAGTTATTTACAAGTAAAGTAACAGGTTCCCTTTTGATAAAACATGACCGGCGGTCTCGCGCCGGTTTTGTTTTTTGCACTGCAATTAATTATCGGAAACAGGTATATATGAATAGATTTTGTGTTTTTGAGCAAACAGGAAATCACGTCGTACATCTGAGAATCTGTTAATACTTTCAACCTTTAATCTCATGACTTTTTCCGGATCAATACGTTTTTCATCCTCCAGCGCATAATACAAAACATGGTCTATATCGGAAGGAAGCAAGGAAGCGTTTGTACTAAGTAATTCCGCGAGTTGTTTCTCATCACGGATTTTGTTAAGACCAACAACAACAACTCGTCGCGATAATTTCTTGCCGGTAAGGGGGTAAACAAGTAAATGTCCGAATCTATTTTCAGAGAGAAGAAGCGTTGTTCCAGACGACTTCAAATCGTCGATTTCCGATGGTAATCCATAAAATTGCATGAATCTGTCATCATAAGCGAGGTCGCGAATATCTTGCTTCAATGTCGCGACCGATTTCCCAACTGTTAGTGCGAATAAGACAAGAAACACAATGAAGTTGATTTTAAATTTATCTTTCCATAAATTGAAAAGAGTGACGGAATAGAAGGCAAGAAGCGGAAGGAGAAATATTAGAAATCTGGGTTCATGCTGGGTTAATATCCACCAGAAGAGTATTGAAAGTATTATGAAAAAGCATAAAAATACGGCGATAGGACGTTTTGACGGTCTGCTCAGGTCTGCAATTATTATGATAATTAAAGCGATAGCGCCGATTGCACCTGCAATATAACCCAATCCCTGAACAGCGGAATATCGTCCCTCAATCCATGGATAAACAAGCCAGTGAAGGCGCGAAGGAACAAAATTCAATTCGAAATTTGGATCGAAGACAGTTGAAATGCCTTTGAATATAACTACTTTCCCTATTGAGAGCTCGAAAGGAAAAAATGGATTGGATTTTATTACAAGATTTCGCATGTACCAGAAAAAGGAAACCAGGAAAAGCGATACATAGCTTGTAGCAGTAAAAATGAGCCATTTGCGAATGAATCCAGATGTTTTTTTCAATATGAGAGCGAAAAGGATCGCGATCGGGATTACGATGACAAGCGGGAGACATGTGTATTTAGTACCGATGGCGAGTCCAAGAGACAAACCCGAAAATATGGCATCAGCAAATTTTTCATTTTTTATATACTCGATTGAATAAAGCAAAGCGCAGACCAAAAAAGGAAGGCTGAAGAGCTCGTTCATCGGAGTAATCGCCTGAAACATGATAATCGGTGCACCAAGAAGAACCAAGGAAGTTAGAATGCCGGTATTTTTTGATGCGCCAAGCGAACGCGAGAGGATGTAACTCATCAATCCAAGCGGGATGACACATACAAGCTGGGCAATCGCAATAGATGATGACCGTCCGATAGAAAGCCATGTGCTCAGCCAAATTTCAAAATTCGCGGGAAAATAGAAATGGAAGTATCTATCGAGAGGAGGAGTAAGCGAATGTTCTCGAAAGAAATCAATCGCGAGAGGGATATGGTAAGAAAGAACATCGTATTCATGAAGAGGGGTCGACAGCCCTTTATAAATAAAGTACGCGTATCCCGAAAAAAGGATGACGAGCAGGTAACGCGTGATTTTTGTCTCCCTCGTTGAATCGATGATAGCCTGGTTGATTTTCTTAATTAGCTTCCGGGAATCTATAAAAGCGAGTTTTACACTTCGCGGCGCTCGAAATATTATGATATCAATTATGACAAGCATGATGAAACCGATCAGCAGATGAAGAAAAGGTGAAGCTGTGATTCGAGTAAACAGATTCAGGAATCCCAGTATTTGCCAGATGAAGAAGTAAGCGGATGCTGAAGCGATGAACCAGTCGGCGTAGAATATCGCTCCCTCGCGACGATATTTTTCCATTAGCCCTCGTCCGAGAACGAAATAAACGATGTGGTCTATTATCGCGATAAAAGTCAGCATGAGATTTCATCAGGGATTCTGATTCGGTCGAATTATAGCATAATGAGGAATTGGGATGCTCCCATCGGGATCGCGGACAGCTTGTCCGCTTTTTCCCTCTGTTTTTAGTCGATGCGGACAAGCTGTCCGCGATCCCGGTTGTGCCGAACCGGAGTTCAGCGCTCCCAGCGGAAAAAATTTGCTATAATTATATTCTCAGAATTGACTACATGGAGGTCTCAAGATGAATAGAAATACGTTATTCATGCTTTTTGCGTTTATGATGATTTTATTCGGATGCTCGAATCAGAATACTGTCATTAATCCGAATGATGAGATGGCAGATGAAGCTTCGATCGGAAGCCATACAATCGCGGCGGCAGGAACTTTCGTTTTAGACAAGGAAACGGGAGTTCTGATGGAGCCAAGTCGCGATTTGTCTTTTCATTTCAATGTGACGGGATTTCTTCAATCCTCATGTCCCGGAGGATGTATCCATATCAAGATTATCGATATCACCGATGAAATCTGGACTATCGAAATCACTATCGAAAATCCCACATCGATACAGGTTTATGATGTTCGAGTGATTTATTACAACCTGGCTGGAAAGAAAGTTCTGAATCCGGATGGGTATATCGCTCTTTATAGCAAACCGGTAAGTCCGTTCACGGCTTTCGGGAAAGAATATTCAAATCGCGCCTTTCCAGTAGGACCGGGAGGATTCGATAGCGAAACTCTTGAATTATTATGGCCAGCGGGAAAGCCGTCATATGTGGCTTATCTCGTTGATGTCTCAGTCGGTGGTAACTGCAACGAGCCATATATGATAGAGGCTGATATCTCAAATCCGATTCCTCAATCCGGCGGAAATGCTACTGTCAAATCAACCGTTTTCGATTGGCAGGATAGTCCTAATGATTGTTTTCTTGATTGGAGAATACTCGGTGGGAATATAGTGCAGATGCCTCTTGTCGATCAGGGAACAGGTTATAGAGCGTTTGAAATGGAGATTGATGTCGCTGCGGGATACACCCCCGGTGAATATCCTTTGATTCTTGATGCCTTGGAGCATAAGGCAACGATCGTGCATCTGTACGATATTGTAATCGCCGAAGTAACTAAAAAAATCACTCCAATTAAACTCTCAGGCGACGGTTACAGTGCGTTTCTGAATTTCACATCCAAAACAGTCGGAGCGTTCGGTGATGATATCTATGTAGTATGGTCGGATAATTCGCTTCTGCTTGACAGACAGCAGATTTATCTAAAGGAATATAAAGATGGGACATGGCTCGATAAATTCATGATAAGCGAATCGACCGGTGATCAGGATACATGGGATAATCCGTCAATCGCTGTGAACGCGCTTACAGGAGACCTGCATTTCATATGGGAGGGTTTCGCCAGCGGTGCGGGTTTGATCTCGTATAGAGACAGGAGAAATAATGTGTGGAGCGGTAATAAGACACTTTTCCTGGGTGTCTTCTGCCTTGACAGCCAGTTGACAGTTGAGAATAATAGCGAGATTCATGTGGTTCTTCAGGATTCCGATGGTCCGTTCCTCTGTCTGTACTGGATACATGATCCGGGAACGGGAACATTCGAATTGCCATATATTCTGGCGGAATCATCCTGGCCCGGTGATCCTTATTATGCTCCAGCGATTGACCATGACTCGGAAGGATGGGTTCATGTGCCTTTCATGTCCGGCGCAGGAGGAGAGAATAATATCGGTTACAAGAGATACAATGGCACATCCTGGTCGGGTCTAACGTGGCTGACATCGGATTACAATTCGTTCTATCCTGACATCACAGTCGCAGCAAATCGAAAAGCCACGATGATTTACCGCAAGGATGACAATGATCTATGGATGAAGACATGGACCGGAAGCTGGGAAACGGGAGAACATCGTGTGACTACAGGCGCGATGATATTTGGCGTCCCTAATTGCGATGCTGATAGCAATGGAAATGTGCATCTGGCATACTGCGGAGAATCCGATGGTGACATGGATATCTATTACACCATGCATGATGAGTCGAGTGATACATGGAGCGCACCGGTAAACCTTAGCGATAACACGAGCGATTCATATTACCCATCGTTGTTCGTTGGTCCTGATGATGCTGTTCATATAGTATGGGTAGATGATATCGATAGCGAATGCGGTGTATATTATTTATCGTTATAGAAACCGGATATAATAGCGTCTTTTCAATTCTAAGGAGTAGGTTTTGAGATACGCAATAATCATAATGATGCTGATACTGGCCTTATCAGTCGTTGCATGCTCCAAAAAAAAAGAAAAATTACCTATGCCTTCCGAACCTGAAATTCCCAAAAGAACGTGCGAGCGAATGACTCAGGATTATTTCAATGGATTTATGGATTCATCGAATGAGTTTACTGATATATTGATTGTTTATTCAAATATCTCCGGTGAAAGTCCGGATAAATCCCCGTCTGATTTGCTTATGATAAGTTTCCACAGCGGCAGGTATAATCCATCGGATAAAAAATCCACTCTTGAGAACAAAAATCTGTCAGAAATAACGAGTTTTAATGCTTATTATTCGCATTTGACGCCGCCTTCGATCCATGACATGTATAAATGTGAACTGCCACCAGAAACCATCAAACTTATTCTCGATATGATTCGTGAGAAAGGGGATTATTATTTCAACGGGGATGAATACAAAGGGACGGATAGTGTTGAGATTGAAGTGGACAATGATTTTGGATACGATCGCTATTTCGCTTTGCATATAAGAAAGCCGAATCAAGAGCCGGGTGAGAAATATATAACGAAAACTATTTACAAAGGATGGGGTGCGGGAAAAGAGCCTCCTGAGGAACTCAAGCCGATGATCGAATACATCGAAGGAACAATATTCCCTGCAATGCTGCTCTACAAGCAAGACCGTTAGTTTTCGTGATGGATATATTCCGGTGGAGCGAGATAATAAAATTTTTCTATACCGTTTTTTCCTAAATTCTTTCCGCATTTAATTAATCTGTTTATAGTTTTTTCGCAATCGGAGGTGTAATTAAGTTCGGGACGAAATCCTTTTATTTTTACCGGTGCAATCATTGGATTGGAAATAGTCCCGTTAGGGTAGAGATCGAAGGTGAGGATTATGGTGCGGCATGCGAGATCATCATCGTTGTTGAAAATAAAATTACCGAGCGAATAAGCTATATAACCATTTTTATACCGTTCGATTCCCTGAAGCACATGCGGGTGATGTCCGATGATTACATCCGCGCCGTTATCTATCAATTTATGCGCGAGCTCTTTTTGCGTATCCAATGGATTATCCGTGTACTCGATGCCCCAGTGTAAAGAAACAATAATGAAATCAGATTTGTTCTTTATGTTTTTAATTTCCTCAATAAGCCTTTTTTCGTTAATCATTGCAATGCCGGGAACACCATCAGAAGTGCCATACCATCCGATATTCTGAGCGCCGAGGAAAGCGATTTTCATATTATTGACCTCCACAATTTTCGGTTTGTACGGTTCATCATTTCCGAAACCGCCTCCGACAGATGTGATTCCTGCCGCTTTCAAGTTCCTGAGCGTGTCGCCAAGAGCGGTTTTTCCGTGGTCGAAAGCGTGATTATTCGCCACGGAAAGCGCATCGAAACCGTGACTTTTCAGCTCCTGTGCCAGAGCGGGATCGCCTCGAAAAACATATCTTTTTTGCGCCGGTTCATCATGAGTCGATAGAGGGCATTCAAGATTACCAAAAAGCAAATCGGCCTGGGAGATAATCGGCATCACTTTTTCAAAGAGCCATGGGGAGCCGTTTTGTTTTATTCTGGGTCCCACACCTTGTCCGAGTTGCATGTCTCCAACAGCCATGAAACGGATTTTGGTTCGATGCGGGGTGACATCAGCGGATATGGATGTTGAAATCAGAAGAAATATCGAAAATATCAGAATAAATTTCATCATATTGATTTGTAGGGGTGGGTTGACCTCATAATCATAAGTATATACAAACCAAAACATACAAAATTAGTGATCGATATAATTATACGATTAAAACCCACCCTGTGATTGTTCTATTTCCATTTCAGGGCGGGTTTTATTCTTATCTGCAAGTTGGTTATTTGCCAGGTATTTTCGTTATTAAATGGATTGATTCTATGCCGAGGTCAACCCGCCCCTACATAGTTATTATCAATCGAAAACCGAATAATAAATATCACGAGCTTCATAATTCCCCGGTTGCGATCTGTCATCCTCCCACAACAGATGAGCTTTACCATCAACTGCAAGGAACATATTCGGATTCGTCATATTGCCTGCTGTGTTTTCGACATCGGTCTCAGCAGAATTAAAGATGGTCGGTGCGCTATCGAGTTCATTAAATGTTTTGTAATAAACATGGCGAATCACACCATCAAAATATTCCCATGTATAAACGACATGACCATCAGCATCAACTGTGATATCCGGGATGAAGCTGTAATCACCGGGAATAGGATTCTGAGTTACTCTTATCGGGGTTCCCCATGTTGCGGTGGCAACATCCCAGCGCTGATACATGGCGTTGAAAGTACCGAACCTGCTTGTCTGCCACACGCAGAAAACATCGCCATCAGGAGAGACGAATCCGGATACTGCGATATTCAAACCGGAATCCTGATTGAATCTATTGACCGGTTCCCAAATCCCATCATGGTATATCGAATGGAACAGATGGTATTGAGAAATAGCGGTTGCGGAAGGCCAGCTTTTAAAAATCAGATGAAACCGTCCTTCATTATCCGCACGGACTGTTGTTTCAGGTCTTGTGAAAGAACCGGAACTGATCCGTACATAGAGTTCGCAAATGTCGACAGGATCACTCCAACCGGAGCCATCGTTTATGATATAGCTGTTAAACCATACATAGCTTGAATCGCTCTTGTAGAAAACGACCATGATATCGCCAAGGTAATTTACACTCATCGAGGCATAACCAAGCCCGAATCCGGGAATATCATCCGGGACGATTATGTCTTCAGGGGTACTCCATACTCCACCTGTTCGCTTCTGGTATTTAATCGCGTTCAGAGCGTAGTATGTCAGATGCAGGTCATAATGGTTGGGATCCAGTTCGAGGGTTGGCTGAACCAGTCCTTGTGAGAAATCAATAATGGTTTCAGGAGAGCTCACAACTGAACCATCATAGTTGACATAATAAAGCGTGTTGGATGTCGTGTTCTTGATGACGCAGTGAATTACCCCATCACAATCAACCACTATGGACCTTCCGGGCTCAAAATCTCTTTCGGTTGTGTCACGTCCGGGAGTTGCTCCTATTAAAATACCGGGATCCCATGACGGAGTTATTGGCGGATCAACTGAGACATTAACATTTGCATAATCGAATTGACCTTCATCATCCTCAACTCTTAATCCGACAACAAAACCGCCGGTTGTCGCGAATTGATGGTTCAAATGATCAAGTGTCGATTCGATATCGAAATTCTGTGGCAGCATATCCCAGTCGAAATCCCATGCGTAACCGACAATCGAACCATCATCTGTGCTCATACGTCCATCGAAGAATATCGACGAGTTCGCATGAATAACATCATCCCCGCATGGAGAACTGATTACAGCGACAGGAGGATCAGTAACAGAACCCGGACCGACATTTATTTTAAACACCGCATATGTAGCGAATTCATTTATTTCAAAAAGCCCTGATATCGGGTTCTTATCAGGATTCACACGTTTGATGCCATCTTTAGTATGGAGAAGCGGCAATTTATTTATGCCCGCTGGATAAGTATCGAGGATTTTTACAAGCCCGCGGTAGATTCCCTCAGCACCAAGAGCGCTATTCTCGATTGTGATTTCATATTTCAGCGGGTCGGATGGATTATGTCCACTACCGCTTGCAGGGATCGGTGATGCAATAATTTTCGGTGAGGATATAACTCCCGGAATTTCGATTGAGATAATGCCGACTGATGAATCAGCATACATTTCATCGAGATTCTCACCGACCGCAACCCGATGGCTGATATCGACTACTTCGATTTCAAGAGTCGCGCTCGATGATGGCTGATGTGATTTTAGATCGTTGGTGATAATATCGACTCGTACTTCCGATGCGGCTTTTTTATTATACTGGGGAACGCGATATTCCGGGTTAAAACGGTCGGAATTGACTAATGCGCTGAAACCGTATGTGCATCCAATCGCGTAGATGAAATCAACCGGTGCTGCTGAGTCAAGGTTAAAAACATAATCCTGGTAGTCATAATCGCATCCCATCGCCATGACAAGATTTCCGCTTGGAGGAGGTTCTGTCACGCTTTCGAATCCCATCGGATTTAACGGGTTGAAATTACCGATGGAGTAATCATCAAAATGCAGGACATAAGGATGAAGTGTCGCATTGGTAGGATATAAGCCATCAAGCACATCATCGAGATACGGTGAGTAACCATCAGCGGAGATTAATCTTAAATCGCCGGCTATTTCCTGCAATCCGGGAAAGAAAATTACGCCAGATCCGTCGGATATGATAGTTCCCTCAACGTTGAAGACATGAAGATCCGCGCGGTTGCGTCCGGTAATCGGTTTCAACGGCTCGCCTTGTTCAAATGGATGTTTTATCCCTATCTGTACTACAAAATCGCCATCGATATTAACAGAAACAGATTTTATCCGAGCGCAATCCGTACATGGGGCGAGTGTAAGGAAGTTCGTTATATCAACTATTTCAAGTACATCTGTGGAATCGGCATTTCGAAGGGGATTGAGTTTGGCGTCGATTCGTGCAGGATCGAGGTGGAGCGAGAAAATTCCGAGAGTTCCCATTCCTTCACGAGGAGTGCCATCCGGAAAGCGGTCGCTGAGTAAAACCGGGATTTTGTCGTAGGAGGGAAGTACCGACGAGTTATTCGATGTTTGATTCGACGGGATGATAATGCCTGAATCGTTTGAACAGCTCATGACGAGGAGCAGGAAAAAAAGAACTGTTCCCGGGTATACTGAAAAACGCATTATGAAGGTACGCATGCTGAACACTTTCACATCTGTTAATGATTTTATCACAAACGGCGCGGTTCCTGCTTTTGAATATTAACTAACGACTTATAATAGATTGTATCACAAATAATAGAAGCATTTAAATATTAAAGTCTGATAATTTATTGTTCAAGGAAGAATGTCATTTTTATTATTTTGTACCCGGTACGAAATTTGATAAAACAGAGAATTTACATATTGACTTAATATAATTTTCATGGTAATCTTTTTTCGTTAGCGCAATATGGGAACTTGAAGGCAGATGCCTCAGGATATGTGCTAAACAAAAAACTAAAATCGAGGTCCCACTCGTAAAGGAAAATCAATGATTTCAAAACAAGTTTCACCCAACCATTTAATCTTTCCAGCTTCACAGGATTTTGTAAGGAGGATCGGGTGTCCACATTTTGACGACATCCAGATACTACATGCGTTTGTACGGATTAAAGATTTCCCTTGCGGTGAAATCCCGGATGATATTAATCCAAGACGCCATGAGAAATTTTTAGAGAGTACAAAAGGGCGTGTTCCAGAAGCAATTCGAGAAAGTTTCGAGGAAAACCCCAAATGGTTCCATCTCCTGAATCGTGGATGCTTGATATTGGCTGAAAAAGCCTGGTATGACAACAAGGACAATGAACTGCATATAATCCTTGAATCAAAGGATGAGCATGGAATGGCAGATGGGGCGACCACTGATAGGGTTTTAAAGAAAATCAAGGATGAAATTAAGGAACTTGCAGATGCTGATAATGAATCGCTTGAAACAGCTTATATTCATCTGGAAATAATCACCGGCAATGTACAAGACGAGCTGATCAATCTTACAAGAGCGCGTAATACAAGCAAGCAAGTTCAAGAATTTAGTCTTGTTGATTTAGGAGAGGGTTTTGACTGGTTGAAGGATATTATTGAAAAATCCAAGTTTAAAGGGAAAATCCGTTATAAAGAAAATGACATCCAACCAGTTGACATTAGGAAGGTACTAAGTCTATTGACTATATTCCATCCTGAATTCAACAAAGAAGAATCCAAAGACCCTATCATTGCCTATACTTCAAAGGAGAGTATAATCGAAAAATATAAGGATAACCTATGGAGAGATGAGCTAAAACGTCTGAGCCCAATTGTAATTGATATCCTTCATCTATATGAGTACATACAACTGGAGTTCTCTGACCAATATAAAAAAGGTCTGCCAAAAGGTGCGAAATTCGGGAAAAGGAAGGAAATACAATATTATGATAAATATCCAAAAACAGGAAAGAAATTGCCTCTTACTGGTAAACTCAGTCAATACGGCGTCCCAGATGGATATCTGTACCCTTTACTGGGATCCTTCAGACCTTTGGTTACATGCAATGATGATGGATCAGCTGAATGGTTAGTTAGCCCTTTCAAACACTTTGATAATGAAGGTTGGCTCTTAATAAAGCACATTCTCGGGCAGTCTGAAAATTTAGGGCGTAATCCAAATGCTGTTGGAAAAAACAAAGAACTCTGGATGTTGCTCAGGACTTTAGTAGAAAATATGTTGTTTAAAACAGGAAAGAAGTCTTAACAAAGCAGTAAACAGGATGCTGAGATGCCCACAAGTGCAGGAGGCACTTGTGGGTGTCTGCCCTTTAGGAATAAACTCCTTATCAATTGGAACTGAAAAAGGGAGCAGCATCCTTTATAAATTATTATCTGTTATTGAATATATATAATGCCATAAAAGGAGCTGTCCCCTTTTTGTCCCTGTTTCAGTCCCTTTTTTCACCAGCGCCAGATTGATGCGACAGATCGTCAGATAGATAAACTGGTTTATGAACTTTACGGATTGACAGAAGAGGAGATAAAAATCGTGGAAGAAAGTGTGTGAAATCTAAAATTGCTTGACAATGTATTTTAAGAGTCCTAAACTTAAGTATAGGATTACAAGTGGACAAGTTGGTTATGAACGATATAGAGAAAAAAGTGGATGATCCGTCAAAGTTACCCATCAAAACAATCTGGGGTTCTTTGGAATTGGAAGCTGAAGAACTCTATAAGTATGTTCTTACTATAGCGAGTGCATTCAGTGGTGGGACATGGTTCTTTATGGATAAGATAACAATGGAACCTATTCATAATTCATTAATCCTATTGTTTATCGGATGGGGTGGATTGCTTTTTTCAATTGCTATCCTGCCAATAGTTCGCTTGTTCAATCTAGCAGGTGGTCGTTCAGTACTTGAACAAAAACCGCAGCTCACAGAAAAATATTCTTGTGTGAACGACAGACTTACTTGGTTGATGGTCCTTTCTATGATACTTGGGATGGTATTTATAGCGATATATATAGGTGTTAATTTATGGTATAAATCAATGTGAGGGATGAAAATGGATAAAGATCGAAAAACACACATCCAAAAAGATGATCCTAAAAAGATGGGTAAGCCTTGGAGTAGTATTCCACAAGGGTCGGTACCAATTCCCACTACACAACAAGTAGATCAAACTAAACCTGATCAACCGAGCTCCGATTCCGGTAACCAACCATCGAAACCAAAACCTGAGGTTACTCCAGGAAAAGGAAAAAAATAAGTGATCCAAGCCGGGTGCCCGCCACAAGCTCGAAGACTCATTTGTGGGCGGCAAGCTGGTTAAAAGTGTTTGGCGTGTAAAAAATCATTCGTGGGAGATTGAAATGATAGATAAGGATTTAGATAAGATAACTAAAGTTGATCTTGATTGGCTGATTGAAAATAAATACCATGAGAGAAAGACTATTGATTATAAAAGAGAATTACCTGGACGGTCAGATGGAGAAAGAAAAGAGTTTCTATATGATGTAGCTTCCTTTGCAAACGCCGATGGCGGCGATTTAGTTTATGGTGTAATCGAAGAGAATAGTTATCCTAAGAGCTACGTGCGTATAGAAACCACTAATATTGATGAAGAGAAGAGACGGTTAAGTCAGCTAATAGATTCATCTATTAAGCCGCGCATACCCAGATATGACATAAAACCTATAGAAATAAAAGACGATGAATATTTACTAATAGTTAGAATTTTTAAAAGCTGGTTAGCACCCCATATGGTTACGTATCAAAAGGCTTCAAAGTTTTATGCACGAAGTTCAGCAGGTAAATATGAGATGGACTACAAAGAAATCAAAGACACTTTTAATTATTCAAGTACGATACTTGATAGAATGAGGAATTACTTACGTGAAAGACTAGATAAAATAATGGCTGATGACACGCCAGTGAAGTTGATAGATGAGCCAAAGCTAATAATGCATGTTCTCCCATTCGAGTCGTTTGGTACAAGTATGCAATTAAATTTTTCAGACTATCGCCAATGGATGCATGAACTAATCCCATTTGATTACCAAGGGTACAGCCATAGATTTAACTTTGATGGATTTTTATTAGTTGGCAACTATCCTTCTGATAATAATATGTATCCCTGGTATACTCAACTAAGCAGATCAGGCCAAATCGAGTTAGCAAGAATTAAGTTGGTTCATTACAGAGAAAGTTATAAACTTATATCAAGTATATATAGCGAAAAAGGCATTATAAAAACTCTTAATCAATATTTAAAGCTGCTAAAAAAATGTCAAATTGCATGCCCCATAATTATCTCCATTGCGTTATTGAATGTTAAAGGAAGCTATTTATGGATTAAAGATGATTATCGTGTTTCTATCGAGTATGAAAGAATAATTGATAGGGATAATCTTATTTTACCTGAAATTATTCTTGAGGATTATCCTGTATCACTTGAAAAAGAGCTTAAACCTGCTTTTGATGCATTGTGGAATGCAAGTGGCTATGAGCGGTGTTTAGACTACGATGAAGCTGGAGAATGGATACCAAATAAAGATTAATTCGTACCCAAGACCCTTTATATTAGTACCGTGTACCAATTCAATAAAATTCATATTTCCTGCACAAAAGTGCTAATTAGTACACGGTACGGTACACGGTACCAAATTAATAATACATTGCGAAATATAAATCGCCGTGAGGAGCGGGGAACGGGAAGTTTGTATGGTCATCCCAGATAGCGTACCAGTGACCATCGACGTTCTGTGCCACATAGGGCCACCAGTGCCAGTAGGGGCTTAATTCGTAGATCCTGAATTCAAGCGCATTTTTCATTTCCAACGGCGTGTTCGAAACGTTAAATATCTTGCTCCAGCAGCTATAATCCCATGATGGGCTTGTGCGGACATCGTAAACAAGCATGATATCGCCAGTTGTTTGATTGATATCGAACGAGCAGTGACCCAAAAGTGTAACTCCGGGGATCCAGCTAACGAGAGTGAAAGGCGAATCGAAAGAATTGTTTCCAGCAGGTTTAATCGCCATGTCGACTGAGATATTTGTCATATAAGCACAAAAGACATTATCATCAGCATCGACTCGAAGAACCGGACTTCCGCTGTATTCGTATGTGCTGATAGTACTCACCGGACTTGGAGAACCATCATAATAAACATAATATAAATTGGTTTTTGTAGAATTGTCCGATGTGATTTTGCCCACCCATGCCATGTGGAATTTGCCGGATGAATCCGCGATAGCATCAACTTGAATCATGACGCCACTACCAGTAGGACCATCGCATTCAATATAACGGTAAGCGGTACCGATTTGAGTTTTGACAAACCCCGCGCCTTCATTCAAGGTCATGAAAATCTGAGATGGTTGAGGGCAATCCCGACTTTCCGCCGATGCGACGCAAATATCACCATCGGGATTGACCGTGAATCCTGCTGTTTCGATGTAATTGCCCGGTTCCTGATCAACAACATGGACCTCGGGACCGAATCCGCTCGGACCTTTCAGACGATAGCATACTTCGCCATTTGTCAATTTCACATAGAACGCATAAACTTCATTATTTTGCATCGGCACCAAACCCACATCAACGATTTCATTGCTTACATAAAGAGCCTCGGTTTCCACTGTTCCATTTTCATCAACGAGGTAGTAATTAACGTTGTGCATATAGGTCTGCATGATATCCTCGACGAGGACATGTACCTTGCCATCAGGGGTTGAAACGATTTGACGATTTGAGTAAAACCAGATCATTGATGAATGAACATCGCTACCGGAAAGCTTCACAGGAGGCATGACCCACCCATGTACGATAACATCATCGGAGAAAATATCGCTTGTCTCCTGCGGGACAGCATCATTTTTGACTTTGAGAGCAACCTTATATGTTCCGGGTTCACTATATATATGACTTGTCGTTGGAATTGAGTTTGTTTCATCAGCAGTAAAATCAGCCGGATCGCCATCCCAGTCGAAATCCCATTCGAATGAGACTATGTTATAGCCATTGGGATCGTTTGAGCAGGAGCCATCGAAGTTGATTGTCGGATCGACCTCCATTCGAACCTCCTCGGGATCAGCTACAAAGCAGGCTTCGAGTTGCGCGCCGAGAGCGACATCAATAGTGAAAACCGCATAAGTGGCGAATTCATCGATATCGAATAATCCGGCAAGGGGATTATCCGTAGGGTCAACACGCTTGATGCCATCCTTGCTATTGAGGAGAGGGGAGCTGTTTAAACCGGGAGAATATGAATCAAGCACTTTAACGATTCCCGTGTATGTTCCTTCCGATGCGTTAGCGCTGTTCGTAACTGTTATCGGGAAATCAAGCGGGTTCAATGGGTCTCGACCATCTCCACCAGTCGGAACAGGCGATAAGACAACGACAGGCGATGTTGTCACACCCGGAATCTCGACCGATATTTCCGCCACCGATGAATCGGCAAGCATTTGATCAAGGCTTGAGCCGACTGCCACTCCGTGATTCATATCGAGAACTTTAATCGCGAGTTCAGCTGATGAATTCGTGTCATCGCTTTTCAAGTTGTTATCGATGATTTCAACCCTAACTTCGGATGCGGCTTTTTTATTATGCTGGGGGATTCTGTATTCCGGTTTGAACCTTTGGTTTTTATTTGCAGCACTGACACCGTATGTGCATCCAACGGCATAAATGAACTCTATGGATGTATCGATATCGAACACATAATCCTGATAGTTATAATCGCATCCCATCGCCATTACGAGATTCCCGCTGGGGGGTGGATCTGTCACGCTTTCGAATCCCATCGAATTCGATGCGCTGAAGTTGCCCTGCGAGTAATCATCGAAATGGAGTATATACGGGTGAATGGTCGCATCGGTTTCGAATATATTATCGAGGGATGAATCGAGATAACCGGTGTAGCCATCAGCGTTGAGAAGCTTGAATCCAGCGATTGTTTGACCGAGTCCGGTGAAAGAGATTCCCTCGGCGTTTGAAACAACAATCCCTTCGATATTAAACACATGAAGGTCAGCGCGATTTCGTCCGCTGACAGGTTTAAACGGGTTACCGGCATCAAACGGATGCTTTATTCCTATTGCGATAACCAGATTTCCATTGGTATCAAGGGAAACCGATTTAATCTTAACGCAATTAGTGCATGGTGCAAGCTCGAGGAAATTGGTTATATCCACAACCTCGAGGACATCAGTCAATGATGATTTTCTCAGTGGGAACAGGCTCGCACTTGATGTTTTCGGGTCTATTTTAAGCGAGAACAGGCCCAGCACACCCTCACCGCCTGAGGGGGAGCCATCGGCGAACCACTCACTCACGCCTATGGGAAATGAATTGATGGTATATGAAATACCATTAACGCCCACGCTTTGCCCCGTTATCGAATTTTGGTCGAGCGAGCTTGAACATCCGCAGAAAATTATAAAAACAAGTATAAGTAATATTGTAGTTCTCATTTTTATGAACTCCGAAATATTGGATTATTGTTTCTTCTATACATTATAACATTCGATTGGTAGATTGGTGATTGGTACACGGTACGGTACACGGTACGAGTAATTAAAACGAACCACGCATCATGTTTCTCATCACGTAGAAAATGAAATTCGGGTTGGCGTTGAGGCGGCGACGGAGATAAGCAATGCCGTCAGACCATTTCTCGCAGAACGGGATGTAGATGCGTACATCGATTCCCTTCGCGCGTAATTCGCTGATCACTCCATCACGAGGAACTCCCATGATGAATTGAAATTCAAAACGGTCTTTGGGGATTTTCCATTCCTCTATGTACTTAAGCGCTAATCGAATATATTTTTCATCGTGAGTCGCGACCTGAACCTTGTGACCCTTCCTGAACATTTTCTGCATCAAATGAAGCAGGTTATCCTTCATGGAGGACTTTTTCAGATAAGCATAACGCGCGACATTGTAAATACCGATGCATAGACGTATTACCGCTTTGATACCATCAAGGCGGTCGATGTCATCGCATGTCCTCCAGAGCTTCGCCTGGAGAACTGTCCCAAAGCCGGGATATTTCTGGGCGAGCTCGCGATAGAAGTTGACAGTGAAATCGGTCAGGTCGATGTCCTCCATGTCCATCGTGACCTCGAATCCCCGCTCATATGCCTTTTTGACGATTTTCTCTATGTTCTCACGGCATAGTTTCTCGCTGACATAGAAGCCCATGTGGGTGGGTTTGAATGAAATTGATATGTATTTCCTGTCCCCGAGAGCATCTATTAATTTGAGATAGAGATCGCAATCCTGACGGGCTTTAGCCTCGTCCTTGACCTCCTCGCCGAGGATATCTATCGATGATAAAAGCCCCTTTTTTTTATATATCTTGTCTGCGGCATCGATAGCGGATTTCATTGTTGACCCGGCGACATACGGACGCGCGAAGAAGATGATCATGGGGTCGGGAATCATGTTGAGGAATGTCTGTTTGAGGGTCGGCATAGTGAGCATAACCTCTGAAAGCTGGAGATACAAAAAGCCCGAATCGGGATAAAACTCCCATCGGGATTCGGGGGGATTATACTATTGGCATTTGCGATTGGCAAATTTCACATGAGTACCGTGTACCGTACCGTGTACAAATTTCTCAAAATTCATATATTCTGCACAAAAGTGCTAATTGGTACACGGTACGGTACACGGTACAAACTAAATCAGTAAAGCAAGCGTCAGCGAGCTGCGCCGAGCATTAAGCGTGAGCGTCCACGAACCCCACATCGAGCAAAAATCAGTACACGATACGGTACACGGTACAAATGAAAATTCCCCTCGTTGAGGCTCGATATCCGGATGATCTTGTGATAGAATTTTTGTATGACGGATTCGGTCGGAGGGTGATTACGCGTGTGAACGGCGAGGGAGTACGGCATATCTACGATGGCTATCTGATCGTGCAGGATCGAAAAGAGCGCACCGATGAACTGGTCGCGGAGTACACCTATTTCCAGGGGAACATATTCAAGATAAAGCGCGGGACGACCGAACGCTGGGTTTACAATTATCCAGAGGGCGGCTGGCCTCGTCATCTGTTCGACAACGAGGGCACGCGCACGGACTCGCTCGACATGGGCTGGTTCGGCGATGTGGCGTATCGGTACGGGACATCGGATATCGGAATCGGATGGTCAGGCGGATGGACATTCGCGTACGACACCGCAATGCCGTTTGTGTTTATCGCAGAAACAAATGAGATTTGGCTCCCCAAAATAGGGAAACGGTTAAATCCGATAGTCAGACATTCAAGCACTGTGAACCTGATGGACTCTGCATGGTTGGGACCAACTACTCCATCGAAATGCGATGAAACCTCACCAACTCGAGGACCGGTAATTCATGTTGGAGGAACCATAAGACTATCAGATTCAAAATGTGTTTCGCCATTCTGGAAGTGGTTTAGAAAGTTATGCCCCAGAAGAGCAAGACCTTCTTGTGCTGACACAAAGCCAAAGACGCCGATTCCACCTGGTGATACAGGAGATGGGGATGGTGATGGTGATGAGAACGGTGACGATTGGAGAAAAAGGCTACATGACGGTATTTTAGAACCTGGTATGTCGCCACCCCACAAAATAACCGATCCAGTACCAGATTATAAAAAACCAGGATACGAAGAAGCGCAAGGAAAAGTATGTCCATATGTCGATTCTTTTCATCCTAACCAAAAATGTTGGCCGCACCCAAGAGTCGATGAGCAAACGCCTTTTCATAAGGAATGGAACACACTTATAGCTTCTTGGCCTCAAGAAAAGTTCTATGCAGGTGAATATAGAGAATCATGTAATCGTATTGAGCCGACTAAGAGTTTATTTTTGGATGTATCAATAGCGAAATGTAGATTTCACCTTGAACCAGAAGACAATGATAAATTGATTTATACTTCTCCCTTGTGTATTTCAATGCCCCCAGATGTTTGCTTTGGGAGAGCAAGAGCTTATTGGTACTATATTTTGTATGGATCAGAGGCATTGAATAAAGAAAAACCACCGTTTTCGCCAATTATTCCAGGATTGCCTGAAACTGAGGAACAAAGAAGATCATGGGCTCCAATGAACTATCTTTTTAGAATTTTTCAAATGGTTTGTAGAGATAATTTCGGCACTTCCAAATTGCGATATCCGGATTGGAATCCACTTTATGTCGAACTTTATATGAGAGGAAGTAGATATCTATTCAGTCAATGCGTTATGGATGATCTACAACAGCAGTTTTCATCGCAGTGTGGTTAACATTAAATTTTATTTACATATTTTAATTTTTCTATTTAGTTGAAAAACTATATTGCGCATCAGGATAAAATACGTATTTCTTTTTCCATTTATGATATTCATTAATCTAATAGTAAATGGATGTAGCAATATTCTGCCTGAGAAACCAAATAATTTTGAAAAATATCTTCGTCGCGAAATTAACAAATCTGAAGGTAAACTTACTGAAGATGATTGCAAAGAAATATTATCATTTGAAGCTAGGGTAAAAGAGATTAAAAATCTTAAAAAAGTAGAATTGTGCGTGAATTTATTAAGCCTCGATCTCGAATCAAATTTAATCGGTGATATTGAACCGCTTTCAAATCTAAATAAACTGCAAGTATTAAATCTATTTGAGAACCCTATAGAAGACCTTACACCATTATCGGGTTTAAATAATCTATTGGAGCTAAAAATTGGAGGCGGTTTTTGTTTCTCAATAAACCCTTTTGATGATTTGGGACCTTTATCTAATCTTCATAAACTTAACTCACTATCAATTGGAGCATCAAATGTACATAAAATTTCTCCAATTGTTAATCTTAAAGAGCTTAGCAATTTAAGACTTTACTGTAGTCCCTTTGAGGATTTACCATCAATATCAAATTTGCAAATATTAAAATCCTTAACTATTGTTGAAATTCCTAATAAAGATATAGTATATCTAAACAAATTACCGAATATAGTTGAACTGATCCTTATAAAAAATAACATTTCAAATATTAGTTCATTGAGTACCTTGAGTAATTTGAAATATCTGGATATTTCAGGAAATAACATTATTGATATTAAACCGTTATCAGACCTATATAATTTGGAATATTTAAATCTTTCTGGAAACAATATCACTAGTATTGATCCATTATTTAATCTTGATAAATTACAAAATCTGGATTTAAGTGGTAATAAAATATCTCAAATAATCTCATTTGAATTACAGAATAGACTTGAAATTCTAAATCTGGCAAATAATAATGTAAGTCAAATTGATAACTTAATACTTGATCGAAGTATAAAAAGTATAAATCTTAATAGTAATAATATATCAGATATAGGAAAGCTTTTAACATATAGTTATTTGGAAAAAGTAAGCCTGATTGATAATCCTCTTAATGATAACGCAATAAAGAAGGTGATCCCCAAATTAAGAGAAAAAGGAGTTAATGTTATATATTAACATAAGCCTTAAGTAAAAAACTAATTTTTCTGTTAATGACCTACAATGTTGAAGGGAAGTTCACGAAGTTTTTCTTCGATAACGCGAATCGGTTGACCGGGATTACTGCTGAGGAGACGATTCCGGGTGTTGTTGTCGAGGAGGGAGGGTTGAGTGAGGCTGCTCTTGAGGCGCTCGCGGTGACGTCGGGGAATGTGCTCACCGATGCTAACGGGAACATAGTCGAGATGATGATTGACGACAAGACATATTCGTTCACGTACGATTACGAGAATCGGCTCGTGGAGGCTCGATATCCCGATGATCTCGTGATAGAATTTTTGTATGACGGATTCGGTCGGAGGGTGATTACGCGTGTGAACGGCGAGGGAGTACGGCATATCTACGATGGCTATCTGATCGTGCAGGATCGAAAAGAGCGCACTCCCCTTTTTTCTATTAATTGGCTTTTTTCAGCAGTTTATCAATCGATGGCACTCGTTCAACAAGTTTTTGAATCTGCTCCACTTTCATCTTGATAGACACACCGACGCCATCGAGGACCACAATGACATGATCAGGCATGCCGTCCTTGTCCACATCATCACCGGCATTAGTCGCAGCGCCATACCCAAGAAGATAATAGGCTGAGATTCTCCCGTCGATATTCACAGGCACATAAGTGAAATTCCCTTCAAAAGGCGTTTGCCCGAATGAAATCCCCTGCATCGGAGCTTGCGGTGTTATAAATGGATTATTCGGAATTGCCTTGATGAATCCACTTTGAACCATTGATGTTATATCTGGAGGATAAATCCCGTCGTTTTCCTGTGAGTATCGTTCGAGTTGCTTCTGGATTATCCGTACATTCGCTTTTGTGATAATCTCGTTCGCTTTTGCATCGTCCCATACGACACCCGGATTTGCGATTGTCGCGAGGGCGAGATAATGAGGGATAGCGAGTACAAGTCCGGTTATTCGAAAAGTGTTGCCCCACCATTTTTTGTAGCCGATAAATCCCGGTATGAAGCAGAGAAAGGGGTAGATAATGAGAATTTCATAAATGATTTTGATCGGCCGGATTCCCACAACGGCGGGATTTATAACCAAAAGACTGAAAAACATCGCGTGGACTATAACGAGCACCCATCCGATTATGATTACCTCGCTTGAGCCTTTTTTGTGCTGACCGGCGTAGCCCACGATCAAAGCCGAGAGGGATCCGATAATGAAGAGGCAGTAGCCAACTACAATCATGCCGATCCTGGTGCCCTTTGTCAGGATATCGGGCTCATAAGGTTTGACAATCGCCAGCTCTTCTTGTTTCTTCTTCCAGCTTTTCGTTTTCCCTTTTTTAGCCATCGCCATCCGTTTCCAAAGAATATGCGAAATGCAAAATCAGGGAAAATATATCATATCTCACTTAAATCCGTAGCGTGTACTATTTTTACAGCTGAACACGGTATAGCTTTATGGCAGGTATTTCACGAGAAACACATCGGATTCATTTATAGATTGGCGCACATCCGATGATATACTCGGATCAAAATCGACAGTACCCATGAACCTTCCCGTGATGAACAAATTACCGGAAACATCTATCGCCAATCCATGACCCTCATCCCAGATACCCAGCTGCTCATCTCCTCCCCAGGTTTGAGACCATTCAAAACTACCCGAAGCATCAAATTTGCAAAGGAATATATCAGTGCTCCCATTCGATGTATGCCAATCCTCACCGACACCGGGATCGAAATCGACAGCGCCCTCATACATGCCGGTTATATAAATATTTCCATCAACGTCAATAGCTAATCCGTGACCCTCATCCCAAATGCCCAAACCACCGAATGTTTTAGCCCAGACATAACCGCAGCTTTGATTTAGTTTAATCAGGAAAATATCCTCTCCGCCCATCGAAGTCTGGAAATTCGAACCGATTAAATCTGGATTGAAATCCACCGAACCCTCAAAACTACCTGTTATGAATATATTCCCGTTTACATCATGCACTACTTTGTAGCCGACCTGGCGCCCATCCGCTGACCACAAGACCTGATTCACTATCTGCCCTTGCGAATTATAAATATTCAGGAAAATGTCATCGTTCAATATGCCTGTAAGGAGGATATTTGCCGAGTTGACAATATCCAGTCCATAACCTACATCATCGAGTTGCCCGCCTGATGTTTTTGTCCAGACATAATTCCCGTTGTAATCGAACTTGCTGATAAAAATATCATTTCCACCATTGGATGTTCGCATATCTTTCCCAATACCCGGTTTGAAATCAGCTGTCCCTTTGAAAAATCCTGTCACATAGATGTTGTTATATGAATCGACAACTATATCGAAACCCTTGTCATCATTCGGGCCACCCCATGAGAAAGATCCAAGGAAATTCCCATATGAGTCATACTTGGAGACGAAGATATCAGAACCGCCATTGGATGTGCATATAAAAGACTGAGAACCCGAACCAAAGTCGATAGAGCCGGAGAAGAAGCCCGTCACATAAACATTCCCGGACACATCGACAGCCAAACCATGCCCCTCATCCCAGATTCCCGTTCCAGGGAATGTTCGTGTCCAGATTAAAATTCCATCCGCTCCGAATTTGCTAACGTAAATGTCGTTACCGGTGGCTGAACGCCAGTCTTCGCCGGGACCCGGGTCCAAATCCGCCATTCCGGAGAATGTGCCCGTGATATAGAAATTTCCCTGGTTGTCGGTGATAACCTCATTGGCATAATCATTGCCCGTTGCTCCCCATACTCTTGAAAAGTTGTACGTTGGAAGGTGTCTTAAAGTGCTCTGAAGATCGACTACTTTCAAACCGCCAAAACCATCGGCAAGATATAAAAAATTATCCTTCACAGCTGTTCCCTGGCACATACCGTTTGTATCAAGCGATCCCACTACCGACATGTTACTGATATTAATAATTCTCAAGCCCCAATATCCCAAGGTTGCATACAGATATTCACCCGAAACCTCGACCGATTTCGTACCCATACCGCTGATTTCCCCTGATTTAAACGCTTTTTCAGGATCGCTGATATCAACTACCATAATCCCATTTAATTGCTTCCCGACATACGCATTATCACCTGAAATCGCAACACACGATGCTGAATCCGCGATTATTTTTCCAGGCTCAATTTCCCTATCCGCACTGACAGTTGCAACTATATATGGGGAATCAGGCGGGTTCACATTTTTAATCACTTGTAATCCTGTCCTATAAGCAGAAACATACGCATAATTACCGGAAATTGCTACTCCTGATGCACCTCCGGGTGTGACAATACCCGCAACAACAGATGCGGATTCAGGAGGCGTAATATCTATTATCTGTAAACCCATGTTCAAATCCGTGACATAGGCATAATCGCCGGAGACAGCGACATCCGTTGGATTATTTCCCGGCGGATCAATAACCGCTACAATCTGCGCGGACTGCAATGGATTTATTGTTATTATGTACAGACCGGCGTATTTATCCACGACATACGCGTAATCGCCTGAGACATCAATCGCAACACCATTACTAATCTCCTCGATTTTTGTCTCGATGTAAAATCCCTGGGGATTGCTGATATTAAAAACGCACAAACCGCCATTTAATACCGTGGCGTATGCGTAATCGCCCTGAACATCGACATCCGTGCAGGATTCCATAAAATCATACGAGTTTACAATTGACTGCATGACACCAGCTGCAACAGGCGGTGACGGATTGTACTCGCCACATCCAATTCCTATGAGAATTAGGAGGATAAGAGAGGTCGTTGCTATGAATCTATTCATTGTTTCTTCCTCGTTTTTTTTGGGTCAGTAAGCCAAAATCCGGGTTGACAGCTATGGAAATTATATCAAACTCAATCTGCAGCTCAAACTAATTTGCACCGTGTACCGTACCGTGTACCGATTGAATGAAATTCATATTATTTGCACATTAATGCAAATTGGTACACGGTACGGTACACGGTACCACACTGAAATCAGTACAGCAAGCGTTAGCGAGCTGCTCGGAGCATTGAGCGTGAGCGTTTTAATGTAACGTCGGCGGTCCGCTCCGGGCATTGAGCATTAGCGTTCTCGATCTCCACATCGAGTAAAAATTGGTACACGGTACGGTACACGGTACAATTAACAATTAAAAAAGGTTATAATATGTAAATTCCAACCAAACGGAGGACTCCCTCATGAAAATTGCTCTTGCTGGTTATTCGAACTCCGGTCGTACGACCATATTCAAGGCTTTATGCGATACATACTCGGAAACATCGACGAGTAAGAGTAAAACGAAGCTTAATATCGGGATTACCAAAATCCGCGATGAGCGCCTTGACTTTGTCCATAAAACATATGGCTCGCAGAAAAAAACTCAGGCTGAAATTGTATTTCATGATTTCCAGTATGAAAAAGCAGGTACCGAGGAGCGCAAAGGATTCGATGAGGAGACAATCGCGCAGCTAAAACTCGCTGATTCTCTTATCTATGTATGCCGCGGATTCGAGAACCCATCCGTCTATTACAGATATGACCGCGTGTATCCGTTGCGTGATGCCGAGATGCTCGAAAGCGATATGCTTGTTGCGGATTTGGTTTCGACCGAAAATCGCATTCAACGGATCGAACAGGACCTCAGAAAAGGTAAACGAGAGCTTCAGAAAGAATATGATTTGATGATGAAGATAAAATCGATCCTCGGTGAGGAAAAGCCATTGAGACTCGCGGGTTTAAATCCGGAAGAGGAAAAATTCATACGCGGATTCGGATATCTCACCCTCAAGAAAGGCATGATAATCGTGAATGTCGATGATGAGGGTAATTTCCCGGGAAGTCCGGAGACGATGCAGCGATGGTCTGAGGAGCGCGAGATGGGATTCATGGTTCTCAGGGGCAAGCTCCAGGCGGATTTGAAAGAGCTCGATGAATCGGAGCGAAAGGAATATCTTCATGAACTGGGAGTTGAGGAGATCGCTATCGATACTTTCATTCGGGAGATTTACAAACTGCTTGGATTGATTCAGTTTTTCACGGCGAATCCGAACGAGGCTCGTGCGTGGGATATAACAAAAGGTACCACCGCGTATGACGCCGCAGGGGTTGTTCATACCGATTTCCAGGAGAAATTCATACGCGCTGAAGTTATATCTATAAATGATTTAATGAAGTACAGAAGCGAAAAGGCATGCAAGGAGTCGGGAGTGTTTCGTCAGGAGAAAAGGGAGTATGTTGTTCAGGATGGCGACGTGATTTTTATTAGGCATGGGTAACCATGAAAAATGTGTAACTTGGCAACAAACCTTGTTGACTATGACTGGCAAACCCTTTGCCAGGTTACGGATTATGAATTTATTAAATCTTTACATACCCACTTGTGGCATAAATTCCAATGTAATAAAATTAAAAGTAGTTAAACCTCATGGTTGAGAAAGTAACCTGCAGGACCTTTAAAGTAGCGTTTTATAGGAATTATTTAATTCATTTTCTTATAGAATGAGGTGTCCACCATGAAGGAAGCTTTTATTTTGTTGCGAGTCGCAGCAACCGTCCCCATCCTCCTTATACTCTTCACCAATTGCAGTTTCATTCACACTGGCAGAATCGGATATGAAGTGAAAGCGATTGATGCTGTCAGGAACCTGAATCCTGAAGTATCCGATGAGAATTTCGATGCTATCGTGAAAGGGAATTCTGAGTTCGCGTTTGAGCTCTATCAGAAGCTTAAGGATTCGGAAGGAAACCTTTTTTTCTCTCCTTACAGCTTATCAGTCGCTTTAGGGATGACATGGGCGGGCGCAAGAGGAGAAACGGAAAAACAAATGCATGAAGTGATGCATTTCATCATGCCGCAAGAAGTCACTCATAATGCTCTGAACAAGCTCGATCTCGCTCTTTCAAACAGGCAGGATGTGACGTTGAACATAGCAAACTCAATTTGGTGTCAGAAGGATGAGAAATTCATGCCGGATTTCTTGAATATTATAACTACAAATTACAATTCAGGCATCCATGCTGCCGACTTTGTAAAATATAAGGAGGAAAGCAGAAAAGAAATAAATAAATGGGTAGAGGAAAAAACTAACAGCAAAATTATCGAATTCCTTCCACCCGAATCTGTTGATGATTTAACCGTAATGGTCCTCATCAACGCGATATATTTTCTTGGTGAATGGGAATATAAATTTGAGGTAGAGAACACGGAGATTGGGGATTTTATACTCCTTGACGGGTCCTCTGTCAAAGTTCCATACATGAGACAGGCTGTAAAAATACCTATGTATTGGGATCCTCAAGATGGTTATTCTGCAATACAATTACCCTATAAAGAAGGTAATATTGCCATGGTTATCTTACTGCCTATTCCAAATAAATTTCAGGAATTTGAGGACAATTTAAGCATGGAAAAACTTAATGAAATAACCAGCAAATTTTATATTCCCCATGGAGTCTCATTGATTCTTCCTAAAGTTAAATTGGCCGCATCTTTGAGACTTTCAGATGTATTAAAGAGAATGGGGATGCTGAATGCATTTGAAACGACAGCCGATTTTTCAGGGATGAACGGTAGCGGTGGGATTTGGATTGACGAAGTATATCACAAAGCGTTTGTTTCCATTGATGAAGCAGGAACAGAGGCAGCTGCCGCATCTGGTGTAGCAATGACACGCGGAGGGGGAAATGGCTATTTCTGGGCTACTTCACCTTTTATTTTCGTTATAATGGATATTGAATCAAAATCTTTAATTTTCATGGGGCGAGTCCTTAATCCGTTAAAAACAGAATAGCGGAAAGTATAGTAACTTGATTATTAAATCATGAACAAACAAAATTTGCTTGTCTTTAGATCATAACTTCGTCAAAATTCTCTCCGCTAATTCGAGTCTTCTCATTGAATATTTGTCTTTTCGAGGTTTGCGACCAAGAAAATCCTCAAGGCGTGGGGCGACATATTTTAGCTCGTCAATGACGAGCGGGTTTTCAAATTCGTTCAATGCGAGAAGGGTGTAGTAGAATGGGAAGCGATGCCATCCGTGTTGACCATCGCGCATGGTTTTCAGGATTTTCAATCCGGCAGCGAGTTCGGACTCCTGATTCGCAAGACCTCCGACAAGAAGATTCCGCCAGAATGATACGGTGCATTGTCCGCAGCAATACCATCCGATCGGACGAGGTACTCCGAAGGATTTCTCGAGTCTTTTGCTCATGCCGTCATTGGCGGTATTGAACGCATCCCGTGCGGTTTTCAACGGCGATTTCAAAAGGATAAGAGCTCGACAGGATTCCTCGCCAAGAATATGTCTTAACCCCGCGCTTGGTTTGACTTTCTCTCCCGTGAAAAGTTTGAAACCCTTGGACTGGTCTTTTTCAGTTGGAGCGAAAAGCTCAGCGTAAGAACCAGGAAGTCCCTGTCTTGATGCGATAAACAGGGCGGAAGCGTCGCGATCCTCTTTTGGGATTTTATTCCCGAAGAAGAATGCATCAGTTATGTTATCAATGGTTTCCGCAAGGCTTGTTTTATTTACAAGCTTCATATAGTTCTCCCGATTGGAGATTTCAAAATCATTTATGAAAACACTTTAACTTTTTTCTCAAGGTCTTTCATTATTTTGTCTTTTGCGATATCGAGATCGTAATCCGATTGAAGACCGAGCCAGAATTCAGCGGACATGCCGAAGTATCGGCTTAATCGTAGAGCGGTATCAGCGGTAATTGATCTTTTCGCGTGGATAATCTCATTGATTCGGCGCGGAGATACCCCAAGATCGCGTCCAAGACGGCTCTGGCTGATTCCAAGCGGCTTCATGAATTCTTCATATAGTATTTCTCCCGGATGAACCGGTGCAAGTTTCTTAGTCATTGTCTCACCTCACGAATGATAGTCCGTTATTTCGACTTCATAAGCATCGCCGTTACGCCAGACGAAGCAGATGCCAACCCTTCTGATTACATATCATTCAACATATGCTTTATTTGCGCGTAGGTGAAGACGGGACCATCCTTGCACACATAAACGCTGCCGATGTTGCAGCGACCGCATTTGCCAATGCCACATTTCATGCGGTTTTCGAGAGTGGTAACAATATTCTCAGGCGTGAACTTCAATTTTTCAAGAATCGGTATTGTGAATTTAATCATTATCGGAGGTCCGCAGGTGATAGCGACCGCATTTTCGCTCGATGGCGCAACCTGATCCAGAACGGTCGGCACGAATCCGATTTTGCCGGGCCAATCGGGAGTTTCACCACCCGGGTCAACGGTGTAGATTGTATCGACATCCGGACGATCCTCCCATATTTTCAGCTCATCCTTGAAACATAAATCGGAAACGCTTCGAGCGCCATAAAGAATTGTTATCTTCCCGAAATCTTTGCGCGTATCAAGAACATTCCATATAAGAGATCTAATAGGAGCAAGACCAATTCCGCCTCCCGCAAAAAGAAGATTCTTTCCTTTCATCATATCGAGCGGAAACCAGTTGCCATAAGGACCACGGAAACCAATCGTGTCGCCGATTTCAGCATCACGAAGCGCGGCTGTAACTTTCCCGATGAGTTTGAAACTGCACTCGATATTGTCCATGCGGGTCGGTGATGACGAGATGCAGAATGTGCATTCACCCTGACCGAAAGAGGAATATTCACCGAATTGTCCGGCTTTGAAAGTAAAGTTCTTGCGAATAGTTTCATCGATGAATTGAAGTTGAAGCGTGCGTGTATCGTAGGTTTCATCCCTGATACCCACGACCTTCATGAGATAGGGCTTGTAAATATTTTCTTTTGTATATGTTATTTCTTGTGTTTTACTCAACTGAAATCACCTTCTCGAGCACATCGAAGATATCCATCCCGACCGGGCAGGATAGAATGCATCGTCCGCAGCCAACACAGGCTACGCAGTCAAACCGTTCGGGATAATAATCGAATTTATGCATTACACGCTGACGGTATCGCTGCCATTGTTCAGGACGAGGGTTATGTCCTCCACCGTGTTTCGTGAACATGTTGAACGCGCAGACATCCCAGTTGCGACGTCGTTCACCGCTTGTTATGCCGTCCTGTTCATCGACGATATCGAAGCAATGGCACGTGGGGCAAAGATAGGCGCATACGCCGCATCCAAGACATTTCCTCGTGAGTTCCGCCCAAGCCGCGCTTTCGAATTTTTTATCCAGATCCTCAGGAGGTTTTTTCGTTTCGTATTTTGGTGTAAGTATTTTTCGTTCTGAATCGGAGACATCACGTATTTTGTCCCCCCAGAGTTCAGCAAGATTTTTGCCTTTGTCTGTAACGATATCCACTTCGTATTTTTCGCCTTCAAGCGGGATGAGGAGAATATCGGAGCCATCACGCGCGTTTGGTGAGAGACCGACATCAAGGCAATGACAGGCGGGACCGAGTTTTTCGCATCCGATAGTTACGATGGTTGTTTTTTCGCGCCTTGCGAGATAGAAGCTATCGTTGTAATCCCAGGTGAAGACTTTATCCATTACGGATAGAGCTGCGGCATCACACGGACGAGCACCGAATACAACTCGCTCCTCGTTTGGCAATGGGGGATCTTTAATTTGCATCCCATCATCAGTTCGTTGATATTCGAGGATACATTCCGAAGGAGGAAAGAAATGTTCCTTGAGTGACATTCTCGTGAGCTGAAGATCAAACGCGGCTTTGGATGGATCATCGATTATTGCGTAACGAGATGTTCGTTCTTCTTTAATTGGTGCAATGAGAATCTTGCCAGCGCTTTTTATCGCGCGCATTAAATCATGTATATCTTTCTTTTCAACTATTTTCATGTGATTTACCTTGATTACCTCACCCCCTGTCCCCCTCTCCGTAAACGGAGAGGGGGGAAGGGGGTGAGGTTCTATCTTATGAAATCCTCCGGGTCGGATTGTTTGAAGCTGCACATGGGCGGATCAGCCTCCGGATCAAGCCCCGGTTCGTAACCGTAATACTCTTTGATTTCAGCTTTCAGCTTCTTATAAAGCAATGTTAGAGGGATTCCTGCCGGGCATACTCGCTCGCATTCGCCGCAATCGATACATCGTCCAGCGAGATGCATCGCCCTGAAAATCCCCCAAGACAGATTACCCTCGGTATGCTGGCTTGATGCTATCCACTGCGGCATTGTCTTTTCGACTATGCATCGATCGCAATAGCACATCGGGCAAACAGCACGGCAGGCGTAGCATCGAATGCACTTTGAGAATTGCTCTTTCCAGAATTCCCATCGTTCATCAGGAGTCATCTTCTCGAATTTTTCAACATCAGCAAATTCGGCATTGGGTGGCATGTCCTCAGCTTTTGACTCACCGATTTTTACATCATAGAAAATCGGATTGTGCTGCGGGCAGAAAAGGCATTTGGGAAGTGAGAAATCTGTATCAGGGTCTTTTACACCATCGCAAGCCATGCCGATTATATAAACATCCTCTCTCTTTATCTGGTTTTCCTGAATCAGGCCAACGATTGATTTGATATCGCACGGTTTCGCGACAATCGCTTTTTTCGTGAATTGTTTCAGCGATGGGTGACGGAGATAAACGGTGAGATTCTTGTCCGCGAATTCATTCCAGACGAGCTTGTCCACATCTTTCGGAGATGTGATAAAAATCGGCGTTGTGCGGTTTGGAAGAGTGCCTTTGCCATATCCGATTACGATATTGACTTTGCCTGATTCAAGGAGTTCTTTCGCTATTTTTCTGAGTGCATCAATCATTTTTTCAATCCCATATATTTTGTATTTGGTCCGAGTTTTTTAACTTTTTTGACGACATCATCAACGACCTGTGTCCACTTGGCGCCCTCCGCTGCTGAGACCCATGAGAACTGAAGTCTGTCCATTTCGAGACCCAGAAATTTCATGAGTTCTCTGAACATGGTGAATCGTCGGCGGGCGTGATAGTTGCCTGATGTGTAATGGCAGTCTCCGGGATGGCATCCGGAAACGAGAACGCCATCCGCACCTTGCTCGAAAGCTTTGATTATGAAATGCGTGTCGATTCGTCCGGTGCACGGAAGCCTGATTATTCTCACGTTAGGGGAGTATTTCATTCGGCTTGTGCCGGCGAGGTCCGCTCCGGCGTATGTGCACCAGTTGCATACGAACGCTATGATTTTTGGTTCGAAAGTATCTGATGATGTTTCTGTTTGCTGCGTCTGAGTGCTCATTTATCGATTCACCATTAAAAAATCTGTAAATTATCACTTACCGGGGACTGACCCCGGGGACTGACCCCAGGGACTGTCCCCAGGGACTGTCCCTATTAAATTGCCATGATTTCGGCGTAGATTTGCTCGTCGGTGAAGCCGGCGAGTTCGATACTGTTGCTTCGACATGTGGAGACACACGCGCCGCAACCCTGGCAAAGTCCGGCATTCACCTCAGCTACTATCTTTATCAAATTGCCTTTTCTATCGCGGATTTCCTTAGGCTTGATTGCACCATAAGTGCATACATCCTGACAGTACAAGCAAGCGACACAAGTATTTTCGTTAACTGATGCTACTATCGGCTCGCGTTCGAGTTCCGGCGATGAGAATAAACCGAGAACCTTGCTTGCTGCGGCTCCGGCTTGCGCGACAGCATCGGGAATATCCTTGGGAGCCTGACACGCTCCCGCAAGGAAAACACCGGCGCGACTCGTTTCAACAGGACGCAATTTCGGATGTGCCTCGCTCAGGAAGTTATATTCATCATACGAGATACCGAGAATCTGGGCGAGTTTATCCATTCTTGTGCGAGCCTGCATCGCAGTAGCGAGAACGACCATATCAGCATCAATCTGAACCTGGTGATTGCTGAGGGTATCGACGCCTTTCACGATTATTTTGCCATCATCCTCATATAGTCTTGATACTCGTCCGCGAAGGTAAATCGTGCCATCCTCCTCAATGCCTCTGCGCACGAATTCCTCATAGCCTTTTCCTGTGGCGCGAATATCCATATAGAAAATATAAGCATTGCCATCATGGACCTTGTGCTTATATAGCATAGCGTGCTTGGCAGTGTACATGCAGCAGATTTTCGAGCAGTAATCTATACCTTTGGCGCAATCGCGTGAACCAACGCATTGAATAAAAACAACGTTTTTGGGTTCTCTGTTATCAGATGGTCTGAGGATTTCGCCGCTTGTCGGTCCTGATGCACTCGCGAGGCGTTCAAACTGCAATCCTGTTATTACATCCTTGTATTTCCCGTAACCGTATTCACCGATTACGTTCGTGGGCATGACATCGAAACCGGTTGCTACAACAATCGCACCGACTTTCTCTTTTATTAACTGATCCTCCATGGTGTAATCGATAGCTTTTGCCGGACATACTTTCTGGCAGATTCCGCATTTTCCCTTCAGGAACATTGTGCAGTGGTTACGATCAATCACAGCTTTATTCGGAATTGCCTGCGGGAACGGGATATAGATAGCTCGTCGATTGCTTAAACCCTCCTCAAATTCACTCGGTACATTTTTCTGAGGACATTTCTCCATGCACGCGCAGCAGGCATTGCAAAGTTTCCAATCTACGGATGTCGCTTTTCGTCGGATTGTCGCCTCGAAGTTACCGACATAGCCAGCAATAGCGTCGATTTCCGAAAATGTGTAAAGCGTGATATTCGGATGCTGTGCGACTTCGACCATACGCGGGGTCAGGATACACTGAGAACAATCGAGGGTGGGGAATGTTTCCGAAAGTTGAGCCATGTGTCCGCCGATTGATGGGTCTTTCTCAACAAGGATTACTTTTCGACCGCCGTTCGCGATATCAAGCGCTGCCTGTATCCCTGCTATACCTCCTCCGATAACGAGTGCAGTATCAGTTACCGGAACTTTTATTACATTCAATGGGTGATTTTTCTTGACTTTTTCAACCATGATTCGTACAAGGTCGATAGCTTTCCGAGTAGCTTTTTCGCGATCATCATGAACCCATGAACAGTGCTCGCGGAGGTTCGCCATTTCACACAGAAAGGGATTGAGACCCATTTGCGCCACGGTTTTACGGAATGTCGGCTCGTGCATCCTCGGACTGCAAGCGGCGACAACAACTCCGGTGAGTTTTTTCTCAACAATCGCCTTGCGGATCAAATCCTGACCGGGGTCGGAACACATGTATTTGTAATCCTCGGCATGGACAACGCCGGGAAGTTTAGCGGCAGATTCGGCTACTCGATGGCAATCCACCGTTCTCGCGATATTCTCGCCGCACCAGCATATGAAAACGCCAATTCTCGCCATCTCATGATTCCTTTCAGATCAAATGCTTCTCGCGTAAAATCCCTATCGGGCTCACAATCAGTTTGTGTAGTCCAATGGATTCCGGGTATTCCCCCATCGCCAAACCAAGTATCTGGGTGAAATACATAATCGGTATCTGATAACTTGTTTTATAAGCTTTTTCGACTTCCCACTGCCTCATGTCGAGATTGAGCTGACACAACGGACACGCGACAGAGAGTACATCGATTCCTTTTTTCTTCGCATCGGAAAGAATGTCATTGCAGAGTTTCAGGACAACATCGGTTCTGGGCACGGAAAGGCTCGCACCGCAGCATTCAGTGCGGAAGTTCCAGTCGACCATCTCAGCGCCTGTATGAGAAAGAAGTTTTTCCATGATAGTCGGATTTTCAGCATCATCGAATTCCACAATTTTCGGGGGACGAACAAGAAGGCATCCATAATAGCATCCGACTTTCAACCCAGTCAGCTTTTTAGTAATAGCTTTCTCAATCTTTTCAGGTTCAAGGTTTGCGAGTATTGAGATGATGTGATGTACACCGATTCCGCTTTTATATTTCGTTTCAGTAATATCATCGATTTGCTTTCGGATATCCTCATGCTCATCGAGATGTTTTGCGGTGCTCTTCATACGATTGAAGCAGGCAGCGCATGCGACAGCAACATCCTTGCCCATTCCCGCAGCTATAGCGAGATTCCTTGCGGACAGGGCAAGCGCGAGTTTCGGATTGACTGAGTGAACCGGAGTTGCGCCGCAGCAGACCCATTCCTTCATTTCTTCAAGTTTAATACCGAGTTTTTCGCAAACCCTGAGAACAGAAGTATTGTATTCAGCGGCGGATGCATGAAGCGAGCATCCGGGAAAATAAGCGTAGTTTTCATTACTTGCTGTTTTCATAATCCCTCCTTTTCGCACCTATCGAATATTTTTTTGATGTCATCAAGTTTTTTCGGCATGTCGGGTATGAGACCTATTTTCCCTTTGAAGAAAAGGATGACGCCGTTTTTCAAATCCTGCATGAAATGGCCGCTTCTGAGATTGTAGAAAGCAAGCATAAGGGGTTCGTATGACCGTCCGAACATTTTTATATTGTCTTTGAAGATGGCATTGAACAATCCGACTTTTTCTTTTGATCTTCGCTTTTCTCTTAAAGCGATAACCCGGATAGCTTCCATAACTCTTGGGATTTCGACTTCCTTTGGACACCGAGTCGCGCAGGTTTCGCACGATGCGCATAGCCATGGCGTTTCGCTTCCAAGCAAGTCTTCTTTGAGACCGAGCTGCGCAAGTCGCATGATTTTATCCGGCAATTCGGCCATAGCGTATCCGACGGGACATCCAGCGGAACATTTACCGCACTGATAACACTCAGCGAGTTTCTCTCCACTGATACGCTCTATTTCTTTTATGAATTCAGTATTTCGATCCGTATTTTTCATCAATCCTCCGAATGCCTTATCGATATTAACGCGGTACTTATATAGACCCCGACAGAATTTTCAGGTTAAGAAGATTTACATAAACTCCTTTATTTGTAAAGATAAAGTTCGATTGTTGCTTTTCAGGTTTTTTTGGATTTTATATAAATCAGCTGAGCACATAATTTTTTTTCCAAAAAATAGAACCGTGCCTTTCATGGTCACGATTCCTAATCGAGTAATAACATTTCGAAGATAAAGCATCTTCGCGGCTTTTCCGCTTGTTAATTATATCACAAAGTCTGAAAATTCAGATACATTAATCGATCAGGGCTCACCAGCTATTCAAACCGTATATTGATTTTCGCAGTGTTCTCAATTTAGAATTAACCCCGTTTTAGTTTTATCACTTTGGATTTCAGGAGAACAATAATGTTTCGAAACTTCTTTTCCTGTATTACCGTAATCGCAATTGTGCTGGGGGTGGCTTTTCTTCAATCGTGTGCCGGAGAAGGCAAACAGAGTAAAATCCTGATAGGGTTTGCGGGACCTTTATCCGGTGACGATGCCCAGTTCGGTGAGGATATCGCCCGTGGTGTTGAAATCGCAATTGATGAGATTAACCAGAAAGGTGGATTGCTCGGACTCCAGCTGGAACTCATCAAGTTGGATGACAAGGCGGATCCACGTGAGGCGTCAAATGCAGCATCAAAACTTGTAGCCAACTCGGGAGTAATCGGCGTGGTCGGGCATCTCAATAGTGGATGTTCGATCCCGGCGTCAGTTATCTATCATCGAGCCGGCATGGTGATGATTTCACCATCAAGTACCGATGATGCTCTCACGGAACAGGGTTATCCCGAAGTTTTCAGGGTGGTTCTAAAAGACTCCGCTCAGGCTCCACCGGCAGCTATTATCGCGAAGGAGAAACTCGGAGCTGCTCGCATCGCCGTTTTGAACGACAAGACAGCTTACGGAAAAGGACTTGCTGAGAAATTCAAAAACAAAGCGATCGAACTTGGCATGGAAATTGTGGCGGATGATTCCTTCAACAAGGGTGAAAAGGATTTCTCAACTATTGTCACAAAACTCATCGCAGCCAAACCGGATGTCGTGTATATAGGTGGGATGTACACTGAGCCAGCTCTTCTGATGAAGCAGGCACGTCCAAGAGGCCTTAACGCGACATTCATGGGCGGCGATGGATGGAAAGCGCCGAAACTCATGGAAATTGGTGGGGATGCGACCGAGGGCGCTATCATAAGTTTCCTCGCGCCGCCATGGGAGGCGGATGAAACCGCAAAGAGCTTCCTGGAAACATACAGAACGAAATATAACGATCAAGTAAAAAGCTTCGCTCCTTTTGCTTATAATGCCATGATGACCCTTGCGGAGGCTATTCGAAAAGCTGGCGTCGCGGATCGTGCAGCGGTTGTGAAAGCGATGCATGCACCCGATTTTCGCCTCGAAGCTATCGGTGGCTCCATTGAATTCGATGAGAAGGGCGATATTAAGGGCAAAGAGCCGTATTTTTATATTGTCAAGAATGGCGATTTTGCGCTTTACATAACGGAGGAGGAAGAAAAAGAGGAGTCTCCGCAGGATGAAGAAAATGAAGGTAAAGAAAACGAGGATGAGCAAAACGAAAACGAGGAAAACGAGGGAGGCACATAGTAAGAACGGTTCCGATTAAAGTAGTTGCTACATTTGATATCATATCGAAAAACAAGGGACAATGGCCAGTTTTTCGTGGTAATACTAATGGAAAGTGAAGATGTAATGAAAAACTGGTTCATGTCTCTTGTTTTTCCAAAAGCTGTACATGGAGGTACCTTATAATTGTTTGGTCAATATTTAATAGATGGTCTGACCCTTGGCGCTCTGTATGGAATCCTCGCGATTAGCTACGCGCTTATTTTCGGAGTTATCAGGATAATCAACTTCGCTCAGGGAGAAATAATTACGATTGGATGTTTCGGTGCCCTTGCAATAGCTACCCTTACAACGGTAATTCTTCAAAGCTTTGGCGCCACGGATACTACTTTACCAATGATTGCGTTGATTCCACTGATGATACTCGGCGGCATTATCGCTGCCTGTATAGCTGGTTTGATAATGGAATATTTGATGTTCCGTCCATTATTGCGACGAGATTCACCCGCACTTCTCGGGCTGATTGCATCGCTCGGTGTTTCGATATTTCTACAGAACATAATGCGAATATTTATCTCGACATCGGATATTCCATTTCCGATGTTTATCAATGCCAGACCAATCGCACTCGGTAATATGCAGATATCGCCAATCCAGATGATACTGATTATCGTATGTTTCGGTTTATCTATCGCAGCTTACTTGTTTATTGAAAAAACAAAATTGGGATTATCGGTTTTAGCTGTTAGAGACAATCGAGAGTTGGCGGAATCGGTGGGAATATCGGTTAAGCTGGTTCTGGATACGATTTTTATTACAGCATCGATCGTCGCTGCCGCCGGTGGAATCCTGATGGGATTTTATTATGGGGTGGCGAGATACGACATGGGATTTCTCCCGGGTATCAAGGGCTTTACAGCGTCAATAATGGGCGGGGTTGGTAATGTCCGGGGAGCTATGCTCAGCGGAGTTATACTCGGCATCATAGAAAGCCTCGGTTCAGCATATATTTCATCAGGATACAAAGATGCTTTTGCGTTTATCCTTTTAGTCATAATTCTTCTTTTCCGACCATCAGGCTTGCTTGGTAAAAAGGACTGATATTATCCGATGAAAGAAAAAACAGGCAAAATAGGTCACCGCGTGAATATTATCAATGTCGCTCCGTTTATTTTTTTATTGGCGGCATTATATCCTCTTGTTGATAAAAGCAACTACGATCTGCGTGTTCTTACGTTGGTATTTATTTACATAGCATTAAGTTTGGGATTGAATTTATTAACAGGACACGCCGGGATTATCGATTTAGGTTACATCGCTTTTTATGCCGTAGGTGCTTATTGTTATACGATTCTTTCCAAAACTATCGGTCTTCCTTTTCTTGCACAAATACCGTTTCTTATTATTCTGGCTTTAATAATCGGAATAATTCTTGGTCTTCCCGCTCTTCGAGTAAGAGGTGATTATCTCGCGGTTGTAACACTTGGATTTGGAGAAATAGTAAGACTCATCGCTGTGAACTGGTATTCCCTGACTAATGGTCCCCAGGGAATAAAAGATATACCGCAGCCATGGATTGGATTGACGATCAAGACCCCGGTTGGATATTACCTGTTCGCCTTGATTATCTTAGCGATTGTAGCCTGGCTATGTAACCGGTTGATTGTCAGCGGGATAGGATGGGCATGGTGCACGATTCGCACAAGCGAGGATTTAGGCAAGGCGTTGGGACATAATGTTGTAAGCTTGAAACTTCTGGCTTTTTGCATTGGTGCGACGGTTGCAGTTATTTGCGGCGCATTTTTCGCATCCTTCCAGAGTTTCATATCACCGGAAAGCTTTATTTTATTCGAATCGATTATGATTTTGTCGATGGTTATTCTCGGAGGCGGAATCGGTGGAAATTTAATCGGCGTTGCGATTGCCGCTTTCCTTTTGTCTTTATTGCCCGAAGTATTCCGAGTGCTTCAGGATTTCAGGCTCCCCATTTATGGTATTGTCATGGCTATCTTGGTGCTGAGGCGAGAACACGGACTTATCTGGTTCAACTGGCTTAATTATGCTGTACCGCGAAGCATAAGAGAAAATCCGTCAGTGGAAGGCAAAACTGAATTTGCAGAATCAGCTGGAGCCGGAGTTCTTATCGGGGTGGATGTCGATTCAATCGTATGCAGATTCGGAGGCGTGAGGGCTCTGGATGGAATCAAATACCGGTTTGAAGGTGGATGTACATATGGTGTCATGGGGCATAACGGCGCTGGTAAAACAACGCTGATAAACGTAATCTCAGGCGTATATAAACCGACATCGGGAATAATCAAGGGATTCATCGACAGCAAGTCGCACGATAAATCCTCTGATGGCGAATTATTCGTTCCGCGGCTGACATCAAGGACATTCCAGAGAGTCATACTTGTCCCTGATCTTGATGCTTATCAGAATGTATTCCTCGCATGTTTCCCAACCGGAACAAAAAATCTCATCAAGGAATTGTTTTACGCGATTCTACCCACGAATAAAAGGAGAAGGCTCGCACGTTATTCGGCGAAGGTGAATAATGCTCTCGAGCAGGTCGCTTTCCCGAAAAACATGCTTGAGGTTAAAGCGGCGGAATTGCCATTCGGATTGAAACGAAAAGTCGAACTGGCACGCGCTCTTGTCATGGATACTCCGATTATGCTTCTCGATGAACCTCTTTCCGGTCTGGAGAAAGCGGAACGTCAGGAGTTATATTCACTGCTCCAGACAATCGCAAGCAGGAAAGAGAAAACGATTATTCTCGTAGAGCATCAGATTCAATACATGGAAAATCTATGCGAAAACATAATATATATGGAAAGCGGGAACATATGTGTCGATGAGGATAACCTTCCGATAATCGGTAATTATCAGTATGTTCATTCTCATCCACACGTTCAGAACTCTTATTTTGGATTCAAACCGGAATCTGAAGTCGCTGTCGTTGATATAGAAAAAAAGATAAAAGAGAAGCAACCGGTACTGAAGGTAGGAAGTTTGAATGTGAGTTATCCGAACAGGGGGCAGGTTATTTATGGTGCAGATATAGATGTTTTTAAAAACATGATTTCTTTGATATCGGGATTGAACGGATCGGGAAAGACTACTATCCTCAAGTCGATTATCGGTCTCGGTAGTACTATTGTGGATTCGGGACATGTTGTTTTTAATGAATCCAATTTATTGAAATACGCGGCAAACAAACGCGCTTTAATGGGAATTTTTTATGTTCCCCAGGAGAACAGGATATTCGATTCGCTCACGGTACGAGAGCATTTCAAGATTAACCTGGGCGGGGAAGGCGATTACGATCCCCTCAAGAGTAAGATTATTACTGAATGGTTTCCAATCCTGAAAGAAAAATGGGATATAAAGGCACGAAACCTGAGCGGCGGTCAGCAGCAGATGCTGACGTTGGCTCTGTCATTCGCCCGTCTGGAAAACAGCAGGACTGATAAACCATCTTTATTGATAATGGACGAGCCGACCACGGGACTCCAACCGAGTTTGCAGCAATTAACTTATGATTGCTTAAAACATTTCTGTGAGAATTACAATGTTGGCGTTCTGCTAACAGAACAGAAACCCGAAGCGGCAGCCATAGCGAATATCCATTACAAGCTCGAAGCGGGTCACATGAAAATCGCCTGAATTTTTTCTCTGCTTAAATCCATGTTTTATGCGGTTATTGACATGCAAAAGCTGATTTGTTATGGTAAGCAGGCATTTTTTCAGGGGTATTAAGTAAACGGTTCATTTCAGGATTGCCCCTCTGAAAATGGTTTGCAAAGCATATTCAATAGGCATCTTCTGTGATTATCGACGTGGCATGTTAGTCTCTAAGGGTTGAAACCCTGTTTATATGCATAACACCTGAATGGATTAAATTGTCGCAGCACCAAGCTGCAAGTGAGGATTATTTTATGCATCTTAATCCAATTTTTAAAGATAAATTAGAAGTTGATGGCGGTGCGGTTGATCTGATGCACAAGCTTAATCGCAAAGTGGTTGTCCTCTCGGCGACACGCACACCATTTTCCGAAGTCGGTGGTGATTTCAAGGATATCAATCCTATCGACCTGGGCGTTTATGCCGCAAGAGCTGCGATAAAAAAAGCCGGGCTTGAGGACCGAGTCGAGCTAATCGACCATGTCATCATGGGGAATGCGCAGCACACATCGATCGATGCTCACTATGGCGCAAGGCATGTGGGTCTCAAAGCCGGGATTCCATGGACCAGTCGGGCTTTTACAGTTAACCGTATCTGCTGGTCAGGCGGTGAGGCTTTAACATTAGCAGCGAAGGAACTAATCACTGGCGATTCAAAACTTGTCCTTGCTGGTGGATACGAAAGTCCGAGCCAGTCGCCGACGCTCACCTATGGCTCAGCATGGGGCTATCAGTTCATGGCTGGCGCTCGAACGTATTTTTTATTCAAGGATGGTTTGAAGGATACTTATGCAAATGGCGACATGATGGACACGGCTGAGGCGCTCGCGAGACGCTATGGAATAAATAAGGAGCAGGTCGACCAGTTCGCATATGAAAGTCAGATGAAAGCCAAAGCCGCGATTGAAAATGGAAACCTGGCGAAGGAAATAACTCCTGTTGAACTACCAACTCGGGGAGGAATCAAGGTTGTTGATAGAGATACACATCCGCGTCCGGAGACCACGCTTGAAACCCTCGCTCGAATGATACCTGTAAAACCGAATGGTGTGACATCAGCAGGAAATGCAAGCGGGATTGTGGATGCTGGCGCGGCGATGATTTTAACAACCGAATCTTATGCCAAAGAACTTGGCATTAAACCTATTGCGGAGTTTGTTTCATGGGCTGTAGCTGGCGTTGACCCATATTACATGGGGATTGGTCCTGTGCCATCCATCAGGATGGCGCTCAAACGAGCGAATCTCACACTCGACCAACTTGATAATATCGAGATAAACGAAGCCTTTGGAGCTCAATATCTCGCATGCGAAATGGAACTTGGATTAGATAGAAAAAAAGTTAACCGATGGGGCGGCGCGATAGCATTAGGTCATCCACTCGGTGCAACAGGCGTGAGATTAACAATGGCTTTGATATATCAGGGAGGTCTGGGAGTGTCATCGGCATGTGTTGGCGGCGGTCAAGGCGGTGCTTTGATTATCAGGAGCTACCTGTAACGCCGATTTCCAATCGGCAGTATCGCCGACATCCTTGTCGGCATTTTTGAAATTGATGAATTCAAATTACAAAAGCGAGTAGTAAATGAATAACGAGAGAAAAAAGACATGGGACGATGTGGAAATTTTAGTGGTGGGTGCTGGCACAATGGGTGCGAGCATCGCACAGACCTACGCTCAGAATGGTTTCACCGTAGGTCTTCTCGATGTCTCTGATGAGATTCTCCAGCGTGCGCGAGAAAGAATAGATGCGGAATTGAAAGTCGCTCGAGGGCGAATCTTCAGCGATGAAGAAATAAAAGCAATTCGTGAACGAATCCTCACAACGACCGATTATTCAACTGCCTGCAAAGGGACAAAACTCAAAATCGTAATTGAAACTGCAACCGAACGTATCGATATCAAATTGAAAATTTTTCAGCAGCTGGATAAGTTATGCGCTCCTCATGTGATACTCGCCACTAATTCATCATCGCTGGATATCAATCTGCTGTCAAAAGCTGTTTCTCGTTCTGATAAAGTTGTCTGGATGCATTATTTTTACCTTCCACACAAGAACCGCGCGGGAGAGGTCGCGGGAACAGATACGGCATCAAAGGAAAGCTTAAATATCGCAACATACTACATGCGTATGGGAGGCAAGGTTGTCACTCCGATTCTATCAAGTCGGAAAGGAGGAGCGGCGGATGTTCTCTTTGTGGCTTTGCTGCTCGAGGCATGTCGTATGGCTGATGAGGGATTTGAAAAAGCCGATATCGAGGCTGCCGGAATGAAAGCATTCAATATGCCCCTCGGTTTTCTTGGTCTCATGGATGCGACAGGCTTGGCAATCGCGCTGTATGCGATGAATTCTTTCTCGGATGATTCTGATCCCAACGATCCTCTACTCCAGGTGTATAAAAATTTCTTTAAACCAACGGAAAGTTACAAAAAGCTCGTTCAGGAGCAAGCGAAAGTATCAGATCCATCATCAGTTCGATGGCTTTCAACTGAGGGCGTGGGTAAGGATTCAGGCGATGAGATGTTGGTAAAAAATCTCACCGAGCGATTCCTCGCAGTAGCTTTCACAGCAGCGTTTGAGATTGTCGATTCGGGAGTTATTACTGCTGAGGACTTTGAGGATCTCACCAAAAACGCATTCCTCTGGCGCAAAGGACCATTCACGATTTTTAACGAAACAAGGATACTCGATGCAAAGCGGATGGTTGAGGAAAGAGCTGCTCTCGCCAGGAAATTAGGACATCATTTTCCAATACCCGCTAATCTGAAAAAATTGTTTGAATCGCAAAAACCAATCACACTCGATTTGAATCCCGTTAAATATTCTGTATTGCCTGATATTAAAACAGCATGGATAACTCTCAGCTCGCCTCAAACCGCGAATGCGCTTGATGATGCTGTTTTTAATCATCTTGAAGAGGCATTCGCGAAAGCCAATACTGATAAAAATGTAGTCTCAATTGTCTTCGATACCGCGCCGATAAAAACATTCATCGCGGGAGCAAATGTTCCTTGGTTTGTAGAAAATGTAGAAGCTGGAAATTTCGCGGGGATTCGCAAAAGCACAGAACGCTGGCAGGATGTCATCTTCCACAGGATGACCGGAGGCGGTAAACCGAAAGTTGCTATTATCGATGGTCAGGCTTTTGGTGGCGGTGTTGAAGTCGCAATGGCGTTCGCGTGGGACTCCGCAAGTGCAGTAATCATCACCAACAGAACGAGCTTTACGCTCCCGGAAACGAGACTTGGGATTTATCCTGGTCTCCGTGGCACTCTCCTCATGCCGAGGATAATACATCGAGCGACAGATGATGCCGAGCTAGCTGTTGGATTGTCGCGATATTACATACTCGCAGGCGGTACATCTACAACATCACCGCGGATGATTCGTTATCTGGGTTTTGCGGATTTGCTTGTTGCATCGAATGAGCGCGAGGAGATCGCGAAAAAAATCTGTAAAGCTATTGCTGATAATAAAGGAAAAACTTTAACGAAAGAACAGCTTCAAAATCTGAATATTAAAGAGCTATCTCTGAAGCTTACTTATGAGGAAAATGAGGAGATGCGGTACATGTCGAAGCTTTTCCTCAAGGCGGATGTTATCCATCAGCTTTATTCATACGCTCGACGCGAGGGCGAAATCTTTCATACATCGCCATGGCGTGAGCAGGCAGCGAGAATCGCCAACCGCGTGGCATCAAATTCTCCTAACGCGATTTGGACCTCGAACTGGCTTATCAGCAAGGGATTTGATGATTACATGAAGGGTGTGGATATCGAAGAGTCCGCGCGATACGAGCTCGAGCATCGCCTCGAGGAAACATTTCGACATCCCGATGCCATCGCCGGTTTGAAAGCCCTTGTTGAACGCAAGTTCCCCGCCTTCCCGCGACGTTATCCTTTTGTTGGGTAGATCAATTCGTAAATCTTCAATCTCTTTTTTCAGTTACCTTGGCAAGTATCATTTGTCTTAACTTATCATTTTTTATGAATAACCCATATCCGAAATCGGGAGAAACAGATGAAAATCATATTCTGATGTGCTAAATTTCAACAAGGAGCTCAGCTATGATTATTGGACGGTATTGTACTTCACATAATGAACTCGGGAAGATTGATGCGAGCATCGGCTCTCTACTAATTCGTCAGGAGGCTCGATGGAAGGATTTTCCAGTGCTTGCCTTCCGTGAGGGTGATAGTTATGTTCCGATAACGTGGGGGAAATTTCTTGATGATATTTCTTCCATGACGATTTTTCTCCATGAAAAAGGAATTCGGAAGGGTGACAGGATTGCCGTGTTCAGCCAGAATAGCTATTTTATGCTGCTTTGGGAAATGACGGTTACTTCAACGGGTGCAATCTCGGTTCCAATATTTCATGGATATGATGCAAAAAACGTGGATTTCATCCTCAAACATGCTGAACCGAAAGCTATTTATGTTGATGGCGAAGAGAGGCTTGAGAAGGTTAAGGCATCCGAAGCATTCGGTTCAATCCGATTAATCCTCACACGTCAGAAATCGTCATATACACAAATCGAGGAGTGTCTTAAAGGTGGGAAACGAGAATTTTTTGTCAATTTGGTAAAGCAGGTTAATCCAAGGGATATCTGCTTTATTCAATATACATCGGGCACGACAGGTAATCCCAAAGGTGTTATGCTGACTCATCGGAATATAATGTCGCAACGGAAAGGAATGTCGCAGGTCTGGGATATTCCGTATAAATCCCGATTTCTCTCATATCTTCCATGGCATCATTCATTCGGAGGATTGTTTGAGCGATTCGCGGCGCTTTATCATGGAGCTACTATTCATCTCGAGGACTCATTCGGGAAAGACATAAAGCGGTTAATTCAGAATTGGAGCATGGTTAAACCGACTCAATTTTTCAGTGTTCCAAAAGTTTATATCGCATTGGTCACCGAGGCGAGAGCGAATCCCGAAGTCAAAAAGACTATTTTTCATCCGGAACTGAAATTCGTTTTCACAGCCGCGGCGCCGCTTCCAAAGGATTGTGCCGAATATTTCAAAGAGCAGAATGTACCGGTTGTTGAAGGATGGGGTCTGACTGAGACATCGCCTCTCGTCACTTTCACTTCATTTGGCGTTGTACGTGTTGAGGGATGTGTAGGAGAGCCGATTGCTGGATGCGAAATCCTGATTACCGAAGATGATGAAATTCTCACTCGTGGTCCCAATCTCATGAAGGGATATTTCAAGGATGATGAGCGCACAAAAAGGTCAATTGACGAACACGGATGGTTTCATACAGGCGATGTCGGCGAGCTTCTCGATGCCGGTTTGAAAATCACCTGCCGCGCTGACGATCTCTTCAAACTCTCAAACGGCGAGAAGGTTTCCTCAATGTTAATCGAGAATGCGATTACTATCTCATCCAGATGGATTCAGCACGCTCTCGCAATAGGTTCCGGAGAGGATTTTGTATCGGCGCTTGTTTTTCTGAATCATAGAAGCATCGAACGATGGGCAAACGAAAAAGGTAAAACGCTTCCATCCGGATGGGATCTCTCGAAAGATAAAGATGTGCAGGAGCTTGTTGCAAATGAAATCGCAAAAAACATGGTTGAGTTTCAACCAAAATACATGAGAGTCAAGGCATTCGTGATAATCCCAAAGGATCTAACTATTGAGGATGGCGAGCTTACTCCGACCATGAAGGTGATTCGTCATCGCGTCTTGGATAAATATCGCGAATGGTGCACTGCTATTTATCGTCCTCACGCAGATCCGGATAAGATGAATTATATTGTGACGATAAAATGAAAAAGGGATCAGAGCCTTTTTTGAATTGCCTGATTGCCAAGCTTCATATGAACTGCTTTCAAAAAAGGCTCTGACCCATTTTTCCTATGTCAGCAAGCCGACTATTTCGCCGTCGGGACCACCGTGACATCCCATTCGCGAACGAGTGTTTTTATCGGTATTGCCAGGGTTGCCTGATGGTGTTCCGGTGTCATCCCAGTCAACAAAGTTTGGATCGCCCTGTTGCGCGGCTGATGTCGATGAAAGGTCGTATTGCTCGTTGTTTGGATCAATATAAGACGGAGTAGCGCTTATAGCACCCATACCAGCCGATGCGCTTCCGGAGTAGTTCGCACCATTGATTCCCGGACCGATGTCGAAGACATCAGTAAAATCGCAAATCACGGTACAGCTACTTCCCGTAACCCCGCGCGCCAAAGGCGGAGGGAACCCGCTTGAATAGATATGAGTCGCGATGTTATTATCGAACTTTGATACACTTCCTCCATTGAAAATATATGCATAACACTGGTTGATGAAGATGGCATCGCCGCTGTCCACTGTATCTATTGTATTATTGACAATCTCTGTATTGGTGCAGTTTTCGAAATGAAAACCCTCCAAAAAGTTAACATCCCCCGGAGAGTGAGGGACAATATGATGAATAATATTGTTCTTTACCACTGCTCCTGCTGAACTTGATATATAACAAATTTCGAATTGTTTAGAAAAGATGATAACATCCAATGTTTTACGAATGTTGGCGAACACGCAATTCCGTATATTGATGCCGGGACAGCTATCGGCAAAGATGCCTCTGAAGATTGTGCAGCCTGATTCGGCAGAATCTCTATCAATGCCATCAATCCTGCAATTGGCAATGGTAACATCCGTGGCAGAATAAACTGCAATCGGGCAGACAGTATCCAAGTCGGTTAAGCCTGTGAACAAACAGTCTTGAACCATTATGTTCGATCCGCCCTCAATACGGAGCATGAGAGTACAAGCAGTGAATGGCCAGCCAACGGTCCAAAGACCGGCAAAACCGACTTTAAAGCCTTTCAGGGTGGCATTACTAACATTAGTAAAAAGAACAGAACATGTTTCAGGAGCTAATGGGCCATCTATATACACGCGTCCGACGCCATCTGATGTATCCCAATTCTCTGCAATCACGGTAATATTCGATTTCATGCTCACCTGTTCGTTATATGACGTACCGGAATCATCCACTTTAACAGTATAGCCATCAAGAGCGGCATCGATACCATCCTGAATCGTTTTAAATGGATGAGCCGTCGTGCCATCGTTCGGCGATCCAGTGTACGAGTTATCGACATAAATGGTATCAATGGGGACATACTCAGCTACATCGATTGAAAAAACCTGGTATGTCTCGAATTGTGATATGTTAAACAAACCGGAAAGCGGGTTTTCATCCGGATCGACACGAGAAATCCCATCTTTGCCCTCTAACAAGGCTGATTGATTCTGTCCGGGGCTATAGGAATCGGCAACCTTTACAAGTCCTGTATATTGCCCCTTGCTCGCGCTTGATGTGTTCGTAACTGTTGCCGCATAGACAAGGGGATCTGCCGGGCTGTGACCGGAACCGGAAATCGAACTCGTGCCATTAATCACCAATGGTGTCAGCATGACGCCGGGGATTTCAACTCTTATTTCTTTAACTGATGAATCCGCGTACATCTGGTTCAGTGCGGTTCCCTTAGGAACACCATGACTCAGATCAACGACATGAATTTCGATATCAGCTGTTGATGCGGTGTCACCGTCAATAAGGTCATTCGAGATTATCTCTACTGAAACCTCGCTTGCGGCTTTTTTGTTGTGTTGAGGAACTCTGTATTCAGGATTAAAACGATCGATCTTTTTCGCTGCACTGACACCATAGGTACATCCAACTGCAAATATGAAATCAACAGGCCCATCAATCTTAAAAGTATAATCCTGATAGTTATAATCGCATCCCATCGCCATCACGAGATTACCGCTTGGTGGAGGATCGGTGACGCTTTGAAATCCCATTGGATTTGCAGGATTGAAGTTGCCTTGCGAGTAATCATCAAAATGGAGGATATAAGGGTGGATTGTTGCGTTATTTGGGTAGATGGTATCAAGTGAGTCATCAAGATAGCCGGTATATCCATCGGCGTTGACAAGTCCGAACTCCGCTATTTTTTCACCGGTCAACGGGAAATTGATAACCGGAAGGTTTGAAATTACGATGCCCTCAACATTGAAGACATGAAGATCCGCGCGATTACGTCCTGAAATTGGCTCGTATGGATTGCCAACCGGAAAGGGATGTTTAATACCTATGGACAAGACTACATTGCTATCAGAATCCAGCCTGACCGATTTTATTTTCACGCAATCGGTGCACGGCGCGATTTGAAGGAAATTGGTAATATCGACAACTTCCAGAACATCGGTCAATGCGGGTTGGCGGATTGAAACCAGTTCGGCGCTGGGATTTGATGGATCGATTCGCAGATCGAATAATCCGAGTACTCCTGCGCCGCCGGCAGGTGAGCCATCGGGGAATCTATCCGTTACACCCACCGGAACGGTGCTCGCCTCATTGATATTGAGCTGGGATAGCGTTACAGGATTATGATTCAAAGAGCACCCTTCAAACAGTATAATAAATATTACAGATACGATGATTGCTGAAATTTTCATGCTGTATTCACCTCATCCAAGTCATGGGTTTAATAGGACTATTATTTTAACATACTCTGATTAAAAATCTTGAGACAACTTCTTTAGTGCTGTAACATTAGTCCGTAAAAAATAAATTATGCGTATCCCTCTATAAAAGGATTCATCCATGACAGAGAAATCATCAGAAACAAAACCAACAGATAAACCGAAAACAGATGAGAAGAAATTCCTGGTCAGAAAAATTGAGTCATCGAAGGCGATGAACGATGCGATGGGAGCCTATTTCTCTGAGCTTTTCGAAGCAGCGAAAACCGGTCATCCAAAAATCGCATGGTGCACAAGCGTAGGGCCAGCCGAGCTGCTTGTCGCATGCGGATTCCTTGTCTATTTCCCAGAGAATCATGGAGCCATGCTCGGCGCATCGCGGATGTCCACAGACCTTATCCCTGTTGCTAACGCAATCGGATACTCACCTGAAATATGCTCATATCTTACGAGCGACATCGGTTCATTCATCAAGGGCGAAACCCCTATGTCGAAAATGCCGGGATATGTGTTTCCTAAACCGGATGTCTTGGTCTTCAATACCAATCAATGTCGCGATGTCCAGGATTGGATGTATTACTATCATCTGCATTACGGAGTTCCGCTGCTTGGTATAAATACACCTGTGAGAATTAAAGAGGTTACCAGGACACATGTCGAGGTTGCTGCGAAGCAGATGGAGGAGATGGTCGAACCGCTTTGTAAAATCGGCGGTCAAAGATTCGATTACGATAAGTTAAGAGATATAGTTACCTTATCCAAACAATTGACAATCAAATGGAAAGCGGTTCTCGAAGCCGCTGCCGCGATACCATCGCCGATTAACTTCTTCGATGGCACTATCCACATGGGACCCGCGGTCGTTATGCGGGGAAGCAAACGCGGTATCGAGTATTACGATACGCTTCTTAAGGAACTTAATGATTGCATCTTAAAAAAGATCGGAAGTATCCCCGAAGAGAAATTCCGCTTGTACTGGGAGGGGATGCCGATCTGGGGACGGCTTCGAACTCACTCCGAGTTGCTCGCATCGCTTAAAGCCTGCGTGGTGGCATCGACATACTGCAACAGCTGGATTTTCGATGAGTTTAACCCGGATGACCCGTTCAGAAGCATGGCGCGAGCATACACTGAATTGTTCATAGTACGTTCCGATGAATACAAAGAAAAATATTTCCAGCAGATGATCGAGAAATATAAAATCGATGGCATTATTTATCATGATGCTAAGACATGCCCGAATAACTCAAATAACCGTTATGGACTTCCCCAGAGATTGGAGAAAAAGACTGGAGTGCCATACATAGTAATCGCTGGCGACTTGAACGATTTGCGATGTTATTCCGAAGAACAGGCGAAGACGAATATTGAGGCTTTTGTGGAGCAGTTATCGGAGAGATAAGGGACAATGCGCCTTTGCAGAAGTATCTGAAACCTTTTTTAATATGCTAAAAGAAAAATTATATTGCGGTATCGATGTTGGAGCGTCGACCACCAAGGTTGTACTCTTAAACAACTCCGGTGAACTACGGGCGCATCATGTCGAGCGAAGCGGTCCCGAAGCCGCGAATGTTGCATTGGCGTGTCTCGATTCCATTCTTAAGAAACTTACGATAAACACAGATGACATCACACAAACGGTCGCAACCGGCTATGCACGCGATTCCGTCACTTTTGCGGATTTTTCGAAAACGGAAATATCATGTCACAGCAAGGGATGCCTTCATTATTTCAAAGGACCATTCACAATCGCGGATATCGGCGGTCAGGATAACAAGATAATTCATCTGGATGAACACGGGAAACGTACAGGATTCAAGTTCAACCGTAAATGCGCGGCGGGAACGGGCGCTTTCCTCGAGGAGATTGCTAATCTTTTAAATGTTGGACTTGATGAATTAAACGGTCTTGCGGAGAAAGCTGAAGCGCCGGTGAAACTCGGGAGCTTCTGCACCGTTTTCACGAAAACCGAAATTTTAACTAATTTCAAAAAAGGAGATCGGATTCCGGATATAGTAGCAGGAGCGTTTGAATCGGTTGCGCGACGGATAATCGAGATGGACCCATTAACAGGCGAGATCGTTCTGACTGGTGGAGTAGTCGCATATAATCGCTATATTATTGGAATCTTCGAAAGAATGCTCGGTAAAGCAATGAAGGTTCCCCCGATGCCTCAGCTCACGGGTGCTATCGGTGCGGCGCTTTTCGCACTGGAAGAAAACGCGAAAAAATAATATCCTGTATGGGTTAAAAATATGAGATGTTGAAAAGTAGGGGCGGGTTGTCCTTGTTAATGGATTCAATTGTAAATCCGATTTATATTTTTTATCATGGCAACCTGTAGATTCGATTAAAACCCGCCCTCGATGTGGCAATACGCTCAATACAGGGCGGGTTTTACAGGGATTTATTAATATTGAGCGGAGAACATATCATAGGGATTTATGTATTGTGCACGAAAACGGGGCCAACCCGCCCCTACAGCATTTTTTCTTTTTCAACAGCTCAAAATGAATCTTGTTTCGGAGGATTAAAAAATGCTTGATGCATTATTCCGACCCAGATCTATCGCAATCATAGGAGCATCAAATAATCCGCTAAGCATCGGTTATATAATCATGCAGAATCTGCTCGACCACGGATTCCAGGGACCGATATTCCCTATCAATCCGAAAGCTCCTTTTATCAAATCGTTCAAAGCTTATAAATCGGTGCTTGATGTCCCTGATGAAATCGACCTTGTCAATATCATGATTAAGAACACACTTGTACCATCAGCGATAGAGGAATGCGGGAAGAAGGGAGTGAAATTCGCGATTGTCCACACCGCTGGTTTTAAAGAGGTTGGCGAAGAGGGCGCGAAACTCGAAAAGCAGATTGTAGAAATCGCTCATAAATACGGGATGAGGATATACGGACCGAATTCACAGGGCATTGAAAACTCCGATAAAGACATTCGAGCTTATGCCAATTTCACTTTTACGCCCATGACCGATGGCAATATCTCGATTCTCGCTCAAAGCGGGGGAGTAGGCGAGGTGCTTCAGCTCCAGCTCGATAAAATTGGCGCCGGATTCCGCATGTATGCAAGCTACGGCAATGAATCTGATGTTTCCATGAACGAGATACTTGAATATTACGGTAACGATGAGGGTACGAAAGTAATCCTGTTGCATATTGAAACCCTGAAAGACCCAATTGGATTCCTCAATATCGCTCGCAATATAACGAGAAGGAAACCGATCCTCGCGGTTAAATCCGGAAAAACAAAAGAAGGTTTAAAAGCGGTTTCATCTCACACGGGAACCTTGATGGAGAAGGATGTCACGACCGATGTCATTTTCAAAAAAGCCGGCGTGTTGCGATTTGATACTCAGGAACAGATGATAGCCGCATCGGTCGCTCTTTCATCACAGCCGGTGCCAAAAGGAAATCGAGTCGCGATGACAACCAACACAGGCGGTCCCGCGATTCTCGCTGTCGATGAACTAATCGCTGCGGGACTCAAACTCGCGGAACTCTCACCCGATACGATGAAATTCCTACGAGAAACGCTTTATCCGGAAGCGAGTGTGGTTAATCCCGTCGATGTTCTCGCGACCGCGACTCCGGAACATTACAACGCCGCTATTGATGCGCTTATGAAAGATCCCAATGTCGATTCGATTCTCATAAACTTCATCACAGCTCAGTTCGTCGATCTTGATGGCATCGCTAAAACAATCGCTGAATGGGGGAATAAATCAACCAAGCCACTGATTGTCGTGATTATGACAATCGATAAATGGTACCGATTAATAAAGACGATTCGTTCAGGAGGAGTCCCAGTCTATGAATTTCCCGAAGCTGCGGCGGGCGCTATTATCGACATGACACGATATGGTTACATCAAACACGCTCCTGATGCGGAATTTCCAACTATTACCGTTGATAAGAATAAAGTAGAGAAAATTCTGATGAATCTCCCCGCAGGATATATCCCGCAGTTCGAGGCTTTCCAGGCTCTTGATGCGTACGGTATTCCGACCGCTCGAACGATTAGAGTCGCGAATCTCAATGATTTAAAAACCGCGACGAAAGAACTGAATTTTCCCGTTGTGATAAAAGTCGATGTGCCGGATATTGTCCACAAATCCGATGCGGGAGGAGTTGTTCTGAATATCAAAGACGAAACCCAATTAACTGATACTTTTAAAAAATTGACTGAGAAATTCGCATCGCATAAACCATCATACATCGTGCAGGAGATGATGCCCGAAACTACAGAAATTATCATCGGAGTGAATAACACCGAAGGAATCGGACCTATCATCATGTTTGGTTTAGGAGGAATCTTCGTTGAGGTTATGAAAGATGTTCAATTCCGACTTGCTCCACTTACAAAAGACGACGCCATGGAAATGATTATCCAGATCAAGGGATATAAGATTCTCGAGGGCGCACGCGGCAAAAAAGGCGCGGATAGTGACAGTTTGACCGACATCCTCCTCAGGATATCCCAGCTCGCAACCGATTTCCCCCGCATCGTTGAAATGGACCTCAACCCTATTTTCAGCTATCCTGCGGGTGAAGGCTCAAAAGTTGTGGATGTGAGAATAAGACTCGCTTAATTAAGATTGTTTTCAATTCCCATTTAAAGGTTTATAATCGCAATTGATAATCCGTTTCCATAAGGGGGAATTTTTATTTTACGAATATGAGAGCGATTAAGGAACCATTGATAAATGCCTGAACGAATGAAAGCGCATTATGTGATAATTGGTGCGGGACCTGCGGGAATCGCAGCTGCCGAGGCGATTCGCGAGGTTGATAAAGAAGAAAACATTTTAATCATAACCGATGAATACCCCTATCCTTATTGCCGCCCGCTTATAATCGAGATTCTTAAAGAGGAGAAGAAAATCGATGATATCCTCCTTCGACCAAAGGATTGGTTTGAAAAGAACAATATCCTGAAAATACCCGGCGACCGCGTGACAAGGATTATCCCTGAGAAGAAGGAAATCGAATTTGGATCAGGATTAATCATCGAATGGAAGAAGCTTCTAATCGCAACCGGCTCGAAACCATCCATGCCCCGAATCGATGGCTTATCCGATGCAATGGTTCACACCATGTACAACCGTAATGATGCCGAACAAGCGGGAGCTTTGATAAAGCCTGGCTCAAAACTGCTTGTGCTCGGAATCGGACTTATAGGATTACAGGCTATGATGGCTTTCGCGGAAATGGGAGTTGATATATGCGCGGTCGAATTGATGCCGAAGGTGCTCCCTCTTATCCTCGACCTTAAAGCCGCCAGATATGTGCAAAACAGATTAGAGGAACATGGCATAGATGTTCGGGTGAGTACATCGATTAAAAAAATCGTAGATTCCGATTCCCCGAAGCACAGGTATGAAGCTATCATAAATGATGGTAAAGCGATTCAGTTCGATTCCATACTGCTCGCCACTGGCATGAGACCTGAAATAGCGCTTTTGGAGGATTCCGGTATCGAGGTTGGTAGAGGAATTAAAGTGACTCCAAGAATGGAGACGAACATTCCTGATATTTACGCCGCAGGAGATGTAACCGAATACGGCGACTGGATCGAGGGACGATCGGAGATTCACGCTCATTGGGTTAACGCGTCGCATCAGGGACGAATAGCCGGATTCAGCATGGCGGGTAAAAATGTTGAACCTTATGAACCGATTTATATCAATTCCCTGAATGTATTCGGTCTTCCAATAATCACGATGGGCGCGAGCAGGATAGATCATTTCGATGATGCAAAGGTGCTGGTTTCGGAATCACCTCTGAGACCCGCGTATTCGCGTCTTGTTATCAGGGACGGATTACCAATCGCGGCGACATTTATTAATGATGTCGAAAGAGCCGGTGTGATTCAGTATCTGATTCAGAAGAAAGTTAGCGTAGCTGATGTCGCGGAATCGCTTTTTAATGGCGGACTCGAAGGAATGGAATTTTTGTACGGGTTACATGATAAAGCTGTTAAAGGTGATGTCGACTGGCCGGAATCGATGTATTCAATCGAATGGTACAAAAAGGATCAGGAGCACACTCGTTGGGGTAAGAAATAATGTACACTACTGGGAGCGCCGTCGTCCCGACGGCTTTTGAGATGTTCACATAATTATGCCGTCGAGACGACGGCGCTCCCAGTATAAGAAAATATGAAAAATTCAATCGGCATAATGCGAATTCAAACAGCTATAGTTGACCTTACTGAAGGCACCGTTAGATATGAGAAAACGCCAACAAAGGTTGTGAGGGATTATATCGGCGGACGCGGGTTAAATATCGCTTACCTCTACAAAATGCTCCCAGTAAATATAGATCCTTTGTCTTCTTCGAATGTTCTCATCATCGGCACTGGTGCTCTCACCGGAACCGGATGTCCGAATTCAAGCCGATTCAATATAACCGCAAAATCGCCTGAATCTATGATACTTGGTGATGCCAACTGCGGTGGTTTTTTTGGTCCGAAACTCCGTCATTCAGGAATCGACCGTATTATCATCCTCGGGAAATCCCCAAAACCAGCCTTTCTAAAAGTCGAGGATGATACAGTCACGATCGAAGATGCGAGAAGATACTGGGGCATGGATATTCCTCAAGTTCAAGCGGCGCTTCGTCATGATGTCGGTCCCAACGTTGAAACTATATGTATTGGCCCCGCGGGAGAAAAACTCGTTCGCTTCGCATGCGTAATGACGGGAGTCAAAAATTCCGCATCTCGAGGTGGAATGGGCGCTGTGATGGGGAGTAAAAACATGAAGGCAGTTGTATCTGTTGGAGGTAAAGGAATCGAGATTGCTGACCCTGATGGATTCCTCAAACTCAGCGCTGAACTCAAGGATTACCTCATAGATTCAATGATAGTCAAGGTTCTCGGACGTGTTGGAACTCCGCTTTTATATGAAGTCAGCAACCAGCTCGGAGCCATCCGCACACGGAACAGCCAGGACAGCTCATTCGAAAAAACGCTTGAAGCTGAGGTTATACATCAGCACATATCGAAGATGATTGGATGTCATTCCTGTGTTGTGCATTGCAGACACAGAAATATATATAATGGTGAAGGACCGGAATATACAACAATCGGACTTCTCGGAGCCAATCTTGGAATCGCGGATACGGCGAATGTAATCAAGCTTAACAACCTTGTTAACAGGCTTGGACTCGATGTTTCCTCAACCGGAGGAATCCTCTCCTGGGCGATGGAGTTGTATCAACGCGGGATAATAGATGATTCGATAACCGGTGAGCCGCTTCGATTCGGCGATTATGATCTGGCAGTGCGTCTTATAAACGCGATTTCAAATCGTGAGGGCTTTGGAGATATTCTCGCTGAAAGCTCTCAGGCAGCGAAAAAGTTAAATGACCCGGAAAGAAAATACCTTACAGCGATAAAAGGATTGCCACAATCCGATCCGCACGATTGCCGCTATATAAAGACATTCGCGCTTGGAATCGCGACAGCATCAAGGGGAGCCGACCATCTAAGAAGCCGTGGCACTCTCGAAGTTTTCAATCTCCCCCCTGAATTGCTGAGGGAGATTTATGGAGTTGATATCAACCGCGATCCAACAGAATATCTTACAAAAGAGCATGTAGTAGTCTGGCATGAGAATATCTACGCGGCTGTCGATGCAATGGGTATATGCAAGTTCGTATGTCATGGCTTCAACAGTCCCAAACTTCTGAAATACGAGCATTTCTCGCAACTTCTTGAGAAAGCTTTCGGAGCGAAATTCACGGTGGACGAAATCAAGAATGTAGCTCGCAATATTGTTGATCTCGAAAGAGCTTTTATTAATCGCGAGGGAATTCGCAGTCGCGATGACACCCTCCCTCGTCGCTATTTCGATGAGCCGTTACCTCATGGCTTAGCGAAGGGCCATCATGTAGATAGACAGAAGTTCAGCGAATTGCTTGGGAGATATTATAGCCTGAGAGGATGGGATTCCGATGGTGTTGTCTCGAAGGAGAGGATTGAAGAACTTGTCGCTCCGTGGATTCAGAAAGGGGGAAAAAAGCAATGAGACGGATTTTTACCAATCATACTTTATGCACAGGATGTCGCGCGTGCAGCATAGCGTGCGCGATAGCGCATTTCGGTATCGCTGATGATTATCTCGGTGCAATACAGATATTGCGTGATCCATTTATAGGTTATGAATTTCAGGCTGTATGCCGTCTGTGCGAAGAACCGGAATGTGTCGCGGCATGTATGGCATCAGCTTTATCGCGTGATCCGGAGACCGGACGAATCGTTTTGGATCGAGATCGATGTGTTGGATGCTGGATGTGTGTTTCGGTCTGTCCTCATCACGCGATTCAACCAGACCAACGAGGGGGCAAAGCGATTATCTGCGACCAATGCGTTGACCGAGATACCCCGGCATGTGTCTTTGCATGTGCCACAAAAGCGATAGCTTGCACTGAAGATTAAAAATGGGGACAGGCTCTATTTTTCAACCGATTACAAGGGGTGACCGGACATAGGTTTATGAAAAATAGCGCCTGTCCCCATTTTTTAAAGGAGACTTGTGATTTGGAGAAGAAACTTAAAATCGCAGCTATAGGAATAGGACCGGTGGGAACGATTTTTGCCGCGCATCTTGCCAAAGCTGGCGCGGAGATAATCGTTACCGACCTGCCTCACAGAATCCACCAGGTAAGAGAAAATGGATTATTGGTCCAGTGGGGCGAAAAACGAATGCAGTATCGGGTGAAATGTGCGGATTCAATCAGGTCACTGACTGATGAGCATCCGGATTGCATATTCATCGCAACCAAAGCCTGTATCCTCCCGAAAATATTGCCGGATGTTGCTGAAGCTGCAAAAGATGATACTCATGTGCTGAGTGTACAGAACGGAATCGGCACTGAGGATTTAATAGCCCAATATGTCCCACCGCAGAATGTATGTCGCATGGCGGTCAATTACGCTGGCGGGAACGATGATCAAGGCGTGACACATGTCAGCTGGTTTAATCCCCCTAACTATTTAGGACCTTTGCAGGGAGATGCTGATCCAAGACTCATAGATCTCGTTGAAATGCTTAATTCAGTCGGACTTACATCAGAACTTGTGGATTCGCTTGTTATTAAGAAAAAAGTCTTTCTTAAGACGATTCTAAACGCAGCGCTGATGCCTCCTTGCGCGATTCTTGGAATCACGATGAAGGAGGCAATGGAGGGTAAAGCGAGTCGAAAGCTTGCGGAGGATTTGCTAAAAGAAAGTCTCGCTGTCGGTTCATCTCTCGGTTATGACTATGGTGAAAATATTTTCAATCAATGCATAGCTTATCTCGAAAAAGGCGGGGATCATCACCCATCAATGTCCGTCGATCTCAAGAATAAACTCCCCACTGAAATCGATTTCATCAATGGTAAAATTCTGGAACTTGGATTGAAGTTTGGAGTCAAGGAATTGCATGTCACGCGTGTCATGGTAGGGTTGATAATGCATCGTGAGGTCATGAACGGAACCCGCAACCACGATGATTTTCCGAAACATATGTCTAGTGTAGTTTAATTCCCAGAGGAAGGACAACAACCATTCTTTGCGCAAGTTACCTTATGAGATTTACTCCTTTCGGACAAAGACTGGTTACTTTTCCTCTTTAAATAAACTTGAAACTTAAGCTCATATATCTTACTATTATTTCCAGCTCCAAGTTTTTATTCATAATAAAAGGCAGGTGTTCAAATAGTTTTATATTCAAACTTTTAGGGAGAATTTTCAATGAAAACATTCAAAATTTCATTTTTAATTTTATTCTTATGCATACTTGTCAGTTGTAGTTCTACAGCTCAGAAAGGATCAATCTCAATTGAATACATTCAGTTGAATCGAATTCCAGCTGTAATAACAGCATCCATGGCTGCACATACAACAATTATTCTTGACTTTCCGGAACCTGTTTACGATCGTGGTGGATTAAGAGCATTTGTGAAAGTTGCGAATAATACGGATACGAGCATTACAGGTGGAATCGCAGCGGCAGTCAGGGTCTCAGTCACTGAATTGATCGGACCTGATGGTAAAATCTTCAAAGGACCGTTTGATTCTAAAGATATTTACGAAATACCAGCAAATTCATCATCAGGATGCCAGGTCTGCCTTGGAGATAATCGTGAAGGAGCCCTTCTGGATCGGGTTGCGCTGTATCCGGGGAAATGGAAAGCTGAGATAACTCTGTCTAAATTTGAGGGTCCTTTGAACTGGAAAATCCTGGAAACACGGGAAGTTGAATTCACGACAATTGAGGATGGAAAACCAGTTATTGAACCACCAGCTTTTGAAATAGATTCAGTGGGTCAAACCGTTATTCCTCCATCGTCATATGAATCAAAAGACCAATTATCAGATTTTTTAACTCTTATCAACATGGGATATTTGATAATCCAGGGGGTTGGACAGGTTACTAAGCCTGCTCCATTTTGTATGGCTTATATGAATTATACATCTGATCTGCAAAGAGTTAAAGGTTCGGTAGCAAGCAGCGCTAAAATAGCGTCTTTCACAGCTAAACCAACGGAAAGTAATCTGAAACAATATCAACTTGAATGGTGGAATGCATCCAGATTACAGGGAGCATATAGTCTGCCGTTTAATTTTGACCGTGCTGTAGTTAGAGTTATTCTTCCTTCCGGAGTAAAAGTAGTTAATCCTGGTGGTGCTCATGTCTATAGATCATCCGATGGTGTTCTTTTACTCTGGATACTCAATGCGCCTGATAAGCAAATCGGAATAATGAACAAAAAGGACGATTGGCCATCACGTGTTTTAAGTTTTGAAATTGACGATTCAGGCGTTGAAACTTACGAAGCTAAAGCAGCGCTGTCTTTAGAAATAGGTCCATTCAAAGGAAATGAGAAACCATATGACGATTATCGTGATGCTCCCTGGTATAAAAACCTAAGCGAAGCGCCCTGGATTTATGATTACGAGACATGGCAGAGAAATCCAAAGGATGTGTACTGGTATGTTGTTAGTGGTGATTATTCTACGATTAATATAGAAAATCATGATATAAGAATAAGTAGTGAGCATTCTTTTAATCCTGTTATCGTGAAAACAGTTGATATAGTAGGTGTAGCAGCTGATGTATATGTGTCAGGTGGTTACGCCTATGTCGCTGATAAAGATTATGCACTTCATATAATAGATATTGAATCTAACGAAAGCGCGAATATTGTTGATTTTAGTGAGGTTGATACTCACGGTGGTGCATTTGGAGTATATGTATCTAGCGGTTATGCCTTTGTCGCATATTGGGATTCAGGACTTCAGATAATAGACGTTGAACCTATCGAAAGAGCGAGCATTGTGAAATCCGTTGATACTCCCGGTCAGGCAGTGAGAGTATATGTATCCGACGGTTATGCCTATGTCGCGGATATGGAATCAGGACTTCAGATAATAGACGTTGAACCTATCGGAAGCGCGAGCATTGTGAAATCCGTTAATACTCCCGATCCTGCAGTGGGAGTATACGTATCCGACAGTTACGCCTATGTCGCGGATATGGAATCAGGACTTCAGATAATAAATGTTGAACCTATCGAAAGCGCAAGAATTGTGAAATCCGTTGATACTCCCGGTTCTGCATATGGAGTATATGTATCCAGCGGTTACGCCTATGTCGCGGATCAGGCTTCAGGACTTCAGATAATAGACATTGAGCCTATCGGAAGCGCAAGCATTGTGAAATCCGTTGATACTAACTATTTAGCATCTGGAGTATATGTATCCAGCGGTTACGCCTACGTCGCGGATGATTCTATCCAATATCAATCCGAACTTCAGATTATAGACGTTGAACCTATCGGAAGCGCGAGCATCGTGAAATCCTTTGATATTCCCGGTAGTAAGGCATATGGAGTTTATGTATCCGGTGATTATGCCTATGTCGCGGGTGGGTCAGGCGGTTTGCAAATAATCAAGCTCTGGTGATCCGCCTTCGCAAAGCCTACGGCGGACAGGTCCGCTTCGTCACGCAATGCGGGGCTACGATGGAGAATTTGTGACTCTTATGAGTATCAGTTGAAAAACCACACTCAGCTATGCTTTTTTCAGCATTGCCATCTAAAAAAAAATCTGCAATAATACTCTCTCCTTAATCCATTCGAGTAATGGACTTTTAAAACGCATTAATACATTTATCGGAGTAAATTCAATGGCAGATAAACCGAAACCGATGGAGTATCCCAAACCGAGACGAAAAGCAGCAGGGCTTTTCAAACCTAAAAAGGCAGAGGAATTCAAATTCGAATTCATCAAATATGAGAAAAAAGACGGCATCGCGAAGGTAACGATAAACCGTCCGCAGGTCTATAACTCATACAATCTCAAAGCCCTTCAGGAGATGACTGAAGCTTTCGATGATGTCACTTGCGATGACCGTATCGGAGTCGTAATACTCCGCGGCGAGGGCGACAAGGCATTCTGCACCGGCGGGGATGTAAAAGAATATGCCGAGTGCTGTGTTCAAGGTAAATCTCAGGATATGTGGCATTGGATGAATATTTTCGTACGTGCGCATGATTCCTTGCGCAACACCGGAAAAACAAGTATCGCAGCGCTGAACGGAATCGTGGTCGGCGGTGGCAATGAATGGAACTTGAGCTGCGATATCGCAATCATGGCTGATGCTGAATGGATCGAGAAAGGCGGCAAGAAAACTCCAACGCGATACATAAGGCAGGTCGGAGCGACCGTTGGAAGCATAGCTGCAGGAGGAGCGACACAGTATCTACCGCTTGTTGTTGGTATGAGACGCGCAAAGGAAATTCTATTGTTTAATCGTCCGATTCCTCCTCAGAAATGCAAGGAATGGGGTCTCGTAAACGAAGTTGTCCCCTATGATGAGCTCGATGGTGTCGTTGATGAATGGGCGCATGATGCGCTCAGCCAGTTCCCTGGCTCGATACGCTCCACTCGCGAACAGCTTAATTTCCTCGGTAACTTCGTATGGGGAGCTACAATGGGAATGGCAAAAGATGTTTTGACTCGCAACATGGGTGGCATTGAATCATACATGGGGATGGTCGGATTCGCGCAAAAACGTCCGGTGGATTATGATTCCATACGGAAAGCGATGGCTGAGGGTGCGGACCAGGAAAGCCTTTTTGGTCCGTATTATCATAAATGCCCGTCGTGCGGTGTTGAGGGTCTTCCACTCGATTTCGAGTATTGCGGCTTTTGCGCATCAAAATTATAAATCCTGGGAGCGCGGACATCCTGTCCGCATGTCTCGGGAACCCAGATAAAAGCGGACAGGATGTCCGCGCTCCCATTAATAAAGCATGTAATAAATTCATAACAACGGAAACCAAATATGATCCCCAAAAAAATGATTGCCGCTGTCCTTCACGGACCGAAAGAACTCAAAATAGAGGAGGTCGATGTCCCTGCCCCAAAGAACGGTGAGGTGCTAATCGAAGTCGCCGCTAACGGTCTCTGTCACACGGACATCACCTATTACACAGCACAAATCCCCGAAAAAATGCGCATATACCCGTTGATTCTCGGACATGAATCAGCTGGTAAAGTGGTTGCGCTCGGAGAGGGAGTTTCAAACCTTACTGAAGGTGACAGTGTTCTATTGCCACCGGTTTATGGATGCGGCGGATGCGACTACTGCAATATCGGACTCGATAATCTCTGCCGCAAATCAAACATGCTCGGCGGTACTCGAAATGGCGCATACGCCCAATATATAGTCATGCCTGCAAAATTCGCATTTAAAATGAATCCATCGGTTAAGTTGGATCGTGCGTGTGTCGCCGCTGATGCCATATCCACAACCTATTATGCATTAAAGGAACGTGTGAAACTCAAAAAAGGCGATTCTGTCGCGGTTTTCGGAGCCGGAGGTGTCGGACTGGCTGCTATTAATGTCGCTCGTCAACTTGGAGCGTCAAAAATATATGCGATTGATATTCGCGAGGAAAGCCTTGATGCTGCAAAGAAACTTGGCGCTGAGACAATCAACAGCAAAGGAAAGGAAAAATTATATAAGGAGTTGAAATCATTATCGAATGATAATATACGTATCGCTCTCGATTGCGTTGGATATGGAACAACAATCGAAGAGGCTTTCAATACTGTCTCAAAGGGCGGTGAGGTTGGTGTTATCGGATTCACGCTCGACAAGTTCACTCTTCCAGCCGGTAATTTAATGGGTCTTCAGAAGCGGATTGGGGGGTCTTGGGGATGTCCTACACGATTATTCCCGGAGATTGTAAAACTCATCGAAAGCGGCGGAATCGATTTTGATGTCTTGATTAATAAATACTATGAGTTGAAGGATGTTGAACAAGCGTTTCACGATCTTGAATCGGGCAATATTGTTGGACGAGCTGTTATTCGAATCCCGCATTAATTTTTTACCGGGATCGCGGACATCCTTGTCCGCATTATTATATTATTCTCAATACAAAGCGGACAGGGATGTCCGCGATCCCGGTGGTATTATATTTTTATAATTATCAACAGAAAAGATGAGAATCACAAAAATGAACCTTGAAGGAAAGAATGCGATTGTCACAGGCGGAAGCATCGGAATTGGCACATCGATCGCGCTCACACTCGGACGAGCTGGAGCTAATGTCGCGATTAATTATCGTCGTCACGCCGATGAAGCCAATGCTGTGGTCGATGAAATCAAAAAAATGGGTCGCAAGGCGCTTGCTATTAAGGCAGATGTTGCCTCGTTCAAAGAAGCTGAGGATATGGTCAAAAAAGTGGTCGAGGAGTTCGGCTCTGTCGATATACTCGTGTGCAACGCCGGTATCAATCGCGATAACGTAATCTGGAAAATGACCGAGGAGGATTGGGATACGGTCATCACGACTAACCTTAAAGGCTATTTCAATTACATTCACGCTGTCGCGCCTTATTTCCGAGAACAGAAACACGGACGAATAATCAATATCACATCGATTAATGGTTTGAGAGGAAAGTTTGGACAATCTAACTATGCCGCATCAAAAGCGGGAATAATCGGACTCACAAAAACGGTTGCGCGTGAGCTTGGACGATCTCAGGTCACAGTTAACGCGATAGCTCCCGGGATGATAATGACCGAGATGGCAAAGCAACTCGAACAGAAATGGCTTGATATCGCAAAAGCGGAAACTGTCCTTGATAAGCTTGGTGAACCGGAGGATGTTGCTAATCTCGTTGTTTTTCTCGCCTCCGACCTTGCGGGACACATCACCGGTCAGGTTATCTCGGTCGATGGCGGTCAGTATATTTGATTCAGGGGACTGTCCCCCTTATTATAGATGGCGGGTAATATATTTAAAAAGAATATTGGAGGCCTAATATTTATGGATCCAAATTTTAGTTATGCTGTATTGGGTATTGCAGCAACTCTTTTAATAGCATCAATTTTCTTTCTATGGCAAGTAAAACAAGAACGATTAGCAAATGAGATTATGCTAAAAAGAGACCATGATTTAAGAGAATTAACAAGTAGACAATATAATGAGCCCAGAGATATAAATGCTGACCGAGATTTAATTCAAGTGGCATCGAAATATGAAGGGATTACTGAAGTTAGAGTTATGGGGATAAATTCATTAGGAGTTATACATCAGGCAAGAGAAGATATAATTAAGTTACTAAAAGCTGGTAAATCAATAAAATTTCTTCTTCTAAATCCTCTTTCAGATGAATTTAATAATAGGATTAATGATTTTGAGTGTGTATATGATGGAGTCAAAAGAGATTTTCAAAAGCATAGACATAGATTGATTGCTGAATGGAATTCCTCTGTTATGATCCTTCGGAGTATATTGTCAGATATCAATCGAGATGTCTCGCTAGAAATAAGAGTAAGAAAAGAAAAACCTGAATTTGCTATGAGCGCAACGATAGGTAAGAATGAATTAGATTGTTTTTCACTTATTAATGAATATCCATCTGAAGGGCGAGGTACAAGAGGAAAACAATATTTATCTCGTAAATACATACCCTCCGAAAAAAGAACTTATGAAGAATTTCTAGTTAATTTTGAAGAAAGTTGGAACAATGCCGAACCAATATCTATTGCTGATAATAAATGGATCCTTTAATATAAAATAGGTAACATATAAAGAAAAATTGCGTTTTCGATTAGATAATTATTACAAGAGATTGGTTTAAACAAGGAGTTATCTATGCATAATGATGTAATCCTTCTTGAAAAAGCAACTGAAAACAAACATATAGCGATTATGGCTTTAAACCGTCCGGATGAAGGCAACGCTCTTAATACACCCATGCTTGTGGCGATGTCATCCAAGCTCGATGAGGTCGAAGCCGACAAATCCATTCGAGTGATGATTATGCGCTCCAATGGAAAACATGCAAGCTTCGGAGCTGATCTGAATGAACTCGTCGTAAAAAGCGGCGATAGTTATACGAACATGTCGAAAGCGGATGCTAAGAAACATATAGATGATGGACGTGTCGTCGCTGAGAAATTATTCAAACTAAGAGTTCCCACAATCGGTATCATTCATGGATTCTGCCTTGGCGGTGGCGCTGAATTCTATACTTTGTGCGATGTCCTCTATGGCGCATCAGGCGGAAAAGATGAAGGCGGCATGATGTATGGCTTTCCCGAACCGACAATCGGCGTGATGGCTGGATGGATGGGACCTGAGATTCTCATAAAACGAATTGGAGCGGGATTCGCTCGCGACCTGCTTTACACCGGACGAATAATCAACGCCGATGAAGCTCTCTCGATGGGAGTTGTTCAAGCACTGTATCCGAAAGAGGAATTGCTGACTCAAGCGATGAAATGGGCAAGCAAAGTATCTGCAAACGCGCCATTCGCAATCGAATCCACACGCCGCACCCTGAACCGTGTCCTATTCCCGCACTTTAAAGAGGTACTCGAATCCACGGGACAGGAAACCGTTGATAACCTGATGACATCAGATTTTGTCAAAGGGGCAAAAAAAATTCTAACAAAATCAAAAGAGCAACCTGATTACAATAGAGAGTGAGAGTGACAACAAAATGACATTTCCATTAAATCCACCTATCGTGGTAATAGCCGGGGCTCGTACTCCGTGGGGACGATTCACCGGAGCCCTAAGCGAATTTTCAGCGACCGATCTCGGCGTTTTCGCGGCATCCGAGGCGATACATCGAAGCGGAGTGCCACCAGCGAAATTCGGTCACACGATAATGGCTGTGACCCGCGCAACATCAAGCCTCGATGCGCATCACATGGGACGTCATGTCGGATTAAAAGCCGGACTCCCGATCGAAGCCGGAGGTCTCATGGTGAATCGTCTGTGCGGCGGTTCGCTTCAGGCGATTATCAACGGTGCGTACATGATTCATTTTAACGAAGCTGAATATGTCCTTGCCGGAGGTTCGGAAAGCCTTACGAATTGCCCTCATTCAATATGGAAACTGAGATTCGGACTCGGTCTTGGCGAGGGTAAAATGCACGACACGCTCTGGGATGGCCTTGTCGATACATTCTGCGGACTCGGTATGGGAGGTACTGCGGAGAAACTCGCAGCGCAATACGGTGTCACGCGCGAGGAATCCGATAGTTACGCTCTCCGAAGCCAGACACTCACCGCGAAATCTCAAAAGGATGGTTTGCTCGCTGAGGAGATTGTCCCGATCGTGTATTCAATATCTCGGAAAGAGAAGGGGACTCTCTCGTCTGATGAAACTCCTCGCGAGACAACAATAGAAAAACTTGCAAAACTTTCTCCCGCGTTTCAAAAGGATGGTCAGGTGACTGCTGGTAACGCGTGTCCACTCGCTGATGGTGCAGCCTGTGTCGTTATCGGTTCATCTAAAGCTTGTGAGCGTGATGGTATCGAGCCATTGGGTGAGCTTCTCGCATGGGCATCTGTCGGTGTCCCGCCTGACATAATGGGTATCGGCCCCGCTCCGGCAATTAGAGAAGCGGTATCGAGAGCTGGTCTGAAACTTGACGATATCGGATTATTCGAAATAAACGAGGCGTTCGCGTGCCAGGTGCTTGCGGTCTTGAAGGATTTGGGAATCGAACAGGACAGAGTGAATGTGCAGGGTGGATCGATAGCACTGGGACATCCACTCGGGGCATCCGGCGCGAGACTCGCATATTCACTACTTTTACAGATGAAACGCAACAAAGTGAAGTATGGTATAAGCGCGTTGTGCATCGGCGGCGGTCAAGGCATGGCTGCAGTGTTTGGGAATCCAAGCGTTTAATAATTGAACTTACTCTTTATCTTTTAATGTTATCTGAGCGTCTAATCTTCCCGCAATGTATGGGATAGCAAACCGTGTTTAAGTCATATTAATATTAGTTAAAATTGATTCTATCTCAAAACTTGCATAAATAAGGGCTGAATAGTTTTAACCAAATCTTGACAAATATAAGCTTTATTAGTTTAATGATAAGGCTTTTAATCTCTCTTAAAGAGAGATGACTGTCCAGGTTGTTTTTACTGTTTTAACTCATTTTGGTTATGCTCTCATGAGAGAGCTGGAGGTATCTATGAAAAGGTCAATTTATGTATTCCCTGCAATGGCTATTTTATTACTTTTCGCCATTGGATGTTCATCCAATTCGGGTGAACCCCTTACACCGTCGACATCATCGGTGATGTCTGACGTGCCGGTATCGGATGTCGATGCTGAAAATACCAATCGAACGCTTGTGGGTGAATGGACCCTCAACTTCGATGGTAGTAATCTGAATGTGACCGAGAGGATCGATCGTGATTCCATGGCTCACATGAATGTCAAACCGTTGGGGGTTTCTCCGGTTTTCACGGTTATTCATATCGATACGACCACCGGAATAGTCACAGCCGATGCGACTATTAACAATCCGACCGCGCTTACCGGATACGATGTCCGCCTTATCGCATACACGGACAGCTTCGGTGCGAGGATCAAGAATCCCGATGACTGGACCACACTTCATGATATAGTCGGTGGCTCAACGATTAACCCGTTCAGGGCTTTCGTCAGAGATGCGGAACCTCGTAGGTTTGGTCCGTTCGAGTCGCACACTGAAAGGATTCAGTTCTGGTTTCCACCAAACAACCCGCCTTTGAGCATGGCGATCGATGTCTCCCTGCCGGGATCATGCGAGGAGCCATATTCTATCGAGAATTACCGTCAGGATGTTCTTTATAACAAACCCGGTTCAGAAGCCAACATAAGAGTAAGAGTCCTTGACCATC